>OLNN01001870.1_pt1 | contig 16231 bp, 15 predicted proteins | sample 1672141 | NCBI WGS metagenome assembly OLNN01 (sample SAMEA3136652, study PRJEB25190) | human gut metagenome | biome: human gut; feature: human-associated habitat; material: faeces | place: Austria | collected 2013 | reverse complement strand
AACCGCCGCGACTAAAGTCACAAATATAGGGGCTAGACTCTCTTCGGGGGCGTCTCTTTGCCTGCGGCAAATTCCTATTTTCTTATTTCCTTGTCTGTGCTATACTCTGTTAAAATAGAAAGGAGAATAAATTTCTATGAAAAAGAAACAAAAACATCATTTCACGGGGAAGAAATGGATTGCAGCGCTCGTCGTTGTTGTTCTGATTCTTGCAGCAATTTACTATTATATTGCTCTTCCCGCAATAAACATCCATAATCCAGAGTTGTGGAAGTTTGTATTATTTTTAGCAGTGATTATTTTTGCACTATATGCCCTTCCAAAGACAACATTTACCGGTGACCGGAGACATCCTGTCAATTTCAGTGGCAATTATAAGACAAAGACATTCAAGTTTTTGGCTTCTCTTGTTGTTGTCATTGCCGCCGCTTATTTTGTCGGCACGCTTTTATCTTCTCCTGTTATTAATGCTTCCAAATATCAGAAGCTGATGAAGATAGAAAAAAGTGAATTTACAAAGGATATTGACCAGATTTCTTACGACCAGATTCCTCTGCTTGATAAGTCTTCCGCAGAAATTCTTGGAGAACGTAAGATGGGAAGTCTTGTAGACCTTGCTTCTCAGTTTGAAGTTGCAGATGAATACAGTCAGATTAATTATAAAAATAATCCGGTTCGTGTGACTCCTCTCCGCTATGCGGATCTGGTAAAATGGTTTACTAATAAAAAAGCGGGTATTCCTGCCTATATCAAAATTGATATGGCAACACAGCAGACAGAACTTGTCCGCTTAAAAGAAGGAATGAAGTATACTCCTTATGACCATTTTGGACGTTATCTTTACCGCCACCTTCGTTTCAAATATCCGACCTATATGTTTGATGACATTAATTTCGAAATTAACGAAGAAGGTACCCCTTACTGGGTATGCAGCGTAAAGAAATATAACATCGGTCTTTTCGGCGGTCAGACCATCGGACGCGTTGTCTTATGTAATGCCATCACCGGCGAATGTAAAGACTACAAAGTCGAAGACACTCCAAAATGGGTTGACCGTGTATACTCTGCCGATATGCTTGTAAATCTCTACAACTACTACGGCACATTAAAACATGGATTTATCAACAGTATTCTCGGTCAGAAAGACTGTCTGACCACAACAAATGGTTACAATTACCTTGCCATCAACGATGATGTGTGGGTATACACTGGTGTCACTTCTATCACAAGTGATCAGTCTAACGTAGGCTTCGTTCTTATGAACCAGCGTACTATGGAAACAAAATATTACGAAATTGAGGGAGCCATCGAAGATTCCGCCATGACTTCCGCAGAAGGAAAAGTACAGAACTTAGGCTATAAGGCAACATTCCCACTTCTCCTGAATATTGATGCGGAACCAACTTATTTCATGGCATTAAAAGATGCCTCCGGCCTCGTCAAAAAGTACGCAATGGTAAATGTACACAATTACCAAATCGTAGCAACCGGTGACACAGTAAATGACTGCGAAGCTTCCTATCGTTCCCTCATCCAGTCAAATGGCATGGGTTCTGATGAAGAAAGTAAAAAAGCTTCCACTAAAACAACAGCCGGCACTATCAAAAAGATTGCTCAGGCAGTTATTGACGGAAGCTCCCATTATTATATTGTGTTAAATGATTCTGATACGATTTATGATGTGGATATATCCAAATATTTGGATGCAATATTGCTGGAAGAAGGAGATAAAGTAACCATAGAATACACCGAAGGCAATCCTTCCACAGTAAATAAAATATCTAAATCCTGATTCAAATGAGACGCTCTCAGTAAATAAAAATAACCTATATTTGTGACTTTAGTCGCTGCAGTTTGAATACTCGCTTACACACGCTCGTATCCAAACCTTGCTCCGAGGCCACAAATATAGGTTATTTCCTTTTCTGACTTCGTCTGTCAGTTCTCCCGACCCTGCAAATCAAAATCCAAGTTTGTTAAAGTAAACAGTAAAGAGAATCTAATTTTTAGATGTCTGATAATATACGAATATCGTTGCTATTTTATCCATACATTATTTTTCATCTATTATTTTTTCACAAACTTACATTTTCCGAGTCCATACGTAGATAAGAGTTTCTGATAAACTTTATATTTGCTCTTTGGAACGTACACTTTCGCATGGTTCACACAAATAAATACATGTGGGTCTTTCAAAGTCTTTAATTTTTTCCCTTTGAAAACTATCTTTGTAATCTTTTTGTTATTACAAAATGCATGGGCACCAAAGAAGGAAACATTCTTTCCAACTGTAAGCTTTTTCATGTTCGCACATCGATAAAATGCTTTGTGGCAAATCTTTTCTACAGAATCTGGTATGATGACTGTTTTAATCTTTTTGTTTGCTTCAAATGCTCTCGTTCCAACAGAAGTTACATTATACTTAATTCCGTTCCATGCTATACTCTTTGGAAATGTGACGTTCTTTGCTCTGCGTCCTTTGATAAAACCAGCCACTTCCATCTGACCAGTTCCGTCTACGCTGGAATCTGTCACTTTATAGCGATAGATTCCACTTGAAATCACGTCACCCTGACGAAGTCCTACTAATACATTACAAGATGCTTTCTTTCCACTCTCTGTTGTAACAGTAATTACTGCTTTTCCCGGAGCTGCTGCGCTAACATTTCCATTCTTATCGACGGAGGCAATCCTTCGGGCTGTACTACTCCAGCTTAACTTATCTGTGCTATTAGATGGAGATACGATAGCTTTTAGAACTTCTCTGTTCTTTGGAGCAATTACCAGATTATTTTTATTGAGTTTCACGCCAGTTGCTGGAATTTTATTACTTACAGTAATCTTTCCTGTCGGTTCATCCATATAAGTATCTTTGATTGCATATTTTACTGTATATACTACATCTGACTTTCCACCAATGTTCGATGGAATATCAAGTGTGGCACTCTGACTGTCTGCATTTCCACTGGTACCAGCTTCCGTAATCAGTCTGCCATCTGCATCAAACAATCCAGCCTTCATGTTATCTTCCATACATTTTCCTTCTAAAGTGATTGTGTTTGCTCCTGCAGTAGCAATCATCTTTTCTGTGTTCTTTAAGGACTCTACCTTTGGGCCTACCCAGATTTTTACGCTGGAAATGATAGTATTACCATTCTCATCCTGCATCTCATTGGTTGTGCTGCTATTTACAGCCATTGCAGAAATTGTAATATAGCCATATTCATCATATGTCTGAAGAATATTCTTCGCTGTATCAAGCTTGCAATTTATTCCATTGGCATCTAATGAGAAAATAACTTTAGCAGGATATGCTTTTAAATCTTCCTCACTATATATTTCACCTAACTCATCATAGCAAGTTGCTTTCAGTGCCGTCAAATCCAAAGTACTGTTAAATGGAATGGCCTCCGGTACTTCTTCTAACGTAATTTTCTGGAGAGAACGTACTCTAGGAACGCTTAATTCTACTTCATTACTTACCACATTCTGGTTCAGCTTATTCGTTGCGCTGACTGCAATATTCGCTTTCTTGCCTGCTTCTACTGCTGCGATAACTTTATTGTTCTCAAAACGGAACGCTTTTTCATTATCCGAATTCCATGTAATGTCTACTTCATCCAGTCCATATTCCTCTCCATACTGGTCAAGACCTTTTACAGTGAAGTATTCATCGACATAAGCATTCTCTCCGTTTTTCAATGTACTTTCTGCATCTTTCTTCTCTAACTGAAGGGTATCCAGTACAGGCTTTTGTCTTACAGTTAAAGTAAACTGTACTGCCTGTGCTTCTATTCCATTCTTATTAGTAAACGTTCCCGTCAAAATAACATTGCCAGTTTCTCCATAGCCAAGTGTTCCCTCCGCTACAGATAACGTCTTTTTAGCTGCACTAAAAGATGCCTGTGTACTCTTAATCGTTCCTTTATCTGTCAATTTCCACTGAATGCTGTCAATTTCTTTCTGCGAAAGAATATATGCCTCTCCATTCTGATCTTTTGCTGTAAAGTTTACTTTCGTAAGATCATACTCTTCTCCTTCTCTTACTACTGCCGAATCACCGGTATATAATTCCTTCACATATGGTTTGGTAACAATGGCAAAGTCTATTACATTCGATTCTATCTTTGCATCATCTTTGCCTACGATTAACTGAAGCGTATCAGAACCTTTTACAAGACCAAGTAAAGTATCTCCTGTAACTTTAGAATACTTTCCGCCTGTCAGCCATTTGTATTCCTCTTTTGTCCAGTCATACTCGTCTCCATACTGATCAAGTGCAGTTACTTTTACATCTTCTTTTAAATCACTGGAATAAGAATCTCCAATACCGATTCCGTCTTTTTCAATATCTGTCTCAATATTAAGTGAAGTCAGCTTCCTTGTCGGTTTTACTACCAGTTCTAATACATTAGATTCTGCATATACCGCTCTGCCTTTTCTTGCTCTTGCCTGAATCTTATAGGTTCCTGCCTTATCTATTGGAAGTTTATTCGCTACCAGATAATCAGAGAAACTGTCTTCTGCTTTTTCTCCTTCAAAATCAATATGCCATTTTACATCAGAAAGATCATTCCATTCGCCATCATACTGGTCAAATGTTTTTACTGTAAGTTTGGATAAATCAATAATGTCAGGAGTTCCTTTGTCTTTGAAAATAAAGCTTTCTAATGTAGCTGGTTTTGTATCATCAGAGATCTTAAGCGTTGTCAGCGCTTTTTCTGGAAGTGCTTTTACACTAATCCATTCTGAATGTTTGCCTCGGTATGTTGCCCGAATCTGATAGGTTCCTTCCTTTGTAAAAGATACCCGGTTATTCTCAAGCTTGATTCCATCTTCTTCGTCAAGTCTTGCTTCCCATACGATAGGTGCACCGGAAATCTTCTTATCTGTACTGTCTACTGCATATCCCTTAATGTCTTCGTTACCAATCAGATTGACAGGTTCCTCACCAACATATATTGTCGTAGTTCCCTCTGCCTGAACACTTCCGTCAAATGGTTTTGCTGTAACATTTACCTTAATTTTTGCTGTTGCGTCAAGGCCTGCATTCGTAGCTGGTTGTTCATTCTCAAGACTGGTATATGTAGTATCATCATTAATCATATACTTAAGATACAGGGTTCCTTCTTCGTCTCCTGCTGTCAGAATCGCTTCACCGTTTGCTTTTTCCTCTGTAAGAGATGCAATATTACTGCCTGTCAGTTCCTTACCATTCTGATCAATAAGTATCCAATGGCCCTTATTCTGGTCAAATCCATAATACTCTACATCATTCTTGTTACTGCCTTTCAAGGTAACTGTACTAAGATCAAACGTATCTCCACTAATCATATTCAATGTCTTCACGCCATTTGTGACACTGATTTTCTTTAATGGATATAATGGTACAATTTCCTTAATATTTGAATTCATACTTACTGTATCATAATTAAGTACACCACCTGTGACGGACATCGGACAATGTGTTGACAGCCAGGAAACCTTATTTATAAGACTGTTGTTTGTTCCAGCTGCTGCTCTTTGTGCAGTATTGGCAGACTGTTTTACGGCCTTATTTGCTTTCTGATTACTATTGGCACGCTGTCCTGTTGTTCCACTTTCTGGTGCATTTTCCGTATAGTAGAAATTCACGCTGTTCAGCGCATCAAGTTCTTCCTGAGATACGCCCTGTTCCGCTAATGACTTCTTTTCTTCCTCACCAATTGGCTGAATCCATTTGTTATAAGTATCTCCATTCGCATTATAATTTATGTCATTATCTACTTCTTCACCATTACTATCCTTCACAGTTTTGTCATATATCGTATACTTCTTTGTATTTTGTGTCATCGTTGAAGGAACTTCTATTAATGATTCATAGCCAATCGGATATTCTGTTCCAGAAGGTTCGGATGAAAAAGTTTGCTGAATTACACCGTCCTCATCTACAAGAATTCTATTTAGTGTAACTTTCGTCTTTTCATCTGTAAGTTCTTCTTCCTTAATCGTTCCGTTTAAAATATCTTTCCATTCCAGTTTCTCTAATTTATCTGCCGGATTTCCATCAGACCGTTTCTTTGTCCATCCATAAGTCTGTCCATATGTCTGCTCGTAATTTGGTGTCGCGGTATATCTTACTGCACGGTTATAAAGATTATCCATTGCTGTCGTTCCGCCTTTTTCAGACTCAGAACCAAAAATTGTGCTGAAATGACTCTGACGATAGCCTGCCGTAGAGAATGATTGTATTTTCATATTATCATCATATACAGTGCCTGATAAAGAGAAAACCGCTACTTTATAAGTAATCGCCACCGGACAGTCATATCCAAGCTGCACATTTGTTACTGCCTTAGAAGATTCCATTCCAACCGCTGTCTGTGCCGGAAGTGACATGCTGGAAGAAATCGTATTCTCGGAAGTCTCACTATATTCTTTTGTTTCAGAATATGCTGTGGATAATGCCTGCTCACAGGTCACCTCCATTTTTAAAGTCTGTTCCACCTCTGCAATCAGCGGAATCTCTCCGGAAAGTGTTGTTTCTGAGCCAATCATCTCACTGTAAGAATAACTTTTTCCTGTCTCTAACGTATTAGAAGTCGTCAGGGAATTCGACTGTTTAAATTCCATTCCAATATCTGCTTCCTCTTTCGACTCATTCTTATAATAACTCAATTTAGGATTCGAGTTGGCATTTGTCTTATAAGTGACACCCGCAGCCTGTCCATTTACTGCTTCTTTTAAAGAATCATACTTCTGTGCCTTTGTAATATACTCTAACCCTTCTCCGGCAATTACCGATAATTTGAAATCATAAAAAGCCAGTCCAAAAGTGTTATAACAAAATCTTGGTGTGGATCCTACACGGTCCACGCAAGTTACAAGCGAATATAAAACATCCTGCGTTGTGTCATCATCAATCTGCTTTAACGCAGCATCCTGCCCTTCTGTACTGTTAAGAATGCTGCTTCCACTAACCTTTCGATTAATTCCGGAAGCGATTTCTTCTGCTGCCTGCTGGCGAACACTCTTTAAATTCTTAGCATAAGCAAGTCCTGTCCAATAAGTATTATCTTTTCCACTCTTTCTATCACTCTTAGGTTCTTTTTGTGATAGTGCATAAGCAACATCAGCATAACCATTTCTTGTACGGTTTTCTTCCCCAGTAAAGTTCTTAGCAAAACCTCCACCTGCATTCACAAAAGCAGCATATTTGTTATGGGTTCCATAAATCTGCTCTGCCAGAGATGCCCACTGTCCAATCAGACTGTCTGTTCCACCATCTGTTTCATTCCCACTTTGGAGTACGGCCTGTAAAAATGCAATCTGGTTGTTCGGATCTACGCGATCTGTCACACTGCCATCATGAATATCAAAATACTTCTTATCATTAATAATGACAGAGCGAATCCCTACACGATTCTTTGTTTCAGTTCCATCACCATCATATCGATAAAGAACAGATACATTGGAAGCCGCCTGTGTTATCAGCGGAGCGGATAACCCGAATACTGCTGTTAAAGTAAGTATTACGGCGAGGACTCTCGCTAATACATATCTTGTTTTCTGGTACTTCATACATTTCACCTCTTATTCTGCGTATCTCATACTTTCTTCTTTTTGTCTGATTTCTTATTCTGAAACCAGATACATACCATCGTAAAAATCGCACCTGCTACAAAAGCAGCAACGGCGATAATCACATATAAATCCGCCCCATCCCTTAGTAGAACAGAGCCATAACTGTCAACAACAGCAGGTACACCAGATAAATGCATCTCTTGAAACATTATTCCCATACATACTGCCAATCCGACAGAAAGGAGTATCAAACTAAAAATGATACATCTGTCATATCGAATACGCAGAATATGAATACGCTGATGAATCTTTTCCCGCCTAATCTCCTTCGGGTTCATCTTTCTCCTCCTCTCTACTCATTTTTACATTGTACTTCTATAAAGACATAATAAAAAAAATCCTTTCACCTATTTAAAAAAATAAATGAAAAGATTTTAAAAAGAATTTCATGCCTGCTTTGCTTATCAAATCAAATACCCTGCAATTGGATCGCAGGGTATACCCGCTTCCTTTTCTTTTGTAAGATTCCAATTTCCCTGACTTTACTTCATATGATTTAACTTTACCATCAAATGCCATACACTCACCAGAACAATAATCATGCCCGATGGAAACAAATACCCCATCCATCTCCAAATGCCATCTGCCGAAATAAGCAGATTAAAAATCGCATGAAAAACACCACATGCGCCAAGAAGTCCAACCATTCCCGTAATTGCAATTGCCCTTTGTCTAAATATATAGGCAAGTCCAAAGCCGATAAAAATGCCACATAATATATGAAGCGCTCCCGTCGAAATTCCCCGTATTAATAAAAGATCAAAATCTGCAGCCCCATTCTCTGTTAAATAACACACATTTTCAAAAGTAGCAAATCCTACCGCAATTGCAATAGCAACTCTTGGAATCTGGCTTCTTTGCGGCTCAAATATTAAAATATAAAATAATAACGGAAAAAGCTTCATTACTTCTTCACAGACCGGTGTAATTTCAATGGAGGCCTCTATTGTATCCACTCCATAATAATTCATAAAAAAACTGCTGACATATGCAGAAAGCACACATATTCCCATTCCAATACAAACAAATAATGTATATTTACGTGCTTCTCCCTGAATAAAAATCAATGAAAGCAATAATGGAATACTAATACAAATAAAAATATTTTCAATGTACATCATCTTTCCCCACCTCCATAAATGTACAAGGTAATAACATCGCCATCGAGATTGTCAGCACAATATCAATGCAAAAATACAAATTAAACCTTGTATAGTCATGAAAAAAAGACGAACTTATATATAGACTCACCTGTAAAATTATACATAATAGAATACAAATGCTGCTTTTATATGGTGCATCGCCATATAAAATCTGAAAAACACTAATGTAGACAATCGCTCCTGCTGCTAATGTAAATACTCCCGTTGAAAGAATCGCCGGACCAAAAATCCCACTCCAGATTGAAATAATCGCCACACCAATTCCACAAATCAACGGAATCACTGATATCTTCATCCTCTGTCCCTTATATCCTACAATCTGATACGAATGCAGAAACAAATAACTGGCAATCCAGGAAATCTCTGATACATAAAAAAACTGTGGTACCTTTCCCCGGATAACAAGATATAGTACAAAGTAAAGTGTTCCCATCATAAAACAGCTATGCGCCAAAGCCAATATAATATACAAACGATTCTTGTGCAAAAACCAGCACACAATATCTGCCACCACAATTAGAGAAAATACTATTACCTGAAATATATTATCAATTATCTCAAAATTCATTCTATTTTTCCCCGCTTTGTTATTGTTATTCTTTTTTCAGCCTGTTTTCGCGCACCTGCTGCGATTGTTTATATTCTTCTGCTTTTTTTCGATGTTCTTCCGCCTTACGCAAACGATACAAAAGTATCGTTACACAAACACCAAGTGCAAATGCCAAAATTCCCATACAAATGTAGCCAAGTGCCTCATAATTTCCCAACATACTAGCCATTCCTGTTGTATAATTAGTTTTTGCCCCAGAAACAGAAGCCTGTTTTGTCACTTCTGGCATCAGACATCCTATTCCAATGATTATCATCAGACATGCAGCAATCCCTGATCCACTGATTACTCTCTCTCTTTTTTTCTGCTGTTCTCTTTGAATCTCCAGCGTTCTTCTATGAATCAATTGCTGACGTTCTTCATTCGTCCGCATATATAAAACCTCTTTCCTCTAAAATCTTTTTTAAACTCTTCTTCCCTCTATGTACCAGATTTGTAATCTGTTGTTCACTCTTACCAAGAATCCGAGCTGCTTCTCTATAACTCATTCCTTCCAGACTAACCAGATACAGCGCTTCTCTATACTCTGTCTTCAGATTCGCCATTCCTTCATAAAGATGCTGCTCCCGCTCCGACTGCAAAAGTTTTGCATCCACCAGTTCTTCGCCCGGCAGCTCAAAATCCACCTTATCTAAACATAAAAACCATAGTTTATGCTTCTGTCTATGCCGTATCGTCAAATTTCTTGCTGTTTTATACAGATATGCCCTAAAACTTCCTTTTCCATCAATCGGACGCTCCTTTGCAAAAATCTGTGCAAAGGCCTCTATCATCAAATCTTCTGACTCATGAATATCATGGATATATCCATTTATGTAATACGTAAGTGCATCCCCATATCTCTCAACAAGAATATCTGCACTCTCTTCTTTCCCGTCCAAATACTGCCGATAAGCCATCTCATCCGAAATCATGCCACTCCCCCTCTTCCGTATATTCTTGTTCTTTATTGTATATGAGTATTTGATATTTTGCAAAATTTTTTTGAATTTAGGGGGAAGATCAATATTTTTCCATTATCTATCATAAAAAACACTGCCAAATGAATCTGTCATCTGGCAGTGTTAAGACCGTACTAAAGCGTGTTTTAATTAACAACTCTCATTTTCTACTCCAACTGGAAATACCTGCTGCACTTCATAAGCGATAATTCCCATCGTTGCGATTGCATTTTTATAAATAGGATAATGTCTTGTTGATAAGAACGCCTTTGCTACGGACATCCTCCACCAGATGACGAATGTTCCGTCTTCTTCAAGATTTACATCATATTTATATTTTTTATCAAGTACAGTTAGTTCCCCGTTATCTCCACGTTCAATTCCCCAATTGTATTTTGAAATAAAGACTGGCTGCATTTTTACAAATAATTCATCAGCTGTGACATTTGCTGGAAGTTTAAACTTCATTCTGCGAAGCCGTCTTACTTTATGGTCTGCGTATGTATCGATCAAGCAGACAAGACATAACAATATAAATGCAGCAATTGCTAACCATCCTGTAAAATCCCCTTTAATAAGTCCAATTACCAGACTAAGTGGAACCAAAATATATAACTTACGGAACTTCTTTACTTCATCTGGTAAGGGTTCTGGTGAGGTAACGATTCGGGCCTGCGAAGTATCTTCTTCCCCTCCGATGCTGCCTCTTATATAACCATCATGAACGGACTCTAATAAACCTTTCTGTTTCTGCTTGTTCTTTGCCATTTGTATTTCCTCCATTATTTTAATATTCTATCGTACCAGCATTTTATCATTTGATTCTCAAATCTACATTTAATCAAACACTTGATGAATCATACCCGACAGCCAGTTCTCTCTAAAAATCCCCAAAACATATAGCCTTGCTATCTAAAATTCTTTCTTGCATCCCCACTTTTCCATTCTTTGCGTCTCCATCTCCGTCAATTAAGTTGCGCTTATTTAGCGAAAGATTAAACACTTTATAATAGCAACCGGGATTAATATCCATCCAAACATAAATCCAAGTATAAATCTTTTGATCCACAATGTCCCCATCGGACCAATAATAATTTTGTTTGCGTAAATGGTCTGACCTACGGACCAGTATCCAAGTACTATGTATAAAATCCATACAATTCCGCTAAGTGTATCTGCCATAACTTTCTCCTCCTGTGTGCTGTGTTATTGTTTTATTGACTTTATTATACGGATTGGCGTGGACAGAAGTTGTCCATGCCATAAAAATAATTATCCGAAAAAAAATCTTTTTACTCTTCCCAGGAAACCTAATGGTGCCGGAACAGGTACAGGATTTTTTATTTTTTCTATAATAATATCCTTAGCAAAACCAACTATGACTGAAGCAACTCCCAGAGCAACATCAATCAAAGACCTGTGTACTTCTTTTTCCGTTTCCTGCGACTGATGTTCTTCTGTTACCGCATTAAAAAAAGACACTTTCTTTTCATTGGGTAACGCTCTAACAAACTCATCTACCAAAACAGTAAGATTATATTTTTCATTTGCAGAAATTGGGATAACCTTTGATGGTGCAACATCAAATGCTCTGGCAACATCATTTATTTTACGGTGAATATTTTGGAATTGTTCTATTCCTGGTCTATGACCTTCTTCATCCCATTTTCTAAATGGCTCAACTTTATCAATCTGATTTAATACAATAAAAAATGGTTTTCCTTCATCTACATATTTTTTGACAATATTTTTATAAAACTTCTCATCTGATGCAAGCGCTCTATCATCTGCCTTTACAATCCATAATACCAAATCCATTTGAGGAATAAGTTTCTCATATAATTTTGCATACTCTTTATCTCTCTCTTCATTTTCTCCTATACCTGGAACATCCCACAGCTTAATTCCATTTCCGTCCATGTTTAATAAAATTTCCTGTTTTTCTCGGGTACACGCCTCAACATCACTGATTTTACAGATATCTTTTCCGAACAACGCATTACAAAGACTTGATTTACCAGACCCTGTTTTTCCAAAGATCCCTACTGTTGGTTCATAATTCAAAACTTCAGATAAGCGGGAATTAATCCGTTTTCTCTGACTCTCTGGAATATGAATGCCCTGACTTTCAAGCTGTTCGTAAAATCCCATTCCTTCATTATTATCTTTTACTAATACTCTATCCATTATTGTCATCATCTAATTTCTCCCTAATCAATTTAAATATTTATTTACATATCATTTGTCTCATTGGTTCGACACTTATTCTTCAACTTTTTATTATTTTTTTCTGAGAACAATTATCGTAAGACTAAATGCTGACTCTAAAATTTTTGCTAATAAATTCATAATTACCTCCTAAAACTTTGCTTCTTTCTTTACTAGCCTGCAGATTGCAGGAATGATTTTTCAAACACGCTCAAAACTTGATTAAATCAATTTCACCTTTATGTACTTTTTTATGGCATTTCCTACATAACGTGACTATGTTATCTAACTCAAATGAACCACCATATTAATAATCCAGTAAATGATGTCCTTCTACATTTTCAGATGATCCGCAAACCTGGCAAACATATCCGTCTCGCTCTTTTGCTCTTTTTTGTGCTTTGCAATGCTCGTAACCTCTCTTTTTCATTTTGTATATCCTCCTTTTGTTTGGCTCTTGTTTGTTTGTGATTGTATAATAGCAAAGGATGAATCTAAATTTGTAATTGTGATTTTCTATTTAATTCATTAATTAACAGACGAAGCCATTGTCCCGAATAGGGCCTATTTGTGATTTTAGTCGCGGCGTGTTGAATGTTCGCTTTATACGCTCGCATCCAATACTTGCTCCGAGACCACAAATAGGCCCTATTCGGGACAATGGCTTCTGTGCTATGGCTGTAGAAGATGAATGAAATAGCGGGTGGGAGGATTTGGGGATAAGGTGCCGAGTCTTCTACTTACTCGAGAATGACTGGGAATAGAGGGGATGATTTGGCAGATAGAGTAATCTATCTAATGCTTAGACTATTTGAAGGACTGGGATATGGAGGATATGATTTGACCACATATAGATATAGAGACTTTAACGATTACCACAACAACATTTCGATAATTTCAGAGCTAAAAGCAGATTTTTGTTATCAACCTCAACTCATTACTACTTCCGTTTAAATACAAAATATCTATTTACAATATTTTTGGAACAAGCAGAAAATTTCTACCTTCTCCCTCAAATCCCCACCCACCACTACTTTAATTCAAACAAAATCCAGCCAAAGCCCGAGAAGAGAACCGATACCCTATATTTGTGACCTCGGAGCAAGGTTTGAATGCAAGCGCATAAGCGAACATTCAAACCGCCGCGACTAAAGTCACAAATATAGGGTATCGGTTCTCTTCTCGGGCGTCTGTAGTGTATCTAATGAATTAAATAGTAACTAAATACCATAGAATCCTCCTCGTTTATGGTTGCTTCCACTACATTTAGGAAGTCCCTTCGTATCCCATGACATTCCAATTTCATTTCTCCAGGTTTTGCTGCCTGCCAGAAAATATCCACTCTGAGCATCAACAATATACCATTTGCCATCCACTTTTACCTGGTTCCATTGATGGCTTGGATTTAATGCCTTTTTATTTGCATGAACATAATAACATGGTACTCCAATGGCATCGCATAAAGCTTTCATTCCTCTTGCATATCCAGAGCACTGTGCCTCACCATATACCAATGCTCCCCAAGCTGTATTGGCTCCGTTATACTGCCAGCCTCTTGTCGCATACTTACAATTCTGGTTAAGATAATTAAATGCAATAAATGCTTTTTCATAGTTGCTCATACCTTTTTTAATATAGTTTGTTTTAAAACTCTGAACAACTCTTCGAACCTGCATTAACTGATTATTATTAAGTGCTGGACCATAAATACTACCTTTTTTGTAGGATCCTTTTACAGTAGGCTTTTTCAATGATGCGGTACATACATATCCAAAATTGCCATAAACCTTTTTACCTTTCACAGTTCCGTAAGCACGTACTTTATAGCGGTATACCTTATTTTTCTTTACCTTTTTATCTACAAATGTAACTGTTTTACCGCTCTTAATTGTCTTAATTACTTTCCATTTCTTACCTTCTGTACGATAAATCTGATATCCTTGCGCTTTGCTAACACGGCGCCATTTTATCTTTACTTTTTTCGCATCAGCAGAATAAATATTTAAAATCTCTGCTGTATCTAATGCTACTGAAACAGATACCGTTCCAGACGTAATTTTACTTCCATCGATACAGGTGAGAACTACTTTATAAGAATAACGATTTCCCACAGTGACAGAATTATCTTCAAATACTACTTGTCCATCTACCTTGGTATTATCTGCATAACAAGTTATCTTTTTCTTATTACCTACAGTATACCAGCCTTCACTGTAAGTATTCCATAACTCCCCTTCTTCTGTGAAATTATCAATTAACTGAAATGCTCCGCCTGAAGTCGAACGGTAAATTTCAATCTTCTGATAACCATTCATTTTAAATGTTGCCTCAAAGGCTACCTGACTTCCACCATATGTCTGAATGTTCCCAAGCTTCAATGAATTTGCCGCCTTGACCTGTACAGAATTTGTAAAAATTCCTATGCCTAAAATCAGGCAGAACATAAGGGGCAGCATCAAGCTTTTGTTTAAAAGTTTCTTGTAATTGTGCATTGTTTTTTCCATTTCTTTTCCTCCTTCTTATTCTATATGTATTTTATCATATCTTTCTTATTCATTCTATAAGATTGATTCTCCTTTTCTATAGGGCGACACTGAAAAGGTTCTTTGGGTGTGCAAATTAGAGCGTGTTTATTGTTTTATGGCTATATATCGTGTGTGAAATCAGTTTTTCAATGGTCTTCCTATCAAACTAATCATAAATTTATTAATTTCATTATATAAAATTAGCGCGGACAAAAAATTGTCCACGCCATAAAGAATCCTATTCACATATCATTTTCCTTTTATCTTCGCATTCTAGCAAATTCACGTTTAACTACAGATCTATCTACTCCAAACTTTGATGCTGCCGCTGAAACTGCCTGTTCTTCTGATTTGCCAAAAATCTCAATAAGCATCAAAATAAATTTAAAAATCAATTCCCAGCTAATTTTGTTTGTTCTTATTACTCTTTTCATCTTTTTCCTCCATTTATTTAATACTTTCTTCGTCTTACTGTTCCTTTTTATGTTTTACAAGTTTGTACTACTTCGTAGAATTTATTTTTTTCTTTTTCGCGCTGTTGATGACTGTTCCAATAAACGCTCTCTGCCTTTATTGATAAGCAAACCGATATTTTCTTTCATTCCCGAACTAATCATCCCTCTTCCTTTCGGTGCAACCTTTCTTTTTACTTTTATGATTTCTTTCGTTAACTGTGCTGCCTGTTCGTTTGTTAAATCAGAAATAACTGCGACTACTCCATTGTTCTTTTTTCCTGCCATGATTTTTCTCCTTTAAAAACTAATAATTTTTACTCCATCTTCTGTTTCGGTTTCAACAACATTATCACCATATCCTATTGTCACAATGTTACTCATTTCTACCCTCGGTCCCATGTCTGTGACAACGATTGGAATGATATCGACTTCTCCATTTACTCGCTTTATAACGATAAACTCAGATGTGACATTTAAAACCTTATCGCCTTGATGTAATACTTTAATTTTCATCTTATATATCCTCCTTTGGGTTGGTTCTTGTTTGTGATTGTATAATAGCAAAGGATGAATCTAAATTTGTAATTGTGATTTTCTATTTAATTCATTAAGCGAACTACAGACGAAGCCAAGAAACAAAAGTGGTGTGCCTCCCGTCAAGTAGACAATTAAAAAAATATAAAATTTTTGTGTTGCCCGGTGTATA
>OLNN01001867.1_pt1 | contig 16241 bp, 5 predicted proteins | sample 1672141 | NCBI WGS metagenome assembly OLNN01 (sample SAMEA3136652, study PRJEB25190) | human gut metagenome | biome: human gut; feature: human-associated habitat; material: faeces | place: Austria | collected 2013 | reverse complement strand
CCGTACCCTCATGCAGCGTCACAAAGTCGCGTACCAGGCTCAAGCCAATACCGCTACCCGTTGACTGACGCTCCTGTTCTTCCTGCTCCACTTGATAGAAACGTTCAAAAATTCGCTCCTTGTCTTCATCCCTGATACCGACACCGGTATCCGATACCTTTATCAGCAATCTTCCGGACATCTCTTTCGACATTTCCAATGCCACATCCACACGTCCCCCGTCCGGAGTAAATTTGAAAGCATTGGACAGAAGATTCATCACAACTTTACCAATTTTATCCTCGTCGAATGACATATTCAGCGATTCCATGGCCGAAAAGAATGTCAGATGCACATGTTTCTTTTCAGAAAGCATCAGGAAAGAAGCACAGATGCTACGCACATACGCCACAATATCCCCCTCGGACAAAGTGAGATGCAATCCTGCCATCTCATTCTTACGGAAATCGAGCAACTGGTTGACCAGATTCAACAAACGCTGCGCATTGCGGTACATCAGTTGTAGCTTGCCATGCAGTTTTTCGTCCGTAATCTCCTTCATCATACTTTCCATCGGCGATATAATCAGCGTAAGCGGCGTACGCAACTCATGGCTGACATTCGTAAAAAAGCGGAATTTCATCTGGCTCAACTCCTCCCTCTTCTTCGCATCTTCCTCTATCTGGCGGATTCTGAACTTATTACGTTCCCTCCGTTGTACGGCATAAAGTGAAAAGGAAACAACTCCTACTATCAGAAGAGCATAAACGATATATGCCCACGGAGTCATCCAGAAAGGCGGAAGAATGACAATCTTGAGCGAAGCCTCTTCAGTGCCCGCATATCCGTCACTGTTTGTAGCCTTCACTTTTAAGATGTAAGTCCCCGGAGCCAGATTGGTATAGGTAACGCGATGCATATCGGACATACTCGTCAGCCAGTTCTCATTAAACCCTTCCAATTTATAGAAATACTGTGTCTTTTCGGGCAGCACGAAATTGTCCGACGCGAACAGCACCGTGAACACATTCTGCTTATAAGCCAAGACAACTTCTTCTGTTTCATTCAAAGCTTCCTTCAAGATGACACGTCCTGCATACTCCTTGCCCACCTTCACGTCTTCATTGAACAACTGGAAACCGGTAAACATAACCTTGGGCAACGTACGGTTATACTTTATGTTGCCCGGCTGGAAGCGATTCAGCCCATACAGTCCTCCCACTACAATCTCGCCCGTATGCAGTCGTTTGAGGGAACGCTGGTTGAAGTCACAACTCTGCAACCCGTCCTTGTCATTATAGGTATAGCAACGGAACACGGGCTGCTCCGTCTTGCTGTCAACGGACAACACCACGTTTATCAGTTCTCCTCCGGTGCTGATCCATATACTTTTGTTTTCATCTTCCGTAATACCTAATATCAGTAATTTAGAAAAACCGGGCTTGATAGGCACTTCGTACAATTCATCCCGTTTGCTGTCATATACATTCAAGCCTTCACGCGTGGCTATCCATAACAAACCGCGACTATCTTCGTAAACTTGATTGATATTTTGGTTGGAAAGTCTGGTCTTACCCGATTTTGTACCTGCAAAATTTGTAATCTCGCCGGTCCTCAGGTCCATGAAAGCCATCCCTGCCGAAGTACCGATAATCAGATTATTGTCACAGCTGATGCAGAGGGATGAGATATAGTCCGACACAAGGTTTGAATTACCTGTAGAATAGGTGGTAAATATCCCCGTCTGAGGATTCAGGCATTGCAATCCTCCCCCCAACGTACCGATCCAGATATTTTTGTCCGCATCTTCTGCCAATGCCCATACATTGTCATAGACCAGCGAGTTACTGTCTCCCTTACGGGACCGGTAATGGATAAAGCGGTTTCCATCATAGCAATTCAGTCCGCCCCAGAAAGTACCAGCCCACACTCTGCCGCTACTGTCCCGAAGAAGGCAGACTATGACATCACTCGAGATAGAGCGGGGATCTGCCGTATGCGAAAAAAACATACGTTCATCCGTCACGCTATTCCAGCGAATCAACCCGCGGTCGTTGGTCCCCACCCATACGATATCACCGCCTCCGTCCTCCACACAATTGATGTCGCCTACATCGGCAATGCCGAATTTGAAGACACTTTCATTATAGAAAGAGACACCCTTCTTGTAGGTTCCCACCCACATCGTACCGGCCTCATCTTCATAAAGAGCCGTTATTGTATTGTTGGACAGAGTACGCCCGTTATTAGGATCGTTCGCCAGACGGATTTTCCGTCCCGCCGGTTCTATCAATTCAATGCCATCCTGATCCCTGCCTACCCATATACATCCGTATTTATCCTGTGCCACTGCACGTACGGTATTGTAGGTGTCCGTTCGGGGAGAACGCTGTTCCCAAACCTTCTGAGAAAGGCTATAAATCCACATCCCCTCCACACTGAATATCCACGCCCGCCCACTATGGTCGACAAACAAATCAAAGGTAGCATTCTTTACTTCCCTGCAATCTTCGGCAATGTCCGGATTGGTCCACTTGATATTTTGCTTTTCCTCATCTATACAAGCCAAGATACCGTTACTCAGAACCAGCAGGATTCCTTCGCCGCATTCTTTCATGTCGGACACTTCGGCTTTCGCAAGCAGTTCATCCGCCCCCTTTACTGCTACGGCATTTTTCTGTTCCTCTCTATAGCTGTAAACACCTTTACCATTAATATAGATCCAGAAAGTCTTTTCCTTATCAATATAGATAAGCGAAGGATTTCCGGTCAGACCGATGTTCCACATCCAGGCTTCCACATTACGGTCAAAAACATCGGAAGCCGAGTTGTAAATGGCATACCCGCCTCCCGTACGTATCCACAAATTACCGGACGCATCTTCTTGTATATCCTCGACATAACTATCGGGAAGAGATTTCTCATCATCTTTCTGGCTGCGATAAATCTTTATATTGTAACCATCATAGCGGTTCAGCCCCGAAGCTGTACCAAACCACATGAATCCGTTTGAATCTTTATAAATAGCATTAACCTGATTATTGGAAAGTCCGTCTTTCACTTCCAAATGTTTAAACATGTAGTCATGTGAAGCAGCAGAGAAACATACCATCCAAACCCACAAGAGCAGTAGTTGCAGTCTTTTCATACTATCAGAGCTAAGGGAAGTTATTTTTGTTGCAAATGAAGTGAAAAACGAACAGAAAAGCAAGGAAAGACAAGGATTTTTAAAGAAGGAGAAGCATATCCCTCGCGGACATACTTCTCCGTAACCAATCAAAAAAACTATATCAACAATCCTTGTAACCTATAAAACCTATTTGTATGATACTTTTAAAAACTGTCTTTTATTCTATCCACCACTCAATCAATAAGGGTATTGACCGGCTGCGGCTCCCTTCATGATGCCCTCAATGGCATAAGCCTCCTTCGCCGTACCCGTACCACGGTTCATGTCACCGCCGGTTTCCCAATAAAAGGGGACACAACCGTGGTTTTTCGCCTCTCGGGTGACTACCTCATTCCGGCTCTTGTTATGCATCTCCTGGTCAATATCAGGATAGGCAAGTTCAGAAGTCCCCTCTATCTTGTCTTCTTTTGCCCGCTTCATGGCACTATACTCGCCTACAATCACAGGAATTCCCTTATCTGCATAGGCCGTTTTCATCTTCTGGAATTGCTGCTTCACATAATCTTCTTCGTAACCGGTGGCATTATGAATGGAACCGGATACATGATTATCCTTACCCCAATAAAGGAATACATTGCTCCAGGTTTCGTCATGGTTCATCATGGTGAACTGATAGGGATCATAGAAGTGAACTTCCACCATCAGACGGTCGGGTACCTCATCCTTGGGCATCGTGTAGTCATTCACCGTCTTGTCAATATTGGTATAAGGACCTTGCACAATCAGACAACGGCTCGCATTATTTCCTCCGGTGGCACGCACGGCATCAATGAAGGTCTGTTCGTATTTCAAGATGACATCTATGGCCGATGTGCCAACGTTCCCCTGGTCTTGCTGTCCGGGTTCGTTACATCCGGCAAAGAGCAGGTGTTCGTCATAAGCATTCAGTTTATTGGCAATCTGTGTCCAGATAGCTTTCTGCTTGGCATCTACTTCGCTGCTGTAACCATGGGTGATACTCTCTTCAAGCCAACCGCCATCCCAATGGATATTGACAATGGCATACATATCATTGGCTACACAGTAGCCCACCACTTCGCTCACCCGGTCGAGCCATGCAGCATCTATCTCATAGGTCGATGGATTCACAATGTAGTAATCCCACGCGCAAGGGATGCGCACCGCATTAAATCCCAATGCCTTCAGCCCTTTGATATATGCCTCACTCACTTTAGGATTTCCCCATAACGTTTCGCTCGCTATCTTGTTCTTGTTATCACAAGCTTCCAGCGTGTTGCCGATATTGATACCTGCATACATCTTGGCGGCAAGTGTCCTGGCATCGCTTTCCATATTGCCGGTTTCGCCCGCACCCTGCTTTACGGCCACAGTCTCCGTCAGGCTACCCAAAGTAAAAGAGATATGGCCTTCGCGCGCTCCCAAAGGATTGGGAGAGACGGTAAACTTGAAAATCTTGTCTTCCATGGCACGGGTATTGACCGCCTTTATCCAAGAAACATCGGAAACGGCTTGTACGTCACCATTGGTTTCCACCACCACAGAAACATCTCCTCCCGCAGCTGGCAGGTCGAAAGAGGTAGAGTTGGATATGATTAATCCGTCCGCAGCCGTTTGTTTCACTGTGAAGCTCCCTACTTCGCTGCCTCCGGCTTTCACCGTTACCTTGGCTTCACGGTCACTCGTGTCCGTATTGGCTTCTGCCATAACGGTATACTTCAAAATACTACTCGAAGCAGAACTTTCGGCAGTAACCTTACACCACTCCGGTGCACTGCTGGTAACTTCCAATGCAACGTTCGACTTGATGTTCAGCGTACTTGTTCCTCCGGTCTTGGAGAAAGTCATTCCATCCGTCAGAATGTTCGCGGGAATCGTTATTTCTGGAGTCACAGTATCATCATTGCCGGAACATGCGGCAACGAAAGAAGAGAAAAGCAGTGCCGACAGCACCAGGCAAATTTGGAATTTTTCAATGATATTCTTCATCATGTCTTTACGTATTAAAAATAATGGTTAAATCAGTGAGAGCAAAAGTAGCGGAAAAGGCGGAAAACACACCGATGCCATGTTATCTGCAACGGTATCATTTGTTTCCGAATAGGGCTCAAAAGTTATCATTGAATGACATCAGACACATCCGGCTTGCTTGAACCGAAAGAATACTTTATTTTTGTGTATAAACACTTCCTTCAACTACCCTGATTCATATATCTGATAAACTATTTAAAATACAATGCATTTATGAGAAAGATGATGTTACTTTTAGGACTGGCGCTCAGCCTGTCCTGCTTTTCACAAAACCGGCAAGGTTATCAAAATCCCGTTATTCCCGGTTTCCATCCCGACCCGAGTATCTGCCGCGCAGGAGATGACTTTTATCTGGTCAACAGTAGTTTCCAATATTTCCCGGGCGTACCGTTGTTCCACAGCAAAGACCTCATCAACTGGGAACAAATCGGACACTGCCTGACGCGCCCCTCACAACTGCCGCTTCACGACGCCGGCCCATGGGGAGGAATCTATGCACCTACCATCCGCTACAACAGCGGTACATTCTACATGATTACCACCAACGTGTCCGACAAAGGCAACTTCCTTGTACACACTACCGACCCGCGTGGCGAATGGTCGGAACCCGTATGGCTCAAGCAAGGCGGTATAGACCCGTCCCTCTATTTTGAAGACGACAAGTGTTACCTTGTCAGCAATCCGGGCGTAGGTATCTATCTGTGCGAAATCAACCCCAAAACCGGCGAACAACTCAACGAGTCCAAACGCATCTGGAACGGCACGGGCGGACGGCACCCTGAAGGGCCGCATATTTACAAGAAAGACGGATGGTATTATCTGCTGATTTCCGAAGGCGGCACGGAATACGGCCACAAAGTGACAATAGCCCGTAGCCGCGATATAGACGGCCCGTACGAAGAGAACCCCGCCAATCCCATCCTGACCCACATCAACAAGAATGCACAAAACAGCCCGATACAAGGAACCGGCCATGCCGACCTGATACAAGCCCCTGACGGTTCGTGGTGGATGGTGTGTCTCGCTTTCCGTCCGCAAAGCGGCAACCATCACCTGCTGGGACGCGAAACGTTCCTTGCTCCCGTGCGCTGGGACAAGAATGCCTGGCCGGTAGTAAACGGAGATGGCACAATAGCCCTGCAAATGGATGTGCCAACCCTACCGCAATATCCTCTTGCCCCCAAGCCTGCACGCACCGATTTCAAAAACGGCAAATTAGGTCCCGAATGGGTTCATATCAGAAACTATCATCCGGAAAACTATACCTTTGCTTCCGGTAACCTCCGTCTGAAAGCAACCCCCGTAAACCTGAACAACGGGAAAGGCAGTCCTACTTTTGCCGGCCGCCGGCAAGAACATATCGACTTCACAGCCACCACTTCCATGCAACTGAAAAAAGCCGCCAGTGGCGACGAAGCCGGCCTGACGGTCTACATGTTCGAATCGTCCCATTACGATTTATTAGTCAAGCAATTGGCAGACGGGAAACAAGCTGTAGTATTGCGCTACCAATTGAATGAATTGACCCATACGGAAAAGGAAGTTATTCTGCCCCAGGGGAAAGTACAACTCCGTGTAAAAGGCAGCAACGAAATCTATTCGTTCGAGTATGCCACAAACGGAAAGGACTTCAAAGAACTGGGCCGAATGAATACGCGCTATATCAGTACAGAAACTGCCGGTGGCTTTACGGGAATCATGCTGGGATTGTATGCCGTCTCCGGTTCTCAAACCTCAAAAGCATATGCAGACTTTGAATACTTTGATTACGAAGGAAAATAGCAGCCAATCTTAGAGAAAGCCCCTGCTTTTCTCCGCTTCCGCCCTTTTGTCTGTCCGGTTCAGTACAAAGATTCATGAACGGCCCACTTAGGTGAACAAGTTTGTTCACCTAAGTGGGCTGATTTGTTCACTACTATGAACAAGGCGGACCACTTTAGTGGAGATACCATAAAATCACTATGTTTATCGCAATAAGTACCCATCCCGTCCGAACAAAGTACAAGGCAAAGAGCTATCAAAGCGCCGCCTTACGGACCACCTCCTTTATTTTATTCTCTCTATGGTTCTTCAATCTATATCAGAACGATGCACACCGGTGAGGGCAAAACAAAAAATCCGGGATGGCCTGCATCCCGGATTTCCTATCTAACCAGTATATTTCCGTCTATCCCTCTTACCATTCAGGAACAGAGAAAAGAGTGTGGAACGTGAACTTCACTTCCATAGAACTGCTGAAACCAAGTTCCTTGATAACATCACCATCAGGAGTACCGAAAGCGCACCCTTTATCCTTTGTTGTCCCATAGCAATTCCAAAGTTCCAGACGATACTTCGGGGATTCATTGGCATCGAGCACTTTGGATGCATCAAATGTCACTTCCTTGCCATCCAGATAGAGGTTGTCAAGTGTGGCATGTAAACCGGGGAAATACTTGTAAATGTCAGCCACTTCAACGAAGGTCATGATGGAACCTGCCGCATAGTCGGCAGATTCGTACTTAATGTCGAACTGAGAAGCCACAAGGCTGTACTGGAAGTTCTCGTATTTCACCTCGAACGTAGCTCCTGCGTTATATCCCCATGCACTTCCCCAATCCGGATTGACAGTAACCAGATTGGGCGTATAAATACCTGCACCGGTACCGTCGGTAATGACGGTGCAGACAATCTCAAGCTTCTCCTTGAAATGGATGGCAGGCTCGGTACCTTGATTTTCTACATTGCTGAACGGACTGAGAGGAACAGCATTGCCTACAGAACCCGCCCCATAAGCATTGAACAACTGAACACGGTACTTGCCGTTTCCTTCAATGTCGCCATAATAGAAGCGGTTGGCATCAAACCGAATGGAAGTACCGTCCAGCTTAATCTCGTCAATGCGTACAAACGAATTGGGATAGCGCTTCGCCATACCGGCAAAGTCAAGCGTAAACACCATAGCATCGGTACAAGTTCCCTCGAAAACAAACGTGTGCTGTCCAGCCAAGTCTTCGGGTGAAATGGCTACAAGCAGTGCATCCCAACTTCCTGCCCATGATGAATCGGCGATATTGAGCAATACAGGAACCTGCGCATCGGCATCGGCCTTGGCCTGGCTGTAATAGTTCAACGAATAGCCATAGTCGCCATCGGGCAGGGCAATCTGCAAGCCGTCGGCAGTCAACGACAGAATGTTCAGCTTACCGCTTTTCGTGCCAATCCAAGTATTGGCACAAAGCACATCTATGTCGATGTCAATCACTTTATTCGCCTCGTCAATCGTAAACTTACCGGTTTCATCGGTCACGGTACCGTCTTCGGCAATACGATGAATATTCACCGTACCGTCCTCCTTGAGCTCCATATAACCATAGTCCTTTCCGTAAGTATAACCTATCCAGCCATCCCAATGAATCTGCTGTTCAATGTTGGGTTGTCCGTTGGAAACTGTGCTCCAGTTGTCCGTAACACCCCACTGCGTGAAAGGTCCTTCAAACACGTGCTGCTTACCGTCCTGGCCATTGTCAAGATACCACTTCTGATAGAGCAGAGCCTTGTTGAACGGTACGTTCTGGGCTGTGGAAACAGCGCGTACAGCCATACCTTGATAAACTGCGGCAGTGATACGGTGATTGACAGAAGCTGCAAACTGGTAACCTACCGCAAATTCTGTATTGGAAGAGTTGACAGTACCGGTGAGGTAATATCCTTCAGTACCCAGCGCCGTCACATCGTTTGCCACACGCGTACCGGCTGCAGGCAGGAAGATGGAATTACCATTAGGACCGGTGAACTTGAAACCTGTCACTCCATTCTGCTCAGTCCACTCTTTCTGGCACAACGTGAAGAGTTCCTCGAAATCATCGGCAGTAGGCAGTGTGGCACGCCCTTGAAATGCACGGAAAGCCAAGTCGGAAGCCGTTTTATAAGTATCGGCCGAAGCATAGTCGGCAGGGTCGATGCTATTGTTGCATCCGGTCAGGTCACCGAATCCGAAAAGGCCACCCAGTCCAGTCTCGCTCTTGGCACCCACATTGAAGCGAGCCCACTTCACGGAGAGTCCCAGGTCGACAAGGTCATTGTCGAGATCGAAGTCATAGGCAGGAGTAGTGAAGCTCTTCACCTCACCATACACAATGCCGCTACCCAGATTGAGGTAAGCCGCATAATAGTATTGCGTTTCGGGCACCAACCCTTCATGGACGAATGAATAGCTGTCCTTAAGTTCCTCACTCTTCACTATAAGGCCTGCACGAACCGCTTCTACATCGGATGAAGTAGAGATAACAACACCACAAGTAGCATCGGCCGTAGCATCGGTCAATGTCCCACCCAATACAGCCGAGGCGAAGTCGACAGATGCGGCATCGGCAGTAGCCACCTTGGCATCGGTGGTGAGCAAGCTTTTCACCTCACCTTTGTAATACACCTTACCCTGCAAGCATACATAAGCCTGATAATAGAGCGTAGAGTTATTGTTCAACCCGTTCAACTGAGCACTGAAGGCGCTACCGTCATAAGCAGCCTGCACGTCCTCGGGCAGGTTGTCTTGCGCAGAGCCATAGAAGAAGCCGGTCTTATAGCTTCCGGCATCCATGCCATCCAACCCGGAGAGCGTGGCATGGAGTGTAGCGGTAGTGGCGGTCACATCGGACGACCCCGTCACCACCGACGATTCGTTCAGAATCGGGGTGGTGTGGATAGTATAGTCGTCATCTTCATTGCACGAAGCCAGCGAAAGGCCCAGTGCAAGTGAAAGTATTCCTAAATATATCTTTGTCTTCATATATACTAAATTCATTTAAGTGGTTATTCAATGGTCATCGAAATTATCTCAACCTTCACATCCGGCTGTCCGTCTTCGGTGGCAGCCACAGTAGCAAGTCCCTTATTCTGGATACCGATACAGATACAACTGCTTCCTTCGTAAGTCACAGTGGCACCGGTGGTATTGGTCACGGATACAGTCTGCACAGCTCCTTCGGCAGTGTCGAAGGCCGTGGCATGAGCCAGGTTGTAGCAGTCGTCTTCCCAGGTATTTCCGATGTTATTGTCCATAATCACGGTCTTAGGAGTCGCGCCCTCGTTCCAAGTGATTCCACTCAGCACTTTGTACTGTATCTTCAGCGTCTGGTTCTTTTTCAACTTCACCTTCGTGATGTCGATCGGCCATCCCGCGTCACCACCGCCCCAAGGATTGTAGAACTGCAAGCGCAAACGATCGGGATTTCCGTCACCGAAAAGAATTTGTACCTTGCTGTTGTCTACCTTGATTTCAGTAGGCCCGGTAGGTCCGGTAGCGATAGGTTTGTAGTTGAGGTTGGCACAAAGATAAGAATCCACGGCTCCCTTGTCATTGGTCGTTGCAGGCACACCCATCTGGAAAGAGCTGGTGACATCGCAAGCCATTACGGTAAACTCGCTTCCCTTCACTTCCACCGTGCGCTTATCACCGGTAGCGGTGAGGACGGTTATCTCAACCGGATTGCCGTCGGCATCCATAAATTTCAATTTGCCGTCTTCAATGGCAAGCTTACCGGCATTGGTACCGTCATCCCATTTGTAGCCATCGGCCGTGCTGCTCAATACCAGCTCATAGTCGGCAATGGAAGCATCGGCCACAGGTGCCCATGAAGAACCGTACTGTCCCTTCACTACGCTTTCCCAAGCAGCAGAACCACCATTCCACCATGTCCAGTCATAAGGTTCTTCATCATTGATGAGGAAGCGTGCCTCATTGCCCACATAGGTGACACCGTTGATTTCAGTAGTGAACAGTTTGGTTGCCAAATCTTCAATGGCAGGCTGTTGTACTTCGGCAGGCTGAAGCAAACCCGGATCTTCAGTCGGTATGATACTGGGGTCATTATAAGCCTCTTCGGAAATGAAGTTCCACACCAGCCACCACGGACCTTCGCTATTGGTACGCATCGTAGCTACCTGCAGCAGATAAGGAGTACATTCTATAATCTTGATGTCGTTGGTATAGTTGGAACAGACATCATCAAAACCCTCGTTATGCAATGAATAGGTACCGCCATAGAAAGATATGACAGGGCGTTTCGGGTCAGACACATTCAAGTTGAAAGTTCCGGTGGCATCCGTCGTGCCCGAAGCAGCCACCCGATGAAGTTCCACCGTACAGCCTTTCACAGCATCCAGGCCGAAAGTGATGTACGACTGGAAATAGGGGTCGTCTGCCGGAATGAGCCACGATTGGATACCCGGATCCCAGTTGGGAGCCCAATTGGCGCTACCAATCATAAGGTCGGTAATATTGCTTCCATCATTTTTCACATCAGTGTGGCTCATGTACATCACCGGTCCCGAACAACGGCCAATACCAAAGTTCTTGTCAATGGGAACCCACTTACGGCTCTTGCCCACTCCACCTGCAAGGTTAGCCCAGATAGGGTCTTCGAGCATGGCAAAGTTATTGGTCTCTACCTTGAAGGTATATGGTTCGCCATATACCGGACCTGCCGGTGTGGAAGCGCCGAAAGTCACGCTATATTCTCCGGCAAAAGGAAGTGCCAAGTCAAGAGTGGTCTTTTGAGAAGGACCGCTTGGAGTGACCCACAAGGGAGTGGCTCCCTTGATGAGCGAAGTCAGATGAATCGTATTAGGATCATTGGCATCAGGGGTCACCGTATAGGCGATACCTTCCACCAAATCATCGGAAACATAGGTTTTTGCCCCCATCTCGTACTCTTCGGGCGAGCAAGCGGAAAATATCAAAGCCGCTCCTGCCAATATGGAAAAGAATGATTTAAGTCTCATATCTTATTGTTTTTATTTTTTATTTACTCTATTAATGGTACTCACCATCCGGGATTCTGCACAAGTACACTCTGTGAAAGGTTAATTTGATTATAAGGAATCTGGCTCAAGCCTTTGGTGGCTTTCACACGGTCGACCCGTATGGTTATTGCATCATCAGCGCCTCCACTCTTCACCTTGACACCATTCAAGGCGAGCTTCTCGGCTGCCACGTCTATACCTTGACGCAGGAGATCCCAATAATTAATGCTTTCAAAAGCAAATTCAAGACGACGTTCTTCCATAATAGCTTGTTGAGACACACTCTTAGCTTGATAGTTGGCCGATACTGTTCCGTTGTCATCAACCTGATAAGCACGCTTACGCACTTGGTCGAAATAAGTTTGCGCATTGGGGCTACCCAGTTCTGCGGCCATCAACAATACGTCGGCATAACGGATAATAACGTAGTCTTGGCGGTTCTGTGTCTGGAAGTCACCGCTACCATCCTGCTTACCGGCATGGCTTCCATCGGCATAGCAAAGGGGAGCATACTTCTTCACAGCATAGCCGGTATATTCACGCCAGTCATTAAAACTGGTGGTAAAGTCGGCCGAACCGGTGATTCCTTCCCCTACCAAATCAATGATAGAAGCCGAACGGCGGAGGTCACCAGTGGGAAACGCTTCCACAAAATCAGGATTTACCGTCAATGCGCCCCATCCCTTGCAATAGGGAGCAGCATTAAGCTGGCGCATACCCAACATCACCTGCCAACGGTTGGAGTCATTATTCCCGTTATAATCCTGAGTAGCGGTAAATTTCAACGCAAGAATGGTTTCCTTGTTTCCATCACCGGCATATGTACCCTTCAAAGTTTCATAGTCTCCTTTTTCGGCCACTTTTGCAGAAGAAGCCGGCCATAAATTCTTGAATTGCGGTACCAAACCATATTCTCCTGAAGCGATTACGTCTTCTACAGCAGCCAAAGCTTCGGCACGAGTCACCTCTACAGGTTCTTCACCGTAATATCCGGTATAGAAAAGATAGGCACGTGCCAGCAAAGCCTCGGCGGCATATTTTGTAATATGTCCGTCGTTCTTGGTATAGTCGGCCTTGGGATAAGCGTCACCGGGAATATTCTCGATAGCATATTTTAAGTCAGTAAATATGGCACTGAACACCTCTTTGGCAGGTGAAGGAGCGCGATTTTCGTTTACCGGTTCCAGAAAGAGTGGGATATTCCCCCATAAACGAACCATATCCAGATAAAGCAATGCACGCAACGTACGACATTCGCCCATATAGATACCACGTTTGCTATCCGATTCATTCCATACAATCTGCTCTTCATGAGCTATCAGCTCGTTGCAACGATAGACGCCCGCATAATAATTTTTCCAGTCACCTTCGTATAGGTTGAGGTCAGCCGGCGATTGGGAGATGTCAAAACGGTCAATGGCCTGATAGCCACGTCCATCGGCATTTCCGGTAGCGCCAAAACACTCGGCACTCATCACCTCGGAAGCCATATAAAACCCTACCATCATGGCTGATGAAGTCTGGCGCCAACCATCATAACAACCTATCAGAGCACGATAAGCATCTTTTTCAGTCTTATAGAATGTACCGGTTGAAGATTCAGTCTTCGACGTAACATCGAGAAAACTGTCGGTACACGAAGCCAGTCCCAAACTCAGGAGCAGGACACTTGCCATAAATATATTTTTGTTTTTCTTCATATCAGTCTATATTTTAAAATTTCAAGTTAACACCAAACAATACGGTACGGGGACGGGGGTAATAACCTAAATCAACGCCCGATACCCAACCTTGTCCGTTATCTCCTTCGGGACCATAACCTATTTCCGGATCCATGCCGTCATATTTGGTAAATGTGAACGCATTCTGTACCTGAGCATAGATACGGCACTGGCTGATGACCTTACATCTCAGTAGCTTGGCAAAGTCGTAGCCCAAAGTAATGTTACTGATTCGCAGGTAATCACCATCCTGCACATAGAGGTCTGAGAACTGCCAGTTGAGATTCTGGTCTGTGACACGAGGTATGCGATTGCTGGTTCCCTCTCCTGTCCAACGTCCTAAAATTGCAGTAGTATAATTGGCTTGCTTGGAGGTATGGTTACGATAGCTCTGGACAATCTGCTGTCCGAAAGCACCGTTGGCCACTACAGAGAAATCAAGTCCTTTCCAGTTGAAACCGAGATTGAAGCCCATAGTGAAATCAGGAATACCGTTACCAAGATCGGTCTTGTCAAGCTCGTTCACCCGTCCGTCATGGTTGATGTCCACAAACTTCACGTCACCTGGTTGTACGTCAGCTTGCAGCACACCGTTACCAGCCTTAATCCAATCCTCTATTTCTTGATTGTTTTGGAATATGCCTGCTGTCTTGAAACCATAGAAATAACCGATAGGCTTACCATTCTCGGCACGATAGAATTCAGGAGTATTGTCATACAACTGGTTGGTAGAGCCATGAATGATACCATCGTCGTTAGGAATCTCTCCGACCTTATTCTTATTGTAGGCACCGTTGATACCGATATTGTAACTAAAGTCTTTGCCTATTTGGTCATTCCAAGTAAGATTGAGTTCCACACCGGTGTTTTTCACTCCACCGCCATTAATATAAGGAGCACCTGCTCCGGCAGTAGCAAGAATAGGAGCCACCACGAGCCAGTCTTTAGTATCTTTAATGTAGAAATCGAAATTAACACCCAGGCGACTGTTGAGGAATCGGGCATCAAGACCGATATTGGTCTGCTGTGAAGTCTCCCACTTGATGTCAGCATTAGCCAGACGACTAGGGTAAGCTCCCCAGTTGGTTCCGAGCTGTGCCGCAGCATCCGAGTTGCCGTAACCGCTACCGAAAAGATAGTGTGTATTGGTACTCTTGATAGGAGCCAGATATTGGAATGCGTCAATGTTGGCATTACCCACTTGTCCCCAGCTGGCACGTATTTTCAGGAAGTCGAGCCAGTTTTGCGTACTTTCCATGAATTTTTCGTTAGTAATGGTCCATCCTGCCGATACCGAAGGGAAGTAACCAAAACGGTTGCCTTTGGCAAAGTTACTCGAACCGTCTGCACGCAAAGTAGCATTGACCATATAAGTTTCTTTCCAGTTCCAACCCAATCGGCCGAAATAGGACACCTTGCGGCTCTCGGTATGCGGATTGCCACTGGCACCCAAGCCGTTGGTCGAATCGGAGGCCGTTCCGTTGCCCACAAAAGCATGCTCCCAATCATCAAAACCTTCTTTCAGCATACCATTTTTAGCTTCGATATAAGTGCCCTCGTAACGATAGGCTTCCATACCCAGCAAGGCGTTGAACGAATGTTCTCCCATAGTCCAGTCATAAGAAGCCGTATTGGTCCATGTCATACCCAAAGAGTGATTGGCATTTTGAGATACGGTAGTACGTTCTTCATTATATATATATTGGCTGAACTTGTAGAGAGGCTTGAAACTACGGTATTCGCTGGAACCATAAACCACACCGAATACAGACTTTATCTTCAAATTCTTGACAGGCTGCAATTCAGCATAAACATTACCGGAAAAAGTAGCCGTTTTGTTCTCATTGTTGCTGTCGGTCATCATTAAACCATAAGGGTTTCCATCACCTTTATTCCAGTCACTGGTACTGGTGTCATTGTAAGGCGAATCATAAAGATTATTATCGCTATAGACAGGAGCGATAGGCGATGTTCCGAATGCACCGCGTAAGGTATTATTATATTGGTTGCCTACACTGATACCGTTATTCATCTTATATACAAAACTCACCTGCTCGCCCACTTTCAAAATATCCTTGAAAAGTTTGTGCTCGCTGTTCACACGGAAATTGTAACGCGAATAGTTAGACACATCCGAACCGCCGACAATACCTTCCTGACTCATATATCCTAACGAAAGGGCATAAGTGGAAGTTGCGCTTCCACCAGTGACACCCAGCGTATAGCTCTCCGTTGTGGCATTATCTTTGAACATAGTATCTACCCAATCCGTATCATACACATTGCCGTTGGCATCGTAAATAGACTGGTATTGGCTCCAATCGTAAGCCGAAAGTCCGCTATTCAAAGCCTGCTCATCCATAATGGCCATATACTCTTTTGCATTCAGCATATTAGCCTTACGAGCTACATTCTGTATTCCATAATAAGCATCGAAACTAATCTGCGCTTTACCTTCGCGCCCTTGCTTGGTAGTAATAAGCACTACACCATTAGCACCGGCCGAACCGTAGATAGCCGCACTAGCCGCATCTTTCAGTACATCTATACTTTCAATATCGGCAGGATTTAATGCATTA
>OLNN01001852.1_pt1 | contig 16319 bp, 9 predicted proteins | sample 1672141 | NCBI WGS metagenome assembly OLNN01 (sample SAMEA3136652, study PRJEB25190) | human gut metagenome | biome: human gut; feature: human-associated habitat; material: faeces | place: Austria | collected 2013 | reverse complement strand
CTCGGCGGTGGAGCAAAACCAACAGGCCACACCCATGCTCGTAAAGCTGGCGTTGGTGATGTTGGCATAGTGGGCAGGACTGTTCTGCCAATAGCTGCATACGCTGCTGGCCGAGCCGATAGGACCGGCTGCGCAGATTTCGCTGCGGGTGGTCATGCCGCTGTGGTCGAACGCACCGCCCGCGACAAAACTTTCGCAGCGGGCATCTGCCGCCGCGCTCAGCCCGCCGTCCATTGCCAGCGGGGAAAGTCCCGCCGCCGCACGGATGGCGTTGATGTTCTCCTGCACGGCCCAGTATGCGCTGTCGCTGCTGTCGATGCTCCACCATTGCTCCGTACCGGCTGCAAGGTCGAACGGCACCGCACCATAACTCATACTAACCTGTGCCGGAGTGGCGGCTACAGCTTCCTCCACCGGGGCTTGCGTAGGTTCTGCGGTGGGGACTGCCGTAGGCTCTGCTGTCGGCGCGGGCGTGGGGGCCTGTGTCGGTTCGGGTGTCGGCGCAGGGGTTGCAGTCTGCGCAGGTTCGGCAGTTGCAGCAGCTTCCACCGGCTGCGCAGTTTCTTCGGTGGCCGGTGAGATTTCCACCAGTGCAGCCGGTTCAGCCGCAAGAGTTTCATCCGCTGCCGCTGCACACCCGGACAGCGCCAATACCATGCCCAATGCAACAATAGATTTTTTCATAAAAACTACTCCTTTCATCCTTGGGGTGGTCGCGTATACGATTGGTCTTTCTGCCTTTAATCATAAAATTTATCGTTCCTCCTGTCCACGCTGTCGATTGTCGGTCTGACACTGTTGTTCCGGCTCGGTGTCGGTCACAATGTCTTTGTCGTTCATGTTCAGCAGTCCCTCCAGCACCGCAAGACGCTTACTCTTTTCAGTCAGTTCCGTTGCCTGTGGAAATGGCCGCTTGACTTCTTCCTCGGCGCTGGCAAGCTGCTGTTCCAACTGGATTTGCATATTGCGGGTCTTTTCAATGCTCGGTTCAATACCATTTGCCAAATTGGAAAGGCGTGTCAGATTGCCCAACACATCAGCTCCCAGCTGAGTGCTATATGTACCAGAGCCAGCCAATCTTGCATGGTATTCGTTGCCAAAAGGCAGATGTTGGATTTGCAGTTCCATACCCTTGAAATATCCGATAGGTACGGGCTTTTCGCTATTCAGTGCCAAGCCCAGCAGACCTAACAGGGCTTTCCCCGCAGGTTCTTTTTCGTAGTAAACTTTCTTTTCCAACTGGATACAGAAAACATCTTTGCCGTCCGCATCCACCGCCGAATGTTCTTTTACGGTGGCGGCATCTACTGTGGCATTTTCAATCTGTTCTTTGCATTTTCGGATTTCAGCCGGGAAGCCGATGGCAATTTTATTTTCCAGTTCATAACGCTGGCTGTCATGGGCAGCTTTCAGTGTTTTAAGACGGGTCAACTGCACGTCCAAGTCCATCTTTTCCTTGATAAGAGGATTGCCAGCCGCCAATGCCTTTACCTCGGCGTAGGACAGTGCAGCCTCGTCCATATCATTGCAGCTGCGAGCCGGAGATTTTGAGGTCATGATCTGTCCGATGAATTTTTGCTTATTTTCGATAAGCTGCCAACTGTAGGCATCAAATGTTCCCTCCGTCACATAACGGAAAACATAGACCTCCTTATTTTCATTGCCCTGTCGTAATATTCTGCCCTCACGCTGCTCAATATCAGATGGCCGCCACGGTATATCCAGATGGTGCAGCGCCACAAGACGCTGTTGCACATTGGTGCCCGCTCCCATTTTGGCCGTGCTGCCCATCAGAACGCGAACTGCGCCGCTGCGTACTTTTCCGAAAAGTTCCGTCTTGCGGGCATCGGTGTTCGCTTCATGGATGAAGGCAATTTCTGTTTCGGGGATTCCGCGCTCGATTAGCTTAGCTTTCATGTCATCGTAGACATTGAAAACGCCCGCCTTGGGCGTAGACAGTGGCGATAGGTAAGATTTTGATGTTATCTCCAACTTTTCCCCCGCCCTAAACCGTGCATGAACCTTTCAGCTCACACGGCTTGCCATCAAGGGCAAATTGATTTACATTTTAACAACTCTCAACATGAACAAGACTTCTGAGCTTATCAACTTTGGTTTTCTGTTTCGGAGTGAGGTTTAAGGAATCCGTAAGCCTTGCAATAGTGTCGGTATCGGTAGCGTGAATAAGCCTGTGGGCATTTCCGCATAACAAAATCAGATTTTGGTATGCATCTGTGCCTCCGTTGCAACGTGGGACTTTGTGGTGACAGAAAATATCTCCAATCATCAGCTTCGCCCCGGTTACGGCACATTTACCCATTTGAGCCGAGTATAGTGACAATCTGTTGTCGTTATACTCTATGGTGGCATTCCAGACCGGGTTTCGCATCAGATAATGCAGAATCTCCATATCAACTGCTTCCAGTTGTTTATGAATCATTGCCCTACCTTCTGCGGTGTACGAGTTCACACCACGTTTTCGCTGAATGGGATGCCTGTGCTTGACATAGCCTATTGGCGCAAGCGCAATTCCTCCTACATATCGCAACTGCTTACTTTTTCCGTACCGTTCCTTAATCACGTTTGCTATATGGCACGGAATCCGATTCTTTTCAACCTCTGCTGCCGTTTTTAACCGCTGTCGAAATCTTGTTTTCTGGCTCTTTTGGACTGAAAAGGCTAATCCTCTGAAATCCTTGCTGACCTTGGTCGCCATGCTGTAGTAGTCATGGACACCGAGTACAAAGGCATTGTATTTCGCAATTTCCTCATATTCGGAATGTGCCGCATTCTTCGGGTACTGAATCGCATGGGTCAGTTCCGCAAGGTTGTCTTTAATTTTCTTAATGGATTTCTCTCTGACATGGCTCTCTACAACAAATTTGGTTTGTCCCTGTTTGGTTTTGCCCCTGGGAATCACTTTCAGTCTGAATCCCAGAAAATCGGAATAGTCCTCTTTCAGGCTGATTACCTTGGACTTCTCCGGGCTTATATCCAGACCGAGACGCTCTTTTAGCCAGTCCTTTGTTGCATGGAACAGCTTGACCGCATTAGGATAGCTGCTGGTAAATATTTTGAAATCATCTGCATATCGGACACAGGTTATTTCTTTCAATCCGCTTCTACGCAGGGACGCATACTTATTACCATGATTGGGGCTGCCATTGCGGTTAGGCGTTTGCTTGAACGGATATTGTGTTGGAATGTTTTCCCATTGGCTTGCCAACCACCAGTCCAGTTCATTCAGCACAATGTTTGACAGAAGCGGAGAGATGATACCGCCCTGCGGTGTCCCTTTCTCTGGAAACCCAATTCCTGCCACTTCCGCTTTCAGCATTGCAGATATAATAGAAATCAGCTTTTTGTCACATATTCCAAGTGTCCACAGTTGTTTTAGCAGCTTGCCATGGCTCACATTATCGAAGAATCCCTTAATGTCAATGTCAACTACATAATGCAGATGGCTTAGCTGCATATTTTTATGGACTTGAGAAATTGCGTGCTGCTGGCTTCTGTTTGGCCTGAATCCGTAGCTGTGGTCATGGAATTTTGCTTCACAAATTGGCTCTAAAACCTGTAGAACACATTGCTGAACAAGTCTGTCCATAATGGTCGGTATCCCCAACGGTCTTGTCTTACCATTGTCCTTTGGTATCTCTACTCGGCGAACACTTTGGGGGACATACCAACTGAATTTCCGTTGTACAAGCACAACGAGCTTTTCTTCAGAGAGCTTTTCTAAGTGCTGTATGGTCTTGCCATCTGTGCCTGCTGTTTTGCTTCCTTTATTCTTCTTGATGTTCCGGTATGCCAATTTGATATTTTCCGGCAGGGTGATAATTTCCACCAGCTTGGTGAACATCTTGCCATCCATACTTTCGGCATACAGCTTATCTTGAATTTTCTGGAAATCGTAATATTCAGCATGGCGCAGTTTCGATTTCTTCAAAGCCTTTTTCTTTGTTGCCATAGTCGGTCATCACTCACTTTCGTGGGCTTAACCTTTCTTAGTCCTACTCGAACCTATGCGTGTTTGTTAATAATGATATTTTCAATTTACTCTTGACTACAGCCCGTCCCTCCACCGCTTACTTTTTTCACGGCTTCTAAATTCAACCATCGCTGACTGAATACGGTACCATGGCTGCACCTTCCTCCCGGATTAAGAAAAGTTATACTGCGCCTTCATTCCTGACGACACAGATTTCCTTTTCATGCTTCATAGCGTGCAATCGCTCCACATCCGGGACTTTCTACGTTCCGATATTCCTATCTGTACATGATGCCCTTAGACTATCCTTTTGGCCAGTATGCTGGATAGCACCTGTAATGCTATAGGGAATTTCATTGCGACCGCCTTACTTTACCCCACATACACCATTTTCATGGCAACGGCATTTCTACCGTTCTTTCTTCTTGACCCATACATTCGGACTTTCGTCAGTGGTTGTCAGCCACATTCTTGTCATAGGCATTTTATAGACCCCCGACCTATAGACCGCACTATCCACCTCTGGACAGCTTTCCACATCTGCCTTACGGCTCTGTTTGGACGGTTCTCAGCCGACTTCAACGTGCTGTGTCAGCGCAGGATATTGCACTCCTTTGCTTCCAACGTAGTATCAGGTGAGCGTTTCAGGGCGTTACCCCATCATTCCACTCTTCAGAATATCAGTTAGGGAAAACTCTGTTTTCCCCGCTACTTTTACCTCCTTACAGGCTTTCGCCCACATAAAGTTTATTTGTAGCAACGTATCGCTACACGATCACAGAAAACAAGCTGCGCACTGCGTTGGGGCATGGTATGCTCCCATATCTCAAAAATTTTGCCCACACAGATATTGACCTTGCTGTCAGGATCATCGGGCAAGTCGGGGTCGATCAAGCGCTGATCCAGCGCCAATTTGCGTCCGTCGTTGGTGATTTTCAGCATATTGTCCTCATAGGGCTTTACCATTTTATTGCGGATTTTGTCAGCCCGTTCGCCCAATTCCGCTACCATCTGTTTTTGTATTTCAGAGGGCTTTAGCTGGATGTTGGTCGGCTTGCCGCCCACAAGGGCAGGGACAGGTAATTTCAGCATATCTGCTGTTTGAATATCGGCGCATTCTTTGAACATTGCCATAAGTTCCGGCAGATTGAAAAAACGAGCAAATCGTGTTTTTGTGCGGTAGCCGGTTCCCTCCGGCGCAAGTTCGATGGCTGTGACGGTTTCGCCAAAGGTGGCCGCCCAACTGTCAAAGTTTGCAAGGCCGTTGCGTTCCAAGGTGTACTGCTGCAAATAGCGCTGCATGGTATACAGCTCGGTCATGCTGTTGGAAATGGGTGTGCCCGTGGCAAATGTTACACCCCGCGCCCCAGTGATTTCATCAAGGTACTGGCACTTCATAAACAGGTCACTGGCCTTTTGGCTCTCGGTGGTGCTGATACCCGCGATGTTGTGCATCTTTGTAACGGTCATGAGGTTCTTGAAATTGTGTGCTTCATCGACCATGAGGGAGTCTGCGCCCAGTTCCTCAAAAGTCACCACATCATCCCGCTTCGGGGCGTCCAGCAAATTTGACAGCTTGGTTTTCAACTGCTTTTTCTTACTTTCCAACTGCTTGACGGTCAGACGGCTGTCGCTGTTGTCCATGCTCTCCAACTGCATCTCCAGCTCGTCAATTTGCTTGCGGATAAACTCGGCTTTTCTGGCATCGGAAAGTGGAATCTTTTCAAACTGACTGTGACCGATTACCACAATGTCATAGTTGCCGGTGGCGATTTTGGCACAAAACCGTTTACGGTTTGACTTTTCAAAATCGCGCTGCGTTGTCACCAAGATGTTTGCGTTGGGGTATAGCTTCAGCGCTTCACTGGCAAACTGGCCTGTCAGATGGTTTGGCACGGCGACAAGTGTTTTGCTGCATAATCCCAATCGCTTTTTCTCCATCGCGGCGGCGACCATCTCATAGGTCTTACCTGCGCCGACAGTGTGCGCCAGCAGTGTGTTGTGCCCGTACAAAATATGTGCAATGGCATTGCGCTGGTGGGGCCGCAGCGAGATTTCCGGGTTCATGCCGAAAAACTGAATGTGACTTCCATCATATTCGCGCGGGCGAATACAATTAAATTTTTCATTGTACAGCGCCACCAAACTTTCCCGGCGCTCACGGTCCTTGAAAATCCAGTCTTTAAAAGCATCTTCTATCATCCGCTGCTTGGCCTGTGCTTCTTCGGTGGCAGGACCATTGAGTTTATGCTGCTCCTTGCCGTTTTCGTCATAGATTGTATCGTAAATTTTGGTGGCCCGCAGGTTGAGTGCGTTCTCCAACAAATGATAGCCGTTGATACGTTTTGTGCCGTAGGTGTTCGTGACGCGGATATTATCGTTGCCCTGGCTCTTGTTGGAAATATACCAGTTATTCAGGTATTCATTGTAACGGACAGCTATTTTCTGTTCGCGGTAGGTTGACTGAAAAAGTTCATCGGCAAACTGCTTGATGATTTCCGGCCCGATCCATGTGACACCCAACCGGACCGTTATCTCGCCCGCCGTCAAGTCCTTGGGCTGCACCTGTTCCAACGCTTCTACATTGATACGGAATGCCGGGTCTTGATCGGCTGCAACATGAGCAATACGCAGCTTTTCGCGTACATTGCCGGATAAATACTCGTCTGCCATAAGGTAAACAGGGCTGCCGTCCTCCTGTTTGCGGAAAGGCTCTACAAAAATAACGCCCGCCAGTTCCTTGGCAAGCGTCGCTTCATCTTTCCCGGTAAGGTGCATCATGTAGGGCATATCGACCTTGGCACGTTCCCCGATGCTCAGTGCCAGTGCATCCGATGCCGTGTCGGCGTGGTCGGGTATCTGTGCAGAGCGAATAGTTCTCTTGGTGAACATATCCGACTTGCTGATAAAGTTTCCTTTTTCATCGACATTTTCCAGTGAACACAGCAAATAGTAGCTGCTGTCATCCCGGAAAGACAACTCCGCGCTGCGGCTGTTGATTAGGCCGTGCTTGGCGCGGAAGGCATCATACTGGCGGTTAAGCTGGGCTTGCAGACGGTGGATTTCCTCGTCCGACAAGTCCTGCAACTGCGCATCGATCAAAGCGCGGGTGGTGTCGCGCAGTTCCACCAGTTTGCGGATACGCTCGGCAGAGGCTGCGTTGGGATTACATTCCCGCATGACTGCGCCCTCACGGTAATAGATTTTATCGTCCTTTACCGTGTAGCTGAAATTACGCACAAAGGGATCGGCATCAATGTACTTGGTATCCTCGCCGCTTTCTTCCTGCACAGAGATTTCGGCTTTTGTCAGCGTGGCGGTCAAGTGCTGCATAGCAGTGTCGATTTGCGTTTCCAGCAACGGCTTTCCGAAACGATCCACCGCATCGGGATCTATTGGCTGGCAGGTGGGAGTCGGGCCATACGGACCGGAGACTATCTCCATCTTGCCGCAAATCATATCAGGATGCTCCACAAAGTAGCGGTTCATGGTGATGCCGTTGGCATCTTCTGCAAGGTGCAGCCAAGGCTCGTCCTGCTGGCGCAGCGTATCGCGCTTTTGCAGGAAAATTATATCCGACATAATTTTAGTGCCGCTGCCCTTGAACGCATTGTTGGGCAAGCGCACCGCACCGATAAGGTCGCAGCGCTCGGCAATGTACTTGCGGGCACGGTCATCCTTTTTGTCCAATGTGCCGCTGGAGGTGATGAACGCCATGATGCCGCCGGTGCGCAGCTTGTCGATGCTCTTGGCAAAGAAATAGTCGTGAATGGGAAAATGCAGCCGGTTATACTGCGGGTCATTGACTTGGAAATTGCCGAAAGGTACATTGCCCATAACGCAGTCAAAATAGTTGTCTGGGAGAAGCGCATTTTCATAGCCGGTTACTTGGATATTGGCCTTTTGATATAGCTGCTTGGAGATGCGGCCTGTGATGCTGTCCAATTCTACGCCGTAGAATTTGGCATCACTGCTGCCAAAATGTCCGTGTGCGAGAAATGCGCCTGTGCCCATGCTGGGTTCTAGGATTTTGCCGCCCTTTACGCCGAAGTGCTCCAGTGCACGGTAGATGGGGTGGATAACGGTGGCAGGGGTATAAAACGCCGTCAGGGTGCTGCTGCGGGCAGCTTCGTATTCGGATTCAGACAATGCTGCTTTCAGCTGGCTGTACTCGTTCGACCATGTACTTTTGTTCGGGTCGAACGCATCCGAAAGCCCGCCCCAGCCCGTGTACTGCGCTAAAATTTTCTGCTCATCCTCAAAAGCAGGGCTGCCGCCGTTCGCTACGCGCTGCTCAATTTCTTTCAGCTTTTGGATGGCGGCAATATTGGCTGCAAACTTTTCTCGCTGTGCTGTCGGCAGGTTATCCAGATAAGGGGCTTCATAGGTAATGGGTTCGCGGTGGTAAGGTTCATCTTCTGCCGAAAGCCGTTCTGCGTCCGCCATAACCTGCGCCACAAAGGGGCTGGGTTCCTCAACGATTTCACCCACGATGGGTTCAGCAGTTTCTTCCGGCTGCTCTTGGCGGCTTGGAACTTCCGGGGCGGATAGTGCTGCATTTTTGGGGTTGGCAGCAAGCAGCCGCGCAAATTCTTCATGGCTGACGGCACGGCCTACCAGCGGGAAACTTTCATCCCGCAGATGAATGTTTTCTCTGCCGATTTCCTCCACGGTAAAGGGTCTGGCATCTTCCAGATAAACCGTGCTGCCGATAGTTACAGGTGATTTTTCGACTTTTCTTGTAGTCGAATGATGCTTTTCAAACTCTGCTTCTGCGGTATTGATAAAATCCGAGAAAGCGCTGTTTTCAATGCCCTGCGCAGCAAGCTCGTGGTTATCTTGGAAGTAGTCGATATGGACAATGTTACCATCAACCTCATAGCGGATTTCGTTCCGCAGAAGATTGGCATACACTTGGATCTCGTGCTCATCGTCCTCGGTGGTAGAGTAAGCAAACTCCACGCGGGTCAAGTCGGAGAAATTCGGCTCGTTTAGCCCCTCATTCTCACAGAAATCCGCGATGGCGTGTTTTGCATGATCGAGGGCGGCATCGTTCGCTGCGCGGGCGGCTTGCTGTTCTGCTGCCCATGCCTGATAGGGGGCTTTTTCGGCATCGGTCAGATACTGGTCGTTGTAAACCAAAAGCCGCAGGCGTTGGGCAACCTCTTTCCACTTCAAAACGCGGCGATACTCGCCGTCCTCTGTACGTCGGGTGATTTCAAGATTTTTGCCCATGTGGTTAAGAAAGCCGCGCCCACCATCACGGAAGAACCATGTGCCGCCGCCGATGCCGTATTCCTTTTTCAGCCAGCGGGCTTGATCTTCCTCGATAGGAAGTACCTGTGCAGAGAGATATTGCTGAATACGGAATTTGCCATCTTCAAACCCGCTGCCTCTGCACAGTGCATCGGTAATGTCCTGCTCCGTAATGTACTTGCCGGATGCGTCAATGATGGGCTTGTTCCACTTTTTGACTTCCGCCGCAAGGTCGATGCTTTTTGCTTGCTGCTCATGGCTCGGCAGCCCTGCCACTTCAGAATCTTCGGGGGTAAGGCTAAGCTGCTCCATCTGCTGCGGCACGGGTGCTGCCTTGATGGGAACGATCAGCCGCCCTTCCTCGATAAGGTCAGCAATCTTTGCGGCAACAGCATCCCATGTCAGATTGACCTGTGCTGTTTTGGTAAGATAGTTGCCCTCCCAAAGTTCAAGGTACATATCATGCCGGATAAAACCAACGGTATGGTCATCCACGAACAAATATGTATAAATTTGCTTGTAACAGTGCTTGCAAAAGGCGCTGCGCTCAGCAAGGTCGGGATGCTCATTGAAATATTCCAGAATAGCCGCATTGTCGGCACGGCTGGAGGAGTCCTTCGCCAGCAAGCCTAGAATCAGTTCATCGCTCAGCGGCGGCAAATCAGAAATGGGCACAGAAAAAGCGGAGGGCGTGGTATCGCTCTCCGCTTGGGGTTCTTGTTTTACAGGCTGTAAATCTGCTGCATCGCCAGTTCCTCGGCTTGGGCCTGCAAGGCGTTCATCCACTGCGTCCAGCCCATCGGGTCGGTCTGCCGGTTCGGGGCGGTGCTCTGCTGCATCAGCGTCTGCATCGTCTGTTCGATTTGCCGGTGTACTGCGTTGTCCATCTCCACCAGATGCGGATACAGCGTTCCCTCCAGCATCATCTCGTCGAACACCATCGGCGCGTTCTCCAGCAGGAATTTCCGACGCAGGCTGCCGTACTTGCCGATTTCCGGCATCGGCGGCTCGTTCAGCGTCAGCGCCGGGATTTGGTAGCCGTTCACCATCATGTACTCCATTGTTGACCTCCTTGGTGTTATTGGTTTCTTCCTGTTTGTCACCATAATAGCGGACTTTTTCGGCGCGTGCAACACTGTCGATTTCTCTCGTGATGCTGCCGATCTGCTGCATGAGAGGCCGTGCCGCCTGTTGGCAAGCGCTGCCCAAACACAGAGTGATGCGGTTTGTATCAAACTGGTTCACGGATTCAAGGGCTGACAGGTCCAGCCGCGCAGTATCCACGCCGCACCGCAGCGCGGCCATATACAGACAGCTTTGGGTGATAAGCTGTAAAAATAGCTGCCGCTGTTCGTCTGGCTTGGCCCACTGTAAACTGCTGCCGTCTATGGCCTTTTCCAGCGCGGTTGTGAACATGGCGCTGCGCTGGGCAACGCAGGATGTAGAGAGCATGAGTAGGGCGCCCTGAATGCTGTCGGCGTGATTATCCGCTACGATTTTATCCCAAACAGGCCGCCAGTTCTGGTCTGTAATGACCCACGGCAGCGCTTCGGGAATCTCTGCACGGGGGATGGTATCGGAAATGTCAAACAGATACCGCAGCCGGGAAGAATTTGCCCGCGTGTCAAATACCGCGATACCGTGTGCGCCGCGCTTGACCCAGCGACCCGCATTATTATTCCAGTAGGCTATGTCGGCCACGGCTGTGGCGGTGGAGCTTTGCTCGTGAATCAAAAGCTGGTTTGGGAAACTATAATTATAAGCAATGGCCGCTGTCCGCAAAAATGCTTTCCAGCGGTCACTGCTCTCCGTGACGACCTGCAGCTGCTTTTTGGCAAGCGCACGGATATTTTCATATTTTGCCATTTGCTACTCCTCATCGTTCATAAGGTTCCGGTTCGGCTTGTTTCATATTCTCTAACTCCGGCAATAGATAATCAACCTGACGATAACCATATTCATCTACATAGAAAGCCTGTGTTTCGCTCCTGTTGTGAATCACGATAATATCGCTGATAGAAACAGAACGCATCTTTTGAGCATTGGGACGGTTGCTTTGGTTATGCTCTATATAAATATCTTCAGGCTCATCCCAGCGTTCCATCTGTCCACTATAAACGAGTTTATAATCCGCAGCCTTCATACGGGTTTTCGCATAAGCATAGTTTCTGAAAACGAAATCACGGTTATTGGTTTGATAAATCTCATAAGGGTAAGTCTGTCTCTTTTCTTTACGAAAGCCGCCCGGCCAATAGATGTCCCGCGGCAATCCCAATGGCTTGTCCATCTTATCCGGGAACACAACCGGGGTAATCGGCATACCAACCTCAGCGGCTTTCAAGATTTCCTTTCTAAACTTGTCTACATCTGTAAAGGGAGTAACATATCCGACTATTTTTCCATCATCACTAAGATATTCGATGTAGCCAATTACGTTATCAGAATTTCCCATTTGGTTTACCTCAATAAAAAAGACCCTGTACAAATTTGTACAGAGCCTTGTGTGAATACTAATTCGGTTTTATGCGGGACGATTATTGCTGCGTTCGCTGCGCTTGATGCCCATGAACGGAGGAACCGAGGAACGGGTCAAGCCTTGTTCACGCGCCTTTTGCAGTTGGTATTCATGCAGTGCAATCGTATCCAAGAGATCCCGCATTTCCTGCGTCGCACGATAGTAATTGATGCCGTATCGCTTGCATACAGCACTTAAATTGTTCAGCATTTCGATGCTTTCTTTGGACATACGCTTCACTTCAATGTCAATATGCTCGTTCATACGTGACCTCCTTTTATGAAAGATAAGTGTTAAATATTGTAAGTGCAGCATTATCCGCGATCATCAACATAATAGGACCGCCAGACTGCTTTGAGAAAATGCGGACCGCACCAAAATCACTTATATAATGTCTGGCCAATTCATCAGTTTTTGCTTCAAAGGTTACAACGCCATTTTTTCCACTGTCGATAGAAAGCTGAATGCCAAAAGCAATCATCATCCGCCCAATATCGACATATTTTCGATGCGAAACCAGTGTGGGATTGCTGTCGGGGTGGCTTTCAATATATTCGATATAAACAAACATGCTCTCCGGCGTTTCACGATATGCACCCAAAGCAACGATTTCTCCATCCTCGGTTTTGGCTGCGTATTTCTCTAAATCCGGGTCACCGATAAATTCGCTTGTCCAATCCGTTTGCCAGCAGGATTTTGTACCGGCAAGGTCAGCGTCTGTGGCACGATCTATTTCAATGGGGATTTTTCGTTCGGTTGCTGTTTCTGTAACAAAATATTGCAGTATCATTTTCTCACCCCTGATTGTATTATATCGAATTGTCATGAAAAAATCAATAAATGATTATTGCCCACTCTTTTCCAAACAGCTAATTATCTCCATCATTTTGTATTCTGACGGAGATTTTAAGATAAATGATGGAGATGATCATCATCGTTCAAGTCTTTCCCAAAAAGACAATTTACCTCCATAGCGCTCGTCCTGTGGGCGCACTTTGGCAGCGGGCAGTTCGTCGCTTGCCATATCCGCGACTTGCGGGAGAAAAAGTAGTCGGCTGTACCGGTCTGCCTGATCCTTGGATAGCCCTATGACCTTATCGCCATTTAGTCCGCAAACGAGAAAGCGTCCGCGCACAGTCACGCCCTCGTCATTGACCTGTCTGTTATATTTCAGTCGGCTTTGGGCTTTGCTGCATATCAGCCCGATGCGAGGTGTGCCAAACGGTTTTAGAATTTGGCTTTCACCCTCGATTACCTCGGAAACCGCAGTCGCCGCACTGGAAAAACCCGCTTGATAAGGGCAGTAGCTGGGTTCAACAACTAATAATCTCGTCATCGGTGTCCCCCTTCATCTGCTGCCGTGCTGGTGGGCACGGGCGTAGTTTTCCAGCAGTTTTACGATAACCTGCTGCATCTGGTCGCTTGTAAAGCCTTTCGGAAAGTATCGTTCAACTTTTGCAACGGGAATCATAAGCTGCGGGTCACGCGGCTTTACACTTGGCGGTTTGGCGGCCATAATATGCTGGATTTTTTCTGGTGTCAGTACGCTTTCCTTGCTGGCTTCTTTGAGCTTTTGCGCCTGTGATAGCGATGGTGTGCAACCCTCGGATTCCATGTAAGAGAGGAAGTCCTCTTGTTCTTCGGGGGTAAGGTAGCTAAGTTCTACGGCGGGAGTGGTTTTTAGCTTGCCATCATCCACCATTTTCATAAGTTCGGGGGTGAGTTTGTTCAGACGGATAAAGCGCTGAACTGTTTTGTAGCCCTCGCCACTTCCATCTGCAACTTCTTGCACTGACAACTTCTGGACAACTTGTCCAGAAGTTAAATCACGGCGTTGCCCTTGCCTTTTAATAGCAGCTAATTTCATTTCATATGCTTTCGCCTTTTCACTCGGTAGAATATGCTCTCGCTGGCAGTTGCTATCCACCATCAGAATAATAGCAGTATCATCGTCCATATCCCGCACGATGCAGGGCATAGTCTCAACGCCCGCCCGCTGGCTGGCATGACAGCGGCGGTGGCCTGCCACGATTTCATACCCACCATCTTGCCGGGGGCGGACAATGGCCGGGGTCATGACACCGTATGCCTTGACACTGTCCACCATTTTGTCCATTTCGTCATCGTCACGAACTTGAAAAGGGTGATTCCGAAAGGGATGTAGTTCCGTCAGTGGCAAAATTTGGATTTTCTCCAGCTTTGCATCCTGCCGTTCCTGCTCACTCGAAAACAGATTATCGAGCGAGGGCAGATTGATGTTGCTGCCGTACTCTCTCATTCTCCGTCACCTCCTTGGCAAGCGCTTTGTATGCCAAACTGGCCGGGCCATTGGCATCGTAGGTCAGCACGCTATGTGTACTGGCAGCGCTTTCTGCCGTGCGCGTACTGACCGGGATTTCTGCACGGTAAATTTTCAGCGCGTGACCGTAGGCGCTGCGCAGGGCGGCGCATACATCTTTGGATAGGTTGGTGCGCTTGTCCACCATCGTCAGCACAATGCCGTCAATATCCAGCCGGGGATTGATACGGCGCTTCACTTGGTTGACAGATTTGAACAGGGATACCAGACCTTTGAGGGCGAAATGCTGCGCCTGCACAGGAATCAACACCCTATCAGCCGCAACAAGCGATGCTACGGTGATGATGCCCAGCGAGGGCATACAGTCAATCAGGCAGTAGTCGTATTTATCCTTGAACGGCTCCAATGCCTGTTCCATGATTTTCTCGTGCGCCATAACGTTTACAAGGCTCACTTCCATATCGGACAGACCAATGTCGGAAGGAATGAAATCCACCTTTTCTTCATGGTGAATTACTACTTCTGGCGGCTTTTCGTCCTTGATAACCGATTCCATTAGGTCGCTGATTGTTGCGCCGTTTTCGGTGCCCCCATAGCCGAGATAGCTGCTCAAATCGCCCTGCGGGTCGGCGTCCACCAACAGCACCTTGTAGCCCATAGCCGCAAGTGCTGTGCCGAGGTTTACTGTGGTGGTCGTTTTGCCCACACCGCCTTTTTGGTTTGCAACTGCAATAGTTTTCATGTTCCGCTCCTTTACCGTTCCATGCTGATAAGTCTACGAGCCGCCAGCAGATAGTCGTTATAATCCTTGCCTATGGCCGGGGGCGTGTCCTGTACGATATATCCGCGTTCTGCGAGCCGTTTCGCAACAATTTTTGTGAAGTTCCGTCCGGGGTCGTCACGGTCAAAGCAAAGCGACACGCGCTTTACTTCGGGATGCTGCTGTAAAAAGTAGTCAATCGGCTGGTGGTTCAGCCCACCCAGCGCCAAGTAGTGGACGCTGCGCCACGGTGCATCATGCTTGTACTGCCGCAACGTCGCGCCGGACATAGCATCAATAGGGGCTTCGTAGATTTCTACGGTATCACAGGTTTCAATCTCGGCAGGAATCAGAAAGCCATACTGTTTTTGGCTGCCCGCGACATCTCCGCGAAAGCTGCCTTGACAGCCGCGCTGAAAAGCAGAGCGCGGTACGCCGTTTTCATCTTTGCCCACAAAAACGCAGTTGCGGTAGTTGCCGCGCGTGGTCTGGTACAGGATTCCGCTGCCCACGCAGTAGCGCAGGACTTTCGGGCTGACGCCACGGTGCATCAGATAGGCCGTTGCAGCTTCGGTGTTCCTGTCCGCAGGCGGCAGCACAAAGGGGCGGGATGTCTGCTGCTGCACAGGTGCTGCCTTAACCGTCTGAACAGAGACCGGCATCGGTGTCATTTCGTTCAGCAACCGTACCGCTGAGACAAAATCCATGCCCTCGACCTTTACCAGATAGTCAAGTGCATTGTTGCCACCCTTGCTCTGCGAAAACCAGTGAAACAGCCCATTTGCGGGCGTGATAACAAGGCTGCTGTGCGTCTTGGTGCAATACTCCTTGTCCGTTTTGCGAACCAGTTCGCCGGGGTGATAGGTTTGAAGATACTGCATCACGCTGATACGCCGCGCAGCTTCGATATTTTTCTGATATTTGCCCATGATGACCTCCGATTTTTGAAATAAAAAAAGCACCTTGCCTGTGGACAGGTAAGATGCTTATAAGAACCGATATTCTCTTTTTCAGTTGGCTGTTTCTTCAGCCAGCTGGAGAGGGGGTGTGGGGGAGAGGAACGCGCCGCGCCCTATTCCTATAAAAAGATATAGTTTCCCCTTGGATGGTTGGTATGATGTGACATAGTGGCAGAATGGCATTTCTTAAATAATAGCGGGTCGCCAAACCGTTAGATAGTAAAAAAATGTCCGCTATTGGGTACTGCCGTTTTTTATGTGCCTCTACTTTCCGAATGCGGTGGTTTTTAGTCTGCCATTTTTGAAAGATTGTCCACAAAGCGAGAGTGATTTCTCAACTACGTTGGTCTGCCAGATTTCCAATCGTAAGTACGTCCGAAAATCAAAAATTGTATCGTGGATAGGTGCTTTTTCACTAAAAAATGGCAGGAAATAAGTTCCTTGAAATTCCTAAAAAATCCACCAAGTTCTTCTCACTTGGGCCGACTCAAAATCCGTTGGTGGTGACACCGTATGGGTTCGACCCCCATCACCGGCAT
>OLNN01001846.1_pt1 | contig 16358 bp, 9 predicted proteins | sample 1672141 | NCBI WGS metagenome assembly OLNN01 (sample SAMEA3136652, study PRJEB25190) | human gut metagenome | biome: human gut; feature: human-associated habitat; material: faeces | place: Austria | collected 2013 | reverse complement strand
GGTTTTTCGGAGAATAACAAGGATTATAGAGGTTGTTTTAAATGAAAGAGCCGTGAAATTTCTACCGTTTTTTCTTTCTTTTTTGTCGAAATGTCGCCAAAATATCGCAAACTTCATTATTTTTACCCAATCAATTTATAGATTGTCCTAAAATCAATTTAATATAAACAGACATGCGCACCAACAAGATTACCCCTAAACAATGGTTAGAGTTCCATCCATATAAGACTTCAAACAACATAGACAAGTACTATATAGAGATAGCTAATCGTATCAGACAAGCGTTATTATCCACTGGTATAACGTGCTACGACGACGATATAACCGACATGTCCTTACGATTGGCAGCCTGGTTCGAAGATATTATCTCGCAAACCCATATCTGGAAAACGTTTATCAACGAATGTGAGAAACGATATGGCAAGAAACTACCTTTCTACCCTATAGAAAACAACTACCACACCGATGGAATAAACTTGGAAGACATTTATTTCCTGCTATGGCACTGCCTGCAACAACAGAACTTAGGCGAGCAAGTCATCAATCCCGAAAATCCAGGAATACAGAAAGCCGGCAATCTTATTTACGAGATTCTGTCCAAAGAGTCCAAGAATGCACCACAAAATCCATGGATGCAAGACTTCTTTCAAAAAAACACACCAGCTCAAGAAGATTTTCTGGCATACAGGGCACAGTTGGAATGGTTTCATTTCAACTGCTACTTCAGTCTTGGTAACCTGCATGCATTGCAGGAACAGACCTACAATGTTCTGGCAAATTATGAAGGCAACACCCCCAAAGAAATCGATATGCTATGCTATAGGCTGAAAGTATCTTCTTTATTCCAAGCCCGCAATAATCTGCTCTCACTGCCTTCCTATAAATGGTTGTCACTCATTTGGGAAGAAAACAAAGCTACAGCCGGCCCATGGAAAGACATTGAGACGCTACCTGAAAGTTATTACCTGTATCTAAAAGAAGACGAGCGGTGCATCTACGTACAAAGTTTTACCGAAGAAAAACAAATATTTGCCATTGACAAAGAATCACTTGACCTTCAAAATATCAAGAATTTGAAAGCCGAAAACTCTGTCATAAACTGTATGTTGGTGAAATATGGCGATACATGGTGGCAAAATGGTGTGTTGTTTATAATAGATAACGACAATGAATTGGAAGCTATCATAGCCAAGGAAAACAGCAAAAGGAATCTGAGCAATGAAAAACTTGCTTTCCAAGATTTCATGAAAGCCAACGAAGGCAAGTTCTTTGTATTCTGCCGAAACAAAAGAGAACTGAGCAATTTCTTAAGCAAGAAAATGGGATATAAAAACGCTCCAGGAGTTAAGTTGCCGGCAATCGGCCGCGAAGGTGCTGTCTTGATGGCAACACCTCAAACCGGCCTGCACATACAATTGGAACTGACGGAATGTATATGTTCGCCCGACAATCCGTTCTACCAAAAAGAAGAGGCAAAAGAACTGGCGTTTCTGTTCTTCATCCATCCGGAAGTTATCCCTTATGAGCTAAGTTGCTTGCTACAAGACAAGGGTATGCTGCCCGACGCCGGACTCAACAGTCTGCTTGGACGCAAACATGGCCAACAATTGCTACAAAGCAATGCCCGTTTCTTAACCGACTACTTTTTCCAAAGATATAGAGAAAAAGATTATGACGACCCTTTATTAAAGAAATGGTTATAACCTCCAAAGCTCTAAGAAAACATTGAGGGCGGAAACCTTATATTTCACAAGGTATCCAGCCCTCAATACTTACTGATAAGCCAGCCAACCGGCATACTGCTTATCAAAGTTCCTTTTTTAAAGCTTCAATCATCGACTGATATTCAGCATCCGAGAGATACACCTTACCCGGATTCATCTGGAAAGTACCGCCATAGTCAGGACCGTCCACATATTTGGGAGCCAGGTGAAAGTGCAGATGCGACAGTTTGTCGGAGTAAGCACCGTAGTTTATCTTTTCTGGATTGAACACCTTCTGCATGGCACGCGTCACACGCACTACATCGGCCATAAAGGCATTGCGTTCCTCGTCGCTCAATTCATTCAGGTCGTTCACATGACCGTTATAAGCCACCAGGCAACGTCCCCGATAGGTTTGCTCCTTGAACAAGAAAGCCCGTGAAACACTCAGTTGTGCAAATTCAATCATCAGACTATGCAACGTTTCGTTGTTCTGACAATACAGACAGTCCTTGGGATTACTTTTCATAACATCCTCCTTTTCTCTTCTTATTTTATAGATTGATATAACTATATTCTGCTGATTTCGAATACAGTCAACCGCCTATCAGCTAACCGCATCCACATCGGGGACGTGACCGACCAGCTTGTATACGTCATTGTTCTCACCAACGACCCAAACCACATCACCTTCCTGAAAGGCTTCGCTGGGATTGGGCGCATGCAACGTGCTGCCATTCCGTTCCACACCCACAATAAGACAACGATACTTATCGCGTATGCCGGCTTCCTTCAGGCTCTTTCCCAGGAAAGGCGATTCTTCGTCAATCAGGAACTGACGCAGAATCATCTCACTCTTTTCCACCACATCCGTTTCAAGTTCCGATGCCTTGTTCATCTCCTCGCCAAACAGGTTCAGGTCTTCGTCAGTACCTATCACCTGTATCTTATCCTGCGGGAACAGCCTCATCGAAGCACCCGGAATATTGATACGCTTCTTTCCGCGCAGAATAGAAACCACATGCACACCGTATTTCTTTCCAAAGTTCAGTTCCAGCAACGTCTTTCCGGCCCACGAAGCTTCACCCGGTATCTCAAAATCGGCCAGGTGCAAGTCGCGCGACAACAGTCGGCCGGCATATTCCGGTTTCTTCTCGCCTCTGTATTCAGCCACCATATCACGGGTGCGCAGGTTCTGGAAGAATTTGCGTTCTATCATAATGGACTGCTTCTTAAGCTGGCGCGACAATACCATGACAATGACCAACAACACCGCCACTCCCAACAGCAAACCCACCGAAGCCTTGAACAGCCCGGCAATGACAAACATGACAAACGAAACGGCCAACAAGATTCGCAACACAATAGTAGCCACCAGCGGAGCACGATTCCCCCGGCTGTCGTTCCACAAAGTCACAAACTCTTCCGAATGGTTCTTCTTTATCATGATAGAACGCAGGAAAGGAGACATGAACAGGATGATGACAAATGCAGCCAGCAACGGTCCCCAGACACCCGGCAACCACTCGCGACATAGAGGAACAAAGAACTTGAAAGCAAATGCAATGATGGCAATGCAAACAATGGAATAAACCACCGTAATGCGCACCAAAGCAAAGATAAGCTTCTTCCACAGACTATCATGATTGGCCGTTCGCGAACCGGAAGCATAACGGCTCAGGAAGTTCTTCCACCGTTCGGGCAAATGCTTGTCCACATAGTTGGAAGCCGGCTCGGCCAACCTTATCATATAAGGAGTAAGGAAAGTAGTGATGACCGAAACGGCCACTACAATGGGATAAAGGAAATCGCTGGTAACCTTGAGCGACACGCCCAGCGAAGCGATGATGAAGGCAAACTCGCCAATCTGCGTCAGGCTGAAGCCACACTGCATGGCCATTTTCAGCGGCTGTCCGGCCAACAGCACACCCAGCGTACCAAAGACCGACTGACCGACGATGACCGCCAACGTAATGAAAACGATAGGCCAGGCATACTCCACAATCATGGCAGGGTCTACCATCATGCCCACCGACACGAAGAAGATGGCACCAAACAGGTCTTTCACCGGATTGACCAGTCTCTCTATGCTCTCAGCCTCCACGGTCTCGGCCAGGATGGAACCCATGATGAAAGCACCAAAAGCTGCCGAGAACCCCGTATGCGCAGCCACCACCACCATGCCGAAGCACAAGCCCAGCGATACGATGAGCAGCGTCTCCTCGCTCATCAGCTTTCGGCTGCGCTTCAACAACTCCGGTATGAGGTAAATGCCCACTACAAACCACAGGATGAGGAAGAACAGCAACTTCACCACGCTCTCCAGCATCTCCGTGCCCTCGAAGTTATTGCTCACCGCCATGGTGGAAAGCATTACCATAAGCACAATAGCCAGAATGTCTTCCAGAATGAGTACACTGAGCACCAGACCGGTGAACTGCTTCTTGCGTAGTCCCAAGTCGTCGAAAGCCTTATAGATAATGGTGGTCGACGACATGGCAATCATACCACCCAGAAAGATGCAGTCCATGCGCTGCCAGCCAAAGGCCGTACCCACGCCGATGCCCAGCATTATCATGCAAAAGATAATGGTGCACGCGGCTATAATGGCCGCGCCGCCCACCTTGACAATCTTCTTGAAGCTGAATTCCAGTCCCAGGGCAAAGAGCAGGAAGATGACGCCTATGTCGGCCCAGGTCTGGATGTTGGCCGTGTCCATCACCGAAGGGGTGAACGACAAATGCGGGCTGGCCAGGAAGCCGGCCACCACATAACCCAGCACCAACGGTTGTTTCAACTTTTTAAACAGCAGGGTCATAATCCCCGCACAAATCAGAATCAGAGCCAAATCGGCTATCAAAGGAGCTAAATGCGACATAAGACAAAAATCCTTCCCTTTTTATCGTTAACTAACGCGGACAAAGGTACAATAAAATTCAGCTGTTTAGTCTCCTTTTCGTTTACTTTTCTGCCCTATGCCGGCAATTCATTCCGGCTGCCACTCTGCCGTTTCTTGGCCGACAGACGTTTCAGCCACAGATAGTAGCCCGTCAGCGGCAATGAAGCTCCCAGCAGGGCTGCCAAGAACCAGAGAACGCGCGTCAGCCAGCCGCCCCAGCTTCCGGCATGCACAGAGTAAATCCAGCCCCGTATCTTGGCCGAGTTGTCCAAATCCTTATAAAGCGTGCTTTCGGTCACTTCGCCTGTACGGGGATTGAATTTATAGCGGTCTACCCCACGTACATTGCCAAAATGATTGACCGTCACACTGGCCGCCCCATCGGCTATGCTGATTTGACTGGCACCGGGATTCTCCTGCCGCAGCCGGTCGTACACCGCCTGCCAATGAGTCAACCGCTCATCCGTCCTGCCATCTTCGTCCTTAGCACCGTGGTGTTTCTTGCCACCGTCGTGCTGCCTGGCGTTCAGGGCAGCATTGCTATGCCCCATACTGGGCTTCACCTCTACACCAAAAGCGTGATAGAAGCCCGTGCGATACCAGTCGAACGACCACGTCAGTCCCGTCAGAGCCATGACCAACAGCAGCAACAGTCCGTACATGCCTCCGGCCACGTGCAAGTCGTACCAAAACCGGCGCCAGCCCTTGCGGACAGCTATGGACAGGCCATTCTTCAACGCTCGCTTGGTGCGCGGCCACCAGATGACAATGCCCGATACCAGCACAACGACAAACATCAGCGTGCTGACACCTACCACCATCTTGCCCCAGAACGCACCATCGCCCGACGGACGACTGTCGAGCAGCCAGCGATGCAGGCGAAACATGGTGTAGAAGAATGGCAGACGCTCCGAACGTCCCGTCACCTCGCCCGTATAGGGATTGGCATAGACCGACGCACGCGACGGCTTGGAAAGCGTCAGCTGCCATGCCTTCTGCGGGTCGTCAAATACTGTAACGCCCATTACACGGACATCGGCAGGCAAGGTGGCCGACACGCGGCTGACAACTTCATCCATGGACAACGGCTGCCGCCCCTGCAGGTCGACATTGAACACCTGCGGACGCACCCACTGCGTCACTTCCTTCTCGAACACCAGCATGGCGCCAGAAAAGCAAATAAGGGTAATGAGGATACCAAACGGCACAGAAAGCCACAAATGTATCTTACGAAATGCTTTTTTCATTGTTTGATTATTATTTCAAAAGAGCTACAGGGGGCACAAAATAAACGAATCCGCACTGATTATTCAAATAAAACCGGCGATAATCTCCTTCAATCGGCGCCCGCCTGTAGCTTCACTACTTAATTACTCTGCCTCCAGACGCCCTACACCATTGAGCGAAGTGGCCTTCACAACGAGTCCCTTGCTGGCTGTAGCAGCCGAAGGCTCTATGCGGTAAATGGCCGGATAGCCCGTAGTGGTGGTCACGGCTATGTAGGCCACACCATTCTCCATATAGGGCGTATTGCCAAAGCCACTGACATCGGAAGGCAGGCCACTGACGTAGGCCAGTTCTCCATTGGCTACGTTGAACACGGCCAACCGGTTGGCCACCTTGTCCGAAGCCGTGATGGCCTTGTCGTACATCAGCAACAGAAAATAGTCTCCCCCAATGTACCAACTGCGCAGGAACGAGGCACCACCGGCCTTTTCTTCCAGATTGTAGTAGTAGCCGTCGTCGAACTCCTCGCTCTGCGTATTGATGCGCACCACGCCTGCCGGCAAAGTGGTCTGCTGGCGGCTGTCGCTCATGGTCTTGGCATAAGAGGGCGAGAAGACGTACATGTAGCCATCGTCGGCCAGCCAGTTCATCTGGTAATACTGCGAACGGTTTCGGCCGCAGGCATAGCTTATCTTGTCGGTCTTCAGCAGCTTATAGTCCGTCAGCGTCTGATCGGTGAAGATGGCCACCCAGCATTCGTCAGGATACTGTGTCCATTGCAGCTCGTCCTTGTCGTAGGCACCGCTTCCACTGCCTCCCGACTCGGTCTTGATGAGGTCTTCATTGCCCGGAAGCACCCATTTGTAGCTGCCGTCGGCATTCTTCTGCATGCAGCCATACTGGCTGAGTCCCATGGGCACGGCGGCGGCATAGAGCTTCGAGCCCACCTGTGCCAAGCCGGCCAGGGTAACGTATTCGCCATTGCCCAGGAAGTTCTCGGAGAGGAAAGGCGTGGAGGCTGTCACCGAGTTGCTGGTATAGGTCTGGTTCTCTACATCGAGGTAAGAGGCCAGAAACGATTGGGGCACATAGCCGTTTTCGTCCTTCAGGTCCGAGGGGCCGTCGCCGGTAGAGGTGGTCATGATATAGCGGTCATAGTAGCCGTAGGTGGTGAAGCGGTTGACGTAGTATTCCTGCGAACGCTTCTCCAACGAGCCTGCGGCATTCATGATGAACGACTGCGTGGTGCCCGCCTCGCCCTGGTTGTAGTTGAGGGCATACAGATAGCGGTTGCCGTAGAACACCCAGTAGGTGGCTCCCTCGTTCACCAGTCCGTTGCCTTGTGTGGTGATTTCGCCTTCGTCGAGCGAAGAGGCCGTCAGCAACACGTAAGTGTCGGTACTGCTGCTGGTCACGGTAGCAGCTATCACATAGTTTCCGGCAGAAGTTCCGCTGCCGTTACCGCCGTTGGCGGGTTCGTCTTCCGAACAGGAAGCAAGGGCCATGCCTGCCAGCGTGGCGGCAAAGAGGCCTGCAAGTAAATGGTTCTTTTTCATCTTTCTCTTCTGTATTAATTGGTTCTGATATTACTTTCAATGCTTCTTGGCTTCGGACTGTTGTCCGCAAGTCTCTGCCTTGTCACCTTCTATTTGCCGCCCCGATGCTGTCGAAGTACGGCAACGAAGTAAAATCATCCTAGATGATATATAAAATCATGTAACATAATTATATGAATCAAGTAACATGATTATGATATTCATGTAACATGATTATTCATCAAATCAGCACATCCCTGTCGCCAAGTCAGTAAGTTGACAGCTACAAGTCGGCCACTTGTGCCTATGTCAGTCGCCAAAGTGCACCCGTATCTTGCCATAGAAGGCACGCCCGGCCTTCTGGAGGCTGAAGTTGTCGTACAGGTCGGCATCGGTCAGGTTGCGGCATTCCACGGAGAAGTTGTATCGTCCGTTCTTCAGGCTATAGGTCAACGACAGGTTGTGCGAGAACTGGTTGGGCACAATGTAGTCGCTGCTGCTGCCTATTACCTCGGAGTAGTAGGAGAAGGAGTGCGTCCACTGATTGTCGTAGGTCAGCGTCAGCAGGTTGCCCCGCCTACCCAGGTCGTACCAATAGAAGTTGGCATCGAAGTCGGCAAAGCGGTAGGGCACGTTGGGCATGCGCGAACGGTAGCCCAGGTTTTCTACCGACGTGCCGGTGCTGCCTATCTGGTAGCGTTCATTGTCGCGCACGTCCATCTGGGTGTAATTGCCGCCCAGGCTGAGCCAGCGCCCCAGGCTGTAGCGGGCCGAGAGGTTGTAGCCCTTGGTCAGCACGTTGCCGTAGTTGATGTAGGTGGCGTTTTCCTTACCGCCGCTCAGGTCTTGCACGTTGCGCTGTATGTAGTCGTGCGTGTCGCGGTAGACCAGTCCGCCCTCCAGATAGAAGGAATGGCGCCCCAACGTCTTGGCATAGCTGAGGCTCAGGTTCAGGTTGTGGCTACTTTCAGGGCGGAGGCTGATTTGGCCGCTCTCCAGGTCTTCGTCGCCAAACATCTCTTCAATGGTGGGCAGGCGGTAGGCACGCTCATAGGATAGCTTGGCCTGCAGACCGTCGAGTATGAAGTAAGTGCCCGCCGCTCCGTAGCCCCAGGAGCTGACCGTACGACTGGTGCGCACGTAGTTGCTGCCCGTGTCGTCCTCGGCCATGGGTCCGGCTACGTACTGGCGGTAGTACTTGCCAAAGGCTGAAAGGTTCCAGCGGTCGGAGGGCATCAGGCGGTAGGACAGGCCGGTGATGTTCTTGCGCGTCTGCTTGGCTATGGGGTCGGTTTGCGCCTCGGCAGCCAGCAACGACGTGTTGTCGCGGCGGAAGGTGCTGAGCACATGATTCAACGTGAACAGGTGGATGCGACCAGCGCGATAGTTCAGCGTGGCGGTAGCGTTCCAGTTGTCGTTGTCAGCACGGCTATATTGGCGCGACTGCTCGCCGGGGGTGTTCAGAGGCGATTTCTCGCCCAGCCAGTTGTATTTGTAGTGGGCGGTGTCCACGTTGGTGGTAGCATTGCGGTTGTAGTTGGCAGAGAACATCAGGTCGAGGCCCTTCAGCAACAGGTTTCGTTTGCTGTATTCCACCGAGGGAATAAGTGAGTGGCCAAAGCGGTGCTTCTCGCCGAAGACGGTCTTCTGGCGCACGCCGGTCTGGATGTCCTTGTACATGTGCGACCAAATGAAGCCTAGCATCAGGCGGTCGGCCCACTTCTGGTCTACAAAACCGGCCTTGGCCACGACTGCCTCGTTATGGTAGGTATCGTTGAAGCGACGGACACGGGCGAGTTCCTTTTCGTTGAAGCTGCCTGTCTCGAAGTTCAGCACGGGGGCATCCACGTAGTAGTCGTTGTCCGAGTAGTTCTGGAAGGCATTTATCTCGTAAGTGAAGCCGTTCTTCAAGGTCTGTCCGAAGCGAACGTTGGACTTGTGGGTATTGAACGAGCCGTAGGAGTAAGACGCATCGGCAAACCAGCGACGGCGCTGCTTGTTGGTCACGATGTTGATGACACCGCCAATGGCGTCCGTGCCGAAGCCCACGGGCACTACTCCTTTATATACCTCGATGCGTTCGGCAAAACCCACCGGAATGTTGTTCAGCCCGAAAGAGCTGCCCGTGCCTTCCTGCGGTATGCCGTCGATGAACACCTTGACGTGCTTGCCGCTGAAACCGTCCATCATGACCTGCATGTCCGAACCCACACCGCCCGACTCGCGCAACTTCATGCCCGGCGCCTTGGCCAGGGCTTCGCTCAGGTTTTTGGTAGTGTTTTGCAGTTCCTTGGTGTCCACAGCCACGGCATTGAAGGCCGAACGCTTGACACGGCTCACGCCGGTGGAAACCACGGTCACTTCGTCCAGCTGCTGCACGTCGGCCGTCAGGGTGATGTTCTGCTTCTGGCGCTGTCCGCTTTGCAGCTCTATCGGCATCTCCACCGTCTTGTAGCCTACGGCAGACACTACCAGCGTATAGCGTCCGGCCCGGGCTTTCAGATGATAGATGCCTTCCGCGTTGGTGATGCCGCCCTGGTTGGTACCCTTCAGGTAGACCGTGGCAAAATCTATAATCTCTTTCTCCGACGACAATACCCGCCCCGACAGCATGGCCGGCTGGGCGTTGGCAACAGCCACACCTGTAAGCAGGCAGGCAAATAACATTAGTTTCCTGATAAACATTCTCTTCTAAATAATTCTTACTTAAGTTCCTAATTTGATATTTCACCGGAAGTTAAGAAGTTATAGAAGTTATCACTTCGCTTTGCTCTGTTAGAAGTTAAAGCCGATAGTCTTGCAAAAGAAAAAATTGGCAGTAACAGGTCTATTGGCCTTTAACTTCTAAGCCCGCCTTGGTGGGCGATAACTCCTTTTAACTCCTTTAACTCCTTCAAGTTTCGGTTTTACCGAAACTTGAATTACTTTATTCTATTCTGATGTGCCTTTAAATGGCAGGACAAAATTCCGCATAAATATCCTGCCCCGCAATCCCCAACTGACGGTATTTTCCAATGCCCCCACACTCGGTATAACACCATCCGCGCAATCCCCATTTATAGGTAATTGCGTCTGAGAAAGCCCCACAGAGACATAAGGTTGACCATTTATAGGTATTGACCTTTCACTTAATTTATATGAACTTTGCATTCGTCCGAGAACCTTTCATACAAACAGTTGTTTTATTGAAAGACAAGGCAACAAGTCTATTCATTTAAAAAGGAGAAGAAAATATGAAAATTGAAAAGATTACGGCCCGCGAGATACTCGACTCGCGCGGCAACCCCACAGTAGAAGTAGATGTTACACTGGAATGCGGCGCCATGGGCCGCGCTGCCGTGCCGTCGGGCGCATCGACCGGCGAACACGAAGCACTGGAACTGCGTGACGGCGACAAGCAGCGATATGGAGGCAAGGGCACACTGAAGGCCGTGGAAAATGTAAATAAGGTGATAGCACCCGCCCTCATCGGTATGTCGGCACTGGAACAACGTGCCATTGACCACCGCATGCTGGAGCTGGACGGCACGCCTACCAAGTCGCGCCTGGGCGCCAACGCCATCCTCGGCGTATCGCTGGCTGTGGCCAAGGCTGCCGCCTGCGCACTCGACATTCCTCTGTACAGATATATCGGCGGCGTGAACACCTACGTAATGCCCGTGCCCATGATGAACATCATCAACGGCGGCTCGCACAGCGATGCGCCCATTGCCTTCCAGGAGTTCATGATTCGCCCCGTAGGTGCACCGTCGTTCCGCGAAGGTCTGCGCATGGGTGCCGAAGTGTTCCACGCCCTGAAGAAGGTGCTCCACGACCGCGGCCTCAGCACAGCCGTAGGCGATGAGGGAGGTTTTGCTCCCGCGCTGGAGGGTACGGAAGACGCGCTGGACAGCATCATGGCAGCCATCCGTGCAGCCGGTTACGAACCGGGACGCGACGTGAAGATTGGCATGGACTGCGCCTCCAGCGAATTCTATAAGGACGGTGTGTACGACTATACCATCTTTGAAGGCAGCAAAGGAAAACGACGCACGGCCGACGAGCAGATTGCCTATCTGGAAGAGCTCATCAACAAATATCCCATCGACTCCATTGAAGACGGCATGAGCGAAAACGACTGGGAAGGTTGGCAGAAACTGACCCAGCGCATTGGCGACCGCTGCCAGCTGGTGGGCGACGACCTCTTTGTGACCAACGTGGAATTCCTGCGCAAGGGCATTGAAATGGGCTGCGCCAACTCTATCCTTATCAAGGTAAACCAGATTGGCTCGCTGAGCGAAACACTGGATGCCATCGAAATGGCTCACCGCCACGGCTACACCACCGTCACCTCCCACCGTTCGGGCGAAACGGAAGATGCCACCATTGCCGACATTGCCGTAGCCACCAACAGCGGACAGATAAAGACCGGTTCACTGAGCCGCTCGGACCGCATGGCCAAGTACAACCAACTGCTCCGCATCGAGGAAGAGCTGGGAACGCTGCCCGTGTACGGCTATAAACGCATCAAGTAATAAAACTCTTTATTCATAACTTGATTAAAAAAGAGAAGGTCTGTCACCGGATGTTTAACCATCCAACGGCAGACCTTTATTTTTGGAAGATAAATCCTGCGAAGTCACTGTCATCTCATAAGCAAAAGAAAAACAATTACTGATATATTATAACGGGGAGCTTACAACCAAGCATCCCAAACGTAGACAAAAAAAGCTGCCTGATACCTTCGCAGGCGCAGACAGCAAAAACCACAAATACAAATACAACTAAACAAAGTTTCCTTAAATTATTCCTTGTCCCATCATGGCATGAGCAACTTTCATGAAGCCGGCAATATTAGCACCCTTCACATAGTTGATAAAACCATCGGGTTCTGTTCCATATTTTACGCATTGAGCATGAATTCCATGCATGATAGCATGCAATTTTTCATCTACTTCTGCAGCACTCCAGCTGAGGTGCATAGCATTCTGTGACATTTCCAAACCACTGGTAGCCACACCACCTGCATTAACAGCCTTACCCGGAGCATACATAATCTTATTTTCGATGAACAAGTCGATAGCCTCAGGAGTACATCCCATATTGGAGATTTCACCAACGCAAGTAACACCGTTATCTATCAAATGACGTGCATCCTCACCGTTCAATTCATTCTGAGTGGCGCACGGCAAAGCAATATCAGCTTTCACTTCCCAAGGACGTTTGCCTGCTACAAATGTTGCACCCGGGAACTGCTCTGCATAAGGAGCTACAATATCATTGCCCGAAGCACGCAATTCAAGCATATAGTCAATCTTTTCACCGCTGATACCATCAGGGTCATAAACATAACCGTCAGGACCAGAAATTGTGATAACCTTAGCACCTAACTGAGTAGCCTTGGTTGCGGCACCCCATGCCACATTTCCAAAACCAGAAATAGCTACAGTCTTGCCTTTGATATCAATACCCTTTGTCTGCAACATTTGATTTACGAAATACAATCCACCGAAACCTGTTGCCTCAGGACGAATAAGAGAGCCACCAAACTCCAAGCCTTTACCAGTGAACGTACCGGTAAACTCACGGGTCAGCTTCTTATACATACCGAACATGTAGCCTACTTCACGGCCACCTACACCAATATCACCGGCAGGCACATCCATATCAGGCCCAACGTGACGCCACAATTCCAACATGAAGGCTTGGCAGAAACGCATTATTTCAGCATCACTCTTGCCGCGCGGAGAGAAGTCGGAGCCACCTTTACCGCCACCCATAGGCAACGTAGTCAAAGCATTCTTGAATGTCTGTTCAAAGCCCAAGAATTTCAAAATAGAAAGGTTGACAGAAGCGTGGAAACGGATACCGCCTTTATACGGGCCAATAGCGTTGTTGAACTGTACGCGATAGCCCAAGTTGGTCTGCACTTCACCCTTATCATCTACCCAAGTAACGCGGAACGTAAAGATACGATCAGGTTCTACAAGACGTTCGATAATTTTAGCCTTCTCGAACTCGGGATGTTGATTGTAGATATCTTCGATAGAAAGAAGGACTTCCTTTACGGCTTGAAGATACTCTGACTCGCCGGGATGCTTTGCCTCAAGAGAGGCCATAATACGTTCGATGTTCATAATATTACTTTTTAAAGGTTGTTGCTTCAATTAGCTCTGTTGTCCTAAATCAATTTGTCAACGAACAACACTGCAAATATAGGAATATTTTTCATATCCGCTAAATTATCGGGCGATATTTTGCTTAAATAATGATAAAATGTCAGTTTTTTCTTTTCCTGCTCAAGTTTTACAAGTCAGGTTGCATACCTATATTATACATGATAAAGCTATAAATGTCGGTTTGTTCCTCCAACACCTTGCCTACGGGTTTTCCACTGCCATGTCCGGCTTTGCTGTCTATGCGGATAAGCGTAGGATTTGTACCGTCGTTGCAGGCTTGCAACGTGGCAGCAAACTTGAATGAATGAGCCGGAACCACCCGGTCGTCATGGTCTGCTGTAGTGACCAATGTAGCCGGATACGTTGTACCAGCCTTCAGGTTATGCAGTGGAGAATATCCCTTAAGATACTCAAACATTTCCCGACTATCCTCACTGGTTCCATAATCGCTGGCCCAGTTCCAACCTATAGTAAACTTATGATAGCGCAGCATATCCATCACCCCCACCTGCGGAATGGCCACCCGGAAAAGGTCGGGACGCTGTGTCATGCACGCTCCCACCAACAATCCACCGTTAGAGCCTCCCATGATAGCCAGTTTTTCCTTAGCCGTATAACCGTTAGCTATCAAATATTCAGCCGCCGCTATAAAGTCATCAAAAACATTCTGTTTCTGCAACTTCGTGCCAGCCACATGCCATTCTTCACCATATTCGCTACCGCCACGCAGATTGGCCTGCGCATAAACGCCCCCATTTTCCAAAAACGGAATGCGATAAGGAGAGAAAGACGGACTCAAACTGATGTTAAAGCCACCATAGCCATACAGCAGCACCGGATTGCTGCCATCCTTCTTCAACCCTTTCTTATAAGTAAGGAACATAGGAACTTTTGTTCCATCTTTGCTGGTATAAAATACTTGCTCTGTGACAAAGGCATCGGAATCGAAATTCACCTGCGGAGCACGGAACACCTCACTGGTGTTCTGGTCCATATCATATTTATAGATAGTGCCGGGTATAGTGAACGATGTAAGCGAATAGAAGCACTCTTTATCGTCGGGCTTGCCACTAAAACCAACCGAACCCAGCGCCGGCAATTTGATTTCATGCTTCACCTTTCCATCCATACCGCAGACATAAGCATGCTGTGAGGCATCCTTATCATAAGTCAATATCAAACGCCCACCTATAATCTCAGCTCCCGAAAGTACAGACTCCTGCTCCGGCACCAGTTCTTTCCAGTCCTTCAATGACAATTTGCCAGATGCAGCCACCATTAGCCTATTGCGCGGTGCCCCATAGTTAGTAAACAGATAAATCTGGCCCTTATCCACCTCTACCGGAGCATACTGATAGTCCATATCCGTAGCCATCGGCATGAAATCGGCTTCCACGCGCTTCAAATCCTTCACGTAGAGCGCATTGCCACGCTTTTCGCCACTCTCATAGAGAAAGAGCATAGTTTCGTCACGACTGACACTAACCGTATAGAAACGCTTCGGATAAGCCGTATTCTGGTAGACCAGCTTGTCTTGCGACTGCGGGGTACCTATTTTGTGATAATAAACCTTGTGATTTTCGTTAACGTTAGAGAACTCCTTACCTTTGGTCGGAGCATCGTAAGCACTATAATAGAATCCATCTTTCTGCCAAGCAGCACCTGTAAACTTGGCCCATTCAATATGGTCGTCCAGCAGACGGCCACTCTCCGCATCCATGACATATATTTCAGTCCAGTCTGAACCGCTGCGCGAAATAGTATAAGCCATGTAACGTCCATCATTCGAGAAAGAAAGTCCCGTCAAGGCTACAGTGCCATCGGCCGACAACTGGTTGGGGTCAAGAAATACACGCGGCTCGCCATCCAGCGTATCCTGCACATAAAGCACACTCTGATTCTGCAAGCCGTCATTTTTGAAAAAATAATAACGGCCGTGTTCTTTGAAAGGCGTTCCCATCCGCTCATAATCGGCTACCCGTTTCAGACGGTCGTACAATTTCTGCCTGAAAGGAATCTGAGACAGATAACGGTTTGTCACTTCATTCTGTGCCTTCACCCACTCCGTGGTAGCTTCACTCGTATCATTCTCCAACCAACGATAGGGGTCGGCCACTTCCGTGCCGAAATACACATCGACAGTATCCACCTTAACCGTTACAGGATAGGCTATCTTGCCCCGTTGCTGACCGCATGAAACCGCCAGCGCACCAGCAGCCAATAAAAATACTTTCTTCATATACCTATTATATATAATGTATAGCCACTTTGGAAAAACCAATGTCCGTAAAGATAAGTATTTTCACTCAAACGGCCTCGCAACGAGGGCAATAAAATCACTGAAGACAGTGAAACTATCTGTTTTCCTCTACTACTCCCTGTTCATCAACCGCTGCTCGGCCATGCGCTCATATTTGGTACCGGGCCGACCATAGTTGGCATAAGGATAGATAGAGATACCTCCACGCGGAGTAAAGAAGCCAGTAACCTCAATGTACTTTGGGTTCATCAGGCGAATGAGGTCCTTCATAATGATATTGACACAATCTTCATGAAAGGCTCCGTGACTGCGAAAACTGAAAAGGTAGAGTTTAAGGCTCTTACTTTCCACCATCTTCACATCAGGAATATAGGAGATACGGATTTCTGCAAAGTCGGGTTGTCCGGTAATGGGACACAAGCTGGTAAACTCAGGGCAGTTGAAGCGCACCCAGTAGTCGTTCTCAGGATGCTTGTTGTCGAAGGCTTCGAGCACCTCCGGCGCATAGTCCTGCCGATAGACGGTTTTACCGCCCAGCAGGGTAAGTTGGTCTTTCAGTTCGGTCATAAGTGCATT
>OLNN01001842.1_pt1 | contig 16373 bp, 13 predicted proteins | sample 1672141 | NCBI WGS metagenome assembly OLNN01 (sample SAMEA3136652, study PRJEB25190) | human gut metagenome | biome: human gut; feature: human-associated habitat; material: faeces | place: Austria | collected 2013 | reverse complement strand
TATATACTTTTGCACCACTCGAAATCGAGAAAGTTGCTGTTTTAGCTCAGCGGTAAATTTGGCACCGGAATAGATCCGGATCTGATCCACCTTTTCCGACCAGGATTCTTGGGCGCTTTCACCGGTGAGGACTGTTTTTACGGCCAAGGTGCCGCCGGTGATCTTCATCCAGGTCAGTCGGTTACCCTGGGGATCCCGGGAGATTTTATAGACCTTGGCCCGGAAGTCCGGGGAATACTGGGGGCTGAGCGTATAGCGCTCCAATCCATCCAGCAGATCGGACAGTCCCTCCAGCTTCAGGGCTGAGCCGAAGTAACAGGGGAAGAGGTGTCCTTGCCCAATGGCAGTGGCGAGAGCTGCGTCCTCCAGGTGGCCCTCCTCCAGATAGCTGTTCAGCAGCTGTTCGTCACATACTGCTGCCTGTTCCGCAAAGATCGCCGGCTCCTGTCCGGGAGAGAAATCCACGCAGCCGTCGTCTAACAGCCGTTTCAATTCCGCCATAACCGCCTGACGGTCCGTACCATCCAGGTCGGTTTTATTGACAAAGAGGAAGGTGGGGATCTGATATTGGCGGAGCAGGCGCCACAGAGTGGCGGTGTGGCCCTGAACGCCGTCGGTACCGCTGATCACCAGGATGGCGTAGTCCAGTACCTGAAGCGTGCGCTCGGTCTCGGCGGAAAAGTCGACGTGGCCCGGGGTGTCCAGCAGACAGAATTCTTTGTTGCCCAGGGACAGCAGCGCCTGTTTGGAGAAAATGGTGATGCCACGTTCCCGTTCCAGGTCAAAGGTATCCAGAAAGGCGTCCCGATGATCGACACGCCCCAGCTTTTTGATGCTGCCGCTGAGATAGAGCAGTCCTTCTGATAGGGTGGTCTTGCCGGCATCCACATGGGCCAATATTCCGAGAACCAATTTGTCGCTTTGTTGTTTCATGGTGTTATTCCATCCTGTTTGTGATGTGCGGTTGAATCAGAGTACATGAATTCCTGTTGGAAAGAGGGAGAGACGGCAGGAGAATACAGTCTGCCGTCTCTAATTGGATTGAATCGTTAGGAATTGGAATCTGCCAGCATATCCTCCACTGCATGGTAAATTCGTTCGCAGTTGTTGAAATCGTTGAAGGCAAAGAAGTCATCCGCGCGTTTCACGTATTCAGGCTGCATTTTGCACCCCGATTTCATATACTGGCATAGGGTTTCCACGATTTCGTCGTTATTCTTGCAGATGGGACCAAAGCCCATGGTGTCGTAGATCAGACCACCTTCCTCATAGTGAGGGGGAAGGGCGTCGGGATGATAGTAGACCAGAGGTTTGCGCTGATAGGCGAAGTCAAACTGGACGCCGGAGTAGTCGGTCACCATCAAGCTGGCCTCAGTTAACACCTTTTCGTAGCTCATGTTACCGGCGGCGGCGACCAGCTCTACATAACCGTTGTCCTCAAAATCGGGCAGCTGACTACTTGTGGCCGGATGAAGCAGATACATGATCCGATATCCGGTTTGTTTGGCAGTTTCCAGCAACCGGGGATCGTTGATCAAAGTGTTGTAGATGTGAAAATACGCACTGTTTTTAAACTGGGGATTATAACCGCGCTGTTCTCCGAACACGTATTGAGCCGCAACATCTTTGCGCCAAGTAGGAGTGATCAGAATGAGCTTTTGATCTTGGTTTTTCAATCCATCGTAACGGGCAAGACCGGTGAGCTGGAGCTGTTCATCCTGATAACCATAATACTTGCCGGACAAATTCTTCTTTTCAAAAGGTGAGGCGCAGGTATACAGTTCCGTATTATCAAACCACTGATTCTGGAAGTGAGCGATCTGGTTAATAGACAGGCCGTGCTGTATACAGACCACTTTGCTGCGATACAGATTCCGCATGCACCGGCCAACCGCAAGGTTAGCATTGAAGTAGCGGTGAACATTACTGTGTGTCGCTAAAATCACCTGGGCGTTTGCGCAAGTTAAGAAGCATTTTAAGGAGTTTTCAACGAGAATCTTAGCATGCTTCTGAGCCTTCAGCCGCGGGTAGTCAGGGCTGGTCCTGCTGACGATATAGTAAAAATCCGGCATACCGGGCTGACCGTGTCGCTCACGACCGTACTGATACATATATTCGCCGTTGTCGCCAGCTTTATATAGCTTATCAAAGGAGACCCAGATCCGTTTTTTGCGGAAAAAGGGACGGGTGAGGAAGTAAAGTGTGCGCAGGCGAAGCGCATATTTGGCCTCTTTTGGTTCTAACTCGCTGGCGAAAAAGGCCTTGCGATAGGCTCGTTCCCGCTGCAGTTTGCGTTTTCTGCTGGCGTTTTTCACAATGTGGAGTTCTCTGATGGGACCGGTCTCATCCGGAGCCGGAATCAGAACGCGGTTTTTGGTAAATTGCCAGTAGGACTCCCGGAAGTTATTCAGGCGGGACAAGATCCGGGGATAGGTAGTCTGGAGGTTAAGCTGCATACCGGCGATTTCCAGATAGAAACGGATTTTTTGGACAGGGCCCTTTTTTAGCGGGATTTTAAAGGAGACAGGATAGTCTTTCATAATAACCTGACCAAAATCCTTTTTCAGGCAGTAAACATCCTGTTCCTCTCCCATAATCTTCTGATAACGAGCGGGGTCTTTGCCGCGCAGCCAGCTCAGAGCATACACCTGGAAGGGTTCACCGGTGAGCAGGATTCTGCCAAAGAGAAACCCGTTGAAAATCAGGCAGTTGTCCTGATATTTGATCAGGCGAACCTCAAATTTAACGCGGTCTTTATTGACCAGGCCGGCCAGATCATCGTCTGGACGGCCATCCCAGGGACTGCCGTCTTTTTTCTGAAAACGGACCACCATCTCCTGACCGCAGGTGGTTAAATGCAGCTTGCAGTTCAGCTGCTCCGCTTTTCCCTGGAGCAGGGAGGTACGGGCTGCTATGCTCAATGCGACAGGTGGGGTGAAGCCGCGCTGTAAAATAAAGCGATTATCCACATAAACCATCGCCTGGGAACAAAGATGGTAAAATGTTTCGTACTCTTCATCGTTGAGCATATGCTTGTTGGCATCGTTGAAGTTGCAGCGATACTTACTGCCGATCAGCCAGACACAGGCGTACTGGATAAAATCGGGAATTGTGATTCCCTTGTCAGAGAAGGAACGGAGAAATGGCAGAATAAAGTCCCGGACAGAATCAATATACCACCACTTTTCGTGTTGGAGCACACAGGACTGTATATCGTCTTCTAATGCCAGTGTGTAACGATAAGAGGCCTTGGTAAGAAAACGAAAAGCAGGCGTTTTCAGGTCGGACTCCGGGTTTGCGGAGTTCAAAAGTGCCTGAAACAGGAAGAGATGGAATGCATCCTCCCGGATCTGTTCGTCAAATCGAACCCCATCCAGGATATCAAATCTGAAAAAGTAGGCCTGTAATGCCATTTGCAGATGACGGTACTGCCGTTCCAGGTCAATCGACATATCGTTTTCGGTCTGAGGTACGATCAGGTAAGGCTGATCGGCGCCGGTCCCCACATGAATAGGACGAAGGCTGAACGCGGAAATCGTGTCGTGATTTTGAATGGCCTTGGAGAGTACAGCAAAGGCGTTGTCAGAGAGGGAAGCGGAGGAAAGAGAAAAGTTAATCCAGGTGCCGTTGGCTTTGTCCAGGCCTGCATTATAGGCCTGAGGAGCGTTGCAGCCGGACAGAACCAAAAGAGTGGGGGTGATCGCCAGCTGCTTTGCGCTTGCATCAAAGACAGCGTGCAGATCCGCAGTATCCTCCGGTGCGACAACAATCAGCTGTCCCGAGGAGAGAAACAGCTTCTGCCGTAACAGGGCGCTGAGCGCTGTTTCCAGGCAGTCTGGATGGTCAACATATAAAACAATAGAAAATAGCGGTTTACTCATGTTTTTGCGGTTCCTTTCTCTTACTGAAGCGTTCCACTCTGCTGGGCCTCCCAGCTGGCAATCAGCCGCTGGTACATCTCCGGAAGATCCACCTCGGGTGCCCAGCCCAGCCCACGCAGCTTGGCACCGCTCAGGTGCATTTTTACGTCAGGTGCGTAGCCGTATTGCAGGGCGTCGGCGGGGATGTCGAAGCGGACCTGAATGGCGCCGCCGCTCTGGTCGGCGATCATCTGAGCCATATCCCGGATCTGGATGTTGGTGCTCTCGTTGACGACGTTGTAAGCCTCACCATCGGCGCCGCGCAGCAGAATGGTCAGCAGACCGCGGACACAGTCGCAGGTGGCGCAGTAGTTACCGTAGGATTTTCCCTCTGTGTGGAGCACAATGTCCTCGCCGTGGATCAGGCTGCGGGCGAACTGGGCAAAGACCCGGGTTTCGCTGGGGCTGACACCGGCACCGAAGGTCTGGGCCAGACGGGCGATTTTCACCGGCAGCTGGTACTCCTTGGCATAGGCTGCGCACAGACACTCGCACATGCGCTTGCCCTCCGGATAGCAGCTGCGCACGTTGAGCACGTCCACAAAGCCGTAATCCTGTTCGGTCACGCAGTCCAGATTGGGGTCCGGAGAGCCGTACATCTCCATCGAGGAGATGTAGACCATCGAGGTGACCTTCTGGTCAGCGGCAAACTGAAGAATATTCTGGGTGCCGCCGATGGCAGTGGCGATGGTCTCCACGGGACGAGTGACCATTTCCTTGGAGGCGGTGACACTGGCGCCGTGGATGATAAAGTGAACCGGGGTGTCGCACTGAATGGGGTTCCGGACGTCGCCTACCAGAAGGGACAGATCGCCGCGGTCCAGCAGCGGGCCGTAGAGAGTGCGGGCCTTCTCCGGGCTGCGCACCATGGCCAGGATGTGCATTCCGCAGCCGTGGAGGCGGTTGATAGCGGCCAGTGCCCGCACCGCGTAGGAGCCCACCAGACCGGTGGCACCGGTGACCAGGACGGTCCGATTGCGAAACGCATCCCAATTCAGATCGGAGGCCGCGATGGCTTCCAGTTCCCGCTGGCAGACTGGATCCCGTGGGTTTTCAATGCAGTGTGTCATAGCGATGGCCTCCTTATTTAATAGCCGAAGATCTGTTTGTTCTCCTCTGCCTCCACAAAGGACTTGAACATGTAGTAGTCGGACGGGGTAGTGATTTTGATGTTCTCAGCAGGACCGCTCACGGTGTGCAGGGTGTGTCCGTACTCCATCATCATGCTGGCCGAGTCGATGAAGTCCAGACGATTTTCCGCGATGGCCCGGCAGTGAGCGGCGTAGAGGTCACCCAGGCGGAAGCTCTGGGGGGCCCGGGCCATGGCACAGTCCTTGCGGGGAAAGATCTGACGGATGACGCCGTCTGCGCCCTGATCCATCATCATAATGGTTTCGATGGCCGCACTGGTGGTGATGGCGTTGCCGTGGGCCTGCACGCAGGCGATGTTGTCCGAGATCACCTGAGCGTTGACCAGAGGACGGACGCCGTCGTGGACCAGCACGATCGTGTCCTCCGGGCAGTGCTCGTGCAGGGTTTTCAGGCCGTTGTAGATGGACTCCTGACCGGAAGCGCCGCCTGGTACCACCCACTGGATCTTTTTAAAGTGGCTCTTTTCCAGCAGCCGGTTCAGGTAATCGATCCAGCCCTCGATGCACACGACGACGATGACATCAATTTCAGGATGATACTCAAACTGTTCCAGCGTATAGAGGATAATCGGCTTGCCGTGGAGCGGCAGAAACTGCTTGGGCATGGTCTTGATATTCATTCGAGTACCGGTACCGCCGGCAAAGATCAATGCAGCATTCATAAAAACACTCTTTTCGTGACGAAATAATAGGGATATACAAAACTAATTATAACACAGAGGCGAAAAAAGTCCATATGCGTTTTTCAGAGTACCCTTTTTTAAGGCGGCAAAGGGAAAAGGAAAGACGGGCGGTCCGGGGAGAGAAATTGCAGCTTGCGGTTGGGACGTCCTGCGTTTTGCGACGGCGGGAAAACGGGTGCGCAGGAGAGGGGAGGCGTGCAACAGGAGAGAGAAAAAGAAACGATTTTTTGAAAATAATTTGCGAAACGGGGTGGATTTTACCGCAGTATTCGTGTAATATAAAAGGGTTAGAAGCGAAATTTGCAAATTTATGAAGGAGGAGTTTCTGTGAATCCCATTATTTGTGCTGATAGAATGAAAAACGTCCATTCTGATATCCGTGGCCCCATTTTCCAGGAGGCCAACCGCATGAGCGCGGCAGGCATCCCGATTTTGAAATTGAATACCGGCAATCCTGCAACGTTTGGTTTTAAGATGCCCGATTCCGTCCGGAAGGCGCTGGTGGAGAACGCGGACAAAGCCGTGGCCTACTGTGACCTGAAGGGTATGCCCGCCGCCCGGGAGGCCATCTGGGCCTATGAACAGTCCAAGGGCATCACCAACTTTACCCCGGATGACGTCTACATCGGCAACGGCGTCAGCGAGCTGGCCCCCATGTGCCTGAACAGCCTGCTCAACCCCGGTGACGAGATTCTGATCCCCTCTCCCAGCTACTCTTTGTGGACCAACTCGGCTTATCTGGCCGGCGCAACGCCCGTATTCTACCGTTGCCACCAGGAGAATAACTGGCAGCCCGATCCCGACGAGATCCGGGCCCAGATCACCGACCGTACCCGTGCGCTGCTGATCATCAACCCCAACAACCCCACCGGTGTCATCTATGAGACCGAGCTGCTGGAGCAGCTGGTGGAGATTGCCCGGGAAAACAAGCTGCTGATCTTCAGTGACGAGATCTATGACCGGCTGTTGCTGGGCGATGAAAAGCATGTCTCCACTGCGTCCCTGTGTCCTGATCTGCCGGTGGTCACCCTCAACGGTCTGTCCAAGAGCCATGTGCTCTGCGGCTTCCGCTGTGGCTGGATGTGCATCAGCGGTCCCGAGCAGGAGACCCAGGACTATAAGGCGGCTCTGACTGCGCTGGCCTCCATGCGTCTGTGCGGCAACGCCCTGACTCAGCTGGTTATCCCCGCGGCTCTGGAGGATACCGCTTACACCCGGTCCATGATGCAGCCCGGCGGCCGGCTCTATGAGCAGAGCAAGGCGGCCTGTGACGCACTGGAGAAGATCCCCGGCGTCAGCGTTGTCCGCAACACCGCCGCTTTCTACGTATTCCCCAAGCTGGATGAGCGCTTTGGCATTGTGGATGACCGGAAGTTCGCCATGGACCTGCTCCACGAAAAGCACATCCTGATCGTGGCCGGCAGCGGCTTTGACTGGCCGGAGCCCGACCACTTCCGTCTGGTGCTGTTGCCCGAGGCCCACGAGCTGAAGAAGGCTGTCGAGGACATCGGCGATTTCCTGAGCACCTACCGTCAGCAGGCCTGAGAAGGCGGGCGCTCCGGCAAAACCTCTGGACGCAATCGCAACATACCATTATAATGATACCAGCTGGCGTTGGCCTGTACCGGCGCCGGCTGGTATTTTTTCGTTGACAGAGAGGGAGAGAACCGATGAAACGGTCGTACTGGTGTATCATTTTAGTTGCCGCGTTGGGAATCGGCGTGCTGGCGGGAGCGGTGGACGCACTGTTCGGCAGGGTGCTGCTGTGGATCACCGCCTTTCGCGGGGACCACGTGTGGGTACTGCTGCCCTTCCTGGCCCTGGCGGGTCTTGCCATTGTATTTCTCTATGGGAAAATCAGTCCGGCGTCCCAGAAGGGGATGGGACTGGTGTTTGACGCGGCCCGCAGTCCGGAAGCACGTATCCCGGTGGCGTTGATTCCGCTGGTGATGTGCGCCACCTGGCTTACCCACCTGTTCGGCGGCAGTGCCGGCCGGGAGGGTGTGGCGGTGCAGATGGGCGCCGCCATTGGCCACAACATCGGCAGACGGCTGGGAGAACCCGAGTGCGCCCGCATTCTGCTGGTCACCGGAATGGCGGCCGGATTTGCCGGCCTGTTTCGGACGCCAATCGCCGCGGTCTTTTTCGCCATGGAGGTGCTGACGGCCGGGGTGTTGCAGCTGGACACTCTGCTGCCCGCCCTGATCGGCTCCTATACCGCCTGCAATGTGTCGGCGTGGCTGGGACTGGAAAAGTTCTCGGTGGCAGTAGATGCCGTGGGACTGACGCCGGAGACGGCAGGGAAGTGCGCGGTGCTGGCGGTTCTGTTTGGCGTGACAGGCGGTGCCTTTGCCTGGCTTCTGAAGTGGGCAAAAGGGAAGTGCGCGGACCTGCTGGCCAACCCCTACTGGCGGATTGGCATCGGCGGCGCAGTGATCAGTGTGCTGTCACTGCTCTGCTTTGCCGGACGCTATTCCGGACTGGGAACCAATCTGATCGACCTGGCGTTCCACGGCGGCACCGTGTACAGCTGGGATTTTATCGCAAAGCTGCTCTTCACGGTGATGACGCTGGCGGTGGGGTTCCAGGGCGGCGAGGTGACTCCGCTGTTCTCCATCGGTGCTGCGTTGGGTGTGGCAGTGGCACCGCTGCTGGGATTCCCGGTTCCGCTGGCGGCGGCCCTGGGGTACGCGGCGGTGTTTGGCGGCGCCACCAACACGCTGCTTGCGCCCATCTTCATCGGGTGCGAGGTGTTTGGCTATGAGAATCTGCCCTTCTTTTTCCTGGCCTGCGGGATCGCCTATGTGTGCAGCGGAGACCTGTGTATCTATGGCGGACAGCAGGTGAGCCGGTCCTATCGCTATCCGAGCGGACTGCGGCGGGAAAACGGCGAATAATCCAGAAAAATACAAAGGAAGCGCCCATAATCCGGCATTAACTGAAATCAGCCGGCAGGATGCGGCGCTTTTCTTTTATTTTCTGCGCGAGAGACGGAAAAATGCGCAAGATTGCATTGACAATGATCCATACAGCATGTATATTGACGTTATATTACTTTACTCAGGTAATAAAAAGAAAAAGAAACGGGGGAGGATAAATGTCCAAAGAGTTGATCCGCCTGAGCAATTGCACGATGGCGTTTGACGACGAAACGATTTTGAACAGCATAAACTTGTATATCAATGATCAGGAGTTCCTCACACTGTTAGGCCCTTCCGGTTGCGGAAAGACGACAACATTGCGTATCATTGGCGGCTTTTTAGAGCCCACCAGCGGCGAAGTGTACTTTGACGGTGTGAGGATCAATGATGTTCCGCCTCATAAGCGGATGGTCAACACGGTATTCCAAAAGTACGCTCTGTTCCCGCACCTGAACGTGTTTGAGAACGTGGCCTTTGGCCTGCGCATTCCCAAAGCGGACCCCAGCCAACCCGGAAAGAAGGTGAAACTTTCCAAGGAGGAGATCCGAAAACGGGTGCTGGAGATGCTGGAGATTGTCAGCCTCAAGGGCTTTGAGGAGCGCAGTGTCACCTCACTCTCCGGCGGTCAGCAGCAGCGGGTGGCCATCGCCCGGGCGCTGGTGAACCACCCCAAGGTGCTGCTGTTGGACGAACCTCTTGGTGCGCTGGATATGCGTCTGCGCAAGGACATGCAGAACGAACTGAAAAACATCCAGCAGGCCATGGGGATTACCTTCGTCTACGTGACCCACGATCAGGAAGAGGCTCTGGCCATGAGCGACACGGTCGTGGTGATGAACGAGGGTGTTATCCAGCAGATTGGCACGCCGGAGGACATCTACAACGAGCCGAAAAACGCCTTCGTGGCGGACTTCATCGGCGAGAGCAACATTGTGGACGGCATTATGCACGCCGACGGAGTGGTGGAGATTTTTCACCGGAAGTTCCGCTGCCTGGATGAGGGATTCGCTCCCATGGAGCCGGTGGATGTGGTAATCCGTCCCGAGGATGTCCAGATTGTCCCGGAAAAAGAGGGACAGCTGGTGGGTACCGTGACCAACGTGACCTTCAAAGGGGTTCATTACGATATTATCGTGGACTTTTACGGATTCAAATGGCTGATTCAGACCACCCGGTTCTGTCCGGTGGGGGCGAAGATCGGCATCAAGGTGGATCCCGACGGCTTCCACGTGATGAAGAAAAGCCGCTATTCCGGTATGTTCGGAGATTACAGCTCCTACAGCGAGGAGTATGAGGAGCTGGCGGATGTGAACTATGACCCCGACGAGGATGAGGGCGGCGCCGATGAAAAGGAATAGGCTGTTCTCCGTCCCCTACGTGGGATGGATGGCGCTGTTTGTAGTCGCGCCCATTGTGCTGGTGGTGTGCTATGCGTTCACCACCGCGGACGGTGGATTTACTCTGTCCAACTTTACCCGAATGACCAACTATATCGGGGTGTTCCTGCGCAGCTTCTGGCTGGCCTTCCTGGCCACTGCCATCTGTCTGCTGCTGGGCTATCCCGTGGCCTATCTGATTTCCCGGGAACAGGCCAGAGTGCAGCGAATGTGCATGGCGCTGGTGATGCTGCCCATGTGGATGAATTTCCTGCTACGCACCTACGCCTGGATGTCCATTCTGGAAAACACCGGGCTGCTCAACCGGTTTTTCTCGGCCATCGGGCTGATAGACCTGGTGAACAGCCTGACCGGCTCCAACCTGACCCATTTTAATATGATTAACACCCCGGGCGCGGTGGTGCTGGGCATGGTGTACAACTTCCTGCCCTTTATGATTCTGCCCATCCAGTCGGTGCTGGGAAAGATCGACCGCAACCTCATTGAGGCCGCGGAGGATCTGGGCGCCAACAGCTTCCAGGTGTTCCGGAAGGTGATTTTCCCGCTGAGCCTGCCCGGCGTGCTGTCCGGCATCACCATGGTGTTTGTCCCGGCAGTGAGCACCTTCGCCATCTCCAAGCTGCTGGGCGGCGGCAAGGATCTGCTGCTGGGCGACCTGATTGAGGTCCAGTTCCTGGGCAGCGCCTATAATCCCCACCTGGGCTCCGCCATCAGCCTGGTGATGATGGTGATCGTCATGATCTGCATGCTCATCATGAACCGGTTCGGCGAGGGAGAAGAAACGGCGGTGATGCTATGAGACAGGAACGGAGAGTCGGAAGCCGTCTGTTTATGGCGCTGGTCTTCCTGTTTTTGTACGCACCCATTTTTGTGCTCATCGTGTTCTCCTTTAACAGCAGCAAAAGCCGTGCCGTCTGGACCGGTTTCTCTCTGGATTGGTACCGGGAGCTGATACAGGACAGCGAGATTCTCAGCGCGCTGAGTACAACCTTGACCGTGTCCATTCTGGCGGCGCTGATCGCCACGGTGGCTGGAACGTTTGCGGCCATCGGCTTTTACAACATGCGCAAAAAGTGGAGCCGTCCACTGCTCACCATCAACAATATTCCGGTGGTGAACGCGGACATCGCCACCGGCGTCAGCCTGTGTCTGTTTTTTGTGGCGGCCGGCACCATCTTCCACTTTGACCTGGGCTACGGCACCCTGCTCATCGCCCACATCACCTTTAATATTCCCTATGTGATCATGTCCATCATGCCCAAGCTGTATCAGATGGATAAGAACCTCATTGACGCGGCGCAGGACCTGGGCTGCACCTGGATCCAGGCGTTTTTCAAGGTGGTGGTACCTGAGATCATGCCCGGTATCATCAACGGCCTGCTGATCGCCTTCACCATGAGTATCGACGACTTTGTCATCAGCTACTTTACTGCGGGCAGCAAGGTCCAGACCCTGTCCATGACCATCTATTCCATGACCCGGAAGCGGATCAGCCCGGAGATCAACGCGGTCTCCACTCTGCTCTTTGTCACGGTGCTGATTCTGCTGGCGATTGTCAACGTCCGGGAGGTCCGGCAGGAACGGGCCCACAAGAAGGCCGTGGCCCGGATCCAGCAGTGAAGGAGGAGAGCAAGAGATGAAGCGTTTTCTATGTCTGCTGCTGGCCCTGGCCGCGCTCTGTACCTGGAGTTTGTCCGGATGCGGCACGGGAGACGGATCGGCATCTACGTCGACACCGGCCAGCGGACGGGAAGTCAATGTGTGCTCCTGGGGTGAGTATATTGAGACGGATCTGATCGATCAGTTTGAGGAGGAGACCGGCATCAAGGTGAACTATACCACCACTGAGAGCAACGAGACCCTGTACTCCCTGCTGAAAACCGGCGGATCCAGCTACGATGTGATCGTGCCCTCGGACTATATGGTCTCCCGCCTCATTGACGAGGGGATGCTGGAGGAGCTGGACTTTTCCAATATCCCGAACTTTGATCAGATCGGCGATGACTACAAGTATCTGGACTACGACCCGGAGAACCTGTACTCGGTGCCCTATACCTGGGGAACCACCGGCATCATTTACAACACAAAGATGGTGACCAAGCCGGTGGACAGCTGGTCCATCCTCTTCGATGAGGACTACAAGGGCGAGATCCTGATGATCGACAACCCCAGGGATGCTATGGGCGTGGCGCTGATGTATCTGGGCTACTCCATCAACACCACGGACCGGGAGGAACTCCAGGAGGCCTATGAGCTGCTCCGGAGCCAGAAGCCCATTCTCCAGGCCTACGTCATGGACCAGATCTTTGACAAGCTGGAGGGCGGCGAGGCTGCCATGGGTGTCTACTACGCCGGCGACTTCCTGGCCATGAAGGAGAACAATCCCGATTTGGCGTTCGCCATCCCCAAAGAGGGCGCCAACTTCTTTGTGGACGCCATGTGCATCCCCAAGGGCGCCAAGCACAAGGCGGAAGGCGAGGCGTGGATTGACTTCATGTGCACCTACGATGCCTCGCTGGCCAACCTGGAGTATATCTGGTATGGCAGTCCCAATACCAAGGCCATGGAGGATTTCCTGACCGAGTTGGAGCCGGAGGATGCGGCTGTGCTGAATCCCAGCAAGGAGACCCTGGATCAGTGTGAAATGTTCCTGAATCTGCCTCAGGACATCTTAAATCTTTACGATGAGCTGTGGGTTCTGCTGAAGAGCTGAACCGTGGCAAAGACAAACACCGTCGAAATTTGATTCGGCGGTGTTTGATCTGCCATGGACTTTTCGACAGCGACACAGTATAATAAAGTGAAATTGGGAGGAGGCTTTATGAATGACAGCTGAGATCTTGTGTGTGGGAACCGAGCTGCTGCTGGGGGATATTGTGAACACCAACGCGGCCTATATTGCGCGGGAACTGGCCAGAATTGGAATTGACCTGTACCATCAGACGGTGGTGGGGGACAACCCGGAGCGGCTGAAGCGGGCGCTGAACGACGCCTTTGAACGGGCGGATCTGGTGGTCACCACAGGCGGCCTCGGCCCCACCTTTGACGATGTGACCAAGGAGACGGTGGCGGCCTACTTTGGCAAGAAGATGGTGCGTAACCAGGAGGCCATGGACCGCATCGCCAGCTATTACGAAAAGCGGGGCATTGAGCTGACCGATAACACGAAGAAGCAGGCGGATCTGCCGGAGGGCTGTATCGTGTTCCAGAACAATCACGGTACGGCACCGGGCCTGGCCATGGAGGGCAAGGGCAAGGTGGTCATCATGCTTCCCGGTCCGCCCAGCGAGATGATTCCCATGTTTGACAACTCTGCTGTACCCTATCTGATGCAGTACTCCGGCAAGACCATTGTCTCCAGCACCATCCATTTCTTCGGCATCGGAGAGAGCCTGCTGGAATCCCGGATGCACGAGTACATGCTGGCCCACAGCAACCCGTCGGTGGCGCCCTACGCTAAGGACGGCGAGGTGCAGGTCCGGGTCACGGCCTCCGCACACACCAAGGAAGAAGCGGAAGCCATGATTCAGCCGGTGGTAGAGGAGATCTGCCGGGACTACGGCAAGTACTTATACGGCGTGGACATCGGTACCATGCAGAACGCCCTGGTGCAGGAACTGCGGAAGAAGGGACTCACCATTGCTGTGGCAGAGGGATGCTCCGGCGGCAACGTGGTCAAACGGATCACCGAGGTACCCGGCAGTGACCAGGTCTTTGAGATGGGCGTTGTGACCAACACGGTCCGGGCCCGGGAGAAGCTGGCCGGCGTAAAAGCGGAGACCATGGCTCAGTATGGCGTCTACTCGGAGGAGACCGCCCGGGAGATGGCTGAGGGCATCCGGAATCGCTCCGGCGCGGATATCGGAATCGCCATCACGGGCCGGACGGGACTGGAGTCGGATACGGTGGGTGAAGATCTGGGTCTGGTCTATGTGGCGGTGGACAGCGAGGCCTATCGCCATGTGACAAAGGTGGACCTGGCGGGGAACCGCAAGGCTCAGAGTGAGTTTGTCCGTTACGTAGGTTCCTCTTCCGCCCTTTGGAACGGGCTGAAAGCGGCCTGGAAAAGCTGATTGCGCTGTGATAAGACGCCAGCCGGATCGAGTGACCGGCTGGCGTTTGTGGTAATTGTTATAGTGTAAAATGCTCAAAGGAATCGAGATAGTAGTCACAAAATTGTGCCATCTCTTCCCGGCAGGAGGCGAACAGAGGGTCCTTGCAGGCGACAACCTGCATCCCTGCGATCTTGGCACCTTTGCAGGCCACAGGGGAGTCATCGAAGAAGATACACTGTTCCGGTTCTATCCCCAAAAGGCGGGCAACGGTGCGAAATCCCTCGGGAGCGCGCTTTTCCACACCCAGTTCCCGGGCGAAGAAGACCGACTGGAACAGTCCGTGCAGGTTGTGGTGCTCCAGCGCCGCATAGCAGAGCTTCTGCTCACAGGAGGTGTAGATGGCCATGGTGTGTCCCCGGGCTGCGCAGCAGTTCAGAAAGGCGGCAACACCGGGCTTCAGGGGAATTTCCCGGGAATAGGCCTGGTAGGCCATATCCATCCACTCGGCCATAATCTCGTCCTCGCTCTCCGCCAGTCGGCAGAATTTCCTGGTAAAGCGAGCGGCCGTGGGGAAGGTGGCGTGGATGACGCCCTGGTTATAGGTTTCTGTCCAGGGAATGCCCCGCCGGGCCAGAAATTCCACGTCAATCTGCCGCCAGATGTCGTTGGAGTCCAGCAGAGTTCCGTCTAAATCGAAAAGCAATGTCATTGTGGGGGTACCTCATGGTGCGGTGAAAAAACGCCAGGGAAACTCGATTGCTTCCTCGGCGTAGTCGATGCCGATCCGTTTTCCCACCTGGAGTTGGGTGGGAAGCGCGTCCGGGTCCTCCGGAGGAAGGCCCACATCTTCCGGAGAATCACAGACAAACAGCGTGTCGCCGGTCAGGGAGATTCCGTTTTGTTCCCGGGTCAGGGCAAAGCCTTTGCAGAGCTTCCCGGGGCCGTTTAAGAAATTTTTCCGCTGATAGGCGGTCAGCTCATGGGGGAGTTTGCCAAAGCGCAGCTGAGACACGGTATCCTCACCGTGGAGGATTTTACCACCCCGGATAAGAACGGCGCAGGGCTCTCCGGCCGGTTCAGTCACGAAATTCAGACAGTGGTACATGCCGTAAATCAGGTAGATGTATGCTGTTCCGGGCGGTGCGAAAAGGGTTTCCGTCCGCTGGGTCCGGCGGTAGTTGTAGGCGTGGCAGGCCTTGTCACAGCGGCCGATGTATGCCTCTGTCTCCGTAATCCGGCAGACCAGCAGCTGCTGATCCAGCCAGCGCACCAGGTATTTGCCCACTAGCTCCCGGGCCACCTGGACGGTGTCGCGGTCGTAGAACTGTGCCGTTAGTTTTGCCAAATGTCTCACCTCATGGTAAGATCATAGCACAAAACCGGAGCGAGAGAAAGGGTGTAACAAATGCTTTGGGAAGGAAAATTGGGGAAATGGGAACCGCTGTTGGAGTCGCTCTGTCGGGAAAACTGGTGGAAAGCGCTGGAGATGCAGGTGGAAAACGCCTATGAAAAGGGCGAGCCCGAGGTCTATCCGCCCCGGGAGGATTTATTCGCCGCGCTGCGATTGACGCCGCCGGAGCACGTGAAATGCGTCATCCTGGGCCAGGATCCCTATCACGAGCCAGGGCAGGCCCATGGACTGGCCTTTTCCGTCCGGCCGGGAGAGAAAATCCCGCCCAGCCTGCGCAATATCTACCAGGAACTGAATCAGGACCTGGACTGTCCCATTCCCACCCATGGCTGTCTGACCGCGTGGGGAGAGCAGGGCGTTCTCCTGCTGAACAATGTGCTGACGGTCTACCGTGGGGCGGCCAACAGCCATAAAAAATGGGGCTGGCAGAAGTTCACCACCGCCCTGCTGCGGGAAGTGAACAAGCTGTCGCAGCCGGTGGCCTATTTGCTCTGGGGAAAGGATGCCCAGAACAAGGTGAAAAGCGCGGTGCTGGACGAGGCGATGGCCCCACGCCTGATTCTGACCTCCAGCCACCCCAGCCCGCTATCTGCCTACCGGGGCTTTCTGGGCAGTCGGCCCTTCAGCCAGGTGAACCGTTTTTTGGAAGAGAAGGGCAGTGAGGCAATCGACTGGACTATCCGGTAATCAGCAGAAAATAGGGCAGGCAAACCACTACTTAAAATATAGATGAGAACACGCGCAGAGAAGATAGATGATATCTTCTCTGCGCGTGTTTTGTCCAATGATGGGTTCAGGTAGACAGCAGATCATTGACAGCGCAGACCACATCGGT
>OLNN01001834.1_pt1 | contig 16424 bp, 11 predicted proteins | sample 1672141 | NCBI WGS metagenome assembly OLNN01 (sample SAMEA3136652, study PRJEB25190) | human gut metagenome | biome: human gut; feature: human-associated habitat; material: faeces | place: Austria | collected 2013 | reverse complement strand
CTGGCTCCGGTTCCGGAAGAACTTCCCGAAGAGGTTCCGCAGCCGGAACCTGCTGAGGAGGAGATTGTGGAGGTTGCGCCGGAGGAACTCTTTTTCTACGGCGAGAAGCAACCGCTGTTCCAGGCCGGAGACCGGGTATCCCCGGCGGAAGTGCTCTCCGGAGAGCGTGAGGCGGAGCTGCACCACGATTGGGTGCCCGTAGGCCCGGATCCGGTGTTCCAGTCGGAGGAAGAGCGGCAGAGTGCTCCCAATTTGCAGCAGCAGGAGGTCACCGTGGAGCTGCCCCGAAAGGCGGTGCGTCAGCCCGGTGCGTATTACTATCCGCCGGTGGATCTGCTCAAGCAGACGGTGGGACTGCCGGGCGAGGCCGTCAACGATGAAGTGCTGACCGCCCAGGAACTGCTCCAGGACACCATCCGTTCCTTTGGCATTGAAGCGCAGATTATCGACTATGAGAGGGGTCCTTCGGTCACCCGCTATGAGCTGGAGCTGAAACGGGGCGTGAAGCTGAGCAAGGTCACCAACCTGGCCGGGGATATTGCCCTGAGCTTAGGCGTGACCAGTGTCCGTATCGCTCCCATTCCCGGCCGCAACTCGGTGGTCGGTGTGGAGGTGCCCAACAAGACCTCGGTGCCGGTGCCCATCCGGGAGGTCATTGACTCCAACGCCTTCCGCCAGCACAAATCCAAGGTGGCCTTCGCTGTGGGCAAGGACATCTCCGGTAAGTGCGTGGTGGGGAATATCGCAAAGCTGCTCCATATGCTCATCGCCGGTACCACCGGCTCTGGTAAGAGCGTGTGCACCAACTCTCTGATCATTTCCCTGCTCTACCGGGCGACGCCGGAGGAAGTGCGGCTGATTATGGTGGATCCCAAGATGGTGGAGCTGAGCGTGTACAACGGGATTCCGCACCTGCTGATCCCGGTGGTGACCGACCCGAAAAAAGCAGCCGGCGCCCTTCAGTGGGCGGTGACCGAGATGATGAAACGGTACCGGCTGTTCTCCGAGCGCCACGTTCGGGATCTGGAGTCCTACAACCGTGCGGTGCGCCGGGATCAAAACGAAGGGGAGGAGACACTGCCCCAGATCGTGGTGGTCATCGACGAGCTGGCGGATCTGATGCTGGTGGCGGCGAAAGAGGTGGAGGAATCCATCTGCCGGGTGGCCCAGATGGGCCGTGCCGCGGGAATGCACCTGATTATCGCCACCCAGCGGCCCTCGTCCGACGTGATTACCGGCCTGATGAAGGCCAATATCCCATCCCGTATCGCCTTTGCTGTGGCGTCCTCGCTGGAATCACGCATCATTCTGGACACCTCCGGCGCGGAAAAGCTGGTGGGGAAGGGCGACATGCTCTACTATCCTCTGGGCAGCGGCAAACCTCAGCGTGTCCAGGGCTGTCTCATCGAGGATGATGAGGTCACAGCAGTAACCCAGTACATCAAGGAGCACTTTGAGGCCGATTACAGCGACGAAGTGATCAGCCAGGTGGAGGCCAATGCCCAGGCCAATGAGAAGGGCGCTAAGGGCGGCAAAGCCACCGGAACCGAGTTGGCGGAAGATCACCAGGATCGGGACGAGCTATATGACGATGCAGTGGAGGTCATTGTCAACACCGGCATGGCGTCTGTGTCCATGCTCCAGCGCCGGCTGAAGCTAGGGTACTCCCGGGCAGCCCGTCTGGTGGACCAGATGGAGGAGGACGGCATCGTCGGTCCCTTCCAGGGGTCCAAGCCCCGGGAGGTGCTGCTTTCCAAGGAGGAATGGCAGGAGGCCAAGCTGAAAAACGGCATCGCCCAGGACGAATTTGCCATGGCAAAACAGATGAGTGAGGCCGCAGATGCGGCGGCAGACCTGCCCTGGGAAGAGGATGAAATGGCCCGGGAAATGGCCGGCGAAGAAATTTGAAAAAAATTGCGAAAAAACACTTGCATTTCCAATCTAACTGTGCTATTATAATCTGGCTGTCAGGAGTTGACGGTATGCGCGAGTAGCTCAGTCGGATAGAGTGTTTGGCTACGAACCAAAAGGTCGGGGGTTCGAATCCCTTCTCGCGTACCAGGAAAACCGGTGAATCCGAAAGGATTGACCGGTTTTTTTGCATGTTCCAATCGAGGCAGAATCAGACAAATGTAAAACAATCCTATGCCGGGTAGAGTTTGACACGGAATATTCTATTGATTCGGTGGCCAGAAATCAGAAGACAGGAAAAAGACCGGTTTGGTGACCGGTCTTTTTGCATAATTACCGGAATGCAAGGCGAAAGGCAACAACATGCATTTCTAATTCTGTGCAAAAGAGAGAATACGAGGGAATCCGGCCGGAATCCCTTTACCTGTGTTGAATTTTCGTGTATAATTATGCCATCTGAAGAATAGAGGGGATGAGCATTTGAGCGCTTTCTTTGCAAAAATGCAGCAGAGTTTTATCAACGACTTCATTGTAGATGACCGTTGGAGATATATCGTATCCGGCCTCCGTGTTACGATTCTGGTCACGATACTGTCTCTGCTGATCGGTCTGGTACTGGGTATTGTTGTGGCAATGATCCGGTCTACCCACGATCAGACCAATCCGAAATGGTTTAAGTCGCCGGGCAACTTTTTGCTGAAGCTGGCCGATACCATCTGCAGGCTGTATATCACCGTAATCCGCGGCACGCCGACGCTGGTTCAGCTGTTGATTATGAATTTCATCGTGCTGCTCTCCAGCACCAAGGTGACCGTCGCTGTGATCACCTTCGGCATTAACTCCGGCGCCTACGTGGCGGAAATCATCCGCGGCGGCATTATGGGCGTGGACCGCGGCCAGATGGAGGCGGGACGCTCTCTGGGTATGGGCTACGTGACCACGATGAAGGATATCGTGCTGCCCCAGGCCCTGAAAAGTGCGCTGCCGGCCCTGATCAATGAGATGATCACCCTGCTGAAGGAGACCTCGATCTGCGGCTACATCGGCCTGAACGAGCTGACCCGCGGCGGCGACATCATCCGCGGCATCACCTTTGAGGCGCTGTTCCCGCTCTTTACCGTGGCAGCGATTTATCTGGTCATGGTGCTGTTTATTCAGTGGATCATGGGCAAGGTGGAAAGGAGGCTGCGCAACAGTGATCACCATTAATCATTTGTACAAAAGCTTCGGGAGCAACGAAGTGCTTCACGATATCAATGAACACATTCTCCCAGGTGAAAAAGTGGTTATCATCGGCCCTTCCGGCTCGGGTAAATCCACCTTTCTCCGTTGTATGAACCTGCTGGAGGAGCCCACCAAAGGCCAGATCATCTTTGACGGCCAAGACATCACCGCAAAGGGCGTCAACATCAACAAGGTGCGCCAGCAGATGGGCATGGTGTTCCAGCACTTCAACCTGTTTCCCCACCTGTCCATCATGGACAATCTGATACTGGCGCCCGTGCGCAACCACACCATGAAGAAGGAAGAGGCCAAGGAAGAGGCCCTGCGTCTGCTCCGGCGTGTGGGGCTGGAGGACAAGGCGGACAGCTATCCCGGCCAGATTTCCGGCGGACAGAAGCAGCGGATTGCCATTGTGCGGTCCCTGGCGATGAAGCCCAAAATGATGCTCTTTGACGAACCGACCTCCGCTCTGGACCCGGAGATGGTGGGCGAGGTGCTGGAAGTTATGAAGGAGTTGGCAGAGGACGGCATGACCATGGCTGTGGTCACCCATGAGATGGGCTTTGCCCGGGAGGTAGCTACCCGGGTGCTGTTTATGGACGGCGGCGGTATTGTGGAACAGGGCACTCCGCAGGAACTGTTTTCCAATCCGAAAAATCCAAGAACACAGGAATTTCTATCCAAGGTGCTGTAAGAAGGAGCTTGTGACGGCAGGCAGCAACTGTTTTGCAAGGAATTGAGCATGAAAATGTCATTTTCCTCGTATGGTATAGTGTGAGGAACGGAAATGGCGGTGTTCCGTTTGCGCACTGCTTTCGCAAAAGAAGGGACAAAACAGAGTTCTTTGCCGAAAAAAAGAACGTTGCAATACAGAAAATAGACTATTGCAAAAGTGTTTTACATGAGTTACAATAGTACAAGTTAACCTACTAAACGGTCTCATATTCAATATTCAGATATGATCTGTAAAAGGAGTAAATGATTCAAATGGGTAACAAAGAAATCAAAAAGGTACTGGTCGCCAACCGAGGCGAAATTGCAATCCGTATCTTCCGTGCCTGCGCTGATCTGGGCATTCATACGGTTGCAATGTACTCCAAAGAGGACGTGTACAGCAGCTTCCGTTCTAAGGCGGATGAGGCCTATCAGATCGGCGAGAAGCTGGGTCCTGTGGGCGCCTATCTGAACATTGACCTGATCATCGATCTGGCCAAAAAGCGCGGCGTTGACGCAATTCACCCCGGCTATGGTTTCCTGTCTGAAAACGCGGACTTTGCCCGCGCCTGCGAGGAAAACGGCATTATCTTTATCGGTCCTCCTTCCCACGTTCTGGAGCAGATGGGCGATAAGCTGAAGGCAAAGGAAATCGCCATCAGCTGCGGCGTGCCGATCATCCCCGGCAGCACGGAACCCCTGAAGGACGGCGAGGACGCCCTGGCCAAGGCCAAATCCTTCGGTTTCCCCATCATCCTGAAGGCAGCAGCAGGCGGCGGCGGCCGCGGCATGCGTCGCTGTGACAAGGAAGAGGAAGTCATTCCCGCCTTTAACATGGTTAAGAGCGAGGCAAAGAAGGCCTTCGGCAACGACGACATCTTCATTGAAAAGTTCCTGGAAGAGCCCAAGCACATCGAAATTCAGGTGCTGGCCGACGAGCACGGCAACGTGGTTCACCTCTATGAGCGTGACTGCTCCCTGCAGCGTCGTTATCAGAAGGTCGTCGAGTTTACCCCCGCTTTCTCCGTCGACCAGTCCATCCGCGATGCACTGTACGCAGATGCAGTGAAGATTTCCAAGAAGGTCGGCTATGTGAACGCCGGTACCCTGGAATTCCTGGTGGACAAGAACGGCAACCATTACTTCATCGAAATGAACCCCCGTATCCAGGTGGAACACACCGTTACGGAAATGGTCACCGGCATCGACCTGGTCCGCTCTCAGATCCTGATCGCGGAAGGTCGTCCCCTCAGCGATCCCGCCATCGGCATCACGGATCAGAGCAGTGTCACCACCCGTGGCTACTCCATCCAGTGCCGTGTCACCACCGAGGATCCCGCCAATAACTTTGCGCCGGATACCGGTAAGATCACCGCATACCGTTCCAGCGGCGGCTTCGGCATCCGTCTGGACGCAGGCAACACCTATGTGGGCGCGGAAATTACGCCGTACTACGACAGCCTGCTGGTAAAGATCACCACTCTTGACAACACCTTTGAGGGCGCCTGCCGGAAGGCCCTGCGCGCGCTGAGCGAAACCCGTATCCGCGGTGTCAAGACCAACATCTCCTTCGTCAGTAACATCCTGACCAACCCGGTCTTCCAGGCGGGTAAGTGCTATACCAAGTTTATCGACGATACGCCGGAGCTGTTTGAGATCAGCCACTCTCAGAACCGCGCCAACAAGATGCTGGAGTACATCGGCAACATCGTGGTCAACGACCCCACCGCCGGCAAGAAGCTGTATGAGACCCCCCGGTTCCCCGAAGTGGAGCCCGGCGCTCCCAAGCCCGGCCTGAAGCAGTTCCTGGATCAGAACGGTCCTGAGGCCCTGAGCAAGTGGGTCATGGATCAGAAGAAACTGCTGATCACCGATACCACCATGCGTGATGCCCATCAGAGCCTGCTGGCCACCCGTGTCCGTACCCGTGATATGGTCAAGGGCGCAAGCGCAACGGCTAAGATCCTCCAGGATTGCTTCTCTCTGGAGATGTGGGGCGGCGCTACCTTCGACGTGGCCTATCGTTTCCTCCACGAATCTCCCTGGGAGCGTCTGGACTGGCTGCGGAAGGAAATCCCCAACATTCCCTTCCAGATGCTGCTCCGCGGCGCCAACACCGTGGGCTACACCAACTATCCTGACAACGTGGTCCGTGAATTCGTCCGTCTGTCCGCAGAGGGCGGCATTGACGTGTTCCGTATCTTTGACTCCCTGAACTGGCTGCCCGGCATGGAAATTGCCATCGACGAGGCCCTGAAGCAGAACAAGTTCGTGGAAGGTACCATCTGCTACACCGGCGACGTGTCCGACCTGTCCCGGGATAAGTACACTCTGAAATATTATGTGGACATGGCGAAAGAGCTGCAGAGAATGGGCTGCCATTCCGTGGCCATCAAGGATATGTCCGGCCTGCTGAAGCCCTATGCCGCAAAGATCCTGGTCTCCGGCCTGAAGGACGCTCTGGATATCCCGGTCCACCTGCACACCCACAACACCACCGGCAACCAGGTCGCCACCTGCCTGATGGCCGCCGAAGCCGGCGTGGACATCGTGGACCTGGCCATCTCCTCCATGAGCTCTCTGACCAGCCAGCCCTCTCTGAACGCTGTGGTCGCCGCTCTGGAAGGTCAGGAACGGGATACCGGTCTGGACCTGATGGAAATCCAGAAGCTGACCGATTACTGGTCCGATGTTCGTGAGCGCTATGTGGAATTCGAGTCCGATCTGAACTCCCCGGTGACCGACATCTACCGTTATGAGATTCCTGGCGGCCAGTACACCAACCTGAAGCCTCAGGTGGAGAGCCTGAACCTGGGCCACCGTTTCCTGGAAGTCAAGGAGATGTACAAGAAGGTCAACGATATGCTGGGCGATATCGTCAAGGTTACTCCGTCCTCCAAGATGGTGGGCGACTTGGCCATCTTCATGGTCCAGAACGACCTGACGCCTGAGAATATCGTGGAGAAGGGCGCAGACCTGAGCTATCCCGACTCCGTGGTCAGCTACTTCAAGGGCATGATGGGCCAGCCCGCATGGGGTTTCCCGGAAGACCTGCAGAAGATCGTGCTGAAGGGCGAGGAGCCCATCACCTGTCGTCCTGGTGCACTGCTGCCTCCCGCAGACTTCGAGGAAGTCAAGGAGCATCTGCGTCCCATCTGCGGCTATGAGCCCACAGAACGTGACATCGTCTCCTGGTGCATCTACCCGAAGGTTCTGGAAGACTTCTTCAAGACCCGCGCAGAACACGGCTACATCACCCGTCTGGGTAGCCATGTTTACTTCCACGGTCTGGCTGTGGGCGAGACCAACCGGGTTAATATCGAAGATGGTAAGACCCTGGTGATCAAGTATCTGGGCCTGGGCGACCTGAACGAAGACGGTACCCGTGTGGTTCAGTTTGAGCTGAACGGTATGCGCCGTGAGGTCAATGTCGTGGATAAGAGCGCCAAGGCTGCGGTCCATACCGTGGAAATGGCTAAGCCCGACGACAAGAGCCAGATTGGCGCATCCATTCCCGGCGCAGTCAGCAAGATTCAGGTGCAGAAGGGCGATAAGGTAAAAGAAAATGACGTCCTGATCATCATTGAAGCAATGAAGATGGAAACCAGTGTCGTCGCCCGTATGGAAGGCGTAGTGGATGACATCAAGGTGGCAGTGGGCGATACCGTCGTTGCTGGCCAGCTGATGATGACCCTGAAGACTCCCGAATAAATCACATAACCTTTATTCCTTTGATGCCGGCAGCGTGGTTGCGCTGCCGGCACTTTTTGTATCAGTTATTCCAGCTGATCATCCTGTTTTCCGCCGCTCTTTCGGTAGAACTGTACCGCATCCTGAACGGGATCATAGATCGCCAGGAAGATGTCCTGTTCGCTGCAGCCCTGCTGGGTCAGCTGTTGGGCCAGCCAGGCTTCATCTTTGCCAGCTGCGGCCAGATTTTCGTGCATCACCTTCCCGGCCAGAATGATGTTAAAGTCGAGGGTTTCCCGGGCGACGGCACGGTCCAGGTCAAAGGGCGTTGCGGGACGATATGGGCTGGCGGGGAGAATGCTGAGACTGCCGTTGGGCTCAAAGAGCACTGTCTCCAGCTGAGACAGATCGAAATACCCTTTGATACGGCATTGCATCAGAAATTCGTTTAAATCCAGTTTCGCTTTGCGGAAGTTCTGATCTAAAAGCTGTCCATTTTCGTAAAGAGGAATGGATTTCCCGGTAATGAAGCGGCGCAAAATAATGGAGTGATCAGTGGCCCAGGAGAGAAGCAGGGTGATAGCACCGTAGACGGCAATGGTGATGGTCCACTTCCAGAACGCGCTTCCCTCAGAGTTGGCCAGTTCTGCGGCGATGGAGCCGATGGTGATACCATTGATATAGTCAAATAAGGATAGCTGGCTCATTTGGCGGTACCCCAGCAGCTTTGTGATGAGAAACAGAGCCGTAATAGAGAAAAGAGAAGTCAGAACAACGCGGAAATAGTCCATTTACAAAACCCCCCGAATAGCATACAATCAGTATGTACAAAACAGAGCCTGTTTATAAAGGAAGCTGAGAAAACAGCAGGTTGTAGAAGGGAAATAGCACAATATGCAGTATATCTTATTTGATCTGGACGGTACGTTAACTGATTCCGGGCCCGGCATTGTCAATGCGATTCAGTATGCCCTGAACCAGCTGGGCATGGCAGAGGAAGACAAAACGGTACTCTATCGCAATTTTATTGGACCGCCGCTGACCGTATCCTTTCCCAAAGTGTACGGCTTTTCCAAAGAAAAGACCGCTGAGGCGATTGCGATGTTCCATGAGTACTACGATCAGCGGGGCATCTATGAGAACCAGCCTTACCCGGGGATTCCCGAGCTGTTGGCTGAGCTGAAGGAAAAGGGAAAGCAGGTGGCCCTGGCCACGTCAAAGCCGCTAAATCTGGCGGAACGGGTGCTGCGGCACTTTGATCTGTGGCAGTATTTTGATCAGGTGTGCGGCGGCACGCTGGACGAGAGCAGAAACGCCAAAAAGGATGTGATTGAGGATGCGCTGAACGCCCTCTCCGTTCCGGATGGTTCTCAGGCAGTGATGGTCGGGGACCGCTACTTAGATGTGGTGGGAGCGCATGCCAACGGATTGACCTGCATCGGTATCCTCTACGGAGGCTATGGGACCCGGGAGGAAATGGAAGAGGCGCAGGCGGACTTTATTGCAGCGGACGTGGCCGAGCTGCGGGAGCTGCTGCTCAGGTGAAACAAATTTTGAAGGGGCTGTTACTCCCCATTCGAGGACTGGGAAAAGCACTTTCGAAGGCGGCTCGGTGCTGTGTCCGCTTGATGCGGGGCCAGAGCGAAGAGAACGTGATGGACGGAGCCGCCTATGAAGTGTTTGTGGCAAAGTGCCTGAGGGAACGAGGGTTTCGGCAGGTGTTACATACCGGTGCTACCGGAGATTTTGGCGTGGATATCGTGGCAAAAAAACATGGCGTTTATTATGCGATTCAGTGCAAGTATTATTCCGGGGCGGTCTCGGGCGCTGCAGTTCAGGAGGCTGTGGCCGGCATGGCCTACTATCACTGTGACCGGGCGATGGTTGTCACCAACAGTAGTCTGACCCGTGGAGCCAAGGCTTTGGCAGAGGCAAACCAGGTTCTGGTGTTGGAGCATTTGGAACCGGGAAAGGTGACTGCTGCGGAAATCGCCACACCGGAACGGATCATCAGTGTGGCGATAGGTGTCGTTCTCTTTGTGCTGCTCCTGCCCCAAATTCGGACCGAGAAGGCCACGGCGATCGGGGTATATATCCTGGTTCTGATCCTGTGTTATCTGGTCCCACGAAGCATCTTGGCGTTGCTGAAATGGCTGTGGAGACGTGGTACTAAGAAGCTGTGAAAGATTCTGCTTAGGCAGCAATAAAAAGAGGTGTCGAATCAACGACACCTCTTTCGCTTTGTAAAGCGTATTTTCAGCTATACTTGTGGCTTACACATCCAGTTGCTTGTTTCCGCCGAGGAAATACGGGAGATCCCGACCGTCCTTCTTCCACTGGGCGTACTCAGCAGTTGCGGCGAACATCACATCGCCTGCGGAGTTCAGAGCGGTTTCAACAGAATCCTGTACCACGCCGATGATAAAGCCCACTGCGACGACCTGCATTGCAACGTCCTGAGGGATACCGAACAGGGAGCAGGCCATGGGAATCAGCAGCAGAGAGCCTCCTGCGACGCCGGAAGCACCGCATGCCGCAAGGGTGCTCAGGAAGGAGAGAATGAGTGCCGACGGGAAATCGACTGCTACGCCTACGGTATTTGCCGCAGCCAGCGTCATCACAGCGATCGTGATTGCGGCACCGTCCATGTTGATCGTGGCGCCGAGGGGAATGGAGACCGAGTACATCTCCCGATCCAAGCCCAATTTCTCACACAGGGACATGTTGACGGGAATGTTGGCAGCGGAGCTGCGGGTGAAAAAGGCTGTCAGGCCGGATTTCAACAGACAACGCCACACCAGCGGGTAGGGGTTCTTTCGCAGGAAGATAAAGGCAATGAGCGGGTCTACCACCAGCGCCACAGTGAGCATACAGCCGACCAGCAGGAGCAGCAGCTTTCCGTAAGCGGTGAAGATGCTCAGACCGTTAGAGGATACGTTGTTGAATACCAGACCCATAATGCCGAAGGGAGCCAGGTTAATGATCCAGCGCACAGCCTGCGAAACGACCTCCGACGTGTCCAGGAGAAATTGCTTTGTGCCATCAGAGGCAATCTTCTTCATCGCCAGGCCCAAGACCACTGCCCAGAAGAGGATGCCGATGTAGCGCCCTTCTACCAGAGAGCCGACCGGATTGGCCACCATGTTCATCAGCAGGTTGTTCATGACCTCTCCGATACCGGTCGGAATGGCCTCAGCCTCGGCACTTTCCGCCAGGATCAGCGTCTGCGGGAATAGAAAGCTGCCCACAACTGCTGTAACGGATGCCAGGAGGGTACTGATTAAGTACAGGAAGATCACCAGACCGAACCGTCTGTCCATTTTGTTTCTGCCCTGCGCCAGTGCTGAGACAACCAGTGCGAACACCAGTACCGGTGCAATGGCCTTCAGGGCGCCGACAAACAGATCACCCAGTGTTCCGAGCCATGTGATACCCGGACAGAGGAGACCCAGCAATGCGCCGATCACAAGCCCGATGATAATTCTGATGATCAGGCTGGTCCGATTGTACACATTTACAATGTTTTTACATACTTTTCCTAACCTTTGCAAATCTCTTAACCTTCTTTCTGTCTTGCTCCGACGCGCACTGTTCCGATCTGAGGTATGGATTTGAATGCAGCCTCGTTTTCTTTGTCAATCGGAACAGATACGCCCAGGATAATATAATATCGTAATTATACCATTGAATCGACATTCTTTCAATCATTATCCATGCTGTCGAATTCCGGAAAAAGCGTTCTTGTGTGATAAAAAAGGAAAAAGTGCTGTATTTCCCACACATGCGGGTAAACACAGCACTTTTTTAATGGAGCAGGCGAAGGGAATCGAACCCTCGTAGCCAGCTTGGGAAGCTGGGGTTCTGCCATTAAACTACGCCTGCACATGCCGGAGAGCCCGGCAACTGATCTGATTGACTTCTATTATAACATGGTCGTCTGGAAAAAACAAGCGAATCTTGCGTGAGGATTACCTGCGGAGTCGATTTTTTTTGTACAGAATACAGAGCCCGTCCAGCAGCAGATTCTGATTGACGACAATGTCTTTCTGACAGTAGGGGACGACCAGTGAGGCCAGCCCGCCGGTAATAATCGTAGTTGCAGGAGCGTTCAGTTCGGCTTCGAGACGGTCAATCAGACCGTCCAGCATGGCGGCGTAGCCGTAAATCGCACCGGACTGCATACACTCCTCCGTGTTCCGACCAATGAGCCGCTCTGGGGCCTTCAGGGTGATAGAGGGCAGCTGATCGGCACAGGAGGCCAGTGCGTCCACAGAGATGCGCAGGCCCGGATAGAGCATTCCGCCCAGATAAGCGCCGTTCTGATCCACGACAGAGATGGTAGTGGCGGTGCCCAGATCGAAGATCAGGATGGGCTTGGGATATTTGGCGATTGCGGCGACTGCCTCGGCCACCAGATCACTGCCCAGCTCACCGGGATAGTCAGTCCGGATATTCAGCCCGGTTTTAATGCCCGAGGTAACCGTGAGAAAAGTGGAACCGGTGAGGTCCTCAATCGCCTGCTGAATGACGGTGCGCAGGGAGGGGACAACCGCGGCGATGATACCGCCGCGAATGCGACGGGGCGGGGTGTCGTGGAGCTCCAGAATTCCCTTGAACAGCAAGGCATACTCATCTTTGGTTTTTCGCCTGTCACTGGCACAGCGGCTGGTAAAACACAGCACATCATTTTCATAGCCACCGATTACGATATCGCTATTGCCGACATCAATTGCCAGAATCATGAATATACCTCCTCATATCCTTACACACAGTTCAAATATAGCTTTTTTATTATAGCATCTTTTGGGAGAGAATTGCAAATTTTCTCTGAACATTCCCGGCTGAAGTGGTCAGTAGGAAAAGAGAAAAAACAACCTGCGGACGGACGTTCCGCAGGTTGCACGTATCAGGACGGCGTGTTGTTCTCCAAATGCTGGATGGCGGCATTGGCAGCAGCCTGCTCCGCCTCCTTTTTGCTGTGGCCGGAGCCCTGTCCGACGGGCTCTCCATTGAGCAGGACCCGCATGGTAAAGGTCTTGTTGTGGTCCGGTCCGGAGGTGTCCACCAGCTGATAGGTGAGCACCTGACCACTTTTTCGCTGGACCAGTTCCTGCAGGTAGGTTTTGTGATCCCGGCTGGCCTGATTGACCTGGTCCATGTGATCCAGGATAAAGCGCTGAATGATGTCCCGGTCATAGTCGAGCCCACCGTCCAGAAAAACTGCGGCCAGGAGGGCCTCCACTGCGTCGGCCAGAATGGACGGACGACTGCGTCCACCGCAGGCATTTTCACCCTTGCCCAGCTTCAGGTAGCGTCCCAGATCCAGGGCCTTGGCCACCAGTACCAGGCTGTTTTCGCAGACCAGATTGGCGCGAATGCGGGTCAGATCACCCTCGGGAAGATTGGGGAAGGTGCGGTAGAGATACTCCGCCACAATCATGCCCAGCACGGCGTCACCCAGGAATTCCAGCCGTTCATTGCTGCTGATACTGCCCAGATGGTGCTCATTGGCGTAGGAGCTGTGGGTCAGGGCGTGGTCCAGCAAGGATGGGTCCTGAAAGTGGTATCCTAACTTAGATTCTAGTGTTTTCATAACTGCGCCTCGATTTGAATTACGGTGAAGGTGGGACCGGTTCGCTCTTGGTTTGCAGGGTCATGGAGTCGATGTTCTGCTCAATGTCCGCCACCAGGGAGGACTGAGCGAACTGGATGGCCTGTCCCACAGCGCTGCAAATGGCGTAGGCGTCGGAGGAGCCGTGGGCCTTGATCACCGGCTTCTGGATGCCCAGCAGGGCGGTACCGCCCACTTCCCGGGGGTCTACCTTCTTCTGCATCCCGGCCAGATGCTTTTTCAGCACCAGCGCGCTGAGCTTGGTAGACAGGTTGGTGAAAAAGACATCTTTCAGCTCGTGCATCAGGAAACTGGCCGTGCCCTCCAGGGTTTTCAGGAAGATGTTGCCCGTAAAGCCGTCGCAGACAATGACGTCCGCCGCGCCCTTTATGGCGCTGTTGCCCTCCACGTTGCCGATGAAGTGGATGCGGCCCTGGTCACCGGCCTCCTGGAGCAGCTGATGGACCTGCTTGTACTGCTCACTGCCCTTGCTGGGCTCTGCGCCGATGTTCAGCAGGCCCACCTTGGGCGTCTCCACGTCCAGCATCTGCTTGGCGTAAAAGCTGCCCATAAAGGCGAACTGAACCATGTATTCCGGAGTGCAGTCGGCGTTGGCTCCGGCGTCGATGAGGACGGCTTTTCCGGTGCCAGTGGGGACGACAGGAGCCACAGCCGCCCGGCGGATACCGGGAATTCGCTTGATCAGCAGGGTGGCGGCGGAGAGAATGGCGCCAGTGCTGCCGGCGGAGAGGAAAGCGTCACCGCCGCCGTTTTTCAGCAGCTTCAGACCCACTGTCAGGGAGGAGTCCTTTTTGGTGCGCCAGGCGGTGGAGGGATTGTCGCAGATCTCCACCACCTCCGTGGCGTTTTGAATCTCCACGCCCTGGGGCAGGTCGGTCACGCCCTCCTGGGCCAGAGTGGCGCGGATGACATCCTCCTGACCCACCAGGACCACATCACAGCCGTATTTCTGCCGGGCCTGGAGTGCGCCCAGTACCGGAGCTTTGGGGGCGAGGTCGCCGCCCATTGCGTCGATGAGTATCTTCACAGGGAAACCCTCCTTATCATAGGTTCAGTTGAGCCAGCCGGTCCAGCGCCCGCTGACTGAGGGCGGCATTTTTGTTCCGTTTTCCCTTCACTTTGTAGCCGAGAGGCGGAATGATGCCGAAGTTGACGTTCATGGGCTGGAAGTTGACCACCGTGGGATTGCTGACGTAATGGGCCAGCGCGCCCAGAGCAGTTTCCTGGGGGAAGTCTACCGGCGGCAGACCCTGGAGACGGTGGGCCAGTTCCACCGCGGCCACCAGACCGGAGGCGGCGGATTCCACGTAACCCTCCACGCCGGTGATCTGGCCGGCGAAGGTGAGCCGGGGCTCCTGAATCACCTGGTAGTAGCGGTTGAGAAGCTTTGGAGAGTTAATGTAGGTGTTGCGGTGCATGACGCCGTAACGGACAAACTCTGCCTGTTCCAGACCGGGGATCATGGAAAAGACCCGCTTCTGCTCCGGCCAGGTCAGGTGGGTCTGAAAGCCCACCATGTTGTAAATACTGCCGTCGGCGTTGTCCTTGCGCAGCTGTACCACGGCGTAGGGCTCTTTTCCAGTCCGTGGATTGGGGAGTCCCACCGGTTTCAGCGGACCATAGCACAGAGTATCATGGCCACGGCGGCCCATGACCTCCACCGGCATACAGCCCTCGAACACATTCTGATCCTCAAAGCCGTGGAGCTGGGCCTCTTTGGCGGCGCACAGCTCCTTCCAGAAGGCGTCGTATTCCTCCATGGTCATGGGGCAGTTGATATAGTCGGCGGTGCCCTTGTTGTAGCGGCTGCCGAACCAGGCCTTGTCCATGTTGACGCTCTCAAAGGTGACCAGCGGGGCCACAGCGTCAAAGAAGTGCAGATAGTCCTGATCCGGGAAGCGGTTGCGAATGTGCTCTGCCAGCGCGTCCGAGGTCAGAGGGCCGGAGGCGATGAGCACATTGCCCTCGGCGGGCAGTTCGGTTACCTCATCTTCCACCACTGTGATATTGGGGTGGCTGCGGATCCGCTCCGTCACCGCGTCAGAAAAGGCGTACCGGTCCACCGCCAGTGCGCCGCCGGCGGGCACAGCGTGGGCGTCCGCCATGGCCAGAATGAGGCTGTCACAGCGGCGCATCTCTTCTTTCAGCAGTCCCACGGCGTTTTCCACATTGTTGGCCCGCAGGGAGTTGGAGCAGATCAGCTCCGCGAAACCGCCGCTTTTATGGGCGGGGGTGGTTTTGGCGGGCCGCATCTCGTGGAGCTCCACCGGAATGCCCCGCTGAGCCAGCTGCCAGCAGGCCTCGCTGCCGGCCAGACCCGCACCAATGACAATCACTTTTTCCATTATTCCGTCACCTCAGTCTCTTTTTTCGCCGCTGAGGTTTTTTTCGCGGCGGTACTCTTTTTGGCGGTGGTTTTCTTTGCGGTTGTCTTTTTCGTCGTCGTCTTTTTTGCCGCAGTTTTCTTAGCGGCAGTCTTTTTCTCCGTGGATTTCTCCTCTTTACCCTCGGTTTCCTCCGCAGGTTTGGCGGTCTTAGAGGCGTCGGTTTTCTTCTTGTAACCGCGCTGGTCCTCGGGCAGGAAGTTGCTGCACTTTTCGTTGATGCAGAAGGGTTTTTTGAAACCACGGCCCGATTTCTTGAACATGGTCTGACCACAGACCGGGCAGTTTTCCTTCACCGGCACGTCCCAGGTCATGAAGTCGCAGGTGATGCCGTTGAGGGTCCGGTTGCGCTCACAGCCGTAGTAGGTATAGCCGTTGCGGCTGGTCTTTTTCAGGATGCGGCTGCCGCACTTGGGGCACTTGCCGGGCATCTCGATGACCAGCGGCTTGGTAAAGGTGCACTCCGGATAGCCGGGACAGGCCAGGAACCGGCCAAATCGGCCGGATTTGATGACCATCTGCTTGCCGCAGACGTCGCAGATCTCGTCGGAGACCTCGTCGGGGACCTTGATCCGTTCGCCGTCCAGATCCTTTTCCGCCTGTTCCAGCTCGGCGTGGAAGCCCTGGTAGAACCGGCTGAGCACATCCTTCCAGTTCTCCTTGCCTGCCTCCACAGCATCCAGATTTTCCTCCATCCGGGCGGTAAAGGCGGGATCCACCACGTCCTGGAATTTATCCTCCATGAGTCCGGTGACCACTTCGCCCAGCGGAGTGGGGCGGAGGGCGCGGCCCTCCTTGACCACGTACTCCCGGGACAGAATGGTGGAGACGGTGGGAGCGTATGATAGAAGTAATTCGTATTTGACAAT
>OLNN01001832.1_pt1 | contig 16433 bp, 19 predicted proteins | sample 1672141 | NCBI WGS metagenome assembly OLNN01 (sample SAMEA3136652, study PRJEB25190) | human gut metagenome | biome: human gut; feature: human-associated habitat; material: faeces | place: Austria | collected 2013 | reverse complement strand
GTTAAAAGTACGGCTATCCCAATAGTTCCAGACATAATTCATAGATACTCCAGAAATAGGAATTGTAACCTGTTCGCCATCAAAAGAAAAGATTAAACTTTCCGGTAGCTCACTTTCGGCAATATCTTTAAACTGTAGATTTATACTAATCGTGCTACCGTCTGGAGCAAACAATTGTATATCTAACTTCATAGGTTTCATAAATATACCTCCTACGCATTATCTCCATTGTTAGTAATATAAAGCGTAGTTCCATCCAATCTGGTCTTTAATCCACCAGCAACTGTTGAACTTGAATTAGGTAACGTATAATTATTTGCATTGTTTTCTATTCCTTGTAATTTATTTTTTTCTGTTGTAGTATAATCATTTGTACTTAATTGCTTTCCCGAAACTTTGTCAACCTTATCGTCCAATAGGGTATCTACGCTATTTTTTGTGTAATAATCAACTAAATCTAATAACTTTACGTTTCCGCTACTTGTTCCCACATATAATTCATGAGTATCTGTGGTAATGGCTAATTCTCCAACAGCTAAAACTGTTGAATTAATATTAGTAGATAATCCTCTTTTTAATAAAATTGTGTTTGCCATTTTTTCTCACCTCTTTTTATTAGGCAGTTCTTTTCCAAATATAGCAAGTTATGTAAGGTTGTAATACTGATACTGCTGTTCCAGAGCCTGTACTACCGGTTGCGGTTGGTCCTCCTTCTCCTGTATTACCAGACCATCCTCCCGTTGCTCCAGTTCCTGAAGCTCCAGTATTACCTCCATTATTTGATGATGTTGTACCAGAATACCCATGCGTATGGTCTCCAACTCCATGAGCCCACATATAAAAACCCTGTCCATTACTTTGATTCATCAATACTCTTGGCCCACTTGTTGTAGGACCAGTCCATCCTGGAAATCCAATCATCGGAAAATTCACATCATCATTCAAATATACTTGATGGTTGTGACTTCCTCCGCCTCCAGTTGTTCCACTAAATGTGTGAGAGTGATTAGGAGTTGTATGACTATGAGATGGACCTGTATGAGTGTGATTCGGAATACTATGTCTATGTTTAGCTATTGAATGTGTATGAGCAGGAAGATTTGCACTTGTTAAGGTAATACTCTTCCCACCTCCCGTTTTTTCGGGAGTTGCAAATTCAGCTTGTGCTGTATCAACTCCTACAGGAACACGTCCAGAACCCCATAATTGCCAAGTTCCAAATCCCAGATAAGTAGCAGGATCAGTGTTTTTAGTATCAAATATTAAAGAGCCAACATGATATCGTTTTTGGTTTTCTTCTTTAATAGCATTAGCTATTGCAGTTTCTAAACCGCCCTCGATAATTGAGTTGATAGCATTTTTTAACTGATTCACATCATCTGCCGTAATCTTATTTTTTATATCAATAGATGCTTCTTCATAGATGCTTCTTCATTTAATGCTATTTTATCTTCAAATGTAACTTTATTCATACTGATCCTCTCCTTTTTTTTGAGTTTAACCAACCCTCTTCCACATGTAACAAGTTATGTATGGTTGTAAGTTATTGTGTGCTTTGCCACCGCCACTATTATCTACTCCCCAACGATTTTTAGGGTTATTAGCATCCACACGAGCATATCCTGCACCTAATCCAGTATCTCCCCACCCAACGTGAATATTGTGACTATGACTTGGCATTTCATTAATCGTTAGCTTATGAGTCTTTTCTCCACCAGTTTTTTCAACTGTATTAAATTCGGTCTGGGTTGTATCAACGCCGACTGGAACTTTACCAGAACCCCACGCTTCCCATGTACCACCAAACACACTAGACGGGTTAACATTATTCACAGATAAATAAATTGACCCTATTGGATATATTATATCTACCACATTATTTATACCTTGTGGATTTATCCACACATTAATTCCAGGATCATTAGGCTCCTGTGTTCCTACATATACATTATTTATAGCAACATCGTCATTCGATACATATAATCTCTTCGTGTCTGTTAGGTATATTGGCTCACCATCCTCTATATCTATATTTTTCTTATTATTCAAACTTCCTCTTCTAAATTTTATTTTATTCATTTTTTTCACCTTCTATAGATACAGAATCTAAGTTTCCGATAACCCTCTTTTTATTTTTATCATTTCTCATCAAAACTCCCCTCAAAATTTCTCAAGTTTATTCTATAAACATTTTTCCACTGATCTCCTACTCTTATTTTTACAGAACCAACGTCCACAAGCTCTTCTCCTATTTTACACTTCATAAGTTTTTTTATTTCGCTATAAAATGCGTATAACGTCACATTGCTTGTTGGAGTATAATTTTTTGGTACTGGTATATATTCAGAATTACTAGTCGACCATCCCCTAAATGATAGTTCTGGTTTTATACAATCTGGTAATAATACACTTTTATTAGTAGTTACTGCATTATATTGAGCATATAATGTCATGCTTGCGGAAGGTGTTATTACAGCTCCTGCATTATAAGATGTTCCTGTACCAGAACTATTGGTATTCCAATTTTTAAATGTATATACCGTCTCCTTCTGTGAAGTTAAACTTGTTGGATTACAAGTGCCACCGTTACTTTGTAATGTTACTGAATATCCTGTAGATAGCGTATTACCTTTTATTGGTTTAACTGAACTTAGATTTGTTTGTTTTCCTTGTTCGACTGTCTGTGCAGATGGAGCGTTACTGCCACCATTAGCATTATATGATATTGTCACATATGTTATAGAAGCATTATATCTAACACTCCAAGTATTCTGACCCATTACAGTACCATATCCATTATCATACATTATAGCTTTTAATTCAGCAGTACCAGCACCGGTTCCAACATTGATTGATCCAGAAGCTGTTCCAGAATATGAAGACATATAATATTCTGTTGTTCCTATAGCGCCACTTGTTTTTGGCTTTACTTGTCCTTCTTTAACTAACGTGTTATTTATATACAATCTTACATACCACGGATTATTTCTCCATCCTCCAGATGACGTTGTATTCGCTGAGAAGTTTAATGTATAATCTATATTAGACCCATTATGATCAAATCTATCTGTATATATCTGACCCTCAACCGGAGGTGCACCCGAAGTAAATATTTTCTTTCCTAATGCCGCCATAACTTCCTCCTTACACTACTTTCTCTCTCTCCTCTTATGCACTGCATATTGAGTGGAAAGGTATTGGTTATTTACTAATTTTACTGCTTTACTCATAATATTGAGTATCTTTAATTAAGCTGTTCTTATCCAAACATAACAAGTAATAAATGGTTGTAGATTATTATGAGGTTGTGAGCCACCAGAATTACTAGTTGGAGTATCAGTTACTTCGATTGTTGTACCTCCAGTACCTCCTATCCACCATGATGAAGTTCCGCTATAAAGAATAGAATTTGGTCTCTTATGATTATGACTAGGCATTTCATTGATTGTTAACTTATGTGTTTTCGAACCTCCAGTTTTCTTTACTGAATTAAATTCCGATTGAGAAGTATCAACACATACCAAACATCGACCTGGACCAAATAGTTCCCATTTACCACCAAATCTGTCGGCAGGATTTTCACTATTAGTCGTAATATATATGTCTCCGATTTTATATATATTTAAGAAGATATCTTCGTTGTTCTTCTTTAATTGAGCTTGTTTAGGCATAAGAATCACCTATGCAAGAAACTAATTTACTCTTACACCTCCTTTTCCAAGGAAGTGTAATTTTGGAGGAATCTCTGTGACCTCTCCTCACACACACTGAGGCCGTAATATTTTTTATCATTTTTTGCCTCCTACCAAGTATCAACAACTTCAATGGTTAAGTCACCTAAGTTGGTATTAAGTTTATTAACCACTGTTTGCATGTTATTTACTTTGGTTTCTAATGTTACTAATCTATCTAACAAGAGTTTTCCTTGATATGCACTTAGAGCATCTGTAGTACTTGTGCTTGTTAAATCATTTATTACTTTTGGCAATCCCCCAAAAGCATCTACCATTGCATTAAAAACTGTCTTTATTTCATTCATATCAGAAGCGGTTATTTTATTTACATCTGCAATTGTTGAATTTTCTTGTAGAGCTGTCTTATCAATATAGGTTATTTTTGATAGTGCCATTTAGACGCCTCCTAAAACGTTCCTCCATCTATTACATCTGAAGTTCCCAATTTTCCACTTAGTTTATTATCAACCTCGGTTTTTGTATATGCATCTGTAATTCCATATCCAGCTAATGTTGTTGCTTTTTCAGCATAACCTTCCAATTCAGCACTTAATTCAGTTTCAGTAATATATTCAGCAGGAACTTCTTTTAAGAATGTACTGTCAGCAACTGCTTTAGTATAAACATCAGCACTGTTAGCTTTTGAACTCAATGCGGTATTCATAGCACTTGTAGTAGCATATCCTTTTGCAGTGATTGCACTTTCAACTTCTTCACTATTCATGAATGCAGCATCTGCTTCAGTCTTAGTATAAGCATCGGTAATTCCGTATCCGCTTAAGCTCGTAGCCTTGTCTGCTTTTCCATTTACAGTTGTAATTTTAGCGAAAGTAGAATTTGCAGTTTCAGTTGTCATATATGCACTTAAGTCAACTGTTGAACCTAATTTATCCCATTTAGTACCGTCCCATGCAACGTTCATTCCAGTATCTTCAACGTTATAAACGTCTCCTACTACTTGATCTTCTTGAGGTAATGCACCTTCGTTTGCCACACTTCCTTTATATTTATAAACAGAACTTACTTTTGCATCTACTTCTGTTTTAGTATATGCATCTTCAATACCATAACCTGCTAGAGTTGTTGATTTGTCTGCTTTACCATTAACGACAGTAGTGTCAGCTTTTCCAGCTAAGAATCCATCTGTTTGAGTTTTGGTATAAGCATCGGTAATTCCATAACCAGCTAGTGTAGTAGATTTGTCAGCCTTACCTTCAATAGACGTCTCTAAACCTTCTATTGCTTCATTTGCTGTTCCCAATTGAGATGTTAAATCGCTGACTTTACCGTCAACCTCTGTTTTAGTGTACGCATTTGTTATACCGTACCCAGCTAAGGTTGTTGATTTGTCTGCTTTGCCGCTAACAGAAGTTTCAATTGAACTTATTTTATCTTGCAATCCTGTAACGTCAGTAATCGCAATATTTTCGCCTTTTGTTACTCTACCCTTACTATCAACAGTTACTTTAGTATATGTACCTGCAGTAACAGCTGTATCAGATAAAGCTAATGAGATTGTTACATCTTTAGAACCATCAAAGCTAGCACTTCCAGTTCCATCTCCAGAAATGGCAATAGTTCTTGGAACTGTTAATTTATCTGCAGTCTCTACGGCACCAGAGGCTCCACCTTTAACTATCTTTACATTTCCTTCAGCGTCTCCGACATATAGTTCTTGAGTATCTAAAGCTACTCCTAATTCACCAGGAAGCAACTCTAAAGAACTTAAGTCAGCCTTGTTTCCTCTTTTAATTAAAATTGTATTTGCCATTATTTTCATTCCTCCTATTAAATTTTATATCCAAGTTCCACCATCTAAGGTTGCTGAACTTAAATATTCTGTAGTAACATAAGTTTGAAGCTTTTGTGTTGGCGCTTCATTTCCCTCAAGTCTAAATTCATAATAAGTCTGTTGAGAAGTTTTAGGATTCTCATAGCATATTGCAGCTCCTAAGTCTGTCTTATCTACTGAATAAAGTTTTTTAGGAACAGTTATATTTGTAGTATTACTTTGACTTGATTGAACAACTCCAGAAATAACATACGTACCAATAGATAAATCATTAGCGATAATGGGTTTTTCATTTGTTCCTGTTAGAACCTTAATACCACTTAGACTTTCTATTTTACTAGATGAATAGGTCTTTGTTAAACTAGGCTCGCTATCATCTATTACGTTATTTATTGCGCTAATAGTTACATCCAAGCCTGATTGCTCAATACTAACTCCTTCTCCAGCTTTAATATTCGCTGGCGTAATCTTAGTCTCGATTTCCCCTTGTAATAGATCGTCTTGTTTTTGTCTTGCCGCACTTTCTTGTGCTATTGTTTGGATAAGTGTTTCTTCGCTAACGCCAGCTTCAATACCCAAATCCTCTGTAGTTTTATTACCAATTAGTTCTACACCATTAATCATAGGTTTATTTGCAAGTTCTAAGTAATTAGTGGTTCCCGTTGTACCTCCACCGCCGTTTCCACCGGCTAAGGCCAGTATCCTTGCTACACTATCTGTCTTACTCATTATACTAATCACCCAATTCTTTCCAGTGAATTATTCCAGTACCAGATAATTCTAATACTATTTCATCCAATCCTTCAATAATAACTAAATACAATCCCGCTCCTGTTATAGAAGTCATCTTTTGCATTGTTGTCATATTAACAACTCCAATAGTATAATATTGAGAAGATACAAAATTCTCATGAGAACCTTTTAATGTCAAATTAACATTCCCATCTACTTGTATACTTAGTGTAGAACCTCTAACCCCTTTAATAATCTTGTCACTGTCGGTTATGTTAGATGTATTTATTGTTTTATCTCTTAATACCATATTCTCACCTACTCGTCTTTTACTTCCCAGGTAATTATTTCCTCATCACCCTTGACTTCTCCAAGTTTTTTAACACCTTCAAATGCCTTTAACCCTTGTTGCACTATTGCAACCATACATGTTCCAAGAACACCTATTCCTGACAAACTTTGAAGCATATCATTACTTATTAGCTCTTGACCAAATATAGTTCCAACCAAAGAATTAATGAATGGAAGAATCGTAAAGGCGATTGCCACTAAAATTGCACTTCCATAAAATAATGCCGTTTTACCTAATCCAAAAAACAGCCTTTTCCATCTAAAAGTTTCTTTCTTCATTGAGATATTATATACCATACTACATCCTATGTTTACGAATGATAATATAAATAATACCACACCCATAAGACCCATTACTTCTAAAATATCTAATAAAGCAGTTCCTATTTGTGCTAACATAATCTCACCCCCAAATTATTAGAAAGCCTCACGTAAGAGGCTTATTTATTATAATTTCTGCAATGCATTTGCCTTATAGAAACCGGTTGTTACTCCAGCAGCATTTCCTACTCTATAAGGGAATGGACGACCTTCATAAATCTGAAGAATTTGTCTTTCCCATCCAATTCCATAAGCAGTGTTCGCATCTCCATAAGAACTTCCGTTTCCCGTTCCTACGATTTTCACCCTATCTCCTACTTGCAACCCAGTTGGTTGTGGTGTTGGTGCAGGAGTTGGTTCAACATATTTAGTAATTGAACTTTCGTCCATCCATCCTAAATCTCCGGTTGTATTATAGGGATGAGCACTACCGTCTACTCTACGAGTAATATTAGTAATCTTATTGCTGACATTACCAGCAGGACTACTGGCATTAGAACTAACATAAAGTGGTCCGTTGATAACGACTTTGTCTCCAATGTTAAATTTTCCAACTGGCCCTGGTTGTGGTGTTGGTTCTGGACTGGGTATATTACCATCTACAACTTTTTGAACGTCATCTGGTAAATAAATATATGCTCTAAATGTATAGCTTGAGCCTAATCCCCATCTACCATTGTTATTTGTTCTTGTTTGATTCCAGAAAGCAGTAGAACCATATCCTGATTCAGATGTATAGGTCGAAGTAGCGCTATTAACTTTTTCAACTATCCATACATGTCCTGCTCCATCTCCTCCATTTAATGTACTACCTTTCATAGCACATCCAATAGCTCCAACTCTTGGAGTAGAACCTGTTTTAAGTCCAGCTGCTTTTGCTCTCTCAATGAAATTTTCTGCATTGCAGTTTAATGTAGTATAAGTACACCCCGTAGTTCCTCTTGCCTCATTGATTATTTCATTGAAACGACCTGACGCATACCCTACACAATTAGCTAAACAGTTTGCATTTGGATCCATTGGGTAACCCTTTATACAAGTATTCCAACCACCACTACCCCTTACGATAAAGTTTTTGTTTCCACTTGGTTTAGAATTTCTTATAAAAAATTCTCCTGCACCAATTCCTTCTTGTGGCTCTGCATTAATATTTTCAACCATACTATCTTCAGAAGCATCATTTAATTCTTCAATAGTATCTGTATTAAAAGTATATTGAACATTTTCATCTGGAATATCTTCTCTAATGAAAGCTTTGGCAACCATTGTTTGAACTTCAACTGGTGCTTGTTCTATACGAGCAATTTTTTCTTCCCAAGTTAGACTTTTTGTTTCTGCCATATTCATACCTCCTTTTTTAAAATAATCCAAAGAAATGCTTTTTGACATTTTTATCAGAAATAACTAACTCTTGAACTTTTTCTTCTAAGAACCAAGCTAAGTGTTTTACTTCTTCTAAGTCTACATTATCTGGCATAGTATCTGTCCATTGTACAGCTACAAACCCTATAACATCTCCCTGTTTGTTTCTTATTGCTATATCACAAAAAGATGCTATTCCCAATGTCTTCTTAAATTCATAACTATTTCCCATATCATCTTTAATATCTTCTATATCTCTACAAATAGATTCTCCATTTGTCGTTATTTGTTGTATTAACTTTGGCATTATTGATACTGGTAAATTAGAACATCTCTCTCTTACAGATTCTAATCCAGCCCTAAACACTTCATAAGATGGAGACATTTTCAAGGCACTTCGATAACTTGAATAATGTTGCCCATTATGAAACTCAAATAATAAAACCCTATCTGCATTAAGAAGTTCTTTATAGTAATTCATTTTTCCCACTATCTCCATATCAATATGGTTTTGTGCCTTAATGCTTTTACCAACATCAGTCTTTTGCAGTGCTGAGTTAATATATTTAATACAAAAATAGATTACAAGAATAATTTGGGCAATTCCCATGGCGATATCCTTTGCCGATTCTAATATTGCATCCATAGTCATCCTCCTCTACTTAAAGTTTTTAGTTCGCCCCTCTCTATACTTTAGTAGATTGCAGAGACCTTTAATTAAGAATATCAAAAAACTTATTTCTTTCTTTTTAGAACCTTTTGTTTTGATTCTGTAAAATCTAATAATTCTGGTTCTAATTGTATTATATCACCATATTCATCTGTTGTCAAATTTAATATCCAGACCCCTTTCTCATTCTTATAGCCCATTCTACTCGCATATGGAGTCTCATCTAATAATGCTGGACATTGAACAAAATAGCTATCTTTATGTTTCATAAAACCTGAATGATGATAATGTCCCATTAGCAAGATATCAGGCTGTTTATTTTGAGGGAGACTATCATAATATACTTTCATTTTAGAATTTCTATCACAGCCAAGTTTTCTACTTCCATGAAATAATCTTATCTTAGTTCTTCCCAACTTAAGTTCAGCAGAATCTTCTCCTAAATAAATTAAATCTTTTCTTTGTTGACTTATTGCTTCACCAATATCCTTTCCGAACTCTGCTTTATAAGTTGCATCATGATTTCCACCTATAAAATATGTTGTCATATTGGCATAAGATGGATATTTATTAACTACACAATCTAAACTGTCAAACCATCCAATAACCTCTGTCTCTTTTTCAAAATCCTTTCTTCCATAATATATTCCATTTGATATGTCTCCTGTATGTAAAACTGTATCTATGCCTTGCTCATGGGCAATTCTATAAGCCTTATCAAGTAAATCTACTCTTGCAAATTTACTGCCTATATGTGTATCACTTACGTATAATATTGACTTTACTTCTGTCTTCTTTAAATCAATTGATTGTTCTTTTTTTCTTGGGACACGTTGCATAAAAAATCTATCATTCTCATAATTTATTGTATATCCTTCTTGTTCTATTTTTTCTATCAGGGCAAATATTTCATAATCTTTTAAATCCAGTTCTAATTCAATGTTCTCCAAACATCTCTTTTTCTTTATTAAGTATTTTAATTTATTCATGATTTCTCTTTCGTTCATAATATTCACCCCATTAAAAAAGCGCAAGAAACCTAATAGTCTCTTACGCTATATTACTTCTCCATTTATTTCGTCTAATGCTTGAGCGATTTGTTGTTCTGTTTGCTTTACTTCATTAATAGCAGCCACAAGAGTATCCTTACTTTGTGTGTAAAGTTCAGTTAAATCTCCATGCTCATTTTTTAGGACACGACCTTGATTAGCAGAAAGTCCATCCTTTGTTGATGTAGAAGTTAAATTGTCGATTATTTGTGGTACATATACTGCCATAAAATCATCTCCCTAATTAATAGTCACTTGCACCGGTGTACCTTCTACATACAATCCCGCAGCATTATAGACTCTACAATTTATTGTATAAGTTATTCCCGAAGTATCGCTAAGAAAACCAAAATATCTGCCAATTTGTGGAGTAGACCAATTTTGTCCTCCGTCATAAGTAATGGAATATTTCAAAGGAAGAGCAAAATCTTCTATGGCACTTACTGTTACACTCACTCTATTTGTGCCTATTACGGTTGGAACAAAATTTAGATTCGTTGGTGCCGAAGCATCTACCCCGCACACGAAAGATACTGACAAGCTAACATTTCCATAGTCGTCCCTGCATCTCCCATAAATTTCTCTTGTCCCAATATTTGTCCCCAAATCAACCGTTCGATTCCCTTTGGCTGTTGCTAAGTCCCAATTTCCTGTGGAAGACATTTTAACATCTATATAATAAGAACCGTCATTGCTAAATTGAACTGTTGGATTTGTGGAAATCCATTGCCCCTCTTGAACATTTATGCCCTCAACACTTGGAGATGGGACTGTCGCTTTATGATTGTTTACAACCTCGTATGAAGTTGTAGATGTTTGTCCATATTTGTCTTTTATCATTAAAGAATATGTACCATTTTCCCATACTCTACAATGATTATACTTTGACCAATATGTTCCGTCTGACCAAGAATATTCCAAATCATCTGTATTCATTATATCCACCCCCTTATGCGGTTCTTCTCCATATATACATTACAATATAAGGTTGCATATTATTATGAGAACCATTGCCACCAGTAGCGCCAGTATTGCCTCCATTGTTAGAAGATGTCGTTCCTGAATAGGTATGAGTATGATTTCCAACTCCATTTATAGAAGCATAACATTCTTTTACATTAGCATAAAAACCACCATAGTTGGCTTTTCCTAATACTCCATTTCCATTCTCTGAAGTATGCATGCTAAAACCAAAAACATTAGATTGTGGATAGTAAAAACTATGACTATGTTCTCCTGCTCCACTTGTCGTGCCACTCCAAGTATGAGTATGATTAGGAGTAGTATGAACATGAGATGGTATTTGTGTTGTTGCTAGTGTAACAGTTGAACTTCCACCTGTAGCACCAGAAGTTGTATAACCTGTTCCAACACCAATTATACATCTTCCTTCAGCTTCTCTTGTCCATGTAGTTCCAGGCCATGTAGTACCAGGATTGGTACTGTCTTTAGTGATGTATATAGAACCAACCGGATAAACTACGTCTATAATCGCTTTAACTGCAGTTTTTGCTTCCAAAGTATCGACTCTTGTCTCAATATCTCTAATATCTGTCGTATTGGCATCCACAGTGTCACAAATAGCGTTTACAACACTTTTGATTTCGTTCATGTCTGTGTCAGATACTCTATTAATATTAGCAACTGTTGGTTCTATCAAAGGAACTTTATTCTCATAAGTTATTTTTTGTAAAGCCATTTGTATCACTCCTATTTATTTAAAACTGCATTTAATACTGCATTTAATATATTTGTATATTCATCTGAACCCTTGTAATCATTCCACACTTCATTTATTGCATCTACAAGACTGTCTTTAGCTGTTGTAGTTAATTCACTTAAATTTCCTATTTCGGTTTTTAATAATCTACCTTGATTTGCTGCTAATATAGCATCTGTTCTATAAGATATCCAACTATCTAGTACAGGAGGTACAGAAGCAAGCCAGTCTGCGTTAATGGTAAGTTTAGTTCCAATAATCGTATTGGTTGAATTATTTGGTTCTTGTAAAACACTTAATATAACTGGAACTCCTTCTATTACTTCGTGTCTTATTGTGGAATTATAACCACTGCTTGTTTCAGCATATTCTCCTTGATTTCTAAAATCATGAAATTTCCATGTAAGTCTTGTTGTAGAATCTCTACCATATAATTTAGTGTTTAGGTAAGTTCTGCCATCACCATAGTATCTCCATAATATTACATGGTCGATATCCGTATAATCTTTACCCAAATCAACTCGAATTATTGTTTCCAAGTCATTAGTAGTTTTACCTTCTATTCTGGCATAATTATCTGTATCTGTATTTCCATTAGTAACCCTATCTAAATTAGTTGGATTCTTACCTTTTATCATAGAAACCGTTTTATTTAGGGCGATATCATTCCCAGCAGCATCATACACTTTTAGAGCAACAACTGCTGAAGATTTAGCATATACAGGGTCGGAAAAATTACTGCCCGCTTGAATAATGTCTATGTATCTTATTTTACCATTTATATATACTATATTATCTTTTGATATTAAAGTCTTTTCTATTGTTCTAAATATATTTAATCTGAAAAACTTCGCAGTAGCATAATTAACTACCGGATTCGTACTTGATTTAATACTTATCCATAATCTATTCGTAGAAGTTGTTCCGGTATATTCATAACTCTGCCCCGGAGAAATTGTGTATCCAGTAGTTGTTATATTATTACTTGAATCTGTACCATGAATTACAAAGTCAACTTCTATATCATTATTTGTGATAGTATAAGAAATATTTGGTAATATCTCTAAGAAAGTCGTAGAAGCTGCTGCTCCACCATTAATTTCCGTTGATTGAGTTAATGTTGCACTAATTGCCTGACCAACTGTTCCAGTAGCATAATAACCATTCTGCCATCCCATCACAGAAGGTTCATATATATTTCCCCTTCCCATTACATACATTTTATATTTTTTATCTGTTCCATCACTCTTTATAATATGGATTGGACTCGCATCAACTGTTGTAATAGTTAATGTCTTAATACTTGAATTATATCCTCCAGACGAGTTTTGCGTTTTTGTTGTTATTCTTGCCCTAATTTCGTAATTAGTTCCTGGAGATAAATCTTCAAATAAGAAGCTATTGGCAGCACTTATTCCAGTAGTTTTAGTTATTGTATTTACAAGAGTATCTCCACTATATATCCATATGGTTAAATTAGTTAACCAACTTGGATTAGGAACATTTATAGTTCCACTTATACTTGTTTCAGTTATGTCTTCAGGAACTATCGACGTTACTTGTTGAGTTGCATAATCTGTTTTAAAACTACTTGTTGCAGTAGAGCTTCTTCCTTGCGAACTCGTCACTGTTAATTTATAATAATAAGTAGTATTAGCACTCAAACCAGTTAAAGAATTAGTATTTGTAAAAGTAGTACCATAACTTGTACTTGTTCCTATATCCCATTTATAAGAACTTAAACTATCATTCGTATCGTAAGATGCTGAATATCTCATAGTCGTGGTTGTTTGTCCATATGTTTGAACTCCATGAGAAGTTATAGATGGAGCATTACCAGTTGTTTTAAAACTTCCAGTAGCCCATCCAGATGTTCTGTTCCAGTTATCTGTTACTTGTCCTCTAACATAATAGGTTGTATTAGGAGTTAATCCAATCATTGACGCCCCTGTGGAATTTCCATAATTTGTAGTTGTTCCATATTGATAAGTTGTGGATTTATTGGAAGCATTAGTATCATATGAAGCGCTAATAGATAGTGTAGCAGATGTTCTTGATATATTTGAAACCGAAATACTATTCGCAACAGGAGCATTTCCCGTTGTCGTAAAGCTACCCCAATTTGAATTAGCGCCACCACCAGCAGTTGTTACATAGCCTCTATACCAATATTGTGTGTTTGGAGTTAATCCGGTTATGGTTTTGTTTGTAGGTCCGCCATCATAATATGTCCAGGTCGACCCACCATTAGTACTAACATCCCATCCACCACCCGTAATAGATGCTCCATCGGTATTAATGCTTGCAGTTAATACAGCAGAGGTTCGAGATGGATTTGCTGAGATAGAATTATAGCTTGGAGCATTATATGTTGTGTCTAATGTAAAAGTACCACCATAATTAGTTGACCTATTGTAACCTGAAACGTTACAGCAACTGAAGTAGTTCCTTTAGCGATCGAAATGCTTCCACCAGTACTACCCTTCGCTGCTGGAAATCTTTGTGTAGACCACCCAACTGTTCCAGGATTATACACGGTTTGTCCAGCTATTACTATATTAACATTATAAATAGTATAAAAATTACTACTTCCACCCTCAGAATATAAAGTCCAACTAATGGTAGTTTTATTTTGATTAAGAACTAGTCTTAGTTGTCGTCCACCATAATTGTTACTGTAATAAGTAACAGAAGCCATAACCTCTCACCTCTCTATTAACTATTCAAATCTATCCAAACTATATATCCTTGTGCTGGTACTGCCGGTTGTACTGTACTAACAACTAAATTTGCTGTATTCCATGCAGTAGCCTTATCTTGTTTTTTAGTTAGTTCATTTTGTAAATCTTGTTGGTCTGCTATATCTCCCTTAATTTGACCCCATCCGTTAACTGTTGCAAATACATCGTCAACATATTTCTTTGTTGCTGGATGATAATTAGCAGTAGGAGTAAAAGCAGTAGTATTCGTTTTTATTAATACTTGATTTTTAGTTGGTCTATCATTTAATAATTGCATTAAGTCTTCTTGGTCTTCTATATTATTAATTATTTCTCCCCAAGATGCTCCACCTGTTAAACTATCAACATATGCTTTTGTAGCAGGATGATAATTTGATGTCGGAGTATAAGGAGTAGTATTGTCTTTTTCTAACACATTATCCTTATCAGCCTTTGTATCAACTTCAGCCTGTGTAGCATAGTATGAGGGAGCTTGACCGCCCAAATTACTGGCATTTCGTGCATGTAATACCGTCATATTTCCATCTTGAATACTGACATCACCGCTTGCACTACCTATGACCGTACCCATTACATCATTTTGAGCTGGATATATGTTTGGTTGTTCCAAGTCTTGCCAATTTTCCCCATTCCAATGCCACTCGTGTTGTTCGTTGTCTACTAGGGTCCAACCGGTTTGTACCGTAGTCCCTCCCATTATTTCTAATGCTCTAGCTGTTAAAGCTTCTGGTGTAACATCGGATGTGTTTAAATTAATCCTACCAATTATAATCGTTGCTCCGCGCAAAGTGTCAGTTATTGCCTTAAGCTCGTTTATTGCGCTAACTGTATCAGTTTTAGCCGTTGTCGTAAGAGTTCCCACATTTCCTACATCTTTATCGACTTCATTTATTGCTGCAATAACATTTGTCTTAGTGGCAGTTGTTAGGGTTGGCAATTCACCAACTCTTGTGTCTAATTCATTTATTGCGGCAACTGCTGTACTTTTATCATTAGTCGTAAGAGTTTCTATGGTTCCCAAATCATCATGTATTTCATTAATAGCTCCAACAAAAGTATCTTTATATTCTGTTTGTAAATCACTCAGGATTCCATGCTCAGCATGTAACTCATTTATTGCTAATGTTACGTTACCTTTATTTGTTGTAGTTAAGTCCTCAATTGGACCAACATTATCATCAACTTCATTTATTGCTGATACAAGATTATCTTTAGCAGCTGTTTTTAAATCTGGGAGTTCTCCACATCTCTCATCAAGTTCATTTATGGCGGCTACTGCTGTTCCAGGTCTTCCATGAACATTTGTTGTTAAATCGTCAAGATCTCCTAAATCATCATGAATTTCATTTATAGCATTTACAAGTCTATACTTATCATCAGTGTGTAAATCATCCAAATCCCCAACTAAGTTATTTTCAAGTATAGAAGTAACATCCATAATTGGAATCCATTTAGGGATATATTCCCAATGTCCTTCTTGTTCATAATCTCGTTTAATAAATACAGCCCAGTCGCCATCGTTGTAGGTTACTCCTGTAGTTTCTGAAGTATACTTCCAATCATATGTATCTCTATCATCAACACTACATACATAACAAGCATTTAACATTGGACCAGAACCTTCATCACCATCTATTCTAAAAGGAATTTCTGGCAAGTCTCCTTTTTCCGGACCAAACTCTCTAAAAGGTCTTGCTACCAATGTATCATATTTTCTATTATATTCATAAACAACACCATTCTCACTAACTGCAACCCACATTCCTTGAACACGGTCTGCTTCTGGTATTGAATTTCTATCTTTTATTGTTTCAACTTGTGTGTATGGGTCTTTAAATATAACACCTTCTACAGCAAGTTGCAAATCTTCTTGCATCCTATTAAAATTATAATTAAGGTCGGTAGAATTGATTATTCCACCAATTTCTCTTAGTTTTTGAGTTATTGCCATAATTCTACCT
>OLNN01001821.1_pt1 | contig 16472 bp, 15 predicted proteins | sample 1672141 | NCBI WGS metagenome assembly OLNN01 (sample SAMEA3136652, study PRJEB25190) | human gut metagenome | biome: human gut; feature: human-associated habitat; material: faeces | place: Austria | collected 2013 | reverse complement strand
AAGTCAATACCAATAATTTTTCCCATGATCGTTATTTTTTTATTTGTTATTATTCAAGTTTCATTCGTCCGCCTCAGCGGCAGACGCCTATTAAAAGACAAACGTTGTGCCAAACCGACTTACCCCGTACCAACAGCCCCATAAGCCTGCCACGGCTGACAGTTTGGCAGAATACTTTTGATTTTTACTGTCGTTTTTGACGATAAGACCAGACTTCTGGCAGAAAGTGTCCTGATTTATAGCGTACCACTCTACTTTCAGGGATAAAGTCACCGATGCCCACTTGTTCCGAGTGAAGAGATAAGTCATAAACAAAGCCGGAAAAAGTATAAATGCGGGCCATAAAACCCTGCAAAGACGGCTGATTGTTCTATCTTCAGCCTAAAGATACATATCTTCAACCTAAAGATGTCTATCTTGAGCCTGAAGATAGACATCTGCAAGCTGAAGATAAAGTCTTCTGTCCGACTATTGCATTTTTTGCCTTACCATCTGCGTTACAAGTGTTTTTTTCGCTATATTTGCCAGCGTAAAGACAAAGGGGTGCCCGTTAAGGGCTGAGATCATACCCTCGAACCTGATGCAGTTAATACTGACGTAGGAATTGGATATTACATCTACCAACCAACAGCCCTCCAAAGCCCGCTTTCTCTTTGCAGGTATTTCCAACACCTATTATATATACATGTTTTGCGCTGTCCTCGCCGAAGGTCGGCATGCCTACCATCAGGATGCCTCGAAAGGGCTGCACCGCAAGACAATCTGAAACAAGGAGAAGGACAAATATGAAACTGACCGTAAACAACAAGGCTGTAGAGACGCAAGCCGCCAACCTGCAGCAACTGGCCGACGAGCTGGCATTGCCCGCCCAAGGCGTAGCCATGGCCGTAAACAACCGTATGGTGCCCCGCACCGAGTGGGCCTCATTCCCCCTGACCGAAGGAGCCCAGGTAGTCATCATCAAAGCAGCGTGTGGAGGGTAAGGCTATGCTGAAACTGCAATTCATTACCCACCAGACCGAGCGGTACAGCTACCTCGACTCGGCACGCATGGCGCTGGAAGGCGGATGCAAATGGATACAACTGCGCATGAAGGAAGCTCCGCTGGACGAAGTGGAGCGCGTGGCACTGGAACTGAAACCGCTGTGCAAGCAACACGATGCCCTGCTGGTGCTGGACGACCACGTGGAGCTGACCAAAAAGCTGGAAGTGGACGGCGTACACCTGGGCAAGAACGACATGCCCATAGCCGAGGCACGCCGGGTGCTGGGCGAGGGCTTCATCATAGGCGGCACTGCCAATACCTTCGACGACGTAAAGGCACACTACCAGGCAGGCGCCGACTACATAGGCTGCGGCCCCTTCCGCTTCACCACCACCAAGAAGAACCTCAGCCCCGTACTAGGACTGGAGGGCTACCGCTCCATCATCGCACGCATGGAGGAGGAAGGCATCGACCTGCCCGTGGTGGCCATCGGAGGCATCACCTACGACGATATTCCCCAACTGCTACAGACCGGCATCAACGGCATAGCCATGAGCGGCAGCATCCTGCGGGCTGATGACCCCGTGGAGGAGACACGTAGATTGTTAAACATATAGTCACGCTTCGCCGATGCGAAACGTGGAGGAGTTATCGCCCGCCCTTATGCGGCTTAGGAGTTAAACGCCGATAGACGGTAAAAGGAGGAAGGGTACATTCAGCCTATTGCCCACTTATCGCTAACCACTGTACGAAGTATCGGCTTAACTACTTAACTACATTAAATAACCAACCGGAATTTACCCCAAGAGATTTAAGTTAAACATTATAGTATAGATTATGGAGAAATTAGTCATTGCCGGCCGCGAGTTCAACTCACGCCTCTTTCTGGGCACCGGCAAGTTCAACTCAAACGAACTGATGGAACAATCCATCCTGGCATCGGGCACTGAAATGGTGACCGTGGCCATGAAACGTATCGAACTGGAAGACAAGGAAGACGACATGCTGAAGCATATTGTCCATCCACACATACAGCTGCTGCCCAACACCAGCGGCGTGCGCAATGCCGAGGAAGCCGTATTTGCCGCACAGATGGCTCGCGAAGCCTTCGGCACCAACTGGCTAAAGCTGGAGATACACCCCGACCCCCGCTACCTGCTGCCCGACTCAGTCGAGACACTGAAGGCCACGGAGCAACTGGTGAAGCTGGGCTTCGTCGTACTGCCCTACTGCCAGGCCGACCCTACGCTGTGCAAGCACCTGGAAGAAGCAGGCGCCGCCACCGTGATGCCCCTGGGAGCACCCATCGGCACCAACAAGGGACTGCAGACCCGCGACTTCCTGCGCATCATCATTGAGCAAGCCAACGTACCCGTAGTGGTGGATGCCGGCATCGGCGCACCCAGCCACGCCGCAGAGGCCATGGAGATGGGCGCATCGGCCTGTCTGGTGAACACCGCCATTGCCGTAGCGGGCAACCCCGTAGAGATGGCCATCGCCTTCAAGGAAGCCGTCATAGCCGGACGCCGTGCCTACGAAGCCGGACTGGGCACACAAGCCGCCGACTTCACCGCCGAAGCCAGCTCTCCCCTCACCTCATTCCTGAACGAATAACACCCCCGACCAGCCATGGACAATAAAGACAAGAAAGCATACGCCCACGCCGAGAAGCACTACATGCAGGGCACCATGTTCCCCTACATCAAGGTAGGTATGCAGAAAGTGAACCTCACGCCCACCGTCACCGTGAACGAGAAGGGCGAGAAGACCGTGATCCCCAACGACCCGGTGTACGTGTACGACACCAGCGGCCCCTTCAGCGACCCCAACATCAGCATCGACCTGAAGAAGGGCCTGCCCCGCATGCGCGAGGAGTGGATTACCTCCCGCGGAGACGTGGAGCAGCTGCCGTCCATCACCTCCGAGTATGGCAAGATGCGCCGCGACGACCCCTCGCTGGATCACCTGCGCTTTGAGCACATCGCCCTGCCCTACCGTGCCAAGGAGGGTCACTGCTGCACCCAAATGTACTACGCCAAGCAGGGCATCATCACGCCCGAGATGGAGTACGTGGCCATCCGCGAGAACATGAACTGCCGCGAGCTGGGCATTGACACCTACATCACCCCCGAGTTTGTCCGCCAGGAGATAGCCGAGGGACGCGCCGTACTGCCCGCCAACATCAACCACCCCGAATCGGAGCCTATGATCATAGGCCGCAACTTCCTGGTGAAGATAAACACCAACATCGGCAACTCCGCCACCACCAGCAGCATCGACGAGGAGGTGGACAAGGCCGTGTGGAGCTGCAAGTGGGGCGGTGATACGCTGATGGACCTCTCCACCGGAGCCAACATACATGAGACCCGCGAGTGGATTGTGCGCAACTGCCCCGTACCGGTAGGCACCGTACCCATCTACCAGGCCCTGGAGAAAGTGGACGGACGCGTGGAGGACCTGACCTGGGAGATATACCGCGACACCCTGATAGAACAGTGCGAGCAGGGAGTGGATTACTTCACCATCCATGCCGGCATCCGTCGCCACAACGTCCACCTGGCCGACAAGCGCCTGTGTGGCATCGTCAGCCGCGGCGGCAGCATCATGAGCAAGTGGTGCCTGGTTCACGACCGCGAGTCGTTCCTCTATGAGCACTTCGACGAGATATGCGACATACTGGCCCAGTACGACGTGGCCGTATCGCTGGGCGACGGCCTGCGCCCCGGCTGCATACAGGACGCCAACGACGAGGCCCAGTTTGCCGAGCTCGACACCATGGGCGAGCTCGTGGTGCGCGCCTGGGCAAAGAACGTGCAGGCCTTCATCGAGGGTCCCGGCCATGTGCCCCTGCACAAGATACGCGAGAACATGGAGCGGCAAATCAGCCACTGCCACAACGCACCGTTCTACACCCTGGGCCCGCTGGTGACCGACATCGCACCGGGTTACGACCACATCACTTCGGCCATCGGAGCTGCCCAAATAGGCTGGCTCGGTACGGCCATGCTGTGCTACGTCACCCCCAAGGAGCACCTCGGCCTGCCCAACCGCGAGGATGTGCGCACCGGCGTCATCACCTACAAGATTGCCGCCCACGCCGCCGACCTGGCCAAGGGACACCCCGGGGCACAAATCCGTGATAACGCCCTGAGCAAGGCCCGTTATGAATTCCGCTGGCGCGACCAGTTCCATCTCTCCCTGGACCCCGACCGGGCACTGGAGTACTTCAATGAAGGCAGGCACACGGATGGGGAGTACTGCACGATGTGCGGACCCAACTTCTGTGCCATGAAGCTGAGCCACGACTTGAAGAAGCAGTCGTAAAAGCCACGAAAAGAAAAGGAAAAGAAGGAGCGAGGCATCCCTTGAACAATGGTGCGAGCACACCCCATACCATGGGTGTTACCACACCCCATACCATGGGTGTTACCACACCCTATATAGGGGGTCTTACCACACCCCGTATAGGGGGTAAGATTTGGACAGGGGTACGTGTTGTTATAAGGGCAGGGGTACCACCCCTTATAATGAGAAGGGTACCACTCCTTATAATGAGAGGGGTACCACTCCTTATAAGGGGAGGGGTATATGCCCTTATAAGGGAAGGGGTACATACCCTTATAAGGGATAGGGTACATACCCAAATCACCCCCTGTCTCCCATCCCCACTCCTTCGCCCTCCCGCCCCCATTAACCATTTATCATTAATAATTTACCATTAACCACTATGTTTAGCGAAGAATTAGACAAGATATCGTGGGACGAGACCACCGCACGCATCATGAGCAAGACAGATGCCGACGTGCGCCGCGCCCTGAGCAAGGAACATTGTGACGTGGACGACTTCATGGCACTCATCTCGCCGGCCGCCATGCCCTATCTCGAGACGATGGCCCGCCTGAGCCGCAAGTACACCGAGGAACGCTTCGGCCGTACCATCTCCATGTTCATCCCCCTGTACATCACCAACTCGTGCACCAACTCGTGCGTGTACTGCGGGTTCCACATCAGCAACCCCATGGCCCGTACTATCCTCACCCCCGAGGAGATAGAGAACGAGTACAAGGCCATCAAGAAGCTGGGCCCGTTTGAGAACCTGCTGATAGTCACCGGCGAGAACCCCGCCAAGGCGGGCGTGCCTTACCTGGCCAAGGCCCTGGACCTGGCCAAGCCTTACTTCTCTAACCTGAAGATAGAGGTAATGCCCCTGAAGACGGAGGAGTATGCCGAGCTGGTGGGCCACGGGCTGAACGGGGTCATCTGTTTCCAGGAAACCTACAACCGTGCCCGCTATAACGTCTACCACCCGCGCGGCATGAAGTCAAAGTTCGAGTGGCGCGTCAACGGCTTCGACCGTATGGGTCAGGCAGGTGTACACTCCATCGGCATGGGCGTCCTGATAGGGTTGGAGGACTGGCGCACGGATGTGACCATGATGGCCTACCACCTGCGCTACCTGCAGAAGCACTACTGGCGTACGAAGTATAGCGTCAACTTCCCCCGTATGCGTCCGGCCGAGAACGAGGGCTTCCAGCCTAACGTCATCATGAGCGACCGGGAGCTGGCACAGGTGACCTTCGCCATGCGCATATTCGACCACGACGTGGACATCTCCTACTCTACCCGCGAGCCTGCCTACATACGCGACCACATGGCCACGCTGGGTGTGACCACCATGAGCGCCGAGAGCAAGACAGAGCCGGGCGGCTACTACACCTACCCCCAGGCACTGGAGCAGTTCCATGTGAGCGATGAGCGTACCGCTGTCGAAGTGGAGCATGCCCTCAAGGCTCTGGGCAGGGAACCGGTGTGGAAGGACTGGGATGCCTCGTTCGACTACACGAAGACAAGCCACAGCCATGCAGCCCAATGACCGATACAGCAGGCAGACGGCACTGCCCGAGATAGGGCCTGCCGGACAGGAGAAGCTGCGTCAGGCACGGGTGCTGATAGTAGGCGTTGGGGGACTGGGCTCACCCATCGCCCTCTACCTGGCGGCTGCCGGGGTAGGCACACTGGGGCTGGTGGACGATGACACGGTGAGCGTCAGCAACCTGCAAAGGCAGGTGCTGTATGTGGAAGCCGAAGTGGGCCAGCCCAAGGTGCACTGTGCCGCCCGACGCCTGCAAGCCCTGAACAGCGAACTGCGGGTAGAGGCATACCCCTGCCGGCTGACTGCCGCGAACGCCGGGGAGCTGATAGCCCGATACGACCTGGTGGTGGACGGGTGCGACAACTTTGCCACCCGCTACCTTATCAGCGACACCTGCCTCCGACTAGGCAAGCCCTACGTGTATGGAGCCATCCGCGGACTGGAGGGGCAGGTAGCCGTATTGTGCACCTCGCCCGAAGCGAAGACCTACCGGCACCTCTACCCCGACGAGGAGGAGATGTTGGGGCTCGTCCCCGACAAGTCCGTAGTAGGCGTGACGGCCGCCCTCGTAGGCGTGACGCAGGCCAGCGAAGCCCTGAAACTGATATGCGGGTACGGAGAAGTGCTGCGCGACAGGTTGTGGGCGATAGACCTGCGCACCCTGCAATCGTACATACTAACCCTCTGACACTCAAACCCCATCGATATGAAACTCATATACATCACCCTCCCCCGCTTTTTCCAGGGGGAGGCACAGTATCTCACAGCCCTGCTGCGCTCGGGGCTGGAACTTCTGCATGTGCGCAAGCCCGAAGCCTCCATGCAAGAGTTGGAAGAACTCATCCGGGCCATCCCCTCCATGTACTACCCCCGCCTGGTGTTGCACGACCACTTCGCCCTGGCCCAACGCTACGGGCTACGGGGTGTGCACCTCAACCGCCGCAATCCGCAGGCACCGGAAGGATGGCAGGGGGCGACAAGCCGCTCGTGCCACTCGCTGGCCGAAGTGCGGCAGTATAAGGACACATGCGACTATATGCTGCTGAGCCCCGTATTCGACAGCCTGTCGAAGCCCGGCTACCAGGCAGCCTACGCTGCCGGGGAACTGGAGGAGGCGATGCGGTCGGGCCTCATCGACAGCCGGGTCTATGCCCTGGGGGGCGTGACCTTGGAACACCTGCCGCAGCTCCGCGCCTGGGGATTTGGCGGTGCCGCCCTGCTGGGCTATGCCTGGCAACCCTTGCAAGGAGCGACAGGAGTGGAAGCCGGACGGATGGAGCAGCTGACCCGCCACCTGCATGAGCTGCTGGTGGCCGCGGCGCCACGTCACCCGTCGGTACTGAGCATAGCGGGGTCGGACTGCTCGGGCGGTGCCGGCATACAGGCCGACATCAAGGCCATATCGGCCTTGGGAGGCTATGCAGCCTCGGCCATAACGGCCGTCACCTCGCAGAATACACTGGGGGTGCAGGGCATATTCCCCTTACCGCCCGAAGTGGTGGAAGGGCAGATACGGTCGGTGATGGATGACTTGCACGTGCGGGCGGTGAAAATAGGCATGGTGCATGACGCAGCTCTCGTGCGCGCCATTGCAGGATGCTTGAGGCGGTATAGCCCCGCGGCTGTAGTGTGCGACCCGGTGATGATTTCCACGAGCGGCCACCGGCTGATGGCGGAGGACACCATCCGCAGCATCGAGCAGGAGCTGTTCCCCCTCAGTACGCTCATCACGCCCAACCTGCACGAGGCATCCATGCTCTGCGGGCGCGAGCTGCATACGGTGGAAGAGATGAAGGAGGAGGCCATGAGGCTGTCCGAACGATACGGCACGTCGGTGCTCATCAAGGGCGGTCATCTGGAGGGCGAGCAGATGTGTGATGTATTGGCTTCGGCTGTCCGGCCGGGCACGACCGAGTGCTTCGTGTCCCCCCGCATCGACAGCCACAACCTGCACGGCACCGGTTGCACCCTGTCATCGGCCATCGCTACCCGCCTGGCCTTCGGGTTCGGGCTGGAGGAGGCCATCGGCCAGGCCAAGGAGTACATGGACGGCGCCATACGGCGCGGACGCGACTTGCACGTGGGGCACGGGCATGGCCCGCTTTGGCACTTTCAGGAGTAGCGGCGCGGGTAGCGCAGCAGGATGGCCAGCAGGGCACACAGTCCCATGCAGAAGGGATAGTAGAGGGTGCCTATGATGCTCAGAGGCGACACGCCTGCCAGTCCGGCGGCTATGAGCATCTGGGCGCCGTAGGGTATGAGCCCCTGCACCAGGCAGGAGAAGGTGTCGAGCAGGCTGGCCACCTTACGGCGGTCGAGGCCGTAGCGCATGCCTATGTCGCGTGCTATGGGGCCGGTGGTGATGATGGCTATGGTGTTATTGGCGGTGCACAGGTTGGCTATGCCCACCAGCGCCGCTATGCACAGTTCTGCCCCCCGTTTCCCGTTCACGTGCCGGGTCAGCCGGGCAATGATGAAGTCTATTCCTCCGTTAAACCGTATCAGCTCCAGCATTCCTCCCGCCAGCAGGGTGACTACTATCAGCTCGCCCATACCCGTAATGCCTTCCCCCATGGCACCGAACCAGCGGAACAGGGGTATGGTGAAGTCGGCTTCGGGGGATAGGAAGAAGCCCACCATGCCGGTGGCAAGCAATCCCAATAACAATACCAGCACCACATTCAACCCCACGGCTGCCGTCAGTACGACGAGGAAGTAGGGCAGCACTTTGAGCCACTCCACAGGGCCCACCTCGGGCGACGTGTGGAGCGAGAGCCCCTGTACCACATAGATACCCAGCACGACCAAGGCAGCGGGTACCACAATAAGGAGGTTGACCCGAAACTTGTCGAACATCACACACTGCTGCGTGCGGGTGGCGGCTATGGTGGTGTCCGAGATGAAGGACAGATTGTCGCCAAAGAAAGACCCGCCTACCACGATAGAGGTCATGTAGGCCACATCGAGCCCGGTCTTCTCGGCCAGCCCCACTACCATGGGGGTGAGTGCAACGATAGTTCCTACACTGGTACCTATGGAGAAGGAGATGAAGCAGGAGGCTATAAAGATGCCCGCCAGCAGGAGGTTTTCGGGCAGTATGCCCAGGGTCAGGTTGACAGCCGCATCTATGGCCCCTACCGCTTTCGCACTCTGGGCGAAGGCTCCTGCCAGTATGAATATCCATACCATCAGCATGATGTTGGGGTTTCCGGCTCCGGCAGAGAAGTGGCTGAGACGCTTGTCAAGGGGCACCCTTCGGGTAATGGCTACGGCATAGCACGAGGCCAGCATGAAAGCCACCGTAATGGGCACCTTGTAGAAGTCGTTCACCAGTAGAGACACTACCAGGTACAGGAAAAGGAATACAAACAGGGGGCTCAACGACCACCAGCCGCCTTGACGCGGAGTCGGGGTATCTGACATATCGTGCATACTATAACAGGGTATAAGTTCAAACGTTGGTATAAAGTCCGACCGGCCCCAGGGGCGACGCCTCGTTCGCTCCCAGGGGCCGGTCGCTGTATGATAGAGGTACCGGCATCACAGAGTGACCCCGTTCTTGAAGATGGCTATCTCTCTGTACCCCTTCTTTTCGTTGTTCACAGGCTCGCCGCTCGCTACGCGTATCACATAGTCAATAAAGCGCTCGCAGGTCAGCTCCATCGGTTCATCCTCTACGATGACGCCCGCGTTGAAGTCTATCCAGCCCGGTTTGTTGTGGGCCAGTGCGGAGTTGGTAGAGACCTTCATGGTAGGTACGTAGGTACCGAAGGGTGTGCCCCGTCCGGTAGTGAAGAGTACCATGTGGCAACCGCATGATGCAAGGGCGGTTGCGGCTACCAGGTCGTTGCCGGGTGCGGAGAGCAGGTTCAGGCCTTTCACCTGAAGGCGTTCACCATAGCTCATGACGCCCAGCACATAGCTCTTGCCACACTTTTGGGTGCAGCCCAGTGCTTTGTCCTCTAGGGTAGAGATGCCTCCTGCCTTGTTGCCCGGGGACGGGTTCTCCCCTACCGGCTCGCCGTGGGACAGGAAGTATTCCTTGAAGTCGTTTATCAGCTTCACCGTCTGGTCGAACAGCTCACGGGTGCGGCAGCGGTTCATCAGGATGGTCTCAGCGCCGAACATCTCGGGTACTTCGGTCAGTACGGTCGTACCGCCCTGTGCTACCAGGAAGTCGGAGAACATACCCAACAAGGGGTTGGCGGTGATGCCCGAGAAGCCGTCGGAGCCTCCGCACTTCAGGCCCACACGCAACTCGCTCAGGGGGACGTCGGTGCGTACGTCTTGGGAAGCCTTTTCATAAAGCTGTCTCAACAGCTTCATGCCTTCCTCGTACTCATCCTCTACTTTCTGCACTACCAGAAACTTCACCCGCTCCTGGTCATACTCGCCCAGGAACTCTCTGAATACATCCGGCTGGTTGTTCTCACAGCCTAACCCTACTACCAGCACGCCTCCTGCGTTGGGGTGCAGCACCATGTCGCGCAGTATCTTCTTGGTGTTCTCGTGGTCCTCACCCAGCTGAGAGCAACCGTAGTTGTGGGGGAATGCCGCGATGGCGTCCACGCCTTTACCGACAGTCTCGCGACGCAAGCCTTCGGCCAGCTGGCCTACGATACCGTTCACACAGCCTACGGTAGGCACAATCCAAATCTCGTTGCGTACGCCTACCTGACCGTTGCTGCGGCGGTAGCCTTTGAAAGTCAGGTTACGGTTAGGTATATTGAGTTCGGCATTCACCGGATTATAAGTGTATTCCAGCAATCCGGCAAGATTGGTCTTGATGTTATTCTCATTCAGCCAGTCGCCTTGCTTCTGTGCCTTCTTGACATGTCCTATGGGATAGCCATACTTAATCACATTCTCTCCCTCTGCCAGGTCTTGCAAGGCAAACTTGTGTCCGGCAGGTATTGTATCGTTCAATACCACCTCTTTGCCATCCACCGTCAACGTTGTGCCGGCAGGCAGTTCCACTATGGCCACTGCTACATTATCGGCAGGGTTAATCTTTAAATACTTTGTTTTCATCTTATTATCTTTATTGGTTTATCCTAAACACAGTTATCTGCATGGCCGCCATACCTATCAGTATATGGATTATCGGTTGCAGTAGAAGTCTATATTTTCCTTGGTCAGCAGGTCAATAGGCATAAAGTTCTCCGACGGTATCTCCTTCTTCAGTATCAGGAAGTCGCATAAGGCCTTGATGCCGTTGAATCCTTGCAAAACCGGCTGTTGGGCTATCAGGAAGAATATGCTTCCGGCTTTCAGGCAGTCCACGTTGCGTTGCAACAAGTCATACCCCATCAGATTGAAATCAGTAATCTGCCTTCTCTGCAAGTATTCACCCACAATATAAGCCTTGGAGTTGAAAGTGATTCCATTGCGCAAGGTAGGATGCTGCTCAAAGAATTCATCCAGCATACGGGTATCTTCATGGTCTTGCTTGGCATGCAAGTCCAGTTCCCATATCGTACAGTCTGCATGAAAGCTCTTCATGTATTCCCTGAAACCTATCTCACGCCGCTCCTGCTGGTTGGAGCCTACGATACCCTCGTTTATCTTTCGGAAGATAACTATCTCCTTGACCTCCTTCCCTGCCAGAAGCATCAGCATCTTGGCCGCAAAGTAACCGCTGCTATGGGAATTCTGCCCAAAGAAAGAAAGCCCCGGTTCTTCTTTGATTTGAGAGTCTATATATATATAAGGTATAGAAAGCGTGTTCAACTCATCGGTAAAAGGCTTTGTATATTGTGGAGCCGTAGGTGCAAACAAGACTCCATCCGGTTTCTTGGCCAGTATAGTCTCGGCTGCACAGGCAAAGGAATGATAATCGTACGGGTCGTAAAACGACAGGTCGATGGCAATATTAAAGTCCGAATAGTTGTTCTGTGCCTCGTATATTCCCCGCTCTACTTCTGTCCAATACTCCCCTTCTTCATGCATCGGCAACAAGCAGGCAAAAAAATACTTCTTGTTGGAAGCCAATGCACTGGCATACATGTTGGGATGGTAATCCAGTTGTTTCAGTATCTCCTCCACGCGCTTACGGCTGGCTTCTGAAACTCCACTACGCCCATGAATCACCCTGTCCACCGTACCAACCGACACGTCAGCCATCTTGGCAATATCTTTAATCCTAATTCTATCCATCATAACAACATGCTTCCTACAGATTTATACTATAACTTTCACTTCTATTCTGTGTTTATATCCCTTTATTATTCCACTACCGAATTAGTGGATATATTTTAAAACAGGCAAAGATTTGTGTGCGTACACAATAATAATCTTAATATTTTGGACACAAATATATGATAATTTTTTGTATTCCAAAAATTATCGTATCTTTGTGCCCGCACACGAAGGATATGCTATGAAAGACGAAATCCGCATAGCATACACTTTATCAACAGATTAGCAGTATTACGCTACGAATTATAACAATTTGAAAGAAGAACATTGTCACACATTAAATAAAAGATAAAATTATGGGAAAGAAAGTTGTAACTTTAGGTGAAATCATGTTGAGATTGTCCACTCCGGGTAATACTCGTTTTGTTCAATCCGATTCATTCGATGTAGTGTATGGCGGTGGCGAAGCCAATGTTGCCGTAAGCTGTGCCAACTATGGACACGATGCCTACTTTGTAACCAAGTTACCCAAGCACGAAATAGGCCAATGCGCAGTAAATGCCCTTCGCAAATATGGCGTAAAAACTGACTTCATTGCTCGCGGAGGCGACCGCGTAGGTATCTACTACCTGGAAACCGGTGCTTCTATGCGTCCCAGCAAAGTGATTTATGACCGTGCACACTCTGCCATTGCTGAAGCTGAACCTTCAGACTTTGACTTTGATGCTATCATGGAAGGTGCAGACTGGTTCCACTGGTCAGGCATCACTCCTGCCATTTCAGATAAAGCAGCCGAACTGACACGCTTGGCTTGCGAAGCAGCCAAACGTCATGGCGTTACAGTTTCCGTTGACCTGAACTTCCGTAAGAAGCTTTGGACAAAAGAGAAAGCACAATCCATCATGAAACCTCTGATGAAATATGTAGATGTATGTATCGGTAACGAAGAAGATGCAGAACTTTGCCTTGGCTTCAAGCCCGATGCAGACGTAGAAGGAGGTAAGACTGATGCCGAAGGCTACAAGGGCATATTCAAGGCTATGGCTAAAGAGTTCGGCTTCAAGTATGTAATTTCTACCCTCCGCGAATCTTTCTCGGCTACACACAATGGTTGGAAAGCCATGATTTACAACGGTGAGGAATTCTATGAGTCAAAGCGCTATGATATTAATCCTATCATCGACCGTGTTGGTGGTGGTGACTCTTTCTCTGGCGGTATCATCCACGGCCTCTTGACTAAGAACACACAAGGCGAGGCTTTGGAATTTGCAGTAGCAGCATCTGCATTGAAGCACACTATCAACGGCGACTTCAACCTCGTTTCTGCAGAAGAAGTAGAAGCACTTGCCGGTGGCGACGCCAGTGGTCGTGTACAGAGATAAAACAACCACTTCACTTATTCAATAAGAAGGGAAAGTCCGACTTTCCCTTCCAACATTCATCAACAGACTAACATTAAAACAAAAAAACAATGGCCAAATTTGACAAAATAGCCGTACTGAACAAAATTGGTTCAACCGGTATGGTACCCGTATTCTATCACAAAGATGTAGAAATTGCCAAGAAAGTAGTAAAAGCATGCTATGATGGTGGAGTACGCGCTTTTGAGTTCACCAACAGAGGAGACTTTGCTCATGAAGTATTTGCAGAAGTAGTAAAGTTTGCAGCCAAGGAATGCCCCGAAATGGCAATGGGTGTAGGTTCGATTGTTGACCCTGCCACTGCCGCCCTCTACCTGCAATTAGGAGCCAACTTCATAGTAGGTCCGTTGTTCAACCCCGAAATAGCCAAGATATGCAACCGCCGATTGGTGGCTTACACCCCTGGTTGTGGCAGTGTATCCGAGGTAGGTTTCGCTCAAGAAGTAGGTTGCGACCTTTGCAAGATATTCCCCGGCGACGTGTTAGGTCCTAAATTGGTAAAAGGCCTGCTGGCTCCGATGCCTTGGTCCAAGTTAATGGTAACTGGTGGTGTAGAACCGACTCAGGAGAACCTCACCTCTTGGATTAAAGCCGGTGTATATTGCGTTGGCATGGGTTCTAAGCTCTTCCCGAAAGATAAAATCGCTGCCGAAGATTGGGAATACATTACCAATAAATGCAAAGAGGCCCTGGGCTACATTGCAGAAGCACGCAAATAAAAGCAACTTCCGCAAGCTGACTGCAAGCGTATGAAATATACAACACACTTCATGTATTTTCATAAGCGCTACTAAAATATTCATTTTGTTTAAAGGTGTTTAAAGGGAACAACCATCGGAATAAGCATAGCCTTATTCCGGTGGTTTGTTTTTATATCTATTGCCATAACGGGAACGCCTGATAAATCCAGCCAAAAGAATACAAAAACATACTACGTATGAAAGCTTGAATGTATAGAATCCGTAGCCCCTTATCAAAGATATCGAAAAGCTTAGGAATGAGAAGAAATGAAGTTTCACGAAAAGAGAGCTGTTTATTCTAGTGAAGTTTCACTATTAAGCATTGAAAGCAAAGGGATTATGGTGAAAGATGGAGGTGAAGAATAGGATATTACCATGAATTCTTGGTCACACATGATTCTGTATCGTGAATGAACGCTTCAAGTGAATCTTTCACCATATTTATCTATATGACAACAGATTAGATTCCACCGTGAAGGTGTGAAACTTCAAATGAGAAAAAGATATTCAGCAGGTGAAAGGTACTCCCCTACACCTACTTCACATGGTTTCCATTCTAGACACAGGATGACGGCCACCAAAAGGCCAACTTGCGGCGCAGACATCTTGTGCCGTAACATCCTATTCCCTTATCATCAAACAGGGATTTTAGCATGCTAACTATGGACTTTAGCATGCCAAACAGGGACTTTGCGAAAAACAGATACATTTGTGTAAACTTATGTATCCGTAAGTGTGCATGATAGCAGTGGACTACCCATCTGCTGGCAGTTAACTACTATCACGCCAGGAGTTAACTACTATCGTGCAGCGAGTCCACTGCTATCAAACAAAGAGTTAACTGCCGATACATGCTTACCTGACAGTTACTATGCTGCCCGTAAAATAGGATTCTGATACCCAGTAACCCACCACCCTCAAAAAGGGAGGCCCAAATTCTCTGCCAATTTTCATAAATCAAATCAATATCTTATCTTTGCCACGAATATAAAACGCTTCTTAAGTATGGATGCACTATTAAAAGCAACTGTAGATGCTGCCATCAATTCCAGATACCCGGAAATGGCACCAGAAGGTAGAAAACAAATAGAAGAGATTCTTATACGCAAGGAAGTCAGTAAGGGAGAGTTGCTTCTAAAAGAAGGGGAAGTCAGCCATAATATAGTCATTGTGGGCAAAGGTATGGTCAGACAATTCTATTACAAGAACGGCAAAGACGTTACCGAGCATTTTTCTTATGAAGGCTGCATTGTTATCTGCATTGAAAGCACCCTCAAGCAGACCCCTACACACCTGATGATAGAAGCATTGGAAGACAGCGTCGTCTATCTGCTACCATTCAATAAACTGATGCTACTGACCGAAGTATCGTGGGAAATCAATATGTTCTACAGAAAGATACTTGAGTTTTCGCTTATCGTATCGCAAATAAAAGCAGACTCTTGGCGATTTGAGACAGCCAGAGAACGCTACAACCTATTGCTCAAAAATCACCCTGAGGTCATTAAGCGTGCTCCATTATCACACATTGCCTCATACCTGCTCATGACCCCAGAGACACTAAGCCGTGTCCGCTCTGGCATCTTGTAACGAGCCACCATCTTTTCTACTACCAGCAGCAGGAGGCAGAAAAAAGTCTTCTCCAAGACTATATCATTATATATAAGCCCCTCGGCATAAACAATACCAAGGGGCTATTGTTGTGCTTAATAACAGCGCAGTACAATCTACTACCTAAAAACAAAAACAGGATACGATAATTAACAACTATCGTATCCTGTTTTCATTTACAGTTAAGCTATTCTTAGTTAGCAAGTTTTTTATTTACTACAATGTACGTTACCAATCCGACAACCAACAGAGCTGCTGACAAGCCCAGAATTCCATTATCATTAACATTGCCTGTAAAAGAGCATGCAACCAAAATAATTGCTCCAACCAAGATTAAGATTAATCCCAGATTTTTCAATAAGCCTTTCATTTGTGTGTATTTTAATAGATTATTATATTTTTCGATTTTGTGTCACAAAGAAACACATAATTCTTTAACAAGCGAAATTATTTTTGCAAAAAAACTATTATTCCTTATAAATAAGTCCATTTTGCAGGAATACAAATGCAAAATATCAATCACTCATATTAAAAAATATCTTTTTCAGCAACTCCTGACCAACTCTGAGCTCGTCAAGCGTAACTCCCTTCAAAGCTTCTTTTAAGGTCTGATTTGCCACTGGCCGAGCCTTCGTTTCCAAATCGCGGCCATCCTTGGTCAAATGTATAAGATTGATTCTCCTGTCTTTTTTATCGGAAATGCG
>OLNN01001820.1_pt1 | contig 16475 bp, 13 predicted proteins | sample 1672141 | NCBI WGS metagenome assembly OLNN01 (sample SAMEA3136652, study PRJEB25190) | human gut metagenome | biome: human gut; feature: human-associated habitat; material: faeces | place: Austria | collected 2013 | reverse complement strand
ATCTCTGGGAGACGGACTACCCCCTCTCCCAAGTCAGCCGGTGCCGCCGCAACCGGGCTCCCACCGCCGGGGAGCAGACCATCTTCTTTGTCCCCCTGGAGCCGTCGGTGTGCGAGGCCTTCCTCCGCCAGGCCGCATTTGAGCCTGGCGCCGCATACAGCCTGATGCGGCTGCTCCAAAAGCGGAGGGGATGATTCCCCCTCCCGCCCCCCACCGCTTCCTGCCATCCAACCGCCCCCTTCCCCAGGGTTTCCGGGGAAGGGGGCGGTTGCTCTTTTGGGCGATGAGAGAACTGTGAGAGAACATTGAACTGGGGTTTGCCTCGGTTCCCGTTTATGATAAAGCCAACCAAACCAAAGAAGGAGGGAACCCCATGAACCATCGTTTTTCGCCACGCGCCCTGGCCCGGTTCGGCCGGAAGAAGGTCCGCCTGGGCGGGCTGCCCCGCCCCTTGGCCTGGATGGCCGGTTTCCTGGGGGGACAGGCCCTGGGCCGGGAGGCCGCCACGGTGGTCCACACGGCCGCCGGCGGGAAAGATCCCCGCCGCTGTAGACGGCCACTACCTGACCTTCTGCGCCGGGGAGGCCATCCGGTTTGAGCACCTCTTCTCCCCGCTGCGGGAGGAGCTGGCCCGGGTGGAGGGGGAGATCCAGCGGCTCCAGGCCGCTCCCCAGTCCCCCACCCCAGACAGCCTGGCCGAGGCCGCCCGAAACCACCGGGAGGCCGCCGCCCGGCAGAGTCAACTGGGAACCCTGGCCGTCCAGCGGGCCCAGCTGACCGAACTGCTCACCCAGGCCGAGACCGTCTTGGCCGAACGGGCCGTCCGGGCCCGGGGCATCGCCCAGGCCAGGAAAGCCGCCTACCGCGCCGGGGCCAGCCGCCGGCTCCGTCGCCCCGTCTCCCTGGCGGAAGGGCCCCTGCCCCAGCAGTGGCTCCCCCTCCACCGGCGAGAGGACACTGAGAAAGGAGTGCTGTGAACATGTTCGGAAGGAAGCGAAAGGGCCAGCCCATCGACGCCGCCCTGACGGCCACCCAGGAGGCAGCCCACTACGATCCCGACGCCTACTTAACCGTCTCCGGCTTTGGCCTGCCCCTGTGGGCCTTCTCCTTTGAGAAGGAGGTGGAGGGCCGGGCCAGGAAATACGCCCAGCAGGTCAACCCCGACGAATACAACGGGGACTATCTGGACGCCTTCCTCACCGCTCGGGCCGACCAACTCCGCCGGAGCCTGGACCTTCAGCTGGCCAACAAGACCTTCACCATTCAGGAGCGGGCCCGGGGTCAGGCCGCCCGGGTCCTCCGGGCACAGACCGCCCTGGCCCAGGCCCAGCAGGAACTGGCCCGCTGCCAGGAGGAGTTGGCACGGCTGCGCCAGCTGGACGGCAGCCCGCTGTAACGGAAGGAGGCATTTCCCATGAAACGCACCCGCGCAAACGGCATCACCGACAAACTGGCCCTGGGGGAGGACCTCACCCGGGGGCGGCAGCGGATCCAGAAGGCCAGCCGCACCTGGTACATGTGGGGGCCGGTGGAGATCCTGCTGATCCTCTTCTTCGCCGCCGTAGACTACGGCGCCCTCTCCTCCCTCTTTGACAACTCCATGGTGGCCAGCCGATGGGTCATCACCCTCACCACCGCCGGGGCCTGCGTCATCGAGAACTTCCTGGCCTCGGTGGCCGGGCGGCTGTACCACGAGGCCGTCACGTTAGGGGACCGCCGGGCCCGGAAGCTCCTGGCGGGGACGGTAGGGGTCGACCTGGTCTTCCTGCTGGGCCTGCTCCTCTTCCGGTTCGTCTCCCGGGACACTTCCCTGAGCACCAGCGTCCAGGGGCTGGCCGGCATGGGGGCCACCGTCACCGTGGGAACCGGCGACGACGGCACCCGGGCTGCCTTGGCCCTGGTGCTGGCCCTGGTCCCCTTCGCCACCTCGGCCGTGAGCTTCCTGATGAGCTACCTCTGCGAGAACCCCCTTCGCCGGAAGCGGGAGGCCCTGGAACTGGAACTGCTCCGCCAGGAGGAGACGGTGGCCCAGCTCCAGGCCGCAGCAGCGGAGATCCAGGCCTATGACCCCGCCCGGGAACTCCAGCTGCTGACCCAGTGCCACCGCCAAGCCCGGTCCTATGTGGACCACCTGGAAACCGAGTGGAAAGAGCTGGCCCGGCACATCCTGGCCCAGCGGCTGGCAGCGGACCCCCGGCAGCTGTCCCGCCTGGCGGCCTCCCAAGCTGCCCAGCCCGCCGGCTCCCACTGGGAGATCATCCCCTACCCCCACACCACGGAACCACGAAAGGAGAATGTCCCATGAAACGCCCCCTTGGAATCGTCCTGTCCCTTGCGCTGTCCCTTCTCCTCACACTGGCTGGCTGCAGCGGCGGGGAGACGGCCTCTGCCCTGCCCCAGGCTGCAGAAGGCACCCTGTCCCTCGCCCCCGACCAGCCCGTCCACCTGGCGGTGGTGGCTGGGGAGGCCGCCAACAGCCCCACCCATGACTACACCGGGGAGGTCCTCTCCTCCCTTCTGACCACCCTGTGCCGCCAGGGCGGCCATCTGACCCTGGTGGAGGCCGACGGGGCCCCCTACCTCCTCTACAGCGAGGCGGTGGCCGCCCCGGACGCCTCCCTCACCGAGAACAAGCAGGACCAGATCGTCCAGGCCCAGGTCACCCAGGCCGCCGCCTTCCTCACGGAAAACGCCGTGCCCAAAACGGCGGAGGTGGACTTCGTGGCCGCCCTGGATCTGGCCGCCCTGGGCCTCCAGGGCCAGGCAGGCAACCGGGTGCTCTACGCCGCCTTCAACGGCCTGTCCACCGCCGGGCCCATGGACTTCACCCAGAACCTTCTCCGGGCCGACCCGGAAGCCGTGGCAGACGCCTTGGAAGCCCAAGGCAACCTGGTGGACCTGTCCGGGGTCCACGTGGTTCTCACCGGGCTGGGGGATGTGGCGGGGGAACAGGCCCCCCTCACCCTCTCCGCCAAGGAGAACCTCCAGGCCATCTGGCAGGCCTACCTCACCCGGTGCGGGGCGGCCAGCGTGACCTTCCCCGGGGAGTACTCCACCGGCCAGGCCCCCGCCGGCGCCCCCGCCGTGACCCCTGTGCCTGTGCTTCAGGACGAGCCCCTGTCCTTCCTGGCCCAGGAGGGCGGGCTGGTGTTGGATGATACCTCCCCCCTCCGGTTCGTGGGAGACGAGGCCATCTACCTGGACGAGGCCGCCGCCCAGGAGACCTTGGCCCCGGTGGCGGAAGCCCTCCGGGCCAATCCCGAACAGCAAGTTCTCATTGTGGGCACCACCGCCAGCCTCCCCGGCCAGGAGGCCGCCTGCCAGGCCCTCAGCCAGGCCCGGGCAGAGACGGTCCAGGCCACCCTCATCGAGCTGGGCGTCTCCCCCGCTCAGCTGACCACCCTGGGGCTGGGGTTCGACCGGGACCCCTGGCACATCGACGACCTGGGGCCCGACGGGCTGCAGGTGGAGGCCAACGCCCAGCTCAACCGGAAGGTCGTGCTTCTAGACGCCGCCGGGCAGGAAGCAAGAGGGCTGGTGGGATAGGCTGGAACCCGTGCAAGGGGAGCATGGCGCTGCTTGCCCTGCCGTCAGGGCAAGCAGCCTGCCGGCAGAAACCCCGGTGATCTTTGAGGCAATCCAGGAATGCCAGACAGCGCTGCGCATTTCCGCCTCGCTTTATGAGGCGAAGTGTGATAAAATGAAGCCGCTCAACCGGGAATAGGATGAACGGGAAAACATCAAACAATCAGATCCAGCGCTTTGAAGATCAGAAGATCCGCACCGCATGGGACCCGAGCAGGCGGAGTGGTACTTCTCTGTGGTGACAGCACAGAACGTCCGAACCCTTCCGCATCTGGTGACCGTCGCAGTGGAGAACGCGGCGGCACTGGCGGAGGGGGCGGAAGATACAGAGGGAGACAAGGGGGGAGGCCCATGGATCGCAAGGATTGGAAGGAACTGTTTGCCCCCCGCATTTTGCAGCGGGGGCTGGCCTATTACCGGGAGGGGGCGGTGAAGATGCTCCAGCGGGAGGGCGATGTTGTCAACGCTGTCGTACTGGGCAGGGAACGGTACCGGGTAGAGATCGGCCTGAAGGGGGATGAGATCACCGACTGGTCCTGCGACTGCCCCTATGCTTCGGAAGGGACTCCCTGCAAACATATGGCGGCGGTCTTTTACGGGCTGGACGATGCCGATCGGGAGGAGGCGCCCGGCCCCCGGGAGGGGCAGAGATCTATCCGGGCGCTGATCGAGGGTATGGATCCGGAGCAGGCACAGGCCCTGCTGCTTCGGCTGGCGGAACGGGACACCGCAGTGGCCGAGCAGATCCGGTCGGCCACGGAACCCCCCTCCAAACAGCAGGTCCAGCGCTGGAAAAGACAGATCGCCCGACTGCTGCGCCGGGCCGCCGAGGGGCATGGGTATATCGAGTACGACCGGGCCTGGGATACGATGTGTGAGCTGGACGATCTTCTCTCTGACACCACCGGTCAGCTTCTGGCGGCCGGGTATGTGTGGGAGGCGTTCTCTCTCACCGGCTATGGCTTCCAGGCAGCGGCCCAGTGTGACATGGACGATTCAGACGGAGGGCTGACGATGCTAGCCGAGACCTGCCTCGGCCTGTGGCGTGCCCAGATCGAAGCGGCCGCGCCGGATCTTCGACGCAGGATGTACCAGTGGTTTCAGGAGGTCTGCCGGACCTCAGACGACCTGTGTCAGGAGCTTTCGTGGGAAGCCCAGCAGGAATTGTTTCACGACCCGGAGTTTCTGCGGTCTAACATCGCCCAGCTAGACCGAATGATCCGGGAGGAGCAGGCCAGACCGGATCGTGGATACAGCCGGCTGCCTCAGCTCGTCATCCAGAAACTGGAACGCATGGAGGAGCTGGGGCTCCCCCGGGAGGAGCTTCAGCAGGTGGAGCGGGAGCACAGGGATCTCCCCAACGTCCGCCGCCGGGTGATTTCCCGGTTATTGGAGGGAAAGCAGTACAGCGAGGCGGCGTCTCTGCTCCGGGAGAGCAAGGAACTGGACCGGAAATGGCCCGGCCTGGTCTCCGGTTACAGCCAGGAACTGATCGGTCTGTATGAGGAGACCGGGCAGACGGAAAAGCTGCTGGATGAGCTCCAATTTCAGGTGTTCCAGTGCGGCCAGCACGATCTGGCCTATGTCAAAAAGCTCAAGGAACAGACTTCCACGAGTCGGTGGCCGGAACTGAGAGAGCGGCTGCTCGCCGGGAAAACGCTGCATGGCGATCTGCGGGAAGCGTTTCTGGCGCAAGAGGGGCTTTATGCGCGGCTGATGGACCGGGTGGCCGCTCTGGAGAGTCTCCAGACTCTGGATCGCTGGGAGGACGTGCTCCGGCCCCAGTTTCCGGAGCGGATGCGGGACGCCTACATACAGTGCCTGGATACACGAATGCGTCTGGCCAGCGACCGGAAACAGTATGCCGCCGCGATCTCCTATTTAAAAAAGCTCCGGACATACCCAGGCGGCAAGGATGCGGCGCTGGCTCGGCGGTGGCGGACAGCCTATCCCCGGCGGCGCAGTATGCTGGATGAGCTGGGGAAGGCGGGATATTGAAAAGGCGTTTCGGGTGTTATGAAACCCCCGGAACCCCTTGAAAATACGCCAATTTATCCATGGGAAGGCGCTATGGACTGTTCTCGAACGTTACCGCATTTGTATGGCCTCACAGACGTTCGTGAGGGAAAAATTAAAGGCAAAACACAGGGCACGACAAGAGAATATAGCGGCTCTTGTGGGCCGATGGATTGACGGGCATTCGCGTTTCTGCTGGTGTCCGTTTTTCTATGCCCAAAATCAGGTGCAAAAGGGGATTCCGGGCTGGGGTGGACGCCATGGGCGGCATCGAGCTTCCGGGGATCGGGCGGACGGTCTCTGCCCATAGCAGCGCTCTTTTTCATGCAACAGCCCGAGCACCTATGCAGGTGCTCGGGCTGTTCTTCAAAACATGGGTCTTACCGTTGTATGTCACTGCGTTACTTCGCCACACCCTCGCAGAAGCGCATCAAAATGGTGGCAATCTGGGCCCGGGTGGCATCACCTGTGGGATTCAGGTTCCCGTCCACGCCTTCCACGATGCCCTCGGCCACCGCCCAAGCCATGGCGGGCTGGGCATAGTCCTGGACCTGGCCGGCGTCGGGATAGCCGGAGAGGTCAGCGGAGGCGGACACGTCGTAGCCCTTGGCCTCGGCGTAGCGGTAGAGAATGGTCACCAGCTGCTGCCGGGTGAGGTCGTCCCCGGGGGCGAACTCAGTGTCGTTCACACCGTTGACGATGTTGTTCTGGGCCGCCCAAAGAATGGCGTCGGTGTACCAGATACCGGCCTCCACATCGGTGAAGGGCAGGTCTCCGGAGACGGCGGGCTCACCCTCCAGCCGGTACAGGATGGTCACCAGCTGGGCCCGGGTGGTCTCGCTGTTGGGGGCGAAGCGGTTGCCGCCCACCCCGTCCATGAGTTCGTTCTGGTAGGCGTAGACCACAGCGTCATAGAACCAGTCGCCTTCGGCCACGTCAACGAAGGGCTCGTCCACGGGTTCCTCGGTCTCCACGAAGGTGGCGGTGACGGTCACCTGGCCGTTGGGCATGGTGAAGGTGTAGGTGCCGTCGGCCTGCTCCGTCACCCGCACGGCGTCGCCGAAGCGGTCGGTGACGGTGAGGGTGGACAGGGCGTAGCCCTCGTCAGGGACGGGCGTCAGGGTCACCGTGGCCCCGGCCTTGGCGGCGGTGGGGTTGGCGGTGACGGTGCCGTTCTCCATGTCACCGATGGTGATCTTGTAGTTGGGGTTGGCGGGGGGGATGTAGGACCAGACGGCGGTGAAGGTGGTGTCCTTCTCGATCTTCACTGTCTGGCCTCCGTTATAGCGGTTGCCAGCCTGGTCGGTCCAACCCTGGAAGTGGTTGTAGCCCTGGTCGGGGATCTCGGGAAGGGTTACAGAACCAGTATTTACGACCTCAGAGTCCCATTTCTCGCCGTTGCTCATGTAGGTCACAACGTAGTACTGAGTAGTAGCCTCGTCGCTTGTGACGATTTTGTCCACATTGATGGTGGGGTTGTTTTGCTGTGTCAGCGTGCCTTTACCCAGATAAATCGAGTTGATCGCAGTACCATCCTTATTGACGTTGTTGGTCAGGGTGAGGGTGGAGTTATCAACGGTGAGGGTCGGTGTTTCACCCTTCAGCTCCATGGCGTTCTTGTAAGACTCTTTATCGGGAGCCCACTGCGACTTCTGAGGAAGGTCCTTACCGCAGTTGGTAACGGTCACGTTGGCATCATTCTTCAAAGTAACCGTTGCAGCCAAAATGCCAGTGTAGGCAGCGCCATCCACGGAGACAGTGGAAGCATCCACCGTCAGCTCCTCTACGCTGAGGCCGTGATTGCCAGCGGTATTGATATCGAGAGAAGACCCCTCTTTGATAGTCCATATACCACCATTGGAGAAGTTCCCGTGGATATTATTCGCCGTAACGGTGGAGGCTTTATCAATGTTAACCTTTGCATTCTCACCGCCCTGCATGGTGAAGGCGCTCTGTGCGTTCTTGACTGTGATATTGGAGCCGTTGGTGATGTTCAGCGTCCCCCACACGTCAAAGGCGTCGCCCTTGCCGCCGTCCTTACCGGTGACGGTCATCTTCACGTTATCAAGGGTCACTTCAACTTCGCTGTCCTTATCTTCACCAATGCTGAACACCTGGTCGCGGTCACCAAAAGTATTGGGGACGAACAGGTTAATGGAAATCTTGTTGCCGTTGCCCTGGATGGTAACGCTCTTACCAAACGTCAGAACCGTTTCGCTCTTGCCCTGGGTTGTTCCAACATTCTCATTGGTGATATCTGCCAGCAGAACGATGGTGTTGCCGTCCTCAGCGGCGGTGACAGCTTCGGACAGAGTCTTAAAGCCCTGGCCGTTGACGCTGGCCACGGAGTCGGAGGCGGGAACGACCTGGCCATTTTCTTTAACCTCGCAGCCTTCCTTCAGATACTTTTTCTCCAGAGCGGCGCCGCCTGTAAAGGTGCCGCCGGAGATGATCTTCTGCGTATAGTTTTCGCTGGAACCCTCAATCTTCTCAGCAACATAGACGACCGGGATAGTTGCCTTTGTGGTGTATGTACCACCGGAAATATTGATGTCAAAGCCCTTCACATAGACATTTTTATTGTCTCCCGTTCCAGAATGTCCCACATACACCGCGGAATTGTTCTGGCTGGTGAACTCGCCGCCAGTGATGTTGATTTCAATGGTGCCGTACTTATTATACGTACTGGTAACAGAGATTGCCGCACCGGTAGCCTCTGTGCCATTGTTGTTGGCCTCCACTGGATCCTGAACTGCATCCCCTGTGGCGGTAAAGGTACCGCCGGTGACGTTCAGCACGCCGCGCTTGATGGCGATTGCCTCACTGCCCGTGATGGAAGCCCCGTCCTCCACATTGACCACAGCCTGGCCGTTCATGGCAATGCCCTGGCTGGGCACCTTGATGGAGCCGGTGGATTTGATATTGACTGTACAGGGATTTGCCGCATTGGCCAGCGCAGAGCCCTGGTCGTCACCATTGCCCAGATTGCCGCTGATGAAAATACCAACAGCATCATTGGAAGAGTCGATCTTACCCTCCAGGTTAATCACACTGCCATAACCAGTCTTATTGGAGCTGGTCTGATATCCAAATACACAAATACCGTAGGTGGCGTCTTTAATGGTAGCATTGGCAGCGATGTTCAGCACGGAATTGTTCGCCTCATCGTTTTCCGCCCCAAACACATTGAAGGGCTGAGCACCCGTCACCGTGCCGTTCTGCACCGTCAGGGTTCCCTTGCTGAGATTGACACGGTAAAGCTGTACTTCTCTGTCGCCAAGATCAAACGTGATGTCCTTGCCAGCATCGATTCCGACGGTCTCTCCGCAGCCTTCCATAAGTTCAATGATTGCGCCGTCTGCCGTCTCTGCGTCAGCAACAGCCTTCGACAGGGAGTAATACTCCGTATCGCCGATTTTCGCAGCCACAGGCGCGGAAAACGCAGTTTTCCCATCTACATCCCAAGTTTTATAGTCTGTAGGGACTTGGGTTGTGATCTTGTCCTCTCCTCCCGCGCCGGCGTTTGCAACATCAGACTCGTCAGTATAGACAGGTACGCTCACAGGGAAGGTCGCGACAGATGCGTCAAAGGAGCAGCGTTTGGGGTCCCCGGGCACATTGCTGCCCCAGCCCACATTGATGGCGTTGCCCCAGCCGTTCCCCAGGTAGGTCAAGGTGCCGGTCGCGGTCACGGTGGAAGCGTTGACCATCAGACCCAGCTGCTTTGCGCCCTGCAGGGTGACGTTGTCCTCGATCCTTCCGCCGGTGGCCCCGTAGAACTGAACACAGCCGCTGGCGTTGCTCTCGGCGTTGATGGTCACATCCTTGATGGTGACGTTGTCACCGGTAATCAGCAGCATGTACTTGCTGCTGTTATCGGTAGACCAAGTAACACCTTGTTTGATGGAAATGGTGTATCCTTTGCCATCAATGGTGATCTTGTCCTCCGAAATGATGACCTGGCTGGACAACTCCACATCCTGTGTCAGCGTAATCACGCCATTCTCATCAGCCTTCGGCAACGCCGTCGCCGCTTTTGCGTCTGTGTCGCCCGCATCCGCCGCCAACACCGTCGTCGGCACCAAACTCATCGCCATACACAACGACAGAAACACGGCAAAAAATTTTCTTTTCATGTGTGTTTTCCTCCTTTTATCTTTTTTATGGGGTCGCGCTGGGGTGGGTGTCCTTCGCTCCCTATCACCTCCGCAATATAAAAAGGTGTAGGTTTTCAAAGGATTCGTACCATATGAGATATTTTCAAAAATGTGTTGAAAAAGCGCTTTCTTTGGGGTATGATAGGGGCGAGTACTTGGCCAATCCCGTGTTTTAAAAAGTACACCTTTCCACGCCCCCCACACAACGCCAAACGCGGCGCTTCCCTGGCCAGGCCGGCCAAGAAAGCGCCGCGTTTTTTGTCTTACGATACGACCCCTCAGGAGACAATGTCCTCTGCCGTCATCCGCTGATGGTCCCGGTAGGAGAGCATCTCTCCCCCTACGGTGATCATCACCGTCTCCACCTCTTCCAGCTGGGTGAGGGTGAGGACCACGCTGTAGTCCGCCAGCGTCAGGTCAATCCCCGACAGCGTCCCATAGGTGCTGGAAAAGTCCACGGTGAGCAAGCCGTTGTTTAGGGTCCAGCTGCGCAGGCTCACCCCTTCCGGCAGGGCGGAGGTGAGGTTTTCCCCCCTGGGCTGGGCCATCACCAGTTCCAGAAGCCCCTCCACAGGGTCTGCCGCCGGGTCCAGGGTGTGGCGCTCCGCCACCAGGGCCTCCGCCGCCCCGGCAGAGTCCACAGCGGCCTGGTTGCGGTAGTAGACGAGGTAGCCACTCTCCTCCCCTGTTTGGCCGCACCCGGCCAAGAGAGTCAAGGTGAGCAGGGCCAGCAGCAGGGCGGAAACCGCTTTGCGGCCGAAGTTCACGACGGTGCCCCCCCTTCCTCCGCCAGAAGCAGCACGGTGAACACCACGCCGGCTGACGTTCTGGGGGCCACGGTGATCTCCCCCCCGTGGCGGCGCACGGCGTCCCGAACGATGGACAGGCCCAGGCCGGTGCCCCCGGCCGCCCGGGAGCGGGCCTTATCCACCCGGTAAAACCGCTGGAAGATCTTGGGCATGTCCTCCTGGGGGATGCCCACGCCGGTGTCCGCCACTTCCAGGCGGACCCGGTCCCCCACCCGGCGGGTGGTGACCCACACCTTGCCCTGAGGGACATTGTATTTGATGGCATTCTCCATCAGGTTGCGGAGGATCTGGATGGCGTCCTCCGTGTTGCAGAGGACCGTGCATTCCTCCCCCAGGTCGGTTTCCAGGGTGACCTGGGCGCTCTCTGCCAGGGGCTGGAGCAGACGGACCGCCTTCTCCACCTGGGCATTCAGGTCCACCGGCTCCCGGAGGAGGGTACGGCCCTCGTCCAGGCGGTTGAGTTCCAGCAGCTCCTGGCTGATGCGGATCAGGCGGTCGGCAGCCTCCCCAATGTCCGCCACAAACTCCCGGGTGGTGGCCTGGTCGATGTTCTCATCCTGGAGGATGGAGTCGGTGAGCAGGCGGATGGAGGCCAAGGGGGTCTTGAGCTCGTGGGAGGCGTCGGACACAAACCGCCGCCGCTCCTCCTCGGTGACCTGCAAGCGGCCGGTGAGCTGGTTGAACTCATCGGCCAGCTGGGCCAGCTCGTCGTGCCCGGGCAGGGAGATGCGGTGGGTGTACTCCCCTGCCCGCACGGTGCGGATGCCCCCCAGCAGGGCCCGCACCCGCCGGGAGAGGGAGGCGGAAAAGGCCCCAAAGAGCACCAGCCCCGCCAAGCACACCACCGCGGAGATCAGCCGGAGGTTGCGCTGGAGCTCCACCAGCAGAGCCCCCTGGCTGCTGTCCTCCTCGTAGAGGTACACCGCCCCCACCACCTGGTTGCGGTCCATCACCGGGGTGGCCCAACGGCTGTAGAACACCCCGTCCTGGTACCGGCTGGAGAAGGCGTCGTTGCCCTCCAGGGCGGAGACAATCTCCCCCAGGAAGAGGTACTTTCCTACGGCAGAATCCTCCCCGGTGTCGTAGAGCACCAGGCCGGCCTCGTCGGTGACGACAAGGCGCTGAACCTCCAAGTCCTCCAGCTGGGCGATGGCCTGGGTCACCGTCTCACTGGTGAGCTCGTCGGCGGTAACCAGGGTGTTGGTCACCAGAGCGGCTTGGTTTGCCATGGTGGTCTGCTTAGAGCGGAAGAGGAGGTTTTGGTTCATAATCATAGGGTAGGTATTCATCAGCACCAGCAGGGCTGCAATGATGCAGAAATACCCCAGGGCCAGCCTGGTCTGGAGGGAGTGGGGCAGGTCCAACCCCCACTTGTCCGCCAGCTTGGCCAGCCGCCCCTTCCGGTCAGTTCCCGTGGAAATAGTACCCCACCCCCCACTTGGTACACAGGAGGGTGGGGTTGGCCGGGTCGGCCTCCACCTTCTCCCGAATGCGGCGGATGTGGACATCCACCGTCCGGTACTCCCCGGTGTATTCGTAGCCCCACACCAGGTTCAGCAGCTGTTCCCGGCTGTAGACCCGGTTGGGATGGCGCATGAGCAGTTCCAGCAGGTCAAATTCCCGGGCGGTGAGCTCCACCGGCGCCCCGTCCTTCCAGGTGGCGCGGCTGGCAGAGTCCAGGGTCAGCCCCCCCAGGGAGATCTGGTCCTGCCGCTCTGCCTGCCGCCGGGCTGTGCCCGCCCGGCGGAGGAGGGCCTTTACCCGGGCCTTGACCTCCAGGATGTTGAAGGGCTTGGTGATGTAATCGTCCGCCCCGTACTCAAAGCCCAGGAGTTTGTCGGTATCCTCTCCCCGGGCGGTGAGCATAATGATGGGCACCGAGGAAAAGGCCCGGATCTCCATGCAGGCTTCCAGCCCGTCCAGTTCAGGCATCATCAGGTCCAGGATGATAAGGTCATAGTCGTTGGCCCGGGCCAGGTCCACCGCCTGGCGGCCGTTGTAGCCCACATCCACGGTGTACCCCTCGTTTTCCAGGTTGAAGCGGATGCCTTTCACCATGACCTTCTCATCGTCCACCACCAGGATCCGTGCCATGTCTGCCTCCTTTCTCCGCCGCGGCGGCGGGGTCCTTCCATGGCCGCCCCAGAGGGGGCGGAGCGGCGAGGCGGGGGAAATTTCACCAAAATTTCCCCCTTTTTCCCCTCCCCCATTGCGTCCGGCGGCCAGCTTTGTTATGATTAGTCCAATGGATTTGCTTTCTCCTTTCCCCAATGGGTACTGCCCCGGGGAAAGTTATGACTATTATAACACGGGATGTGGATGTTTCCTATGAAAAAAACGCTGATTCGCGCGGTTTCTTTCCTGGTGACCTTGTCACTGCTCACCGGGTTGCTGGCCCCCCTGGCAGGGGCCGTAGAGTACGAGGGGGTCACCTCCCTGTCCATCGACGCCAAGTCCGCCCTGCTCATCGATATGGACACCGAGCAGGTCCTCTACGAGCAGGCGGCAGACGAGCAGCGTTACCCCGCCAGCATCACCAAGATTATGACCGCCCTGCTCACCCTAGAGGCCGTGGGCCGGGGGGAGTTGGACCTGAACGACGTCATCACCATGGACGATGCCGCCTTGGCCGACCTCACCCCGGACTCCTCCACCGCCGGCCTGCAGGCGGGGGAGGAGATCACTGTGCGCAACCTCCTCTACTGCCTGTTGCTGGCTTCGGCCAACGAAGCAGCCAATGCCCTGGCCATCGCGGTGGCCGGGGACATCCCCACCTTCGTGGAGCAGATGAACCAGCGGGCCCAAGAACTGGGGATGAGCGGCACCCACTTCGTCAACCCCCACGGCCTGCACAGCGATGACCACTATACCACCGCCCGGGACATCTTCAAAATGGCCAAGCAGGCCATGACCCACGCCACCTTCCGGGAGATCGTCTCCACCGGGACCTATACCGTCCCCGCCACCAACCTCTCCGGGGAGCGGACGCTGTATAACACCAACGCCCTGCTCACCTCCGCCCTCCATCCGGGGTACACCTACAGCGGTACCATCGGCATCAAAACCGGCAGCACCGGCCAGGCGGGCTACTGCCTCACCGCCGCCGTGGAGATGAAGGGGCACACCCTCATCTCCGTGGTTCTGGGAGCGGAAAACCCCACCGACAGCCAGGGCAACGTCCAGCGGATGCAGTTTTCCGAATCGGTCCGGCTGCTGGACTGGGCCTCGGACAACTTCTCCGCCGCCACCCTGCTGGATTCGGAAACCTACCTCCAGGAAATCCCCGTGCGCTTCTCTGCCGACACCAGCCACGTGGTCCTGCGGCCTGCCCAATCGGTGCGGGCCCTGATCCCCGGCACCTATGACGACACCCGGCTGGAGCTCCGCCTCCGCCTGAACAGCGAGGTGGCTTCCGCCCCCATCTCGGCGGGGGACATCCTGGGCACCGTCACGGTGATCTATGCCGGGCAGGAGTATGGCACCATCGATATGGTGGCGGTAAGCGACGTGTCCTTCTCCCCCTTCATGGCCTTTGTCACCAGTGTGAACACCGTGTTGGGGAACATCTTCGTCCGTCTGCTGCTGCTGGCGGCCCTGGTTCTCCTGGGCATCGGCTTCCTCCGCCGGTATCGGGAGCGCACCAAGGAGGAGCGCAAAGCCCGCCGCCAGGCCAAACTGGAGGAGAAGATGGCCTTCCGCCAGCGGGAGGCCGAGGCCCGGCAGCAGGATGAAGCCCTGGCCCAGCAGGAAAAGGCCGCCCGGGAGCAAAAGCGCAAGGAGGAACTCCTCCTGCGCCAGCAGCAACAGCAGGAGCGCCAAGCCCAGCGGGCCCAGGAGGCCCAGGAGCGGCAGATCAAACGGGAGCAGGAGCGCCTGCAGCGGGAGGAGCGGCACCGCCAGCTCCAAGCCGAGCGCCAGGCCCGCCAGAAGGAGCGGGAGGAACGGCTGGCCCAGGAGCGGGCCCAGCGCCAGCGGGAACGGGAGGAGCGCCAGCGCCAACTGGAACAGGAACGGGCCCAGCGCCAACGCCAGATGGAGCAGGAACGCCGCCAGCGGGAGGAAGCACGCCGCCGCCGGGAGGAGGAACGCCGCCGCCAAGAGGCCCAGGAGCGCCGCCGCCGGCAGGAGGCCGAGGCCCGTCGCCGCCGCCAAGAGCAGGAGGAACGCCAGCGTCAGGAGCGCCGCCGCTGGGAGCAGGCCGACCGGGAACGCCGCCGCCGGGAGGAGTGGGAGCGCCGGGCCCGCCAGGCCGGCCAGGACCCCAACGACTACCGCCGTCCCCCCTCCCAAAACCACAACTCCCAACCCCGCCGGCCCAGAGACCGGCGCTGAGCCCAGTTCACCTTGAAGCCGCGCCCTAGGGCGCAAGGAGGTTACCATGGATCAGAACATCAAAACCTTACAGCAATGGATCGATGAGAGCCAGCGCATCGTCTTTTTCGGCGGCGCCGGCGTCAGCACGGAATCGGGCATCCCCGATTTCCGCAGCGTGGATGGGCTGTACAACCAGTCCTACGCCTATCCCCCGGAGACCATTCTCAGCCACTCTTTCTTTGCCCAGAACCCGGAGGAGTTCTACCGGTTTTACCGGGAGAAGATGCTCATCCGGGGGGCCAAGCCCAACCCCGCCCACTTGAAGCTGGCAGAGCTGGAACAGGCGGGCAAGCTCACCGCCGTGGTCACCCAGAACATTGACGGCCTCCACCAGGCCGCCGGCAGCCGGACCGTCTACGAGCTTCACGGCTCCACCCTGCGCAACTACTGCATGAAGTGCAAGACAAAGTACCCCGTGGACTTCCTGTGGGACACCACCGGCGTGCCCCGCTGCCCGGTCTGCGGCGGCATCGTCCGCCCCGACGTGGTCCTCTACGAGGAGGGGCTGGACGCCGATGTGCTCTCCGGAGCCATCCACGCCATCCAGCAGGCGGACATGCTCATCATTGGGGGAACCTCCCTGGTGGTCTACCCTGCCGCGGGGCTCATCAACTACTACAACGGGCACAAGCTGGTGCTCATCAACAAGTCCGCCACCGGCATGGACAGCCGGGCGGACCTGGCCATCCACGCCCCCATCGGAGAGGTTTTCTCCCAAATCACCGTGGACTGAGGCCCCGGGAAGGAGGGTTCCCCTTTGGACATTGAGCTAAATATCCTGGAAAAGTGGATCCGCGAGAGCGATAACATCGTCTTTATCACTGGCAAGGATTTCTCCGCCGAGGCGGGGTTTCCCGACTACCGCGCTATGGACGAGGGGTACCTGGAACGGTACAAATACCCCCCGGATGAAATTCTTTGCTTTACCTTCCTCCAGCGCAACCCCTTCTACTTTTACCGGTACTACCGGGAGCGCATCCTGCCCTACGTCCTCTCCGCCCAGCCCAGCCCCGCCCACGAGGCCCTGGCCCGGCTGGAAGAGGCGGGCAAGCTGAAAGCCATCCTCACGGTAAACATCGACGGCATCCACCAGGAGGCAGGGAGCAAACATGTCCTGGAGCTTCAGGGTTCCGTGATGCGCAGCTGGTGCGGTAAGTGCGAGAAGTTTCTGGACTTCTTCTACATCACCGACAGCCCCACCCACATCCCCTACTGCAACGTAGACATGTGCGGGGACTATGTCCGCCCGGCCATTGTCCTCAAGGAAGAGCCCTATGACCTGGACCTGCTGGCCCAGGCCCTGGAGATCGTCCGCCAGTCCGACGTGCTGGTGATCGACGGTTCCGCCCTCCGGGAGTTTCCGGTGCCCAACCTGATGCAAGCTTACCAGGGCCACAAGCTGGTGCTGGTGAACACCGCTCCTCTGGTTTTCGATGCCCGGGCGGGCATCGTGGTGCGAGGGCACAGCTTTACGGACATTTTTCAGCAGATCCAGGTGTGAGTGTCCCGCTGGTTGTTGTCGGCAGGTGGTTCC
>OLNN01001817.1_pt1 | contig 16514 bp, 19 predicted proteins | sample 1672141 | NCBI WGS metagenome assembly OLNN01 (sample SAMEA3136652, study PRJEB25190) | human gut metagenome | biome: human gut; feature: human-associated habitat; material: faeces | place: Austria | collected 2013 | reverse complement strand
ATCGGCCAGGTCGCCGGAGCAGCACTCCAGCTGACGGACGGGGATGTTCAGGCTGCGGAACAGATCCACCGAGTTACGCCACAGTTTTTCATACCAAGCCATGGAGTCCTCAGGCTTGCAGACCACGATCATCTCCTGCTTTTCGAACTGATGGACCCGGTACAGACCACGCTCTTCGATGCCGTGGGCGCCAACTTCCTTCCGGAAGCAGGGAGAGTAGGAGGTCAGGGTCAGGGGCAGCTGTTCGCCGGGGATGATCTGGTCGATAAACCGGCCGATCATGGAGTGCTCAGAGGTGCCGATTAGGTAGAGATCCTCACCCTCGATCTTGTACATCATGGCGTCCATCTCGGGGAAGGACATGACGCCCTCCACCACGTTGCCGTGAATCATAAAGGGCGGGATCACGTAGGTGAAGCCACGGTCGATCATAAAGTCACGGGCGTAGGCCAGCACGGCCTCGTGGAGCCGGGCCACGTCGCCCAGCAGGTAGTAGAAACCGCTGCCCGCCACCCGGCCGGCGGCCTCGAAGTCGGCGCCGTTGAGCCGTTCGATGATGTCAGTGTGGTAGGGGATCTCAAAGTCGGGGACCACCGGCTCGCCGAACCGCTGAACCTCCACGTTATAGCTGTCGTCGGGGCCGATGGGCACAGAGGGGTCGATGATGTTGGGGATGTTCAGCAGGATGGAGCGCACCTGCTGGCTCAGATCGGCGGCCTCGGCGGTGAGGCGCTTCATCTCCTCCGCCTGGGCGGAGACCTGGGCCTTGACGGCCTCGGCCTCATCCCGCTTGCTGGGATCCTTCTTGGCCTGTCCCATCAGGATGCCGATCTGCTTGGACAGCTTGTTCCGGTTGGCCCGCAGGGACTCGGACTCCTGCTTGGCCTTCAGGCTCCGCTGATACAGGTCGATGACCTGATCCACCAGGGGCAGTTTTTCCTCCTGGAACTTGTTCTTGATATTCTGCTTGACAACCTCCGGGTTGTTGCAGACAAATTTGATGTCCAGCATTGTGGATTCTCTCCTTTTTCTTCAGTTTCTCTCTTGTTTCGCGGTTAAAAAGAAGGAAACCTTTCACCACACCATGGGACGAAAGATTTCCGCGTTGCCACCCAAATTGCCGGGGAGACCGGCCACTTGTCGGCAGGGTAAGGACTGCCAGACCCCGGCTTTCACCGGCAGCTGGAGAAGTGGAAGGAAGAGGGGACATCGCCGGTTTGCACCAGCCACCGGCTCTCTGGAGATGGGATCCCGCTTCCCGCTTCCGTCATCGCTGAAAACTACGATATGATTTTACATTATAGGCCAGTGCCGGGAACCTTGTCAACCCTTTTTGCAAGCTGCATATGCGGTTGGAAACAAAACTATAGTGTTCAATAGCGATTTCGGTTTTTCTTTATAGATGATTCACGGTAATATGGACAAGAGACAGATGTATGACATTCTATGTCCAGTAAACTGCACTTTCTGCAGTTTTCATAGATACACCATGCTATATGTCTAGAAATAGGATTTTTTTCCTCATCTTGGGCTGGAAATTTATGTCCGTTGCAAGCTCGAAGAAGTGTCCAAAAGAATAAATTGATCGCTTTAGAGAGACTTTTGACATGCACAATTCTAAATGAAAAATATTTCATGTCTGTACCATAAATTTTGAATGATGAAAGTGAGGGAAAATAGCAATTTTTCAGCTCATTTAGAATTTTTGTCTTTCCCGTATTTGTGCTGACTGATTCTTTTGAGAAGGAAATTGGGAAAGATGATAAAAAGACTGGAGAAAAAGGATTTTGCGCGGCAAAGTAGGAGCGTGGTTTTCCGTTGTTATCCCAAACTAAGCTATCCCAAAAATAGTAACAGATCGTGCCCAATATTGTTTTAAACTCATTATATAAAGGAAAAGCATTTTTATGTGCGCTGTAGAATTTGTCAAATGCCAAATGTTCTGCTTTTAAATAGAAAAATGCTTTTTTATTTGTACAGTGTTTCTGTAAATGTGCAGTAGTCACATTACAATTTTTACGATAAAGGTTAAATAAATCACCAGAATCTTTACAAGCTACCTCTGCATGAACAGCTTGATATTTTTGACTAAAATTGAAATCAGCTAGAGAATCTTGAAGTTTGGAGAGGTCACTATCTGCAGGGTCTGAAAGTTGATTATATTCGTTAATGGCATGTTTTAAAATTTTAAGATCTAATATGGTCTGAGGGGAAAGTTGGGATTCTTGTTCCATATGACTTACCTCCATACAAAATACATGTACTCTTAATATTGTAACTGCTGAATTACATTGAGCTAACATACGGAAGAATTAAGGCAAAATCTCGTTGAGGCTGCCAGTCCGGTAACCGGTCAGGTCCAGGGTCACGTAAGAGCAGCCCAGCTTTCGCAATGTGGAGGTAATCGCCTCGTGGTGCTCCAGCACCAGAGAGAATTCCTCTGGCAGGACCTCAATGCGGGCCAGCGTGCCATGAAGCCGCACCCGGAGCTGGCCCAGGCCCAGTCCGGCGAGGTAGGTCTCCGCCTGCTCCACCAGCGTGAGTTTTTCCGCCGTCACCGGCTCTCCGTAGCAGATACGCGAGGCCAGACAGGCGGCGCTGGGCCGGTTCCAGGTGGGCAGTCCCATCCGGTGGGACAGGAAGCGGATATTGTCCTTGGTGAGGTCCGCGTCCAGAAGGGGACTTTTGATTCCCAGTTCCTGGATGGCAGCCATACCGGGCCGGTAGTCACCGGTGTCATCCACATTGGAGCCCTCCACCAGTGTAAGAAAACCCTCGGCTTCTGCCAGCGCCCGCATCCCGGTGAACAGCGTCTTTTTACAGTGGCGGCACCGGTCAGGCGGATTGTCCCGAAATGCCGGGGTGTCCAGCAGATCAGCGTGGTAGATCAGCTGGCGAATGCCCTCCCGCCGGCAGAAATCCGTGGCCTGTTCCAGTTCACGACGGGGCACTGCGGCGGAGTCGGCTGTGATGGCGATGGCGTTGTCGCCCAGCACGTCGTGGGCGGTTTTGAGCAGAAAGGTGGAGTCCACCCCGCCGGAAAAGGCCACAGCCACCCGGCCCAGCTGTTGAAGCTGTTCCTGTAGGGCCAGGAATCTGCGTTCCCGGTCAGTTGGCATAAAGCATCCCTCCTCAAAACGGTTGTTTTCCCATTATAAACCGGAAAGGCGGTTCCGGCAAGGTTGACCGCAGGCGGAACCGTGCATACTAGGGGAAAACAGAGAAACACCGCCTGGGACAAGACGGCGTTTCTCCCGTAATCAGGAGGCGGCAATGCGCAACTATTTTGAGGGCTGGTACCTGAAACACCAGTCAGAAACCGATTCTCTGGCTCTGATCCCGTCCTGCCACTACGACGCGGCGGGAAAGTCCGCCGGTTCCCTGCAAGTGATCACGCCGGATTGGTCCCGGCAGGTGTCCTTCCCGACCTTCCGCTACCGGCGGGAGGAGGGGACCTTTGTGCTGGGGAACAGCTGGTTTTCCCAGCGCGGATGTGTCCTGAATCTGGACACGCCGGAGCTGTCCCTCTCCGGGGTCCTGCGTTACGGACCCTTGACCCGACTGAGTGGGGACGTGATGGGACCGTTTCGTTTTGTACCCTTTCTCCAGTGCCGGCACAGCGTGTTCAGCCTGTCCCACAGCGTCACCGGAACCGTCACCGTCAACGGGACCCGGATGGACTTTGACCGTGCGGTGGGGTATATGGAGGGGGACCGGGGCCATTCCTTTCCACGGCGCTATCTGTGGACCCAGTGCAGCTGGGAGCGAGACTGCGTCATGCTGTCAGTGGCGGAGGTCCCACTGCTGGGCCGGAGGATCACCGGCTGTATCGGTCTGGTGTGGCTGGAGGGAACCCTCCATCGCCTGACCACCTATCTGGGAGCGAAGGTGACGCAGGTGGGAGAGCAGAGCGCAGAAATCCGGCAGGGCAGACTGCGGCTGAAGGTGACTGCACTGGACTGCCGGAGCCAGCCGCTCTCCGCGCCCCAGCGGGGCGCCATGGCCCGCACCATCCACGAGAGCCTCACCTGTACCGTGCGCTATCAGCTGTGGCAGGATGAAAAGCCGCTGCTGGACGTGACCAGTGACCGGGCCAGCTTTGAGGGAATGTGGTTATAGAGTCCAGCTGGGGAGGTTGGACAGAGCGGGATTGTTGATCAGGGTGCCCTTGTAGTCAAAGCGGGAGCCGTGACAGGGACAGTCCCAGCTCTTTTCGTCGGGATTCCACTCCAGCTGACAGCCCATGTGGGGACAGCGGGGCGAGACCACGTAAATTCGACCGATGTCGTCCTTGTAGACCCCGGCCTTTTCCCCATTTACCGTGACGATTCCGCCGCGTCCCCGTGGAAGTGCTTCCGCCGTCTCCTGGGGGACCTGAAACAGCTGACGGCTGATGCCCTTGCAGGCCTGACCGCTGTCCCGGAGGAGAGAGGGCACCGCGGCAGTGGAAAAGCGCTGGGGGGAGAATACGTCTGCGTAGGCGTTGTGCCGGCCGGTGATCTGATCGGCCAGCAGGCGGGCGGCCACCATGGAGCCGGTCATGCCCCACTTGCGGAAGCCGGTGGCCACGTACCAGCTGGGCCGGGAACGGGCGTAGGTGCCAATGTAGGGCACGCCGTCCAGGGTGACCCCGTCCTGAGCGGACCAGCGGGCCACTTCAAAGCAGTTGGGCCAGAACTTCCCGGCGGCGGAGCGCAGGTGGTCATATTTCCCGCCTTTTGAGTTCTCGCCGGTCCGGTGACCGCCGCCGCCCAACAGCAGAAGATCACCCACATTGCGGAAGGACAAGCCGTCAGAGTCGATGCCGTAGTAGATGCCGTCCAGCTTCTGGGCCTGGGAGAGGGCCAGCACATAGCTGCGTTCCTGGTGCATCCGGGCGAAGTAGAAGCCGGGAAAGTTGACGAAGGGGACGTGGGAGGCGAACACGATGTGCCGGGCCGTGACGGTGGCCTGATCGGTGGACACCGAGTGCGCTTCCACCGTATTTACCAGACTCCGTTCGTAGATGGTCAGAGGCTCTGCCACCGCCTTCAAAAATTGGAGAGGGTGGAACTGGGCCTGACGGGGGAAGCAGAGCGCGGCCTCCACCGGGAAGGGCAGTGCGCTCTCCCGCAGCAGGGTGGCCTCAATCCCCAGCTGTGCGGCGGCGTGGGCCTCATCCGCCAGGGCCTGGGGATTGAAGCGGGTGTACAGGTAGGCGGGGACTTCCTCCAGCTGACAGGAGATGTGCAGCTCTTTGACGATACTGCGGTAGTCGGCGATGGCCTTCCAGCTGGCCTTCGCGTACTGGGCGGCCCTTTGCAGGCCGAAGGTTTCAATCAGTTTTTGATAGGTCAGTCCGTGCTGGGCGGTGATTTTGGCGGTGGTATTTTGGGTCTGTCCACTGCCCACCCGGTTGGCCTCCAGCACCACCACATCCAGTCCCCGCTGCTGGAGAAACCAGGCGGTGAGCACACCGGCCATACCGGCGCCAATGACCACCACATCGGTCTCCAGATCGTGGTCCAGGGCAGGGCGGGGCGGCAGAGAAGCGGATTGGGTCCAAATAGATTCCATAGATCAAACACCTCACGGTTAGGTTTGACAGATCAGGTGGGAATCATCCATAAAAACAGATAATCGGCTGCGGCGTTAGATGCTGTCAGCCGATTTTTTTCGGCACCGCTATCCATTCGTGAAAAATTTACGCCAAAAAAGAAAAAACCTATTGACAACCGGGCTGTTTTGTATTATAGTCCTATCATACCAACTAACCTAGTATGTAAATACGTAAATGAAGAGACGCGGCGTCAGAGAAGGACCCGTGCAAGGGAAAAGAGGTGACAGAGCATGGCGGAGAGCCGGGAAATTTTTCGGCTGGAGCACGTCTCCAAAGTGTTCCGAGATAAATACTCCGAGGTTCGGGCGGTGGACGATGTCAGCCTGAATATCACCCGGGGAGAGATCTTTGGCATCATCGGTATGAGCGGCGCCGGGAAGAGTACCCTGGTCCGCACGCTGAACCGGCTGGAGGAGGTGACAGAGGGCACCATTACCTTTGACGGGGCGGTGCTGGGTGATCTGTCCATGAAGGAACTGCGTAAGGTGCGGCAGTCCATGGCCATGATATTCCAGAGCTTCAACCTGCTGATGCAGAAAAATGTTCTGACCAACGTGATGCTGCCCATGAAGATCGCCAAGGTGGAACGGAAAGAGCGCCGGCGGCGGGCCCTGGAGATGCTGGAGGTCGTGGGGCTGGCGGATAAGGCCAAGGCCTATCCGGCGCAGCTGTCCGGCGGACAGCGACAGCGGGTGGCCATCGCCCGGGCGCTGTCCATGAACCCCAAGGTGCTGCTCTGTGACGAGGCCACCAGCGCGCTGGACCCCAAGATCACCGAGGAAATTCTGACGCTGCTGAAAGAGATCAACGAGAAGATGCAGCTGACCATCGTCATCATCACCCACGAGATGTCGGTGGTGGAGCGCATCTGTGACCGGGTGGCGATTATCGACCACGGAAAGCTGGCGGAGATCGGCCCGGTGAAGGAGATCTTCACCCAGCCCAAGACTGAGGTGGCCAAGCAGCTGGTCCTGTCCGGATCTCAGGAGGACAATCCCTTCGACATGACGGACAAACGCTGTTTCCGCATTGTCTTTGACGGCCGAGCGGCCAATGAACCGCTGATTGCCAACCTGGTGGAGGCCACTGGGGAGAAAGTGAACATCCTCAGCGCAAACACCAAGAGCGTCGGCGGTGTGGGCTTCGGCCAGATGATCGTGGAGCTGCCCAGAGAACCCCAGGCGGCGGAGAAGGTATTGCAATACCTGAAGCAGGCCGGCGTCTGTATTACCGAGATTTCACGAGAGGAGGTGCCGGCATGAGCAACGTCATTTGGGCGGAAATCGGAGCGGGGTTGATCGAAACCTTGCAGATGACCGTGATTTCCACCATACTGGCCTACCTGGTGGGAATGCCGCTGGGTGTGCTCCTGGTGGTGACCGACAAGGGACAGATTCTGGAGAACCGAGGGGTCAATTTGGTGTTCGGAACCATTGTGAACATCTTCCGATCCATCCCATTCCTGATCCTGCTGGTGTTCCTGATTCCCTTTACCCGGCTGCTGACCGGAGCGTCCATTGGTACCGTGGCAACCATTGTGCCGTTGACCGTAGGAGCCATCCCCATTGTGGCCCGTATGGTGGAGTCCTCCCTGAAGGAGGTGCCGCCGGGCATCGTGGAGGCGGCCCAGTCTATGGGTGCCTCTCCCATGGAGATCATCGTCTCCTTTTTGATTCCGGAGGCGGTGCCATCCCTGCTGCTGGGCGGCGCCATCAATCTGGCCACCATTCTGGGCTACTCAGCCATGGCAGGCTGTATCGGCGGCGGCGGTCTGGGCGCTATCGCCCTGAACTACGGCTACTACCGCTACCAGACCGACGTGCTCCTGGTCACGGTGGTCACGCTGGTGATCATTGTCCAGGTGTTCCAGGAGGTGGGGACCAGACTCTCCATTAAAACGAGACATTCCTGATACTTTTATAGAAGAACATCCAATCATCAAAATTTATTTTCAGAAGGAGAAGAAAAGACATGAAACTGAAAAGATTGTTATCGTTGGGATTTGCAACCGTACTGACCGTAGGCGTTCTGACCAGCTGCGGCAGCAGCTCCAGTGGCGGGACCACCTCGGCAGCCAATTCGGCGACCAGCTCCGCCTCCGGCGAGAGCGTCACCATCAAGGTGGGTGCCTCCATCACGCCCCATTCCGAGATCCTGGAGCAGGCAAAGCCCATCCTGGCAAAGGAAGGCGTGGACCTGGAGATCGTGGAAATTGAGGACACTGTGACTCCCAACACCGGTCTGGTAGAGGGCAGCCTGGACGCCAACTTCTTCCAGCATCAGCCCTATCTGGACGACTTCAACAGTGAGAACAAAACCGACCTGGTCTCCATCGGCAGCGTACACTATGAGCCCTTCGGCATCTACGCTGGCAAGACCACGGACCTGGCAGAACTGCCTGACGGTGCCGTCGTCGCCGTGCCCAACAACGTGACCAACGAGGCAAGAGCACTGCTGCTGCTGGAGCAGGAGGGCATTCTGACCCTGAAGGAAGACGTGGGCATTAAGGCCACCGTCAATGACATCGTGGAAAACCCCAAGAACATCACCTTTAAGGAAATTGACCCGGCACAGCTGGTCCGTGCGCTTCCCGACGTGGACGTGGCTGTTATCAACGGCAACTACGCCATCGAAGGCGGTCTGAGTGTGAAGGACGCTCTGGCAGTGGAATCCGATCAGGGTGTGGCCGCTAAGACCTATGCCAACATCGTGGTGGTCCGCAAGGAAGATGAGAACAACGAAGCGCTCAAGAAGCTGGTAGAAGTGCTCCAGAGCGACGAGATTCAGCAGTACATCAACGACACTTATGACGGCTCCGTGGTGCCCATCGCGGAATAAGACGACGAGAAAACAGTTTGCGTGAAGGAGAGCATGTGTTATGGCAAGAATCAAATTATTGACGTTGGATGAGACAAGCGGAGCGGAAAGAGAACGCTATGAAGAGCTGGCCGGCAGAAATGCCGTGACCAATATGAAGAAGGGCCTGCTGCAGGACGCGGCGACCTATGACGCCTACATGGCCTGGTATACCTCCTGGAACCGGCTGGTGGAGGTGATCGGCGAGAAGGACGCCACCATCTATGCCCACGCCATCTCCACCACCAACAGCTGCATGCTCTGCTCGCTGTTCTTTATCAGCGACCTGCAGGCTCTGGGTCTGGATCCGGACCGGCTGGTCTTGGACGAAAAGGAAGACCTGCTGGTGGAGCTGGGCCAGCAGATCGTCAAGGATCCCACTGCGGTGCCTGACGAGCTGTTCGCCAAGCTGAAAGAGCACTGGAGTGACCGGGAGCTGGTAGTCATCGTGGGCTTTGCAGGACAGATGATCGCCACCAACAACTTCAACTCGGTGTTCCAGATCGACGTAGACCAGCGGCTGCTGCCCATTCAGGGCGCCTTCCACCCGGCAACCTGGCGGGAGGACATCAAGTAACAGCAACGGAAAGGGTTTCCTGATATGGTAGATTTCCAATATTATAACCCTGCCAAAATTGTATTCGGACAGGGCTCAGAAAAAGAGCTCCCCAGACTGCTTCAGGAGGCGAAGGCAACTTCCCTCCTGATGGTCTATAGCGGAGCGTTTATCAAGGAACTGGGGATTTATGACCGGGTAAAAGAGGCGTGCAGCGCCGGGAACGTGGCCTTCTGTGAGAACGGCTCAGTGGTACCCAACCCGTCCATTGCACTGGTCCGGGAGCTGGTGGACCTGGGCAGAGAAAAGGGCGTGGACTTTGTCCTGGCGGTGGGCGGCGGAAGTGCCATCGACACCGCAAAGGCCATCGCCCTGGGCATTCCCTATGACGGCGATGTGTGGGACTTCTTTGACAAGGGCGTACAGCCGGAGAATGTGCTCCCGGTGGGCGTGATCACCACCCTGCCGGCCAGCGGCTCCGAGACCTCCAACGCCGCCATCCTCTCCAACGGCCCGTGGAAGCTGGGCTTTGAGGACGACCGCATCATTCCGCAGTTTGCCATCATGAATCCCCGGTATACCCTGGGACTGCCGCCCTATCAGACCTCCTGCGGCGTGGCGGACATCCTGTCCCACCTGCTGGAGCGGTACTTCACCGACGTCCGGCACACGGACGTCACCGACTACCTGATTGAGGGCGCGGTGCAGGCCCTGCTCCTAAACGGTGAGCGGCTGATGAAGAACCCCAACGATCTGGATGCCCGGGCGGAGATCCAGTGGCTGGCCAGCGTGGCCCACAACAATCTGCTGGACACCGGCCGCATTGGCGACTGGGGCTCTCATCGCATCGAACACGAGCTCAGTGCCCAGTACGGTATCACCCACGGCGAGGGAATGGCCGTCGTGCTGGTGGCCTGGACCAGGTACATGGCAAAGGTAAAGCCTTGGAAGCTGGCACAGCTGTCAGTCCGCGTATTCCACGTGGATCCCTATGGCTACACCGAGGAGGAACAGGCGGAGATCCTCTCCGAAAAGCTGAGAGAGTACTTTGTCTCCCTCCACCTAAAGACCACCCTGACAGAGCTGGGGATCGGCCCGGAGCACTTTGGCGAGATGGCCGCCCGGGCCACCCGGAACGGGCCCGTAGGGCACTATGTACCTCTGGACCCGGAGCGTTTTCAGAACATCCTGAGACTGGCCCTCTAAATCTCCTATGTATCGAGAAAACCGGAACTCCACTGGAGTTCCGGTTTTCTATGCTCTGCTTAATAGGGAACATCAAAAAGCTCGTGATAAAAGAGGACGCCGAGGGGAATCTCGGGATCAAGAACATCCGTAATCACCCATTCTCCATCCTTCCACTGATGGGTGACGATCACCCCGCCACTGGATTGATTGGGGACGCCGTTGGGATTTACCCTTGTGTAGGTATACCAGTAAACAGACTTGCTGCCACCCGGCCAGAAAAAGGTCAGTGGGAAGGTGTGATGAAAGCTTTCGCTTTTAGCACGGGCGGTTTCCTCAGGAAAATGACAGTTGAAAGAACTATAGGAAGTGTCGGAAAGGGTTTCAGGGTAAGGGTTGTTTTCTCCATAGGAATCATAGCTGTGTAAAATGATTTTATTGATTCTGCATCCGACATAGAGACTGGGAATCAAGTAGAGCACCAGGAGAGAGACTAGGACGATCAGAACGATACGGAGGGATTTTCGACGTTTCATAGTGGACCTCCTTTCATAATTCCCGGTAGAGCGGCGCTGGTTAAAGGTGGTAGAATCATCATAGACAGAAAAAGGGACGCAAATCAACCGTTTCCAGTCAATTGTGAACATTTGTAATTATTATAAAAGAATGCATTATATTCTGTTACTGGAACAAAAGAAAATCTTAAAGATTGCCCGTCTTGCAGCTGCATTACGGGCACAGCAGAGCAGGGAAGAGTGCGAGCGTGAAAAGAGCCGTCTGTCGATGGAACAGGCGTCTCTTTCCGGATGATTCCCGGAAAAATGGATTGTCTTTACCGGGCTTTGATGCTATTATTAAAGTTGAGAAAAAACCGCCACGGTCTGCACACAGGAGCCTGCTTCGGCGGAGGAAATCGAAAGGAGTACGCGCCAATGAAAATCAGAGATCTTCTCAAGCCGGAGGCCATCCTCACAGGAGCGAACGTGACAACCAAGGATCAGGTGATCAGCGCGCTGATTGACCTGCACGATCAGGCCGGCAATCTCTCGGATAAGGCGGCTTACGCCCAGGCAGTCCTCAAGCGGGAGTCCGAGTGTGTCACCGCCATCGGGCAGGGACTGGCCATTCCCCACGCCAAGAGCGACGCGGTCCGGCAGCCCGGTCTGGCTGCGCTCACGGTTCCCGGGGGCATTGACTGCAAGTCTCTGGATGGCAAGCCGTCCAAGCTGTTTTTTATGATCGCGGCGCCGGTGGACGGAGACCTGCATCTGGAGATCCTGTCCGGACTGGTGTCCCTGCTGATGGATCAGGACCTGTGCGAGAGGCTCCTTCAGTGCACCACTCCGGAGGCATTTCTGGATGAGCTGAACCGGGCGGAAGCTGAGAAATCCCGGTGAGGAACAGAACCGCAGTACGATAGAGATAAGAGGAATAGTATGGTATCCAAGAAAACGACAATTGTAAATGAGCAGGGGTTCCACATGAGAGCCGCAAGTGATTTTGTCAAGGAAATGGCGGCCTTCCAAAGCGACATCACCATCTCCTCCGCCGAGAAAACCGCCAATGGCAAGAGCATCATGCTGCTGATGGCGGCGGGCTTTAAGCGCGGCACGGAAATCGAGGTCAAGTGCGAGGGAGCGGATGAGGAGGCTCAGCTGGCAAAGGCCTGCGAGCTGATCGAGTCCGGACTGGGTGACGAATAAACCGCAAAGGGAAGTGCGATAACATGCTGAAGGGAATCGCTGCGTCGGAGGGCATCGGCATCGGCCGTGCCTTTCTGGTAGAGCAGCAGAATATCACGTATGAAACCGGCCCGGCTGGGGATCCGGAACAGGAAAAGGCACGCCTCCACAGAGCGATTGACGACTTCGTCCGCGAGACAGAGCGTCTGGCGGAGAAGCTGGAGCAGTCCCTGGACCCGCGGGACACGGAGATCATCCGGGGCCACATCACCATGCTGAGCGATCCCTTTTTGATCGAGCAGATGGACGCCGGAATCGCCGGAGGGCAGTCCGCGGAAGCTGCCGCAGAATCGGTCCTGGACCTGTTCAAGGGCATCTTCCAGAGCGCCGGGGACGAGTACACCCGACAGCGTGCCACAGACGTGGAGGACATCAAGCGGAGCCTGCTGGAACTTCTGCTGGGCGTCAAGCCGGTGGATCTGAAGCATCTCCCCAAAGATACAATTCTGGTGGTAGGCGACCTGACCCCCTCCATGACCGCAGAGATGGACCACGACAGCGTCATGGGCATTGTCACCGAGAGCGGTGGTATGACCTCCCATTCTGCCATCCTCTCCAGAGCCCTGGAGATTCCGGCAGTGCTCAGTGTCCCGGATGCCCTCACCCAAATCCGGAACGGACAGGAGCTGATTGTCGACGGCACAGAGGGCACTGTCATTGCAGACCCCACGCCGGAGACGGCGGAGGAGTACCGCGCCCGCCGGGAGAACGGAATGCAGGAAAGGGAACTGCTGAACCGGTTCCAGGGAAAGGCCACCGTCACCCAAGATGGGATTTCGCTCCAGGTGTTCTGCAACATCGGGACGCCGGAGGACGCGAAAAGTGCTGTGGAGCACGACTGCGAAGGCGTCGGACTCTTCCGCACGGAGTTTCTCTTCATGGATCGGGACGCGCTCCCGGACGAGGAGACCCAGTACAGGGCGTACCGGCAGGTGTGCGAGACGCTGAAAGACAAGCCTGTCATCATCCGCACCCTGGATGTGGGCGGCGATAAGGACATTCCATATCTCAACCTGGAGAAGGAGGAAAATCCCTTCCTGGGCTATCGTGCCGTGCGCTACTGCCTGCGGAATCGGGAGATCTGTGAGACGCAGCTGCGCGCGCTGATTCGCGCCGGCGCGGACACCGGCGGACATCTTCGGATTATGCTCCCCATGGTGACCACTGTCGATGAGATTCGAGCTGTGCGCAAGATGGCAGAGGAGATTTGTCGGGAAAACAGACTGCTGGAGCCTCAGATCGGCGTCATGATCGAGACGCCAGCCGCTTTTATTATGGCAGACGTCCTGGCGAAGTACAGCGACTTTTTCAGCATCGGCACCAATGACCTGACCCAGTACATTATGGCGGCGGACAGAGGCAACAGCAGCGTCGCCTATCTCTGCAAGGCCTACGATCCCGCCGTACTGCGCGCCCTGCGCGGCGTGATCTCAGCCGGCGTCCGTGCCGGTATTCCGGTGGGCATGTGCGGTGAGGCGGCGGCGGATCCGCTGCTGATACCGGTGCTCATCGGCTTAGGTCTGGAGGAATTCTCTGTCACGCCTGCGGCTGTGCTCAAGACGCGCTATGAGATCAGCCGCTGGAGTATGGCGGCGGCGTGGAAGGTCGCGGACCATGCGCTGACCCTGGAGACGGCCGGGGAAGTGGAAGCGTATTTGAGAGAGATCAAAAAATAGAGATCGTTTTGACAGAAAAAACGCCACGTCATAAGACGTGGCGTTCAGTCTATGGACAGACGACGGGAGGCCCGATCATCGCGAAAGGCCTCGCCAGAGTTCCGGCATCTTGAATGCCGGAATAAAATCAAATTGGAAAAAAGTGACGACAGGTGCGTCACTTTTTTCTCTTCTCAGCCCGCAAGTGCGTTTCCGAAGGGAGGGCACGCAGTCGGGCTGCAGGATTCGGAAAAATGCCTGCATTTTTCCGAGAGGGCACCGCAATCTCTTATTTATGGGGCAGTTCATTCAGCTCCCGTTCGATAAAGTCCACAAAGTAGGCCAGCGCCTCTTCCTCGCGCCCGCCGTCGCAGACCAGCGTCACTTCCGAACCGCACTTGAGATAGTTTGCCATCAGATCAATCACGTTTTTGGGATTGATCTCCTTGTCCTGATACAGGATTTTGATATTGCAGTCGTAATAGTCGCTGAGCTTTTCGCTGAGCATGACCGAGGGAAGCATATGCAGGCCGTACTGGCAGGTAATTGTAACTTTCTTTGAAACCATCTTTCTTTTCTCCCACTTTAGCGCTCATTTCAACCGCTGATTTTACTGTTATTTTAAGCCACTGTCAGATGATTGTCAATGCGGTCCGGGAGGAAACGAATCGGATGCGGCCAGAGTGATTTCGTGGACCAGCTGTTCCAGGGTCACGGTCTCGAGGCTCTCCCGCATGGCAAGAACGGCGTCATCGAGATGACAGCCCAGCACCGTTTCGAAGGAATGTCCCACTTTGCAGGTTTGCGAGATGTTGGGGTGGAAGGAAAACAGGTTCCTTCGACTTCCGCCCTCAACGGCGGCAAACACGTCCCACAGGGTGATGGTAGAGGGGGACTTTGCCAGAGTGGTCGCGCCTTTGCCCGCCGAGATATTCAGCAGACCGGCCTCCTTCAGCTTGCCGAAGAGCTGCCGCACCATGACCGGGTTGCAGCCGGTGCTCTCCGCAAGCATTGCGCTGGTCATTCGCCTTCCGTCGGAAATGGCAATCAGAATGAGCATCTGGACAGAGACGGTAAATTGCGTGTTGGTTCTCATACTGGATCCCCCGGGAAATAGACTGCCTCTATTTTAGCATACTTTCCGAAAAATTCATAAAATGTTTTTATTGTAGTTGTTTACGCTACAATAAAAATGGGCTATACTGGTTGCATCATTGAAAAGGAGGTCTTACCATGACCAACGAAGTGTTAACGGCGATAAGCCAGCGGGCTTCCTGTAAGGGATTCGCGGATGAACTGCCGGAGCGGGAAGCGCTTCAGGCCATCGCCCAGGCGGCCATCGCATCTCCCAGCGCCACCAATCAACAGCCCTGGCAGATTGTCGTGGTGACAAATCGGGACCTGATTGGGGAAATGGAGGAGGAGACCGTCAGAATGATGGGGCAGATTCCGGCCTATCAGGGGTTCTATGATATGGTCACGTCCACGGGCATGAAGCTGTTTTACAACGCGCCCTGTATGATTGTGCTGCCCATTGACAAGCGCAATCCCTATGCCCAGTACGACTGCGGCATTGCCAGCCAGAGCATCTGTCTGGCCGCGCAGTCCCTCCACGTGGCGAGCCACATTATCGCCATCAACGAGGTGGCTTTTTCCGGGGAGAAGGCGGCTTATTTCAAGGAAAAACTCCGGTTCCCCGAGGGCTATGAGTTTGGACTGGCGGTGCTTCTCGGCAGGGAAGCGGTTCCCAGTACGCCTCACGAGCCCAATCCCGCCAAAATTACATATATCGACTGACCGGGTTTGCGGCCGGAAAGAGCGACAGTGCGACAGCAGGGCATGCTGTCGCACTGTCGCGTCGTTTACTGTGAAGTGGAGAGGCTACAAATCCTCCAAATCAGCGGCCGGAATGTCATTTTCCAGGTTGTCACGGGCCAGGTCCGTGTCAATAACAGGATAGATGTCCCCGGGAATGGGACGCTCCTTGTGAGAAATGTGCTGACCGGCACCGCCGGTTTCGTACGCTGTCTCCGGCAGAGGACGGGACCGTTTCGGACGCTTTGCGCCGTTCTTTTTCATGGGAATCACCTCGGGCTTAGTTTGCCTGGGGAAGGGTGGAACGATTCAGAAAACTCAGTTCACCAGATTCTCACGCCGTCTATATGTAGAAAGTGGGCGGACTCGTAAAAATAGGATGCCAGTGGCCGGTCCAGGGCATCGTCTGTGTGAGCTGCTACCAGAATTGTCGGTGAGACCGCAGTGATCACAGGTGAGTGGTAGAAGTGACCGGCGGCAGTGCCCAGCTGCACAATGTCGCCGGGCTGTGCCTCCTGCTCCGTGACCGCATGGGCAAAGGGTCCCGCGGATTGGTTGGTGACAAGGAACTGGTAAAGATAGGCGACGCCGGTCCAGGAGGCCGTGCGGTGGCTGGCGGAATGATAAAACCAGCCGGTGACAGGGGTGTCGTTCATCTGTCCCGCTCCGGCATAGATACACTGGGAGGCGAAGTTGGTGCAGTCACCGCCGAGGGCGTCAAAGTTGAAGTATGCGGGATTCCGGCCAAGGGCCCACTTGCGTGCGTAGGCGACGGCAGCGCTTCGGTTGTAGGGGATCGTTTTCATTGCCCCACTCCTTTCTCTTTATTGTTATGAGAAGTTATCAAAATGGTGCGCGAAGGAGGTGGGCACAGATGGGTGGACGATATTTAGCCCGCTGTGCCAGAGCGCAGGGCAATAAAAAAGTACCACGACCCAAAGGCGTGGTATTCTTTATTGTAACAGCGAGACACGATAGATGCCGCCTTCTGGCAGCCACCAATGAAAAAACCACGACATTTGTCGTGGTTTTTTCATTGGTGGACCCAAAGGGATTCGAACCCTCGACCTCTCGGATGCGAACCGAACGCTCTCCCAGCTGAGCTA
>OLNN01001810.1_pt1 | contig 16542 bp, 18 predicted proteins | sample 1672141 | NCBI WGS metagenome assembly OLNN01 (sample SAMEA3136652, study PRJEB25190) | human gut metagenome | biome: human gut; feature: human-associated habitat; material: faeces | place: Austria | collected 2013 | reverse complement strand
GCGCCGAATGCTCGCCATCGAAATTTATCGGTGGCCCACTTCAGACTGTAATGGGCGCAATGAGCATTCGAGGTCCGTAGGGGTTTCTAGCCAGAAGGAACGGGGTAATTACAATTCAATAAGCATACTCGGATGCATGTACATCTTGATGGGGGATCCACAAGGCGGGTATGACTGCTTTCATTATAAGGTGGTTTGAGATGGATGCTTCTTGGTTTATGGAATTCGTAGGCTTCGTCAGAGTGAACTGGCAGTGGTGTGTCGCTGCCATAGTAATGTTACTTTGCTTACATCACTTTATGGGTAGCCCTGATGACGGTCAGATTGAGAATAGCCAGTCGAACTCTCGGTCTAGTTCAACTGGCAATAACTGCGTGACAACTGTTAGCCCGGTAATTAACTTTCCTAACTATAGCGTGTCGGATCAAAAGCTCAGGTCTGAGCTTAATTCTTCAGATAGGCTCTACTTCGATAAAGTCGTTTCCAATAGCCAACAATTTGTTGATTTTGGCTCTCATTGCTCTTTTGGTAATCCGGGTTCCGCGAAAGAACTTAAAACCAAAGCCTCAGCTTTGCAGAAGTTCGTTGCGATCAATGACCCCTCCTGTTTGAGGAACAAGTCTTTCGAGCAATGCCTGGCTGCGTATCGTATGTCAGTCGAAATTGGAGACGCACTTCACGTAGCCCGTGTCAATTTGCAAAAAACGTGCACCTCAGTTTTAAAGGATAATAGGTCAAAGCCTGCCTACAAAACACTTGTTGACCTCGAAAAAGATTTATACAGACGTGAACAGGCCCAGAATCACATGAGTGCGATTGCTCGGAATTACATCGGCTCATCTTTTGGGGATCGAGGCAAGCGGTGGTATCAAGAAAACCGCAGGCGCGCAATCGATAAAAAGGCAAATGCTAGGTAATCTTAACGGATATTCTGACTCATTTGGCATAATGTGACAGCTTGTATGAATTCATGCGGCGTCGAGTTCAGCGAGAGCCCGGCGCCGCTAGCGCACTTAAATGTCAGCGCGGAAAAAAATAATCGCTTGCTAGCGTCATGAGTCTAAAATCTATAGCACTGCATTATGGGAGGACATCCGGATTGATGAGTAGCATAGAGCAAGGATGGCGTTATGGTGCAGAATCTGATACCGGTAGCTGCCTCTTAATTATAGGAAACGGATTCGATCTTCATCATGGTCTAGCAACCTGGTATTCGGATTATCACGACTGGCTGGTAGACCATGATGAGCAAGTGGCTACTGACTTCGAAACGTTTTGCTTTGCAGCGGAATGCTCAGATCTTAAGGGCAGCCTTGACTACATACGAAGTTCCGCCAAAGGTGTCGACCCCCGATGGTGCTCTCTTGAAGAATCACTCGGCATTGAATGGCACGACCTTTGTTATGAAACGCTCGATCACACGTATCCAGATGTAACCGAAGACAATCCAGGATGGGACGATTTCTGGATCGAGTTGCACATGCGTCTTGAATACCTGAAGAAGCTCACCAGGGATCACTTTCGGGAATGGGTAGAGTCTATCGATGTGTCTGGTAAATTAAGCCTGCACTTGATTTACCAGACACTGCTTCGTTCGTTACCTTTAATTACACTCCAACGCTGGAGTATGTCTACGGTGTTCGTCCAGACAGGATCCTCCATATCCATGGTTGTGTCTTGGATAAAAACGAGCTTCTTCAATTTGGTTCTCCCGACAATAATCCTTTCGAGCTTCAGAAGATGCTTGAAGACAAATATGGAATGGATGATTTTTACGGTGCGACTATTCAGCAGGGTGTAACTGTCGCATGCGATCGCTGCGCAGATACATGGAAGAACATTGAGGGCAACTACGACGCCCTAAACCATTTCTTGGACACCCTTGCTAATGTCAATACAGTAATTATCATGGGCAACTCGTTCGACAAAGTCGATAAGCCATACTACCGCGACGTTCTGGCTCCACGCTACCGCGATGCCGAATGGATCTTTTGCGAGTACGAGTCCAACGAGGATAAGCAGTATGGAATAGACGCATTTTGCCACGAGCTCGCTATATCAAACTATCGCATGACCAGTTACGCGGAGTTTAAATAGATAAGACCGCTTAGCAAAAGGATACGGATTTAAACATAACTGATAACTGTATATCTCACTCTACTTTGAGTAAGTAAAATTGTTATGAGCATATAATAATCGTTGGGTTAAGACAGCTCTCAGAAGTGTTATTGCGTTGGGAAGGTGGACAATCTTGTCATCTTATTTGTTAGACCCAGCGTGGAAATCTTGGTATAAAGCAAAACATGACTCCCGCTATACTCGCTATTCCGGAGAAAAGTTTGAGTAATACATAACTTCAGTCCTACGCCGCGAATATGATGATTTCCTAAATCCTTCACCGATGGGGCAAAGCGGCGACGGAGGCTGCGATGGTCTTGCGAACTCAGGTCGAATTCTATTCGCCTGTTACGGGCAAAGAGCTCAATCTGGGCAAGACCAAAAAACAAAGGATAAGCTAATACATGACTTTGAACGCGCTCTTGACGTGTGGTCATCATTTGAAGAATGGCAATTTATCACCAACGCGTCTTTTGGTCCTCAACCTACACAAGTACTTTTGGACTTCCAACGAGATCACGAGGTCGGGTCCGATAGACCGATTCGCGTGAGGGCCATCAGCGACTCAGACATGTTCTGGCACGAACACGTTTCGCGCTTGGACCAAAGATCTCTCGATACATTGTTTCCAGGAGTTCCTCATGCCCAATCAGCCGAATTGGAGGAAATTGTTGACCTAATCAACGAGCTCCATGATTTTCCAATTCTTGACAGCACACCTGCTGAACTAAAACCCGTCTCTGATGAAAAAATGTCGTATAACCAGCTTTCATGCGCAAATATATGCGAGCTGAACGAGGGCCGCATTTCGTCGCCGAGGATTGAAAAATGGTTCAATAGTCAACCTAACCCTGAGCTGCGAGACGAAATAGCCAATACCTTTAATCGAATTTATTTAAACGCAAAGACTGAAACTGATAGGCCTTCGGAAATAATGAGCAGAATATACATTGCAATCGCAGGCTCTGATTTCAGCTTAGACAGTGGGAGAGCCAATGCCGCTTACGCTCTCGCGGCTTACTTCTTCGATACTTGCGACATATTCGAAAGCGTTCCAGAGGAGGAGTAATGATTCTCCCAACAAAGGGTATCACGCCAGACAGGAGTATTCTTTCCGTTGGCAGTGATCTTTTGGATTTATTGGATAGTCCTCAAAGTGTTTCCAACTTATAGTCTCGCTATTTAAATTTTAGAAAACAGATGGGGCTTGAAAGGCCCGTCAACTTTGACTGGTTTGTTCTGACTCTCGATTTTCTATTTTCAATCGGAGCAATTGATCTTGACGATAGGGGAAGACTGGTGAAGCACCGTGCATCTTGATTGCCTAGGGTCTGATGACCCCCGTTTCAAGAGACTGGAATTTCATAGCGGGTTCAATCTAATACTTGCAGATAAAACTGAAGACTCTGGTGCTACCGATAGTCGAAATGGCGCCGGTAAGACAAGTATTATTAGGCTGCTCAGATATCTACTGGGCGGCAAAGCTACGCCATGGATTAATATTTTAAAAGAATATACTGAAGGCGAATTTTATGCCAAGTTCATCACTGGTAATAAGCCCATTGAGGTTAAACGTGCCCTAGGAAGCAATGAGATCATTTGCAACAACTCCACTTTGGACACTAAGTCGTATCAATACCAGATCGGAATAGAGCTATTTGGGTTCAACCACAAACACGTTAAGCCCACCGTTGCCCAAGTCTACAGTCATTTGATTAGGGAAGACTTTTCTGACCCCATTAAGATACACCCCTCTGAAAGCCATCAGGTATCTGGCGCGCGCATTGGTTATTATTTAGGCATTTCCGAGAAAGCGCTTGAAAAAGCTGCTGTTGCATCTTCCTTCGAGTCTAATAAAAAGGCTTTAAACAAAGCAGTGAAAGACGGCATCATCGGAGGCCTTGGCCCTAATAAGGCAGAATGTAAATCCGATTTGGCCTCACTTGAGCAACGCCGCGATAGGCTCGCAAATAGGCTAACGTCATTCCAAATCGATGAACACTACTTAGGACATCAATCACGTGCGGATAAACTTAGTCAAAAGATTGTCCAGCTCAACGATACTGGTATTTCACTAAGATCACGTCTAAACGCTCTGGAAGCCGCCACTAAACAAGACTTTACGACATTAGACAACGCCCTCGTTTCATCGCGAATTGAGCGGCTTTATAAAGAAACCGGTGCAGTATTACCGAATTGCGTTTTGAAATCATTTCAGGATGTAATGGAGTTTCATAAATCGGTTACTTGAAATCGCAAGCTTTTCCTTGAAGAAGAGTTGCATAACGTGCAAGAGGAACTTCGCGACAACGATAAGCTTGTTCAGAAGCTTGACGAGGAAAGAGCGGAGATACTTGAATTACTGAGTACTTCTATGGCTCTTGAAGCTTACACAAAGGCGCAGGAAGACCTTACTGATCTGGATGCACAGATTGCCAAGCTTAAATTAAGAATAGAAGATTATGAACGCCTAGAAGATATGGATTCATCTTTGAAGCGCATGAGGCTTGATGCGATTGATTCGGTTAAAACTGAGCTTAAAGATAATGATGATGCTATTAACGAAATTACCAGTCTGTTCGTTTCCATCTGCGAAGAAATAAATTCCGATCGAAAGGCTCGACTGCTTTTTGAAGTAACCAATAAAGGTGTATTGAAGGTTGAGCCGAAGATTGATGGTGACGACTCAAAAGGTATTAAAGAGGTTTCTATTTTTGCTTTTGATCTAGCGTGCGTCATCATCGGTAGCGAAGGGGGATATATACCAGGATTTCTGATTCACGATAGCCATTTATTCGACGCCATGGATGATAGGCAGTTGTGCTCGTGCTTGAATATAGGCGCTAGGCTTTCTGACGAGTATGGGCTTCAATACATTGTGTTATTGAATACAGATAGACTTGAGGCGGTCGAACTAATCGGGTTTGACAGGGCAAATTATCCCATTGAAACCATTTTGACCGACAAGGGCGATGACAGCGGTCTTTTTGGGTTCAGATTCAACTAAATGGCCTAGTCTCATTTTTGAAACAGCCCAGCCGCGCCTGTAAGGACTTTGCCGCCGACGAAGTACCTCAGTTTGTCTGGGGTCGTGTCTACGCCGGCAAGGAGAAGCTGGTCGTGGGCGTGTACCGCCTGACGATGAAGTCCAATTCGACAACTTCCGCGCGAGCTCCATCCAGGGCGTCATGAAGCGCGTGAAGGCCAAGGGCGTGCCCGTGGTGGTCTACGAGCCCACGCTGGACGCGCCGGAGTTCTTCGGCTCCGAGGTGACCCATGACCTGGAGGCCTTCAAGGTCGGCTGCGACGTGATCGTGGCCAACCGCTGGAGCGACTAACTCGCTGACGTGGCAGACAAGGTGTACACGAGGGTCCTGTTTAAGCGGGACTAGGGGAGCTGGGCTTCGATTGTGAGCTCGCATCGATGACTACTCATTAGTTGCATGGAATGTAAAATCAAACTGTTTCGGAGTTTGTTGCTAGCTGTTGATTTGATTGGAAACTGAAGTTGCTAGAAGATTCTGTTCTTGTCTCGATTTTTAATTCGTTCGCTTCTATCATACCTTCCTTGCTAGGTACCCTGATTGGCGGCAGCGTCACGCTAATCGCCACTCGCATGACAATCAGTCATCAAAATGAGCTTGAAGAGAAGAAAAGAAGAATAGCGCTTGAGAACGATTGGCGCCTATATCAAAGAGAAAATCTGATACGACTTCAAGAGGCGGTTCAGCACAGCATACGCGCCACCTGGAAAAGTTATTCTCAAATGCTCAAGCATGCCGATGCCGGAACGAAGTGGAGTGAGTGGATTGTTGACTCCGATGTCGATGAGAATCAACGACGATATTTAGAGGACATCCTTCTGCTAAGCGCGCGTTTACCCGAAACCGAGCTGAATGACGCTATAACCCTGTACCGCGAGAAAACGCGGTGTGTGACAGTCGAATCGCATAGCGAGTCGCAGCTAATCGCTGCAATGAACGATCTGTTAGAGCAATACGACGTTTGTATGGCGCTTTTAAGCGAAAGACTTCGGCGATGCATAGGCGGTAATGAGTAGAAATTTGTTTACATTTTAAGTTTTAGGGCGTAGGTGGTTTGGCTATGAGAATTGAAACGGTTCATATAAAAGGATTCCGGAACTTTGACGACATTGTTGTCGAGCTTGGGAAGAAGACCCTTATATTTGGGCCTAACGATTCAGGAAAGACCAACTTCCTTTATGCTCTGAGGATTCTCTTAGATCCCAGCCTTTCCGCTAGGGATTTCGAGCTTACTGCATCTGATTTCAACTGCACAAGCAATCCCTATCGTGTGGAGATAACTGCGACATTATGCGATATCCACGAGGATTGTCTGATTAGTGCGTTTGGCGGTAGGCTAGTCAACGGCAGAACCGTTATTGGCTATACCTGTAGCCGAGATGGGGACTATTCGTTCTTGGCTGGAAATGAAGTATCCGAGATCGAATCTGTGCAGTCTCGCTTCTATATCAAGCATCTAGCGCTCGAGTATGTCGATAGCACCCGTGACGCCACCCGTTTCCTTAAACGCAGTCAGGCAACGCTACTCGAAGCCGCGCGCAACAATCGAAACGAGGACGATGCTCATGACGACGACGTTTCAATCAAAGGAATCCAAGACAGCCTCGAATCGTTGAATGACGGGATTAGTGAGTTGCATTACATAGCTAATGCCCTTAAATCAGTTAACGACGAGATGGCTAGGATGTCGGCGTTGAACGAGGGGCGCGAGGCCCGTCTTGTGGCTGGAAACACGGACGCGGGTAAACTGCTTGATAACCTTCAACTCGCCTATCTGTCCGACGATGCGCCCTTGACTTTTGGCGGTGAGGGCCGAAGCAACCAACTGTTCTTCTCTACTTGGCTTTCTCAGAGAAGCTTGAAAAGCCCCGTTGAGAAGGTGACTATTGTCGCTATAGAGGAGCCTGAGGCGCACCTTCATCCGCAGCAGCAGCGGGCATTGGCAAAGTATCTTTCTGGCTGCATTGACGGGCAGGTTCTCATTACTACTCATTCGCCTCAGATTGTCGAAAAATTTGTGTCCGATGCACTTGTGATGATGGGTGGCGTGGGTATGCCCGTCTGTTCTGGCGCTAACCTCAGCAGGGAAGTTAAGGCCCTGGGCTATCGTCTCAACCCTATCGTGGCGGAAGTCTTTTTCAGCCGCGGGGTGTTCTTGGTGGAAGGGCCATCGGAAACCATTTTCTTCCGAGCCCTTGCAAAAGCCATCGGCATAAATCTTGACCGGGAGAATCTGACGGTTCTCTCTGTAGATGGCGTCGGCTTCAAGCCTTACGTGCTTTGTTGCGAGGCCCTTGGGATTCCCTGGATATTGCGCACCGACAACGATGTGTTCAAAGTCCCAAAGAGGGAACAATACAGGCTTGCCGGCGTTACTCGTGCATATGGAATCGCTGAATCTCTTGGGCGCGCCTGCGCTGAATCGGCTTGGCTTAAAGTCAGGGATTCCTTAACGTGGGATGGCGGACCTGCTGTCCCTATTGAGGTTGCCTCGGTTGTCGATGAGCTGCGCAACTCCCTTAATTTTGAAGGGATTTATCTTTCAGATCGCGACCTTGAGCATGATCTTATCGCGAGCGATCTTCGCAGCGTGCTGGAAGAGCATTATGGCCTGGAAGACCAGGAAGATCTTTACGCTGCAATGACCAAGCGCAAGGCCGAGAGTATGCATGCGTTCATCGTTAAGCATTCAAGCGAATTGGGATGTCTTGCAGAAAGCGCTTTCTGCCAACCGCTTCGGAGACTCCAGCTGTTGGCTTCTGTGAGCCGTTGTGATGATTAAGCCAACTGAAGAGCAGGCTAAGGTTATCGCCTGCGAAGAGTCGGCCGTTGTTTCTGCGCGGCCGGGCAGCGGCAAAACATTCACAATGACGAGAATGATAGCCAAGACATCTGAGGATCTTTTGAGCTATCAGGGTATTGTTGCCATTTCCTACACTAGGAAGGCCAGTGCCGAACTTAGGGATAGATGCTCCAGTTTAGGGGTGCGCGGTGGCAATTCATTTTTCGGTACGATCGATGCGTTCTGCCTGACCATGATTATCCAGCAGTTTGTCTCCCATGTCGTGGGTCGAACGCTCGCTATTGATGTAGCCGATGACGATCGGTTGCTCCCCGTCTCAAAGATCAAGGACCGTTGGACAAGCTCTAGCGATGACCGCTGGGACCTTGTCCGCGAGGCGCTTTCTTTGGGCGTGCTGCCTGTCTCGTCTTTGAGCGAGGTCGCTTACTGCATGGTAAGGCACGTCTCCGCCGTGAGGAAGTTCTTGCGTGCTCGCTATACCGCAGTGTTCATCGACGAGTACCAAGACTGCGGCCTTGCCCAGCACATGCTATTCAGGGAACTTGTCGACCTCGGGATTCGCGGTATTGCTTTCGGGGATATGGACCAAGCTATCTTCGCGTATGACGGCCGGTCTCCCGCCTTCCTAAATGAGCTGATTGCGGACCCACGATTCAAGACTTTCGAGATTACCGAGAACCACAGGTGCCACCGGAGCATCGCTGACTACTCGCTAAGGCTTCTGGATGCACAAGTGCCCTCTCATGCATGTCAAGATAAGAGAGTTCTGCTGGTTAAGATGTCGGGCGACGAAAGGAACATAGCATGCAACATCCGTGGGCATCTAGATGTGATTTCCGAACGATACGAAGTTTGCAACCGCAACGAGTTCGCCCTTTTGTCAACATCTAACATGATGCTCGAGCGGTATGCAGAACTTCTTGACATACCTTCTAAGATTATTATCTCCACGAAGCTTGACGTTGGCTTCAGCCGATCTCGCATATTCTTCAGGGAGCTGTTGGCGTTTCTATACTCAAGTGGTTATGTGGGTGATTTTCTCGACAGGTATATTCCTGCGGATCTAATGCCCCGCGCACGGTTTGCGGCTAACGATCTTCTACTGGCTCTGAAGAATGCTTCAGATGATTCATGGAGCGATCTTTATGATTCCTTTTATGGCTTGGAAGAGCTATGTCTTGGTGATGCGGCCGACCCAGAGGCGCGCATTGACCTCAGCGGAGTCCTTTCTGATATCGATGAGCTTAGGGGCGGTTTTCGGCCTGCCCGTGAAAACGAGATAAACCTGCTTACATACCATAAGGCGAAGGGGCTTGAGTTCGACGTTGTGTTCTGTCTCGACTGCTGTAAGTACATCATGCCCCCTTACAAATACGAGGACCAAGACTATGATGCCTATAGGCAATCACTCAATATGCATTACGTCGGGCTTACACGCGCGCGAAAGGCTTGTTACATACCTCTTGCCGACTGGCGCCATAATGCGATGGGGGATACGAAGAGGGCCATTCCGTCGGAGTTTCTGCAGAAGCCTGGTTTACAGCGTCTTCGAAGAGAAGTGTGCTGGGGCACTGGAAATGCAGAAGATGATGTTTAGTGTCAAGTCTGTCATACTGTCGTCCGTGTAGCAGACGTATGGCGATTGCCTTCCGTGCAATCGGTAAGTAAAATTGAGGCATGATTACTCTTGTCGATATATCCGCTGCTGTTTCTCGCGTACTGTCTCGTTACGACGTCCGCGAGGCATACCTATTTGGCTCATTCGCCCGCGGCGAGCAAACGCCAGATAGTGATATCGATTTGCGTCTAGTCTGCGGCGAAACAATGACATTCGGCACGCTGTACGAACTCTCCCTTGAACTTGAAGAGGAGCTTGGGCGAGAGGTTGAGATTGTGACTAATCCGCCTGAGCACATGCGTCCGGCTTTCCGCAAAAACATTGAACAGGATGAGGTGCGTCTTTATGAAGCGGCGTAAGCGGGACGCTGAGCTTATCGATGTCATTCTGTCTGATTGCGAGACGCTGACTAAACGTATCGACCATTTTGGCTCTACGGAGAGTTCCTTTGTTTGCGATAGAAGCGAGGAAGGCGAACTTGCCTACGATGCAATCATGAGCCCTGTTTACAGAATCGCTGAGGAAGCCCTCCATCTTTCTGATGAAGTCCAATCAGCTTTTCCGGAGTATCCCTGGAATGATATTAGGGGTTTTCGCAACTTCGTAGCGCATGGTTATCGAGAGGTTGATCGATCCCTTGCTTGGAAAGTAATCGTCGATGATATTCCCGAGCTAGAGAAAGCTTTGCGAATCTTTAAGGAGCGTCAGAGCTAATGCGTCGTTGGCTGGCGCGTTGCCCTCGACAGTCTACCGAGCTTCGTCGAACTTGGCCTCCTTTCACCGACTGATAAAACGATTTACACCTAATTTCGGGGTTCGATCGCTGGTTTCTTTATCTTCCCTTGCTTGATCACGCTACACTAATAACTGCTGCTACCAGGTAGTTTTCTGATGCAGTTTCCATTGGCTATAGCGAAGATCGGAGCGGTTATGTTTGCTGCCGCGTTCCACACTAGCCGTCACTACATCCTGTTTACTGCCATGGCCTGCCTATGCGTTTTGCTGGGCGGGCCTTCTTGTGCCGCGGGCGCGGAGAGCCTGTTCATTGCGGGCACCACGTACTACGAGCCGGGCGCGTCGGGCCCCGGGTGGGCCTGGACCGATGCCGACCACCTGGAGCTTAACGGCTACACGGGCGAGGCCATCGGCGCCGACGGCGACCTGGTGGTGACGCTGAACGGGCAGAACACTGTTGTCGAGACGAGCGCGCCCGACGTGGACATCTCGCGTTGCGGCATGGAGGTGTGGGGCAATCTGACGCTCCGCGGCACCGGGTCGCTGGTGGCCACGGGCTCGCAGTGCGGGATCTACGTGTCGGGGACGCTCGCGGTGGACGGCTGCAAGGTTGACGCGCGGGCCGACGGCGCCGGCATCGCGGACGCGCGGGTGGCCGGCGTGATCGCAGACGGTCTTGCCGTTCGCGGCGGTGGGCGCGTTGTCGCCGCGGGCGCGGGCTCCGGGGCGGGCGTGCGCGCCTATGGTGTGTGCCTGCTGGCCGAGGCTACTGGCGGTGGCGCGGCCGGGCAGCTTACCGTCGACGCGTCCTGGCTGGATGCGTCGGGCGCCGACGGCGGCGTCGCCTGCCTGGACGGGTCGCTTGCATCCGCGCGCTTTGTGGCGCCCGCGGGCGGGGCCTTTGGCGCGGGCGGCGTGGTGGATGCCGACGGGTCCGTGGCAGCGCATGTGACGATCGAGCCCGTGGATTCCACGGCGTCGGCGGGGGAGACCGGTGGGCCCGACGTGCCGGGCGATGGTCCGTCCGCCCCTGGCACTGACCCCGCTACCGGCGAGCCAGTTGCGGATCCGTCGACGAATCCCACACAAAAGCCCGCGGCCGCGACTAAGACGGTGACCACGACCACAGTGACCAACACCACGGCCGCTAAGGCCTCTAGGCCCAAGGCCGCCACCGCGACGAACGCCTCGCTCCCCAAGGCAGGTGATAGCTGCTGGATTGCCGCATCCCTAACGTTTTTCTTGCTCGGCATAGCGCTCCTATGCGCCGCGATTCGCTGCTAAAACGCTCGCTTTCCGGAAGCGAAGAGAAAATCGAACCGTCAAGCCCAAACCGATCTCTAGCAACAAATCTTTAGCTAGACATAGTCCAGGCCGATATCCCGTATCCAACTAAGCTCACTTCCCCTATGTCCCCTTTGGGAGCAGTCACTGTTGTTATGCCTTGGTGCTATACTCGGAGGCCTAAGGAAGTGGTTCGTATGTACTTGAGCGATACTAAGATTCAGGAGCTAATCGACAGCAAGGTGCTTCTCAATGCCGATGCTTCGAACATCGGACAGGTTACGTATGACTTGCGCACCGAGGGATTCTACATCAACGAAAGCAAGCAATCCGAGGTAGAGCTTGGCCCCGGAGATTCGACGTTCGTCTCTTGCGTTGAATGTGTTGCATTGCCAAACGATTTGACCGCGAGCGTGCTTCTGCGCAATTCGCGTATTCGCCAGGGGCTTTCTTTGGATGCGCCGCTATATTTCCCCGGGCATGGAACACGGCTGTTCTACCGTGTTACAAACGTAAGCGGTAACACTATTACGCTCGATAAGTCTAAGGGTATAGCGCAGGTTGCGTTCCAGCACGTTGATGGCATGGTGGCCCATCCTTACCACGGCGCTTTCTCTGATGAGCTCAACTTTAACGGACTTGCAGATTATTCCGACATCTATGCCGGAGAACTTAAAAAGGTTGAGGACAAAAAGGAGGAAGTCGCCCACATTGAGTCTCGTATCTATGGCAACGTTCTGGCCCTCTTTGCCATCTTTGCCGCGATCTTTACGCTTGTAAATGTCAACGTCGGAGGCCTTTCTTCCGATATTACAACCGTCAGATTTGTTGCACTCGACCTGCTGATTATTGGCGGTTTTCTGGTTCTTGCATTCGCGATCGAGACCTTCCTTGTTAAAGACAGGGAAAAGAAGGTATGGCTGCCTCTCGTATTGGGCATTGCCTGCATTGTCGTGGCAGTGGTTCTTGCATTTCAGTAAGTAGGGTGGCTCATGTCGTGGGAGACTTGACCTAAGGTACGATCAATTGCTCCTGAGTGAGGGTATTGGTTTACGCCAATACCCTCACTTTCTTTGAATAGGGCAGCAGACAGGGCCAGCTGTCAGAGTTCGTGTCTTATGGGAGCAATTCAATTCACGCCGCGTTACATCTAATCTGCTCTTTATACTTGGATATCAACACTAAGGAGGCAGCTGTGCTTTGGGCTGGCCCTATGACGTTCTGCTGTTGAACGGCAAATAACCCATGATTTCGACTTCCGACATATCTACCGCCGCCTCCCGCGTGCTGGTTCAATACGACGTCAGCGAAGCATATTTATTTGGCTCGTTTGCGCGGGGCGAACAAACGCCCGATAGCGATATTGACTTGCGTCTAGACTGCGGCAACACCATGACTTTCGGCGCGCTATACGAACTCTCCCATGAGCTTGAGAATGAACTTGGGCGAAAAGTTGATATCGTCACCAACCCACCAGAGCGCATGCGCCCGCCCTTCCGCAAAAGCATCGAGCAGGATGAGGTGCGCGTCTATGAAGCGCTGTAAACAGGACGAGGAGCTTGCGAATACCAACCCTCAACCCTTTCCTTCCAATGAGCCCAACCCGGAGACCCTCGAGGCCATCCGTGAAGGTGATGCATTCTTTGCGACGGGGGAGTGCGGTCGCTTCGACAACGGTGCTGATCTTATCAAAGCAGCTCTAAAGGCCCCTCACTCACGGCCAGCCAACGAGTGATGACTGTTTATCGTGCGGGTTTAATTGGCGCTCGCAAATACCCTGGACTGCACTATCGAATACCTCGTCTGGCAACCGATTGCTCTGGAGTACGACTCCTAGTGCCACTTTGTTGTGCGCCCCGGTATTGCATCGCACGTATAGAATCTAAGCATCCGCACGCCTGCCATTATCTTGATTGGAAGCCATATGGAAATCCCCGGCACCCTGTGCAGCAATGTGTACGACTTTGCGTTTTGCCCCGAGCCCTGTTACGACCGCCTGGTCGACCTCGCCGATCCCGAGGACTGGGGCCCCAGCAACCGCATCCTCAAAAACTACCTGTCGTTCTCGTTTAGCCGCGCGGTGTTCCTGACCGAGCGCGACGCGGACCAGACCGCGCCGTCCAACCTGCCGTTGGTGTTTGACGACGACCGCTGCCTATTCAACACCGGCCTGTACACGCGCCGTTACGAGACCATCTACGGCCTGTTTGAGCCCAACACCAAACCCGACGCGCGCCAGCGCTGGTTTTTGAAGGGTTTCTTTAAGGAAAGCGACCCCATGCTGGTCTCGTTTGAGTACCTACCGTGCCGCGTGCGCTTTGCCGAGGACCCTTCCGAGCTGGTCTTTGACTACCGCCTGCCTATCCGCTCCAACATCGACCACATTCTGGGCGACGAGGAGAACCTGACGCGCATTCCCGCCAGCCTGATGGGGGAGGACAATTCGCTGCTGCTGCGCCGCGCCTTTGAGGGCGCCGTCGTAGAGGCCGCCCGCCGCGCCGCCGCCAACTACACGCTCGCCGTCCCGCAATTCTACGGCGGCCGGATTCAGCTGCTCCTGCCGCTGTGCCTGACCGGCGACAAGCCCGAGCTGGCACTGACCATCCAGCGCGAGGACGGCTTCTACGCCGCGCGCACTTGCCTCACACTCGACATGGCCTACAACAACGCGCGACTCATTTGCCGCCCCGAGACTTCGTGGATTAAGCGTTAAATGCTGGTTTAGCTTCGGTCTTGCCGATTGCTTTGGTCGCTTTGGCTTGGCTAGCACCCACGAATTTAAAATCGAGGGCAAAAAGTTCTTGGTAAACCACGCGCGGCTATGATAGTATCTCTTTTGCCAAAAGGCGACGGGCGATTGGCTCAGGGGTAGAGCATATCCTTCACACGGATGGGGTCACAAGTTCGAATCTTGTATCGCCCACCATCAAAAGCGCAGGTCAGAGGTGTTGAGCCTCTGGCCTTTTTCTTTTTGACACCAAGGGTGACACCAAAACTGACACCAAAATTTTGATTTTTATTAAAATGGGGTCCCGTTTTTTATTGATCATGTCACCTTCACAAATCCTACATATTGAATATAATTTCCGTTCGTTGACTAACTTTAAGTGACGTCATTGACCATTTCGAAGAAAGATCACGCGCTCTTTCAATGAATTCTTTGCATGAGTCATACGCAATTGTGGAGACAGAGACCACTGGCACACAGTTCGTACCAGCACATTCACGCCTCGTGACAACCTTTCAACACATCCCATCCATTTTTTGGTCAGTGTTTGGTCAGCTTCCGGTACTTACCCGCATGATGCCCCGGTAGATAATCGGTGATGTCCGCAATCCGCGCGGCCTATGGCCGATACCAGGGGAGGCGCAAATGGACGAAATCGTCTGCGCAAACACCGCATTCCGCTACTGGCGCTGCCCGCCGCAGGTGCGCGATCTCTACCCGCGCCTGCCCAACTCCGAAGACGGCTGGCGAGCCCTATCCCAAGCCCCTTTCGTAACCGACGTCCTCAAAACCCCGATTATTTCTGTTGCTCCACCAGGCTGTTGTAACCACCATTCGGGTTTGCGCTCCACTATTCGCTGGGAAGGGGTATCGGATGCCGGCGCAACAATCGACACTCATTTAGGCTTTAGTGTCACCAACCCGCTTAACACGTTATTTACTATGACGCGCTTTGTGTCCCAAATAGATCTCGTACTGGCCATGTACGAACTTTGCGGCTGGTTTTCTGTTTTCGAGCCGGCCCCCGCTGCCGAAATGCAGTTAAAAATGGCGGAAGAGGGGAATCGCAATTCCAGCACGCAGGATCTGTTCGAACTTGGAGAAGGCGAAGACGAGGTTCCTTGGAATCGGGTTTATGCCCGCGCAACCGTAAAGGCCCCAGATAATGAAGGCCAATCGAATAAGCGTGAGGATGGAAGAGAGATTACAAAACTTAAAGGTACTTCTCTTTGGATGAGAAAGCCGCTTATCGAGCTGAGCGACCTGCATCAATTCGCCGATAAGGTCAAAAGTCAAATGTGGGGAAAGCAGTTTTATGATGCCGCTCAACAGGTTATCGGCATTGCTGCATCTCCACTCGAGGTCGCGGGGGTCCTGCTCCTAAGTCGTTCTCGACGTCTAGGTGGTTCAGGATTCAGATACGTGTACCTCAACGATTTAACCCCTCTATCCGAGGCAGCCCAAAACATCGCAGGTCAAAAGGTTTGCTACGGCGATATCGTGATTGTAAACCCAATCCTAATGAAGGCAGTAATTATCGAGATTCAAGGTGAAGTCATCCATGGATCAGGCGCGGTACTTGACCACGATGCGGAACGTATGACTGCGCTCCAGAGCATGGGTTTCGACGTATTCCTGGTAACTCACGATATGCTTAACGACAAAAAGCAGCTAGATACCATAGTCAAAAGCGTCTGCAGTCGTTTGGGGATTCGATATAAAGCCAAATCCGAAGCAATGAAGTGCGCCGAGACGCGACTTCGAGCAAATGTTTTGTGCAACTGGTTGGAAATCGGAAATTAGCCGGCGACATGGCACTAGAACAACCTAGTTTGCCTGCCAGTGAATTTGTATCATTTCAAAACTATGCCAGATTACGGGGCTGGACCCGGACAGGTCGTCCATACCCGACATTTCACGGAATTCACAAGTCGTCTACCTGCGGTTTTGATTTTACCGATTGCGGCATGCTCGGGGGTTCCCGGCCTAGCCCCGTAAACCGGCATGGTTTTAAGATCGCCGAGCGGGCGGGGGCGCGGTTGGCCCCGATAATGGGCCCGGCGCCGGCGGGACAGCCTTTGAGCGGATGGCGGCCCGCGCCGCGGAAGCGAAAAACGGCGGTCGGCGGGACTCGAGATGTCCCAAGGGCGCCGGAGAGGGGGTGTTCCTATAGTTTTGTCAACTGGGCAATGCTGTTTTCGAGATTGAATCG
>OLNN01001808.1_pt1 | contig 16567 bp, 12 predicted proteins | sample 1672141 | NCBI WGS metagenome assembly OLNN01 (sample SAMEA3136652, study PRJEB25190) | human gut metagenome | biome: human gut; feature: human-associated habitat; material: faeces | place: Austria | collected 2013 | reverse complement strand
GGAAGATCAAGTGGCCGCAGATCATGCCCACCACGCTGTACATCCTGGTCATCACCACCATCAACTCCTTCCAGTGCTTCGCGCTGATCCAGCTGTTGACTTCCGGCGGCCCGAATCACTCCACCGATACCATCATGTACTACATCTACTACACCGCCTTCAAGCTGTACAAGTACGGCTACGGCAACGCGATGGGTGTTATCCTGGCCCTGATGATTGCCGTGTTGTCCGCTGTGCAGTTCAAGGTCACGCAGTCTGACTGAAAGGAGGAAATTTGACATGGAAGCAACGAAAACCGCTGCGCCTGCCACTGAGCAGACCAAAAAGAAAAAGAAGAAAGTTTCCCCCTACATGGTGTTCAGCACCATCGTCATCATCCTGCTGGCGATTGCCTTTGCCTTCCCGCTGTACTGGATCATCACCGGCTCCTTCAAGACGCAGGTGTCCATCAACGCCACCACGCCCGAATGGTGGCCCAGTGAGTGGGTCGCCACGAACTACGCCAAGCTGTTCAGCCGCCAGAAAGCCCCCCTGTGGGAGTTTGCAGTGCCGTTCAGCAGCAGCTTCAGTAAAGACGGCAAGGACATCATCTGGTGGTCCGGCCCTCAGGTGCCCGCCGCCATCCGCTGGCTCATCAACACGGTCTTTATGGCCGTTGCCTCAATGATCCTGACCTGCATCACCTCCGCCATGGCCGGTTATGCCCTGGCGAAAAAGCGCTTCGTCGGCCGCAGCGTTCTGTTCACCCTGATCGTCTGCGCCATGGCGCTGCCCAAGCAGGTCATCCTGATTCCCCTGCTGCGCGAGATGAGCAGCCTGAACCTGTACAACACGATCTGGGCGGTCATCTTCCCCATCGTCGGCTGGCCTTTCGGCGTGTTCCTGATGAAGCAGTTCAGCGAGGGCATCCCCGGTGAGATGCTGGAAGCCGCCCGCATCGACGGTGCCAGCGAAGCCACGACCTTTACCCGCATCGCGCTGCCCATCATCAAGCCCGGCATCGGTGCGCTGGCCATCTTCACCTTCATCAACTCCTGGAACGACTACTTCATGCAGTTGATCATGCTGTCCAGCACCAGCAAGCTGACGATCTCCCTTGGTATCGCCAAGCTGCAGGCCGAGAACTCCACCGACTACGGCCTGATCATGGCCGGCGCCGCGCTGGCCGCCGTGCCCATCATCATCGTGTTCCTTGCCTTCCAGAAGTACTTTACCAAGGGCATCACGATGGGTGCTGTTAAGGGCTAAAAATCCGACCGCCGGAAGTTCCGGTTGTCGAAAAGCTCTTGTAGGGGCGAGCATTGTTCGCCCGTGCCCGTTTGCCTTGTATGAAAACTGACCCGGAAACCGCGATGCTGCGCCAAGTTGGCGGGCGACCGATGGTCGCCCCTACACATTCCATAAACCAAGAATGTGATTTTTTGACACGCTGTGTCGCCGCATCCCACATATCCGCACCACCCTTCTCCTTCAAAATTCAACGTAACACCAGCTATTTATGAACAGGAAGTGTTTTGTTTATGAAAGACATTACCAAGTACCGCGGCATTATCCCCGCCTTCTATGCCTGCTACGCACCGGACGGCTCTATCTCCACCGAGCGCGTCAAGGCGCTGACCCGCCACCTGATTGCCAAGGGCGTCAAGGGCGTCTACGTCGGCGGTTCCTCCGGCGAGTGCATCTACCAGCACCCGGACGAGCGCAAGGCCGTTCTCGAGGCCGTCATGAGCGAGGCCAAGGGCAAGATCACCGTCATTGCCCACATTGCCTGCAACAATACCGCCGATTCCGTCGAGCTGGCCGCCCATGCCGAGAAGTGCGGCGTTGACGCCATCGCGTCCATCCCGCCCATCTACTTCCACCTGCCCAACGACGCCATTGCCGCCTACTGGAACGCCATGAGCGCCGCCGCCCCCAACACCGAGTTCGTCATCTACAATATCCCGCAGCTGGCCGGCACGGCGCTGACCATGCCCCTGCTGCAGACCATGCTCAAGAACCCCAACGTCATCGCCGTCAAGAACAGCTCCATGCCCACCCAGGATATCCAGCTGTTCAAGGATGCCGGCATCCAGGCCCGCGGCGAGGATGGCTTCGCCGTGTTCAACGGTCCCGACGAGCAGTTCGTCTCCGGCCGCGTCATGGGCGCCGACGGCGGCATCGGCGGCACCTACGCCGTCATGCCCGAACTGTTCATCCGCATGAACGAGCTGATCGAGAAGGGCGACATGCCCACTGCCCGCGCCATCCAGTACAAGGCTGACCGCATCATCTACAAGATGTGCGAGGCCAAGGGCAACCTGTACGCGGTCATGAAGGAGATCCTGCGCCGGATGTACGGCCTGGAGCTGGGCGGCGTCCGTGCCCCGCTGGCCAACCTCGCCCCCGAGGATGAGGCCGTCGTCGCAGAAGCGCAGAAGATGATCGAAGAAGCCATTGCAGCACTGTAAGGGGTAAAAAATGATCGTAGATTCGTTCGATTACATTGCCTGTTACAAGGGCCTGCACCCGAACCTGGACACCGCCATCGAATGGCTGAACAGCCACACGCTGGATGCGCTGGAAAACGGCAAGACCATCATTGACGGCGACAAGGTTTTTGTCAACGTGATGGATGCCGACCTGCGCGACGCCGAGGGCGCAGCGTTTGAATACCACCGCCGCTACGCCGATCTGCAAATCGACCTGACCGGCGGCGAGTACCTGGGCTGGGCATCCGAGGGCAAGGACGAGGGCACCTTTGACGAGACCGCCGACTGCGGTTTCAAGTCTGCCCCCGATCACTGCGGCATGACGCTGGGCGATGGCCGTTTCGCCATCTTCTTCCCCGGCGAGCTGCACAAACCCAGCTGCAAAACGCCCGACTGCATCCACGTAAGAAAAGCCGTGGTCAAGATTTTGATGAAATAATTTGCATTCCCCAAGCCTTCCCCCTTGGGGGAAGGTGGCCCCGCAGGGCCGGATGAGGGGTAAGCTATCGGTGGTTGCCCGTAAACGGGTTGCCGCCGTAAGCTCCGCCCTCATCAGTCACCTTCGGTGACAGCTTCCCCCGAGGGGGAAGCCTTTTTGCGTATGGAAAGGAGTCCTCACTATGACCCACGAACAAATCTTCACCCAAATCCAGGGCGGCCTTATCGTCTCCTGCCAGGCATTGGAGCACGAACCGCTGTACACGAAAGAAGGCGGCGTCATGCCGCTGATGGCCAAGGCCGCCGCCCAGTCCGGTGCTGTCGGCATCCGCGCCAACACCGTGCGCGATATCACCCAGATCAAGCAGGTCGTTGACCTGCCGGTCATCGGCATTATTAAAAAGGATTACCCCGGCACACCAATGTACATCACCGTCACGATGAAGGAGGTCGACGAGCTGGTGGCCTGCGGCGTGGACATTCTGGCCGTGCAGGGCACCGGTGCCCTGCGCCCCAATGGGCAGACCAGCGCCGAATTTATCCGCGCCATCAAGGAAAAGTACCCCGACCAGCTCGTTATGGCCGACTGCGACAATATTGAGAATGCGCTGGCCTGCGCGGGAGCCGGTGCGGATTTCGTCGGTACAACGATGCGCGGCTACACCCCCGAGACGAAGGGCATCAACGACGTTGACTTCGGCTTTATCGCCCAGCTGGCCCGCGAGTGCCCGGCCAAGGTCATTGCCGAGGGCCACATCCACACGCCCGAGCAGGCCGTGCAGGCCCTCTACGCCGGTGCGTTCGCGCTGGTCGTGGGCGGTGCCATCACCCGCCCGGCCGAAATCACGGCCCGCTACACTGCCGCCATCAACAACCACAAATAAGCAGGTGCGCTATGAGTAAAACCTATCTGGGCGTCGATATCGGCGGCACAGCGGTCAAGCTGGGCCTGGTCGATGACACCGGCCGCGTGCTGCGCCGCGCCGAGCGCAGCGTCAGCTTTGACGGCTACAAGACGCCGATCCTGGACACCGTGCAGACCGCCATCCGCGACTTTTTGGGCAGCCATGATGTGCCGAAGCTCGAGGGCATCGGCGTGTCCGCCACCGGGCAGATCGACAGCCGCCGCGGCGTGGTCGCGGGGACCTGCGGCAATTTCCCCGGTTGGATCGGCGTGGATATCAAAGGCACGCTGGAACGCGATTTTGGCCTGCCGGTCACCGTCGCCAACGACGCCAACTGCATGGTACTGGGCGAAGTCTGGGTCGGCGCGGCCAAGGGGTACACCGATGTGATCGGTGTCACCTTAGGCACCGGCGTGGGCGGCGGCATCATCACCGGCGGCCGTTTGTTGGAGGGTGCGCGGGGCCTTGGCGGTGAGCTGGGACATTTCCGCCTGCACGCGCTGGACGGCGTGGCCTGCACCTGCGGTGCCATCGGCTGCTATGAGCGGTACGCCGCCACGACGGCGCTGGTGCGTGGTGCCCAAAAGATGGGCCTGGACGCCCCCGACGGCCGCGCGATCTTTGAGGCAGCCGCCGCAGGTAACGCCCGCACGCTGGCTGTGCTGAACGACTGGATCAGCGAGATTGCGCAGGGCCTGGCCGGGCTGGTACACATCTTCAACCCGCAGCTGATTTTGATTGGCGGCGGTGTCAGCGCCCAGCAGGAGCTTTTGATCGATCCGCTGGCCGCGCAGGTGTGCAAGTCGGTCATGCCCGCTTTCGCGGAGGGGCTGGAAATCAAAGCCGCCGCCCTCCAAAACGACGCCGGTCTGGTCGGTGCCGTGTATTATTTCCGGGAAAATCAATAACCACAACATCACCCCGGGCACATTGCCGAATCCGGCGTGTGTTCCTGGGGTGTTTTTCGTCATTTTGACGGCTATGCACTTTTAGTCTTTTTAGCATTTAAATTGCCTGTGCATAAACACAAATTTGCTTATTTAGTCCCTTTTAGCATCTCATTTCTTTAAAACCTCTTGCCGCACACATCATCTTGTGCTATAATACTGCCATGATGAACACAACATTACCACAATCGAATACCGCCCCCGTCTGCACGACGCTGGGGTCCGGGGTGTGGCTGGCGTTCCGGCATATCGCAGGCACATCGGCCCCCGCCGTTCCGCCGCCCGCCGCCGGGGCACACCTGCTCTCGGTGGAGTTCTGCCGCCGGGGCCGCCATGCGCTGCCCGCCGGGGACTACTGCACCATCGCCGCCGACGGCCACGCCGCTGTGAGCATGACCGCCGCCGGGGCCGACGACTACTATCCCGGGGCCGTTTATGAGGGGCTGCAATTCTGGATCGACCCGGACGCCCAGACCGGCAGCGGCTTTCTGGCCCTGATGGGCCTGGACGTCCACGGCATCATCAACTATTTCTGCGCCGGCGGCCCCTATTACTGCCCCATGGGTGACGAACTTGCCGCGCTGGTGGACGAGCTTTGGCGCGAATTCGACGTCTCGGGCTATGCCAGCCCGGGCGAGCTTCGCTATGCCGTGGTGCGGCTGCTCTATATGCTGCTGCAGCTGCCTTACGCGGACCAGATGGCCTGGTATCCCCGGGCGCAGGTGGATTTGGTGCGCGATGCCGAGACCCTGATGCTGGCAGATTTGTCGGTGCGCCACACCGCCAGGGAGCTGGCCGTGCAGTTCGGCGTCAGCGAGAGCAGCTTCAAAGCCTACTGCCGCGACGTGCTGGGCGACGGCTACCTGCCCTACTTCCGCCGCAAGCGGCTGGAAAAGGCTGCAGACCTGCTGGCCCACACGGACTTAAAGGTACAGGACATCGCCGTACAGGTCGGCTACGAGAGCCAGAGCAAATTTGCCAAAGCCTTTGCCGACCAATTCCGCCTGACCCCGCTGGAATACCGGCGGCTGGCGGAGAAATAAAAAAAGCTTTCCCCGTGGGCACAGTGTAAAAACTGTGCTCACGGGGCTTTTGTTGTTTATAGACCGCATTGCTTACTTTTTCTTTCCCAACAGTTCCTTACGGATATGCGCAAAGCACGCGTCCTCGCCCTTGTCGCGTAAAATCAGCAGGCAGGTTTCCAGCTGTTTGCGGGTCTCGGGGTGCAGGATGTAGTGATCCCTGCTGCGGTCGTAGTACTCCCACGCAGCGGCGTCGGTGTACCGGCTGCCCTTGTAGTTTTTGCTGGCGGCAATACGGTCGCAGACCATCTCGGCCACGTATTTTTCAGGCATCCGCATCCCGGCCATGGCATGGTCGCCGTCCGGGGCGTAGTCGATCCAATATTCCAAGTGGTGCTTGTTCCGGCCCTTGTGGTGCAGCCAGGCCGCGCTGTATCCTTCGGTCTGGCGCTGGGCGTTGTTGGGGCTGCAAGTGCCCTGCCAATACTTGGCACCGGCCCAGAACTCCACCGGCGCGAGCTTGCTTAAATCATGGGTCAGCCCCTGCCAGTACAGCCCGCAGCGGAAACAGTGCTTCATCACCAGCATTTTATGATGATGGATCGTTTTATAATGCTTGATCGGATGCCACAAAGTAAATACTCCTTTAGTAGATAATAGATAATAAAAAATGTAGTATTTTCGCCCCAAGGGCGAAAACGAAATTTTGAGCGCCGCGCAAGCGGTGCGATCCGCCAATTTTCTTATCCTTTATCTATTCTCTTTTTTATCTGTCCCATTTGTCGCACAGCGCGGCAATCTGGCTGGCGAATTTGGCAAGGTCCTTGTTAGCGCCGCCCTGGTTGTGGCGGATGACCTCCATCAGGCGCTTGCCCATGTTGACGAGCCGGTCGTAGGCAGCGCTGGTGCGCACCATCTCGGCGCTCTTGGTGCGGATGATCTTCTGCGTGTTGCCCGTCTCGGCGCAGGCAACGCGCCCTTCGGCCGCGATCCAGACCGAGCCATTGTACGGCGCGTCGGCCTCGTAGCCTTCGGTGCGCAGTTTCTCGGCCCAGTGCTCGGCCACAGCGTCCTCGCCATGATTGACAAAAACGAACTTCGGCTTCTCGTCAAAGGCGTGGAGCCAGGCGGCCAAACCGTCACAGTCCGCATGGCCCGAAAGCCCGCCCAGCTGCGCAATGCGGGCCTTGACCTGCACCGGCTCGCCGAAGAGCTTGACCTCCTGTGCGCCGTTGACCAGCGCATTGCCCAGGGTGCCCGGGCTTTGGTAGCCGACGAACAGCACCGTGCACTCCGGCCGCCAGAGGTTGTATTTCAGGTGGTGGCGGATGCGGCCCGCATCGCACATACCGGCGGCGGAGATAATGACTTTCGGCGTCGGGTCGCCGTTGATGGCCATGGATTCCTCTTTCGTCTCGCTGATGTGCAGCCCCGGGAACTGCAGCGGGTTCTGGCCGCTCTGCACCAGGGCAAGGGCCTCGTCGTCGTAACACTCGGCGAAGTTTTCCCTGAAAATCGTGGTAGACTTACTGGCCAGCGGGCTGTCCACGAACACCGGGAAATTGTCGTGGCCCTTGACGCGCTTTTCGGCCTTGATCTGGCGGAAGAAATAGAGCAATTCCTGCGTGCGGCCCACGGCAAAGCTGGGGATGACCACGTTGCCGCCCTTGTCAAAGGTCGATTGCAGCACGGCGGTCAGCTCGCCCAGGTAGTCGGGCTTGGGGCCGTGGCTGCGGTCGCCGTAGGTGGACTCCATGACGAGGTAATCGGCATGGCCGGGGTTGGCCGGATCCTTGATGAGCGGCTGGTGCTGGTTGCCGATATCGCCGGAAAACACGATGATTTCCGGCGCACGGCCCGGCTCCGCAATGCGCAGCGAGATGGACGCGCTGCCCAGCAGGTGGCCCACGTCGGTAAAGCGCACCTCGATACGCCCCTGGGGGCCGTCGAACAGGGTCTGCCATGCCTCATAGGGGCAGGGTACGAACTGCTTCATGACGTTTTGGGCGTCCTCGACCGTGTAGTCCGGCTCGATCATTTCTGCGCCGCTGCGCATGGCCTTACGGTTTTTCCACTCGGCCTCCTGCTCCTGGATGTGGGCGGAATCCTCGAGCATGATGCCGCAGAGGTCGCGGGTGGCCTCGGTCGTGTAGATGGGGCCGCGGTAGCCATTTTTGTACAGGTACGGGATGCGCCCCGAGTGGTCGATATGGGCATGGGTCAGCAGCAGGGCCTCATAGGTGCCGGGGGCATAGGGCAGGTCGGCGTTTTCGTAGACGTCGCGCCCCTGCTCCATGCCGCAGTCCACCAAAAAGCGGTGCCCCGCGGCTTCGACCTGTGTGCAGCTGCCGGTGACTTCCCGGTCAGCGCCGAGGAATGTGAGTTTCATGTGAGTGCCCCCTTTGGTCAAATAATCCATATGTTTGGTGAGCGGCGGGTGAGGTATGGGGATGTTTGGCAAGATGCGATGCGGGGCGTCGAGAACGCCGCCCCCTACAACTAAAGTGCCAAGTCGTGCCAAGGGAAAGGTGCGGCGGCCAGAGGGCTGGCCGCCCTACGGAGCAGCAGAGGAAAAGCGAGAGGGGTAAGGGAGGGCGGAAGCCCTCCCCTGACGGCGCGGGCGGAGCAGAGCCCCGCACCACGTCGCAACAGCGGCAGTTTTCTTTGCGAGCTTTCTTTTGCTGCCAAAAGAAAGCGACCTCCCGGGAGGATGCCGTTCATCCTTTAGCCGCGCCGCCCGACGCCGTACTGCGGGGCCTCGGGCAGGACAAAGTCATCATTGAAATTGTTCGTCAGGTCGTTAATGTTCATGCGTACAGCCCAGAATACGTCGCCGTAGTCGCGCAGGACGGTATAGTCAACATTCAGGGCCGCCAGCGTGGCCGTGTCGGTGACGATGTAGGCGGTGTCGCCCTCGGGCGCGTACTCGGTCAGGCTGTTCTGGTAAACGCGGCTCACCGTACCGCCGTCGGCCAGGGCCTTGGCCGCGTCAGCGGGCAGGCTGACCAGCTGGATGCGCGCCGTGGCAGGCAGGGCGTTCAGCAGGTCACCGCGGGTGATATCGCCGTATTCCAGCTCGGTCACGCCGCCAGCAAAGGCTTCAGCGGATGTGCCCTCGGGCAGGCCGCCGGCGTTGTCGTTTGCCACAATTTCAGCGTAGAGCGCCGCCAGATAGTTGCCGAAGCTGATGGTCTTGCTGGTGTCGGGGTTCTCGGCGTAGGTGAACAGCGGCGTGTAGTAGATGCTCTGGTCATCGGCGTCCAGCCCGGCCAGCTTGGCGGCGGCGTAAATGTAGGCGTCCGCACCCGCCTGCTGCGCTTCGTCAACGCTCTCGGTCGGGGCGGCGGTGTCCTTGCCGCCTGCGGCCTCGGTGTCCTTGTCGGGGTCGGCAGCATCACTTGCCGTGGTCTGGTCGTCGGCGGCAGCACTGGCGGCCAGGGTTTCCCAGTCGGTGCGTTTTGCCTGCAAGGTGTCCGCCGTCACGGCGCTCTGCACCTCGGCGCGGCAGCCGCCGCCCTGGGTGAACACCAGATTCAGCTGCGCCACGCCGTCCAGGCCCAGGCCCGCGCCCAGCACGTTCGCGCTGCTCTCGGCGGTCGTGCCGTCGATGATGGCGGTCACGCCGCTGTTCAGCAGCGCCTTCTGCCAATCCCCCTCCGGCGTGGTGGACGCCACGGCGATGATGGCATCGCACCCGGCGTTCTGCAACGCCGTGATCTGCTCGTTCGCGGTGTCGGTCCAGTCGCGGGCCGTGATGAACTCGCCATTGGAGGCGGAAATTTTCGCTGCCTGGGCTGTATCGTTCAGCGCAAAGAAGCCGATTTTGTACCCCGCGCGCTCGACGATCGTGTACATACCGTTGGTGACGCGGTTGCGGTTCCAGCTGGTGGAGCGGTAGAACACGGCGGTGGCGTCGGTGTTGATGAGGTTCGACGCCAGCGACGGGCCGCTGCCCATGTTGGCGTCGCTGACCAGGCGGGATGTTCCGTAGGCGAAGTCGTCCAGCGCCATGGCCTGCAGGTCGTACCCGGCTGCCGAGAAGCCGGACAGCATATCCATACCGCCGGTCAGGCTGGCGCTCTGGGTACCGTGCAGCGCCCCGCCCGCATCCAGCAAAATCGAATCCGGGGTCGAGGCCTTCAGCGCGGCGGCGTCCGCCAGCGTCGTTCGGTCGCCGTGCAGCCCTGCTGTGGCAAAGACCGGGACCGTAATGTCCCCAATACGCACCAGGCAGGAAATGCTCTCGGTACCGTCGGCCAGCGTGGCCGTGATGGTACATTCGCCGCTGTCGGTGCGGGCGCGGACCGTGCCGTTTTTGTCCACGGTGGCAATGTTTTTGTCACTCGTCGTCCAGTAGACCCTGCGGCCGCCTTCGTCCTCGCCCGGCTCATTCGTCGCCAGCGTGGCGTAGGCGTCCTTGCCATCCATGTGCAGCTCATCGGTGCGGGTGTCGTTCAGCAGCACCGGCGCTGCTGTCTTGCCGTTGCAGGCCGACACGCCTGTAAATGTAAACGGCCGCATGACGAAATCCAGATCCACCGTCTCGCTCTGCACACCGTAGTCCGCGCCAGGGGCGCTGTACGTCGACTGCCACATATCGTAGGTGCCGTTGTAGCCCAGCTCGTCGGCAAAGCGGGCGATCCAGAGATTGCCGCGCCATTGGTCGAAGCCGGGATCCGAAAAGCGGCCCCGCACCCAGTTCAGCGAGGCATAAAGCCCCTGCTTGCCGGTGTAGCCGTGCTCTTCCAGCCGGGAGAAGAACGCCTCGGTCAGCTCGGCCATCTCGGCGGGGAAAACGCCGCTGATGTACTTATCTTCCAGGTCGTAGTAGACCGGGTAGCTCAGCTGGTAGGGCGCGGCGGTGTAGTCGTCCAGACCTTCCTGCGGCGGGGCGGTCAGGCCCAGCAGCCGGGCAACGTGGTCGGCCTCACTGCGGGCCTCCTCCACCGTCGTCGCGTAGGAGTAGAGATAGGTGCCGAAGGGGATGCCCAGCCGGGTACACTCGTCAGCGTTGCGCCGCCAGTAGGTGTCGTCCTGGGCCCAGTTTTCTTCCTGGCCGTCCCACTCGCCGCCGTAACCGCAGCGGATGATGGCAAAGTCGATACCGGCGGCCTTGGCCTTTTCCCAGTCCACCTCGCCCTGGAACTTGGAGACGTCCATGCCCTTGAGCACGGCTGCGGGCATGGCCTGGCCGCTGGTGTTGAAGTAGTAGCCCAGCTCGTTTTTCTGCCAGGCGTCGGCGGGCGTGCCAAAGTCCGGCGCGGCGGGGCCTTCCGGCTCGGCCGTGCAGCGCACCAGCACCACAGACACCACCAGTACCACAACCAGGCAGAGCAAACACAGCCCCAGTACCAGCATACTGCGGCGGCGTTTGGCACTGCGGCGCTTTGGCTTTTTGGGCGGCTGCGGCGGGCGCGGGGCCGCCGTTTGGGCCGGTCTGGCCTTGGCGGCAGCGCGGGCGGGGCTGCGGTAGACTTTGCGTTCTTCTGGCACGGCGGTTTACCTCTCTCCGGGTAGATTTTATGCAGGGATAGCTATTATTAGTGTAGCATTTTGTCGAAGAAATTACAATCAGCCGCAGCAGATATTGGGGAAATTTTACACAAAAAAACCCGTCGTGGATACGGCGGGGTCGTAGGGGGGCGGCGTCCTCGACGCCCCGCAAATCAGTAGATGTTACCCGGGGTCAAACGCTGTTCGTCCGCGCCACAAAAGGCAAACGGCCGCCCGCCTTTCACGCGCGGGCCGGGCATGCCCGGCCCCTACAGGAGCTGCACTGCCGAGACTTCACAGCCCCTTCTTTTTACACGTCCAAAAATAGTACGGCACCTCAAACGCCAGCATGACGCACCAGCCGAAGGCGCAGGCAAAGGCGATGCCCTGCAGCCCCACACGCGGGGCCAGCACAGCGGCTGCGGCGGCGCGCAGACCCGCCTGCATACAGGTCCCGATCAGCGTCGTCGTCATCTTGCCCATGCCGCGGTAAAATCCCTGGAAACCGTTCGTCAGCGCGGGCAGGGCATAGAACACCGCCATGTACCCCAGGTACTCGCTGCCCAGGGCCACCACGTCGGCGGCCCCCTCCCCCGCCACAAACAGCGAGAGGATCGGCCCGCGGAATGCCAGCGTCGCGCAGCCCACCAGCAGCCAGTAACCCAGTTCCAGCCGCAGGCCCACGGCAAAACCGCGGCGGATGCGCTCGTTCTGCTGTGCGCCCCGGTTCTGGGCAATGTAGGTCGTAATGGCCGTCGCGATGCTCTGCTCCGGCGTAAAGGCGAAATCGTCCACCCGCGTGACCGCGTTGAACGCCGCAATGGCTCCGACGCCCAGCGCGTTGACCTGCCCCTGGATCAGCACCTTGCAAATCGGCTGCACCGCCTGCTGCAAAGCCGTGACCGAGCCATAGCGCAGGATCGGCCCCAGCAGGTCGCGGCGGATGCGCCACTGCCCGCGCCCAGGGCAAAGCTCCGGCACGCGGCGGGCCATGTAAACGGCTGCCAGCACGGCGCTGGCGGCCTCGGCCGCCACGGTGGTGACGGCGCTGCACACGATGCCGAAGCCCAGCCCACCTATCAGAATCAGGTCGAGCACGGCGTTCAGCACGGCGGAGAACGCTAAAAATTTCAGCGGCGTTTTGCTGTCGCCGACGCTTTTCAGCCCCACCGCCAGCGCGTTATAGAAAAACGTGAACGGTGCGCCCAAAAACGTGATGCGCAGATAGATGGCTGTGATGCCGAAAATCGCATCCGGCACGGCCAGTGCGCGGAGTATCCACGGCGTCGCCACACAACCCAGCGCCGCAGCGCCGCAGCAGAGCGCCGCCCCGAACAGCAGCGTCGTCGCCAGCGTTTCTTGCAGCCGGTCGGTTCGTTTGGCCCCGAACGCCTCACTCATCAGCACGCCCGCGCCGATGCACAGCCCGCTGATGGCCAAAATTACAAGGTTCATGACCGGCCCGGCCACGCCCTCGGCGGCCAGGGCATCCTGCCCGATGAACCGCCCCGCGATGATGGAATCCACCGCATTGTACGCCAGCTGCAGCCAGTTCCCCAGCAGCAGCGGCACCGCATACAGAAAGAGGTGCCCCAGCGGGGCACCCTTGGTCATATCACGCATCATTATCAGCTCTCAAAACGGAAAATCTGCCACCTTCAGCGTGACAACGCCGTCGATGGTCTGGATACAGCCATCTGCCGGGTAGTTGGGCATGGCCTTGAACGCGTCGGAATTGCTGATGGCACGGACAGTCTCGTCCGCGCATTCGTTGAGCTGGACGCCCAGCTCGTCCCACACCAGCACATACCAGCCGTGGGCGTTGAACGTCGGGTCGTAGGAGAGCGGGCCGAACTGCGCCAATTCCCCGGCCATAGGCTTGAGCGGGGATTCCTCCGGGTACGCGCCGCGCTTCGGCTCGCCCAGGATCACGACCTCGGCGCCGTTCTGGTAGTCGGCGTTTTCTTCCAGCCGGGTACACAGGCGGTTGGCGAGGTTCACAACGGTGGTCTTTTGTTTCAGCATGACCGCCGCGTCGTTGTTGACCTGCACGGCAAATCCGCGCAGCAGCACCGCACAGAACGCCGTGCAGAGCGCCATCCCCCAGGAGAACGCCCGTTCCGTCAACGCGGGAGCCGCGTCGATCACGGCGATAGCAAACGGCACCACGATGGCCAGCGAGCCCGCCATCCGCAGCGCCACAGTGGCCCCGGTGTTGATAACGTCGGTCACATTGGCTGCGGCGGGCAGCAGGGCCACCAGCATCACCGCCGCAGCGGCGGCCTTGCGGTCATGCAGCACGACGAGCCACCGCAGCCCAGCCAGTGCCGCCAGCACAAACAGCAGCAGGTAGCCTGCGATCTGCCCATAGTGGTTTTGGGCAATGCCGTGGGTGAAGAAGTAGGCGTAAAAATCAAAGTAGGCGTTTTTCAGGCCCAGCGGCAGACTGCGCAGCGTGTCCAGCCCCACAGCGTTGATGCCGTTCACACCGGACAGGCCCACATCGTACAGCCGCAGGAACACCTTTAAAATCAGCATATACAGCACCGCGCCGCTGCCGCCCATCAGCACCATGCGCAGAGTGGTCAGGCCGGTGGCTTTCCACGCGCCGGGGCGGCGCAGAACCGCCAGAATCAGCAGCATGACGCACAATCCTGCCGCCGTACCCAGGTTGGCCTGGTACATACCCAGCGAGAACGCCATACAGACCGTGCCCGCCAGCCAGGCAAAGCGTAGACCGCAGACAGCGGACTGCACCGCCAGCACAGCCAGCAGGAAGGACAGCGCATAGGACACGCTGCAATAGTGGAAAAACTCGATCTCCGCCACATAGGGCGCACAGACCAGCGTGAGGGGAATCAGATATTTTGCCGTGCGGCTGCGCACGCCGAACAAATCCGTCAGCAGCACACCCGCCAGCGCGTAGAGGAACAGCATCAGCAATGCAGAAAGTGCAGGCTGGTTGATGCCGCCGCGCAGCATATCCACCAGGCGCAGTGCCCAACGGCCCTGCTCGGTTTCCCAATACAGGTGCTCGGGCCAGCCGTCGGCAATGTACAGTGCGCCGATGTGTACGGCATCCATCGTGCCCAGCTGGTTAGCGTAGATCGTGTAATGTACGCCGCAGCCGACCAGCAGCGCCACGACCAGCGGGCGGAAGTTTTTGGCCCACCACAGGCTTACTTTTTTCTGCCAGTCCATCGTTTATTTTTTATCCTCTTCGGTCTCGGCCACAATGTAGATGGGGCGGTGCTTGACCTCTAAGTAGGTTTTGGCCAGGTACTCGCCCACGATGCCGGTGCAGAACAGCTGGACACCGCTGCACAGCAGAATGATGCAGACAAGGCTTGGCCAGCCGGAGGTCGGGTCGCCGAACATCAGCGCCCGGACGATGACAAAAATAATGCCGATGAACGCCAGCAGGCAGAACAGAACGCCCACGCCCGCCGCCATCAGCAGCGGCGTGGTCGAGAAGCCGACAATACCCTCGATGGAGTATTTGAACAGGCCCCAGAAATTCCACTTGGTCGTGCCGGCCACGCGCTCGATGTTCTCGTAGTCGAACCATTTGGTCTTAAAGCCGACCCAGCTGAAAATGCCCTTGCTGAAGCGGTTGTACTCGGCCATGCTCAAAACCGCGTCGGTCATTTTTCGGCTCATCAGGCGGAAATCCCGCGCACCATCGACAATCTCCGTATCAGACATCTTGTTGATGATCTGGTAGAATTTGCGGGCGAACCAGCTGCGCAGCGGCGGCTCGCCCTTGCGGGTGGTGCGGCGGGTGGCGGCACAGTCGTACGCGCCGGTCAGCAGCGTGTCCAGCATCTGCGGCAGCAGCGCGGGCGGGTCCTGCAGGTCGGCGTCCATCGTGGCGACATAATCGCCCCTGGCGGCCTGCAGACCGGCGTAAATGCCGGCCTCCTTGCCAAAGTTGCGGCTGAACGAGACATAGCGCACCCGATCGTCCTGAGCGTGCAGTTCGCGGGCCACACGCAGCGTACCGTCGCGGGAGCCGTCATCCACAAAGATGAACTCAAAATCCGCGCCGTGGCTGGTTTTCATTTCCGCCGCCACGCGGGAGGCTTCTTTATAAAAAAGCGGCATCGCTTCTTCTTCATTGTAACAGGGTACAATCAAACTGATGAGCATGGTGTGGACCTGCTTTCGTCAAAGTATTTGTAGCTTTTATTATAGCGTAGTTTGGCGGGTTTGTAAACAATGGATGTGGCGGGGTTCCTAAAGCCTTGGCCCCGCAGGGCCGGATGAGGGGCGCGTGTGCCGCAGCCACCCAGTAGCGGGTTGTAAGGCAAGGCCGCCCCACATCAGTCAGCGGTCGGGGCCGCTGACTGAATGGCTTCTGCAACACAAAAAAGGCAGAGCTTTCGCTCTGCCTTGGGTTCATGCTATAAATCAGCCTTTGACTGCGATATTGACCAGCTTGCCCTTGACGTAGATCTCCTTGGCAATGGTCTTGCCGGCGATGGCTTCGGCCACGGCGGGCTCGGCCTTGGCGGCAGCAATGGCGTCCGCGCTCTCGATGGCGGCGGCCACCTTGATGCGCGCCTTGACCTTGCCGTTGACCTGCACGGCGATCTCAATCGTCTGCTCCACGCACTTGGCCTCGTCGTAGGTGGGCCAGGCGTGGTAGGCCAGCTGCTCGGTGTGGCCCAGCTGCTGCCACAGTTCCTCGGTCATGTGGGGGGCAAACGGGTTCAGCAGCTGCAACAGCAGCTCGTACTCGGCCTTGGTCGCACCGCCGTTATCGCTCAGCGCGTTGACATAGATCATCAGCTGGGCGATGGCGGTGTTGGCCTTCAGTGCGTCGATATCCTCGCCGACCTTCTTGATGGTGCGGTTGGCGACGGCCTCCAGCGCAGGGCGCATGCCCTCTCCGGGGACGAGCTTCTCGCTCATGGACCAGATCTTATCCAGGAAGCGCTTGCAGCCCTTGATGGAGGAGGTGTTCCACGGAGCGGCCTTCTCGAAGTCGCCGATGAACATCTCATACAGGCGCAGGGTGTCGGCACCGTACTCGTTGACAACATCGTCGGGGTTGACGACGTTGCCCAGAGACTTGGACATCTTGACGATCGGGTGCTCGGCCATCTCGCCGTATTTCTCGACCAGGGCCTTGCGTGCGCCTTTCTCGTCGCCGTACTCGGCCAGCAGGCGCTTGCGCTCGGCGTCGGGCTGGTTCTCAAAGGCATGGGGGTTCAGGCCCAGGATCATGCCGTGAGAGGTACGCTTCTGGTACGGCTCCTTGGTGGGCACAACGCCGATGTCATACAGGA
>OLNN01001807.1_pt1 | contig 16572 bp, 13 predicted proteins | sample 1672141 | NCBI WGS metagenome assembly OLNN01 (sample SAMEA3136652, study PRJEB25190) | human gut metagenome | biome: human gut; feature: human-associated habitat; material: faeces | place: Austria | collected 2013 | reverse complement strand
GCGGCGGCGCTCGGCGTCTCGCTGGCCGGGCTGGCGGCGCTGTGGGGGCTGGGCGGCGGCGCGGCGGACAGCAAGATTCTCTGCGCGCTGTTCAGCGCCGCCGTGTTTGCGGCGCTGGCCCTGGTCTCGCCGCTTTTGCGCCGGGGCCCGTTTGAGCGCCTGTGCGCGCTGCTGGGCAAATATTCCTACGCGGTGTTCCTGTGCCACCATGTTCTGATCCAGCGCCTTGTGCGCGGGTTCGACCTCTCGTTGCTCACCCGGCGGGACACGGTGCTGCTGTTCTTTGCCTACCTTGTGGCCACGGCCGCCGTCTCGGCGTTCTTGTTCTGGCTGGACGCCAGGGTGCGCGCCGGGGCCGCGGCGCTCTGGCGCGGCGCGCCGCGCTGAAGGATTTCGCCCCGCCGCCCGGCGGGGCGCTGCTTTTGCGGCGTTTTTTGGCGCGGCCTATGTACAAAACCCGGTCGGTAGGCTATAATGAAAATAACTGTAAAGCGCCGCGCTCCGGCGCATCGGCAACGCAAAACCGGAATATGAAAGGGGAGACCGACTGTGCCGCAATTTTCCGTCACCCTCGCCAAGATCGCGGAAGAATCCAACCTGATCACCCTCTACGCCCCCAGGGACCTTGCCGAGACCAAGGTCGTCACGGCCGAGGTGTACCGCCCCGGCATCTTCCTGGCCGGGTACTACCAGTTCTTTGACCGCACGCGCATCCAGATCATCGGCCTGACCGAACTTTCCTATCTGCAGGAGCTGGACCCCGCCGTGCGCCGCAGCCACATTGAAAAGCTGTTCTCCTTTGCGCCCCCGGCCGTCATCCTCTCCCGCGGGCTGGAGCCGCTGCCCGAAATGATCGAGTTCGCCAAAACCTACGGCGTCACGCTGCTGCGCTCGGGCGAGATGACCAGCCCGCTGATGAGCAGCCTGATCACGACGCTGAACACCGAGCTGGCCCCGCGCATCACGCGCCACGGCGTTCTGGTCGAAGTCGCGGGCGAAGGCATGCTGATCCTGGGCGATTCCGGCGTCGGCAAGAGCGAGACCGCCATCGAGCTGGTCAAGCGCGGCCACCGCCTTGTGGCGGACGACGCCGTCGAGCTGCGCAAGGTCTCCTCGCACAAGATCATGGGCATGGCCCCGGCCAACATCCGCCACTTCATCGAACTGCGCGGCATCGGCATCATCAACGTGGCCCGCCTGTTCGGCGCGGGCGCCGTCAAAAACAGCGTCGAAGTCGAGATGGTCATTGAGCTCGAACCGTGGGAGCGCACCAAAAACTACGACCGCACCGGCCTTGAATACAATACTTACGACATTCTCGGCGTGCCGGTGCCCAGCATGCTGATCCCGGTCATGGCCGGGCGCAACCTGGCCGTTATCCTGGAGACGGCGGCCATCAACAACCGCCAGAAGGAAATGGGTTACAACGCCGCGCAGGAGCTCATCAACAGCCTCGGGCTGCAGGGCGATATCGGCGTCGGCCTGTGACCGCCACAAAAGGAAGGATCTATGCAAATCATCGCAGACCTGCACACCCACACGCTGTGCGCCACCCACGCCTTTCACACGCTGCTGGAGATGGCCGCGGCGGCCAAAGCCATGGGCTACCGCGCCCTGGCCGTGACCGACCACGCGCCCGCCATGCCCGATGCGCCGCATCTGTGGCATTTCGGCAACTTCAGCGCGCTGCCGCGCGTCATTGACGGCGTGGCCATGCTCTACGGCGCGGAAGTCAACGTGATGGACACGCTGGGCGGGCTCGATCTGCCAAACAGCCTTCTGCGCGGGATGGACTGGGTCGTGGCCTCCATCCACAGCCCCTGCATCCCCGGCATCCTGACCGAGCGCGAGGCCACCCGCCTGTGGCTCGGCGTGGCCGAAAACCCTTATGTGGACTGCATCGGCCATTCGGAGCAGCAGCACTATAAATACGACTACGACCTTGTTGCCAAAGCCTTTGCCAAAAACAACAAGGTGGTGGAATTCAACGGCAATTCGTTCCAGGTCCGGCGCGACGGCGCCGCCAACATGCGGGCGCTGCTGCGCGCCTGCCGGGACAACGGTTGCCGCATTGCGCTCAACAGCGACGCGCACAGCATCCGCCAGATGCAGGAAAATATGGCGGCGCTGTGCGCCCTTGTGGAGGAAGAACATTTCCCGCCGGAGCGGATCGTCAACGCAAGCACCGCCGCGCTTGCGGCGGAACTTGCGCGCCACGGCCGCGCCTGCGCACGGGAGATCGGAGGAATATTCGCATGAAATACACCATCGGCATCGACCTGGGCGGCACCACCATGACCGCCGGCGTCGTCAATGAAGCGTGTGAGATCGTCGGCAAGCTGACCTGGCCCACCCGCCTGCCGCGCCCGTCCAAAGACCTGGAAAAGGCGATGGCGGAGCTGTGCCGCACCGTCGCCGGCCAGTGCGGCGTCTCGTTTTCGGATGTCGAGTATGTCGGCATCGGCACGCCGGGCAGCGTCAACTTCACCACCGGCTTTGTGGGCTACAACACGAACTTCGGCTACTATGACTGGAACCTCGGCCCCGACATGGCCGCGCTGCTCGGCTGCCGCGTCTATGTCGAGAACGACGCCAACGCCGCCGCTTTCGGCGAATACCTTGCGGGCGGCGCCAAGGGCTATCAGGACGCCGTCATCATCACGCTGGGCACCGGCATCGGCAGCGGCATCATCCTCTCGGGCAAGATTTTGCGCGGGTTCAACTTTGCCGCCGGGGAGATGGGCCACACCGTCATCGTCAAGGACGGCCGCCCCTGCAACTGCGGCCGCCGCGGCTGCTGGGAGCGCTACGCCTCCTCCCGCGCGCTCAGCGAGGACACGCGCGAAGCCATGCGCCAGGACCCCGACACGCTGATGTGGAAGATCGCGGGCGACCTGGACCACGTCAACGCCAAGACCTCCTTCGACGCGATGGAAGCCGGGGACGCCACGGCCCGCAAGGTCGTGGACAACTGGATCGGCTATGTCGCCTGCGGCGTGGCCAACGTTGTCAACACCTTCCAGCCGGAGGTCGTCTGCATCGGCGGCGGCGTGTCCAACCAGGGCGAGGTCCTGCTCGCGCCCGTCCGCGCGATCGTGGAGCAGGAGACCCGCAACATCACCAGCGGCAGCTGCCCGGCCATCTGCGCTTGCCAGCTGCACAACGACGCCGGCGTGATCGGCGCGGCCCGTCTGGCCGAATCCATCTGAGCCCCAAGGAGGCAACTATGGCGGTATCCATCCCCGAACTGCTGCAGGACCTGCGGGCAGAAACCCTGCCCTGCACCGAAAACGAGCCCCTGGCCCGGCACACGACCTTCCGCATCGGCGGCCCGGCGGCGGTGTTCTGCCAGCCGCGCACGGCGGCCGAGCTGATGCGCACGCTGGAGCTCTGCCGCGCGCACCATGTGCGCACCTATCTTTTGGGCAACGGTTCCAACGTGCTGTTTGCCGACGCCGGGTTCCCCGGCGCGGTCGTCTGCCTGACCGCGCTGGCCAGCCAGCCGACGCTGGAACGCCAGCCGGACGGCCGCGTGGCGCTCAAGGCCGGGGCCGGTGTGACGCTGGCCGCCGTGTGCCGCGCCGCCTGCGCGGCCGGGCTCACCGGGCTGGAATTCGCCTACGGCATCCCCGGCACGGTGGGCGGCGCCGTCTACATGAACGCCGGGGCCTACGGCGGCGAAGTCAAGGACGCGCTGGCGTCGGCCGCCTTTCTGGACGAACGCCTGCGCCTGCAGACGCTGCCCACCCCCGCGCTGGCGCTCGGCTACCGCACCAGCGTGTTCGAGACAAAAAACTGGTGCATCCTGGAAGCGACCTTCCTGCTCAAACCCGACCCGCAGGGCCCGGCGGCCATTCAGGCGCGCATGGAGGACTTCATGGCCCGCCGGCGCGACAAGCAGCCGCTGGACCTGCCCTCGGCGGGCAGTACCTTCAAGCGCCCGCAGGGCGCGTTCGCGGGCCAGCTCATCGACCAGTGCGACCTGCGCGGCTTTGCCGTCGGCGGCGCGGCCGTCAGCGAAAAACACTGCGGCTTTGTCGTCAACAAGGGCGGGGCCACCTGCGCCGACGTGCTGGCCCTGACCGAAGAAGTGTGCCGCATCGTGAAGGAAAAGACCGGCTACACGCTGGAACGCGAGATCCGCGTGGTCGGCTGAAACGCGTTTTGGGAGGAACTTTGTCCATGAACTTTCTTGTCGTTACCGGCCTGTCCGGCGCGGGTAAATCCATGGCGGCCAACGCCCTGGAGGACATCGGCTTTTTCTGCATCGACAATATCCCGGCGGGGCTGCTGCCCCGCCTGGTCGATTTTGCGCTGCAGGGCGAAAACCAGCTCCAGCGTGTGGCCGTCGTCATGGACATCCGCGGCCTGCGCTCGCGCGCGGCGGCCGAAACCGCGCTGCGGGCGCTCGACGAGAAAAAGATGGACTACGACATCCTTTTTCTGGACGCCTCCGACGCGGTCATCCGCCGCCGCTACAAAGAGACCCGCCGCCTGCACCCGATGGCCCAAAACGGCCAGCTGCCCATTGACGAGGCCATCTGCCGCGAGCGGGAAATTTTGCAGCCGCTGCGGGAGCGCGCCCGCTATATCATCGACACGTCGCAGTTTTCGGCGGCGCAGAACCGCGAGCGCATCTGCAGCCTGTTCCTCAACAAAGGCCAGTGTGCCATGTCGCTCAACATCATCTCGTTCGGCTTCAAGTACGGCCTGCCGCAGGAGGCGGACATCGTGCTCGACGTGCGCTGCCTGCCCAACCCGTTCTATGTGCCCGAGCTCAAAGAGCTGACCGGTCTGGACCAGCCGGTCGTTGATTACGTCATGCAGAGCGCCGACTCGCAGGAGCTGCTGCGCCGGTACGAGAGCATGCTCGAATTCTCGCTGCCGCTCTATGTCAAGGAGGGCAAAAGCCAGCTTGTCGTGGCGGTGGGCTGCACGGGCGGCAAGCACCGCTCGATCACCTTTGCCCGCAAGCTGGGCGAATTCTGCGAAGGCCTCGGCTACCAGCCCGTCGTCATGCACCGCGACGCCAAACGCACGATGTAAAGGCCGTGTGCCGCTGCCTGTATAAAAAAACGCCGAGAGGGGAGGAGGGGAGAGCGATGAGCTTTTCACAGGACGTCAAAAACGAGATCCTGCGCCGCAAGATCACCCGCCCCTGCTGCTGCCGGGCCGCGGCTTATGCGGCGGCCTGCTTCGGCAAATATTTTGACGAGCGCGGCATCGTGCTGCAGACAGAGACCGAGGGCGTCGCCCACTTTGTGCAGCGCATGTACGGCCGCTGCGGCATTGCGGGCGAGGTCGTGCGCAAGGAGCGCCCGGCCGGGCCGGTGTTCGAGTTCCATGTGCAGGAGCCCGAAGCCGTGCGCAAAGCGCTGGAACTGTTCGGCCACACCGGGCGCGAACCGGCGCTGCGCATCCGCCCGGACAGCTTCAAATGCCAGAACTGCGTGTCCTGCTTTGTCTCAACGGCGTTTTTGTGCTGCGGCACCGTCAACGACCCTGAAAAGGGCTATAACATCGAATTTTTGTCCACGCGCTACCAGCTGTCCCAGCAGCTGGAGGCCATTTTGGCCGAGCACGAGTTCCACCCCCACCGCGCGCTGCGCAAGGGGGCCAGCACCGTCTATGTCAAGGCGGGCGACCATATCGAGGACCTGCTGACCTTTATGGGCGCGGGCAATGCGGCCATGCGCATCATGGAGCAGCGCATGTACAACGACATGCGCAACAAGACCAACCGCCTGTCCAACTGCGAGACCGCCAACCTCGGCAAGAGCGTGCAGGCGGCCGTGCAGGTGCGCCAGGCCATCGAAACGCTCGAACAGGCCGGCGCGCTGGACACCCTGCCCGCCCCGCTGCCGGACACCGCCCGCCTGCGGCTGGCTTACCCGGACCTGCCTCTGTCCAAGCTGGGGCAGAAATTTGACCCGCCGGTCAGCAAGGCGGGGCTGTGCCACCGTTTCAAGCGCATCCAGCAGGCCGCCCGGCGCCTGCAGGAAAACCAGTCCGCGGCCGCCGCGCCGGGAAAGGAACACCATGGCTGAACCATCCGCCCGCCAATTCACCCACCTGCACCTGCACACAGAGTACAGCCTGCTGGACGGCGCCTGCCGCATCGACAAACTGTTCGACCGCATCAAGGAGCTGGGCCAGACCGCCGTCGCCATCACCGACCACGGCGTCATGTACGGCTGTGTGCAGTTTTATGACGCCGCCGTTGCCGCGGGCATCCGCCCCATCATCGGCTGCGAGGTCTATGTCGCCACCCGCACCCGCTTTGACAAGGTCAACCGCATCGACGGCAACAACCACCTTGTGCTGCTGTGCAAAAACGAGACCGGCTACAAGAACCTGATCAAAATGGTCTCGGCCGGTTTCCTTGAAGGCTTCTACTCCAAGCCGCGCATCGACAAAGACCTGCTCGAAGCCCACCACGAGGGCCTCATCTGCCTGTCCGCCTGCCTTGCGGGCGAAGTGCCGCAGGCCATCCTTTCGGGCGATTACGAGCGCGCCAAACAGGCGGCGCTGTACTACCACAACCTGTTCGGCCCCGGCAACTATTATATCGAGCTGCAGGACCACGGCCTGGAGGAAGACAACGTCGTGCTGCCGCAGCTCATCCGCCTTTCGCGTGAGACCGGTATCCCCCTTGTCGCTACCAATGACGCGCACTATCTGCGGCGCGAGGACGCCAAGATGCAGAGCATCCTGCTGTGCATCCAGACCGGCAAGACCATCGCCGACGCCGACCGCATGGAGTTCCAGACCGACGAATTCTATGTCAAAAGCACCGACGAGATGTACGACCTGTTCTCGATGGCGCCCGAAGCCTGCGAAAACACGAACAAAATCGCCGAACAGTGCCAGTTTGACTTCCACTTCGGCGAGACCAAGCTGCCGTATTTCAAAGCCCCCGACGGCCTGGACAACCAGGTCTATTTTGAAAAGCTCTGCCGCGACGGCCTCGAGCGCCGCTACCCCGGCCATGTCACGCCCGAGTTGCGCGAGCGCCTTGACTATGAGATCGGCGTCATCCGCAAGATGGGGTACACCAACTACTACCTCATTGTTTACGATTTCATCAACTACGCCAAGAGCCGCGGCATCCCGGTCGGCCCCGGGCGCGGTTCGGGCGCGGGCAGCCTGGCCGCCTACTGTGTCGGCATCACCGACATCGACCCGATCCGCTACAGCCTCATCTTTGAACGCTTTTTGAACCCCGAGCGCGTCTCGATGCCCGACTTTGACGTCGACTTCTGCTACGAGCGCCGCCAGGAAGTCATCGACTACGTCAACGAAAAATACGGCCGCGACCATGTCGCGCAGATCGTCACCTTCGGCACCATGGCCGCCCGCGCCGCCGTGCGCGACGTCGGCCGCGTCATGGGCATGCCGTACCAGGACGTCGACAAGGTCGCCAAGCTGATCCCGATGGAGCTCAAGATGACGCTGCGCCGCGCGCTGGAGGTCTCGCCCGACCTGAAGGCCCTCTACGAAGCCGACCCGCAGGTGCATGAGCTGATCGAGACCTCGCTGGCCGTCGAGGGCATGCCGCGCAACGCGTCCACGCACGCGGCCGGCGTCGTCATCACGCGCGAAGCCGCGACCGAATATGTCCCGCTCGGCTCCAACAACGGCGTGCCGGTCACACAGTTCAACATGACCGAGATCGAGCGCCTCGGCCTGCTTAAAATGGACTTCCTCGGCCTGCGCACGCTGACCGTCATCCGTGACACCGAGACCGCCGTGCAGCAGAAAGAACCCGCGTTCACGCACGAGAGCATCGACTACGACGACCCCGCCACCTACGCAATGCTGGCCCGCGGCGAGACCGAGGGCATCTTCCAGCTTGAATCCACCGGCATGACCCAGGTGCTGACCGGCATGCGCCCGAAAAACCTCGAGGATATCATCGCCCTGATCTCGCTGTACCGCCCCGGCCCGATGGACTCCATCCCCACCTACCTGCGCAACCGCCGCGAACCGGACAAGGTCAGCTACAAAACGCCGCAGCTCGCGCATATCCTCGACGTCACCAACGGCTGCATTGTCTACCAGGAGCAGGTCATGCAGATCTGCCGCGAGCTGGCGGGCTTCAGCTTCGGCCAGGCCGACAACGTCCGCCGCGCCATGAGCAAGAAAAAGCTCAAGGTCATGGAGGCCGAGCGCGCCCACTTCGTCCACGGCTGCACCGACCCCGGCAAGGAATGCCCCGGCTGCGTCAAAAACGGCATTCCCGAACAGGTGGCGAACGAGATCTACGACGAGATGATCTCGTTCGCGTCCTATGCCTTCAACAAATCGCACGCGGCCTGCTATGCCTATGTCGCGTTCCAGACTGCCTACCTCAAGTGCCACTACCCGCGCGAGTTCATGGCCGCGCTGCTGACTAGCGTGCTGGACAACACGGCCAAGGTCATCGAGTATTCGTCCGAATGCCAGCGCCTCGGCATCAAGGTGCTGCCGCCGGATGTGAACGTCTCGCGCGGCGGCTTCACGGTGGACGGCGAGAGCATCCGCTTCGGCCTCAACGCGGTCAAATCGGTCGGCCGCGGGCTGATCGAGGGCGTCATCCGCGAACGCGCGCAGCGCCCGTTCCGCAGCCTGTATGATTTCTGCAAGCGCATGCACGGGGCCGAACTCAACCGCCGCGCGCTGGAAAACCTGATCCGCGCCGGTGCGTTCGACGGCCTGGAACCCAGCCGCCACGGCATGCTGCAGAGCGTGGAGCCGATCCTGAAAAGCGTCGAGACCGACGCGCGCCAAAACCTGGAAGGCCAGCTCGACCTGTTTGCCGCGCTGTCCGGCGGGGGCGGCGCGCAGACGGCCGAGGATTACCAGGTCCCGGCCCTGCCGGAGTATCCGCCCGCCGAACTGCTCAAGATGGAGAAGGAGGTTTCGGGCCTGTACCTGTCCGGCCACCCGCTGGACGCTTACCGCCCGCTGATCGCCCGGGTCTCCACCGCCACGCTGGCGGGCCTTTCGGACGAAGAGCAGGCCCGCGACCTGGACAACCAGATGGTCACGATTCTCTGCACCGTCGTCAGGAACAAGGTTATGACCACCAAATCCAACACGCTGATGGCCTTCACAACGGTCGAGGACCTGACCGGCACGATGGAGCTGCTCGTGTTCCCGCGCGTGTTCGCGGCCTGCCGCGGCATCTTGCAGGAAAATGCCGTCGTAATCGCCCAGGGCCGCGTCTCTTACAAAGAGGACGAAGGCACCCGCCTGCTTGTCGAGAACGTGCTGCCCGCCGAAGGCTACGACCCCGACCGCTCTTTTGCCGAGAACGCGGGCGGCCCCCGGCGCGAAGCCGCGGCCGCGCGCGCCGGCAGCCTGTGGCTGCTGGTGCCTTCGCGCCAGTGCCGCCAGATGGCGCGCATCGAAAACCTTCTGCACAACATTTTTGACGGCCACACCCCGGTCTACTTCAAGTTCGAGGATTCCGGCCAGTATATGCGCGCGCCGCAGTCGCTGTGGGCTAACGATGGGCCGCTGCTGCGCGCCGAACTTGAGCGCATCCTCGGTGCGGGGCATGTGAAAACGCGGGCTGCAAAATAAATCCATTCTTTTGCGCGAATCGTCTATAAAGACGGCCGCGGCGTATGCTATAATAGAGATACGGGCGCTTGTTACGCTTTTAACAAGGCCCGCCCGGCGGCCGGGGGAAACGGCCGCTGTTTTACGGAGATATGTGGAAATACGGCGGTGCAGCGCGTGCGAACGCAGCGCGCCTGCCCGCCACGGGAGGGAAAACAATGGCCAAGGAGATCAAGACCATCGGCGTGCTGACCAGCGGCGGCGACGCCCCCGGCATGAACGCCGCCGTGCGCGCCATCGTGCGCGCCGGCATCACCAAAGGCTACCGGATGATGGGCATCCAGCGCGGCTACAACGGCCTGATCAACGGCGAAGTGTACGAGATGAACGTGCGCAGCGTTTCGGAGATCATCCACCGCGGCGGCACCATCCTTTACACCGCGCGCTGCCTTGAGTTCAAAACCCACGAAGGCCAGGCCAAGGGTCTGGCCCGCTGCAAGGAGCTCGGCATCGACGCGCTGGTCGTCATCGGCGGCGACGGTTCGTTTATGGGCGCCCGCGCGCTGGCCAACCAGGGCATCCCCTGCATCGGCATCCCCGGCACCATCGACAACGACATCGCCTGCAGCGAGTACACCATCGGCTACGACACGGCTATGAATACCGCCGTGGAAGCCATCGACAAGCTGCGCGACACCACACAGAGCCATGACCGCTGCAGCGTCGTCGAGGTCATGGGCCACCATGCCGGGTACATCGCGCTCAACGTGGGCATCGCCACCGGCGCGCTGGCCGTGCTGCTGCCCGAGCGCCCGTTCGACTTCGAGCGCGATATCCTGCAGCGCATGCGCACCACCCAGACCACCGGCAAAAAGCATTTCATCATCATCGTGTCGGAGGGCGTCATCGGCGCGCAGGAGCTTGCCAACCAGATCCAGGCGGCCACCGGCGTCGATTCCCGCGCCACCGTGCTCGGCCACATCCAGCGCGGCGGTTCGCCCACCGTGCGCGACCGCGTCAGCGCCTCGCTCATGGGCTACCATGCCGTCGACCTGCTCGACCGCGGCATCTACAACCGCGTGGTGGCGGTCTCCGGCGGCAAAGTCGTTGACTACGACGTCAACGTCGCCCTCTCGATGCACAAGACCATCGACGACCACGAGATCGAGATCGCCAACGCGATTTCCATTTAAATTTAAGAGTTCAGAGATTAGAGTCCTTTGAAAAGAGTTCAGAGTTTAGATGAGGTGGCGTGCGCGCCGCAGGCGCGCACAAAAGAAAGGGCCGGACAGCTGCCCTTACATTTTTTGAGGCGGCGCAGCCGCCGGTCCACCAAATCTTAACTCTAAACTCTTCACTCTAAACTCTAAAGAAAAAAGTTCTTGCAAACCGGCGCAATGTGTGGTATGATAATTCGGCAATACGCACGCATTGCGCTGTTTTTTTGTGCCCAAAAGCGGGTATACTCCCGCCAAAGGTTAGAAAACGGACCACGCAGTGCGGAGGGTAAAAACTAAATTTCTGGAGGAAAATCACTATGGCAGTCGTATCTATGAAACAGCTTCTCGAAGCGGGCGTTCACTTTGGTCACCAGACCCGCCGCTGGAACCCCAAGATGGCGAAGTACATCTTCACCGAGCGCAACGGCATCTACATCATCGACCTGCAGAAGACCGTGAAGAAGCTGGACGAGGCTTATAACTTCGTGCGCGAGACCACCGCCAACGGCGGCGAGATCCTGTTCGTCGGCACCAAGAAGCAGGCGCAGGAGTCCATCCGTGACGAAGCCACCCGCTGCGGCATGCACTTTGTCAACGCCCGCTGGCTGGGCGGCATGCTCACCAACTTCCGCACCATCCGCAAGCGCATCGACCGCATGGAGCAGCTCAAGGCCATGCAGGAAGACGGCACGTTCGACCTGCTGCCCAAGAAGGAAGTCGTCAAGCTCGAGCTCGAGATGGAAAAGCTGAACAAGTACCTCGGCGGCGTCAAGGACATGAAGACCCTGCCCAAGGCCCTGTTCATCGTCGACCCGCACAAGGAGCGCATCGCCGTCTCCGAGGCCCGCAAGCTGCACATCCCCATCGTCGCTATCGTCGACACCAACTGCGACCCCGATGAGATCGATTACGTCATCCCCGGCAACGACGACGCCATCCGCGCTGTCAAGCTGATCTCCGGCGCCATGGCCGACGCCGCCCTCGAAGGCAAGCAGGGCGAGCAGAACGCCCCCGCCGAGGAGCCCGCTGCCGAGGCTGCCGCTGAATAAGCGACCGATACGGACAAAACCATTATCTTTATACAGAAAGGATACACAACCTATGGCTATTTCTGCTAAGGACGTTATGGAACTGCGCAAGCAGACCGACTGCGGCATGATGGAGTGCAAGAAGGCGCTGACCCAGGCCGACGGCGATTTTGAGAAAGCCATCGAGATCCTGCGCGAGCAGGGCCTGGCCACCGCCAACAAGAAGGCCGGCCGCATCGCCGCCGAGGGCATGGTCTACGCTGTGGCGTACCCGAACTGCGCCGTCGTCGTCGAGGTCAACGCCGAGACCGACTTCGTCGCCAAGAACGACAAGTTCGTTGAGTTCACCAAGGAGCTGGCCCAGGTCATCGCTGACCAGAACCCCGCCGACGTCGAGGCCCTGATGGGCTGCAAGATGGGCGAGGGCACCGTGGACGACGCCCTCAAGGCTCTGATCCTCGTCATCAAGGAGAACATCAAGGTCCGCCGTTTCGCCCGCTATGAGGGCCACTGCGCCGCCTATGTCCATGGCGGCGGCACCCACGGCGTCATCGTCAAGTTCGCGACCAGCGACGACGTCGCCGCCAAGGAAGGCTTCACCGCCTTCGGCAAGGACATCGCCATGCAGATCGCCGCGGCCAACCCCGGCTATCTGAACGAGGCCGCCGTCCCCGCCGAGACCATCGCCAAGGAGAAGGAGATCATCCTGGCTCAGATGGCCAACGATCCCAAGACCGCCAACAAGCCCGACGCCATCAAGGAAAAGATGGCCATCGGCAAGCTGGGCAAGTTCTATAAGGAAAACTGCCTTGTCGACCAGGCGTTCATCAAGGACGGCAGCATGGACGTGAAGAAGTACGTCGAAACCACCGCCAAGGAGCTGGGCGGCAGCATCGAGATTGCCGAGTACACCCACTTCGTCAAGGGCGAGGGCCTGGAGAAGCGCAGCGAGGACTTCGCCGCCGAAGTCGCCGCCGCCATCAAGGGCTAAGAACCTCTTTGCCCGGCGCGCCCGCGCCGCCGCAAAAATGCAAACAAGCAGCCTCTGCAACCCTGCAGGGGCTGCTTTTCTTTTGGCGCGGCGGAAAAACAACAAAATGGAAAGTGGCGACGGGGTTCTACATATAGGCATAATACAAAATGAAGAGCCCCAGCTATTGTGGTATACAGAACGTCATTTTCGGACGAAATACGAAAAATGTAACAAGATTTACACGGAAAGTTTGTGCAAGATACCACGCCCGCAGGGGCTCGCTTTTCTGGTATTTAATGGTATAATATTGTATAGGTAAAGCTGTCTTTAGGGGGCTTTCTGTCCCTTTTTCAAATAAAGTTCGTAGCAGCTCCTGCTTGGCTGGCAGCCCTGCCTTTTGTCCCGCCGCCCCGCGGTGTCGGCCCGGGCGGGCGCTTTTGCCGCCGCTTTACAATAAAGTTCGGAAACAAACTCGATAAAACCGGCGCAAGGGAGGTGCCGTCTGCGTTGAAAACAGCGAAGAAAAGCCAAAATACCGGCCGCTGGCTGACCCTGCTCCAGGTCGTGGTCGGGCTGGCGGTTTTGGCGGGGCTTTTGTGGATCGCCGCGCGCCTGCTCGGCTACGCCCGCGCCCGCGCCGCCTACCGGCAGATCGCCACGGCCTACACGGCCGCCGCCCCGCAGCCGGAACAGGAGGGCCAGGGCGCCCCGGCCGCGGCGGGCAGCCTCACCGTGGACTTTGCCGCGCTGCAGGCCCAATACCCGGACGCCGCCGCCTGGCTGCAGATGGACGACCTGCCCCGTATCAGCTACCCGGTCATGCACGCGGCGGACAACAGCTACTATCTGCGCCGCGCGCCGGACGGCAGCCATTCGGAGTCCGGCAGCCTGTTTGCGGACGCCTTCAACACCGCCGTCACCGACCCGTATGTCCTCGTCTATGGCCACCACATGCAGGACGGCAGCATGTTTGCCGGTCTGCTTGCATACCAGGACGAAGACTTCTACCGCAGCGGCAGCGGCTGCTTTACGCTCTACACGCCGGACGGCGTGCGGCGTTACCAGATCTTTGCCGTGCAGTTTGCGGACGACGCCAGCCCGCTCTACTCGCTCGGCTTTGCCAACGACGAAGCCTTCGGCGCATTTTTGCAGCAGGTCAAGGCGGGTTCTCTCTATGATACCGGCGTCGCTGTCAGCCAGGAGGATCAGGTGCTGAGCCTGAGCACCTGCGCCACCGTCGGCGGCGAGGGAAAACTGCTTGTCAGTGCCAAATATATCGGCGGCGAATGACCGCCACTTCCGGCGGGGCGCGGCCCCGAAACCATATAGAAAGGTGAGTCCAACATGAAACGACCCATGAAAAAGCGCGCGCTGGCCCTGGTGCTGGCGCTCGGCATGGCAGCGGCGCTGTCATCGCCCGCCCTGGCCGCTGGCGGCGATGCGTCCGGCGCGTCTGTCACCGGCGAGCCCTATTACGGGACCGACTACGTCCAGTTCGAGATCCATGGCACAGAGGGTATGTTCTATGACGTGCTGTATAACGGGGCGGAAATCTACCAGCACGTCAGCTATACGGACCCGGACCGCGACGGCGTCAACCCGGTGGCCATCGAGCTGGAAGACGGCCAGGACCCGGCCGGGTACAGTCTTGTCGTGTATGCGGGCCGGACACCGGCCTCCGGCGTTACGGCCAGCGCCCGTATAGCCGGGATCTACGCCGTGCCGGAGGGCCGCAGCGGAACCCGGATCGGTTCGGTCGCCGTGCCGGAAGGGACGGCCCCGGACCTGGAAGAGCTGGCGGCGACCTTTGTCGATGCGACCGGCGACTATGACCTGGCCCCGGATACGGACAGCGTGCCGCTTAAAAACGGCAACTACGAGATCCCTTATACCCGCTATACGGCGCCTTCGCTGGATGCCCGCATCACCTATGTGGACAGCACCGGCTTTATCCTGACCCCGCTGGAGGAGGTCTGCACGGGCTTTACGGTCGCCCCGGGCGCGGAGAACGTCACGCAGGCGCTGCCCGCCTCGTTTACGGCGGCGAACGCCGAGGGCAAGACCCTGACCTACTATCCGTCTGTTCAGCAGGTCACGGCCGCCTACAACGGCCAGGTCGACTTTGTTGTGCTCTGCCGCGCCTTCCGCACGGTGGAAGGCGTTTCCGGCCAGGTCAAGATCCACCTGGTCGCGGACGGGGAGGACGGCGCAGCCACCATCCACACCGATACGATCGACTTGACCGACACGGCCTTCTACTACATCGCGCCGCAGTCCTTCGTCAACACCAGCAACGGCGTGACCACGCTGTATGAAGTGCAGCCCGGGCAGGAGACCACCCTGACCCTGATCCCCGGCGAAGCGGCGGAGGAATACACGATCCACTATCTCCCGCATGACCCCGCCACCGCCATTGACTGGCATCTGATCCTTGTCGACGGCACGACCAACACCCGCATCGGGACCCAGACGGTGCCGGTCGAACCGGGCGAGACTGTCGAGTTCGACGCCGCCGCCCACGCCCCGGCCGGGTACGCCCCCCACCCAGGACAGCTACAGCTATACCTACGGTGGCGATAACCTTGTCCAGTATGTCTACTATACCCCGGCGGGCTATGTTCCGTCCGAAAGCTACACCGTCAACCTGCGCTTTGTCAACATTGCGGACAACGCCGTGCTGCAGAGCGAATCGGTCATGGTCGCCCCCGGCGCGGACACCATCATCTCCTGCCCGGCCGATTTCAGCGTCAATGGCCAGACCTATGTCCGCCTGGACGGCCAGAACGACAGCTACCGCCACAGCTACTACAGCCCCAAGCGTACCTATACGATCTACTACCGCAACATCAACGATGTGCTGTACGCCAACACCGTCATCACCAACACCGAGGTCGTCACGACCGAGCGCGTGGAGGAAGGCGTGACCTATATCGAAGACGCGGGCCTTGTGCCCGGCGGCGCGACCGGCGGGACCGGCGCGGCTGGCGGTGCAGGCGGCGGCGCTTACGCCACCGGCCCGGCGGCGGGAACCGGCGTCACCGGCATCACCGACGAAACCACCGGCCTCAACGAGATGCTCAACGAAGAAGGGCAGACCCTCAACGAGGAGCGCGAGGAACAGATCGCCGAAGGCGAGACGCCTTTGGCCGAAGCCCCCGGCGAGACCCCCACGGCGCCGGAGGAAGAGACCATAGAGGAGAACGCGGCCGCCAAAGCGGGCATCCGCACCGGGCTCATGATCGGCGGCACCGTCGCCGCGCTGGGCATGGCCGCCGTGCTGGCCGTGCTGATCGTCACGCAGCGCAAACGCAACCGCGCCGAACGGCGCTGAACGTCTGAATCTTTCCAGAAAGGACGGAACCAGAGATGAAGAAATTGTACAAGAAGTTGGGCAAGCGGATCACCGCCATGGCGCTGGTCCTGCTCATGCTGGCTTCCTCCGGCGGCGCGTCGGCCCTGGCGGAAGTGGCGGAAGCCTCCGCCAGCCCCGCCCCGGCCAGCGAGCCCGCGCCGCAGGCCCCGGCCACACCGGCCACACCGGATGAAACGGAGCTTTATACGGCGGACCCCACCCCTGAACAGCAGCCCACGCCGGAGCCTGCGCCCACCGAGGTCCCGACCCCTGCGCCCACGGAAGCGCCGACGCCTGAACCCACGGAGGCCCCGACCCCTGCGCCTACGGAAGCGCCGACCCCGGCCCCGACCGCGGCCCCCACGGCCACGCCGGAGCCCACGGCGGCCCCCACGGCTACACCGGCCCCCACAGCGACGCCGGAACCCACGGCGACCGCGGCACCCACCGCCA
>OLNN01001796.1_pt1 | contig 16617 bp, 15 predicted proteins | sample 1672141 | NCBI WGS metagenome assembly OLNN01 (sample SAMEA3136652, study PRJEB25190) | human gut metagenome | biome: human gut; feature: human-associated habitat; material: faeces | place: Austria | collected 2013 | reverse complement strand
GCTCGGTGGCCCAGCGCAGCGCCAACCGCAGAAAATGCCGCAGCTGCGTGTAATCGCTGCGCAGCACCGGCGGCGTCAGCACCGCGCCCTGGCCGTCGGCCCCATAACCGGCGGCCCGCAGGCTGGTGGGAAGCGGGTCGTCCGCATAGAGTGGCAGCAGCGCGGCGGCGGCCTGCAATTCCCCCTGCCCGGCGTAATCTCCCACGATCTGACCTTCCTCCAGCGCCGGATGCAGGCTGGGCAGCAGCGGCAGCCCGGTATCCCCGGTCAGCTCCCGCAGAGCCCCGGCGTGGCTGGCGGTCAGTACGCGGGCGTCAAAAGTGTTGGTACGTTCCAAAGTTTGCAGCATAAGTAAAATTCCCTCCGTAAAAAGTCATTACAGACCTTATTGTAAGGTACGGCGGGCATAAAAAATGTCGCATCCCGGGGTGGGATGCGGCATTTTTTAGCGATGCTGCGCTTTGCGCTTTTCGTTGATCAAATCCTCAAAACTGCGCTGCTTTGTAAAAAAACGCTTGTACGGGTTTTCCGGCAGCGCCGGGGTGCTGGGCTTGGGCTGCACCTTTTTCCGCAGATGCCCCTTCAGGGGCGGCAGCGCCCGGCTCATTCGGCGGCGGTGGAAACAGCCCCTGCGGTCAGGGTGTCCCACAGCTCAGCGCAGCCCTCGTAGGTGGCTACCTGCTTTTCATCCCAGACGCCGCGCCGCCCCACATACAGGGTGGCCAGCACGCTCTGGTTCGTGCCGGTGGCGTCGTCCACCAGGGTGTAGCCGTCGTAGTCGCCCAGTTCCAGCCCGGCCAGCACCGGACAGTCGGTCCAGCGGTAGACCATCTCGGTCCAATCGGGGTTGGCAGTGTCGGGGTCATCGGGCACGGTGCCGTCCAGGTATTGCAGCGCACCGGTGCTGCTCTCAAAGGCGGCGGGATCCTCCAGCAGGAAGATATAGGTCTTGCCGCCGCTGGAAAGCTCGGCGCTCAGCCGGGTGACACCGGCCATCTGGTTGTAGGCGTCAGTGTTCACATTGTCGGCGTCAAAATCCACGTTGTAGGTGTCCACCTGCACCACGACCTTGCCGTCGCCGTTGGTATCCTCGCAGAAGGGCGTCAGCGCGTCCTGCAAAGCCGTCACGGTGTCGGCGGGCAGGTCATGGGTGCCCACATAAGCGATCTGCACGTCGGGCCGGGTCTGAAAGACGGTATCCTTGATGAGCCAGATGCCAAAGAACGCGCAGAGCACCACGATCACCACGATGCCCCAGTGGTAGTGCCACCAGTTGGCGGCCTTTTCGGTTTTGGTGTACTCGCGCGGGGGTTCCGGCGTCTGGTTGTAAGTTTCGGTGCTGTCTTTCGTGACCCAAGCCATAGTGTGGATACACTCCCTTTATAATATCTTTCCTATTATACCACAAATCGACCGGGAAAATTGTAAACTTATTTTGACCACGCCTTGCAAGAGGAAGGGAAAGAGGGTATGATAAAGAGGGAAAAAAGGCTTCCCCCCTTGGGGGAAGCAGACTGATGAGGGGCGGTCCGCCCATTGCTGCCCGTTACCGGGCTGCCCGGCACACCTGCCCCTCATCCGGCGCTGCGGCGCCACCTTCCCCCAGAGGGGGGGGAAGGCAAAGAAATTATCAACAGGGAGAACCACCATGTCCAACCAACCTGAAACCAACGAAACGCCGGCCACCGGCTATACACCTGCGCCGCGCAAGGTCGGACTGCCGCGCTTTTTTGAACTGCTCGGCCGCGACCTGTGGGCGTTCTACCGCGCCAGCTTTCTGTGCCTGCTGGGCTTTCTGCCCGGTACGGCGCTGGCGGTTTTCGGCCAGATGGGCGGCTCAGCGCTGCTGACCGTGCTGGGCGGCCTGCTGGGCGGCCTGATCGGCGGGCCGTTCTTGTCCGGTATGATCGATACCACGCTGCGCGCCTTGCGCGACGAGCCGGGCTACTGGTGGCACACCTACAAGCGCGCCTGGAAACAAAACTGGAAGCAGAGTCTGCTGCCCGGTGCGCTGCTGGGCCTGTTTGTCGGCAGTTGGAGCTGGATGCTCCGCGCCCAGGCCGCGGCGGGCAACACCAGCACGATGATGTGGGTCGCCTCGCTGGCGGGCATCTTTGTCTGCACAGGCTTTTTCAGCTGGCTGCTGGCCCAGGTGCCGCTGGTGGATCTGCCGCTGCCCCAGCTTGCCAAAAATGCCGGGCTGATGTTCTTCGGCTTCTTCCCCCGCACGCTGGCGGCGGCGCTGCTGCTGGCCGTCTACTGGGGGCTGACGCTGCTCTACCTGCCGTTTACCATCATCACATTGCTGGCCTTCGGCTTCTGGCTGCCGGTGGTCATTGCGCTGATGATCCTGTACCCTGGCCTCGACAAGGTATTCAAGCTGGAAGAAACCCTCAGCGCCCGCCGCGACGCCGAAATCGAGGAGCGCATCGCCGAGAGCCAGCCGACGTTCCACAACAAATAAGGGGGCTGGGCTATGGAGAGAAACACCGTTCTGCTGCGCGAGACCGAGGCGTTCATGCGCGGCGAACTGGACAACGTGACCGTCTCACAGAACAGTATCGTACTGGATCTGGTGCAGGGCAGCTATGTTCCCTACGGCTGCTACACCAGTGCGCCGATTTCGATGCCGGTGTTCGATGCGCTGCGGGTCAGCTGGAACGCGGCCTCGCCCAGGGGCACGGCTGTGGAGGCCCAGGCCCGCGTACTGGTGGACGGCAACTGGACGCCCTGGGTGGGCTTTGGCAAATGGAGCCCCTACCTGCACCGCGAAAGCCCGACCTATCAGGAGCGCGGGCCGGTGCAGCGCTGGCCCGCCCACCTGCAGCTGGACAGCAAGTATGCCACCCAGGCCCAGCTGCGCATCTACCTGTATTCCAAGGATGAAAAGGCCACCCCCGCTGTCACGCTGCTGGGGGTCAGCACCCATGTGGTGGATGTCATCCCCGCCCGGGGCCGCCCGGTCAACGCCCGGCTGCACCTGATGCCCTATGCTGCCGCCCGCCGCACTCCCGCGCTGCGGCCCTGGATGGATCTGGCAAATTGTCTTGCCAGCCTGACGAACCGCTGGGGCGCCGACCTGCTGCCCGAGGAATTTGCCCAGGTGCTGCGGGATTGGCGCGCCCCCGACGACTGCGACCCCCGCAACCTGAGCTTTGCCGCTGCGGCTGCCGCCCAGTGGGGCTTCCCCGCCTGGGTGGCCTACGGCGATCTGGCCCTGCTGCGTGCCGAGGCCCGGGCCGGGTGCGGCGCGGTGGTGGGGCTGCAATCCTCGCCGGAACAGATCGCCGCCGGTGCACCGGAGCGCCGCTTTGCCGCCGTGCGCGGCTTTGCGTCCATCGACGGCAGCCCGAAAGTGCTGCTGTGCGACCCCTGGGCCAGCGGGAACGATTTTGACTGCGAGACCGATATGCCGTTGGATGATTTCATGGTCGCGTGGGACAACCTGGCCCTGCTGATGCGCCAGCGCAAAAACAATACCTCACCGCTGGGCCGCACCCGGTGCAGCGTCTGGCTGCGCCCGGTGGGTACCGATGCGCCCGGCGTCTACCATATGTACATCAACGGCGAGGAGCACCTGCTGGCCGATGATTTTTGCGCCAGGGGCGGCGTGTTGGCATACAGCCTGCCCGACGCCCAGCCCCATGCCACCACCGCCCACCGGCAGTTCACCTATGTGGAGCCGGCCCAGGGCGGCATCCTGCTGGAACGCGGCGACACCCCGCGCAAGTACACGGTCTACGCCATCGACTCCGCCGGCGGTATGCTTGTTGGCGACGTGACGGTGTAAGGAGGACGCTATGAAACTGTTGATCGCATCGGACATCCACGGCGCGGCGGGCTATTGCCGCCAGCTGTTGGACGCCTGGGACCGCGAGGGGGCCGATCGCCTGCTGCTGTTGGGCGATGTGCTCTACCACGGCCCGCGCAACGACCTGCCGCCCGACTACGCGCCGAAAGAGGTCATTGCCCTGCTGAACGCGCGGAAGGACAAAATTTTCTGTGTGCGCGGCAACTGCGACACCGAAGTGGACCAGATGGTGCTGGAATTTCCGATCCTGGCCGATTACGCGGTGTTCACGGCGGGCCAGCGGCTGGTTTACGCCACCCACGGCCACGTGTACAACACCGCGCACCTGCCGCCGCTGCAAGCGGGGGATATCCTGCTGCACGGCCATACCCACGTGCCCGCATGGCAGGCGTTCGGCAATGATAACTATTACCTCAACCCCGGCTCCACCTCCATCCCCAAGGAGAACAGCGCCCACGGGTATATGACGCTGAAAGACGGCGTGTTTACGTGGAAAACGCTGGACGGGGAGAAGTATCACGAAGTAAAAGTGTGACCGCAGGGGCCGGGTATGCCCGGCCCCTGCAAAGAACAAGGCGTAGGGAGCGGCGTCCTCGACGCCCCGCAGAGGGGGCACCCCCCTGCGACCCCACCGCACATCCATTTATAGATAGAGGAGTACCACCCATGAAAATCCCTGCCAAAGGTTTTACGCATGGCGGAAAATTCCATGCGGACGATGTTTTTTCCACCGCGTTGCTGCAAATTCTCCGCCCGGATATCCAGGTCACCCGCGGCTTTGTCGTGCCCGATGACTTCGACGGCATCGTCTACGACGTCGGAGGCGGTATGTTCGACCACCACTCCGAACCGCGGGAGTGCCGTCCCAACGGCGTGCCCTACGCGGCCTTCGGCCTACTGTGGCGGGTGGTGGGCGCCCAGCTCGTGGGCGAGCACCAGGCCCGCCTGATGGACGAAAACTTCATCCAGCCGCTTGACTTAAACGACAACACCGGCGAGCAAAACTCCCTGGCTGATGCGATCGGCAGCTTCAACCCGCTGTGGGACTCGAAGGACGACCCCGACGAGTGCTTCTGGCGCGCTGTGCCGGTGGCAAAGCAGATCCTCGAAAATGAGATCGCCGCCGCCAACGCCGTGAACCGCGCCGACGATACCGTCCGCAGAGCCTACGCCAATATGCGCGACGGCATCGTCGTACTGCCTGCCTATATGCCGTGGAAAAACGGTCTGTACAAGACCGATGCAATTTTTGTCGTCTACCCCAGCCAGCGCGGCGGGTACAGCGCCCAGTGCGTCAACGACCACCGCACCAAGCGCAGCAAGCAGCCGTTCCCGGTGGCCTGGGCCGGTAAGCCGGAGGAACAGCTGCGCCAGATCAGCGGCCTGGGCCTGAGGTTCTGCCACCCCAGCCGTTTCCTGATTACCGCCGACGACAAGGCAACGGCCATTGAGGCCTGCCGCCGCACACTGCGGGCCGCCGGAAAGAAGGTAAGCGAATGAGCGCAGAGGGATCCGAAATCTACGGACCGGCCCCCAGCACCGCCGCCGACCGCGAACCGACCCCGGCACCCGCCTGGGTCTACCTGCTGCGCTGCCCGGACGGCAGCCTGTACGGCGGCTGGACCAATGATTTGGCCCGCCGCCTGAAAGCCCACCGCAGCGGCAAGGGCGGGGCCAAGTACACCAAAAGCCATGGCCGCGACGCCGTGCGCCTGGCCTACGCCGAAAAATGTGCCGACAAAAGTGCGGCCCTGAAGCGTGAAGCAGCGCTGAAAAAACTGCCGAAGGCCGAGAAAGAGGCCCTGGCCGAAAAGTGGGCCGCCGACAACAAAATTACCCTGCGCATGGCGACGCCCGACGATGCCGCCGCCGTCTGCGCACTGTACAACTGGTACGTGCGCCACGGCGTGCAGACCTTCCAGTACACGCCGTCCACGGTGGAGGAATACCGCGAAAACATTGCGCACACGCTGCAAAACGCGCCGTTTCTCCTGGCCGAAAGTGCCGATGGCCGGCTGCAGGGCTTCGCCTGCGCACACCTCTGGCACGAGCGCGAGGCCTACGCCTGGGACGTTGAGACGACGGCCTACTGTGCGCCGGACTGCATCGGCCAGGGCGTGGGCGGGCGGCTCTACCGCGCGTTGATCGCCCTGCTGAAAAAGCAGGGGTATTATAACGCCTTTGCGCTCGTAACCGGCAGCAACCGCCAGAGCAACAACTTCCACAAGGCGCTGGGCTTCACCAAAATGGGTATCGAAAAGCGCACCGGGTACAAGTTCGGCCAATGGCTGGATTTGGATTATTGGGTGCTGCCGTTACAGGACGGTGAGGGCGAACCCCAGCCGGTGAGAAAGCAGCTGACCGCAGAAGAAATTGCGGAAGCTTTAAAATAAGATGAAACAAACCGCACCTGCCCTTTTTGACGAAGGCAGGTGCGGTTCTTCTTATACAGGTGTCAAATCGCTCCGTTTTCCCGCAGCCAGGCTTCCAGCTCGGCAGCGGGGCGGTAGCCGACGGAACGGCTGACCTCCCGGCCGTCCTTAAACAGCAGCAGCGCCGGGATGGCGTCGATCTTGCGGGCCATGGCCAGCTTCAGGTTCTCGTCGGTGTTCAGCTTGCCGAATTTCACGGTGGGGTGCGCGGCGGCCACTTCCTCCAGCACAGGGCCCATCATCTTGCAGGGGCCGCACCACTCGGCCCAGAAATCCACCACGACCGGCATGGCGCTCTGCAAAACTTCGGTGTCAAAATTCTGTTCGGTGAGTTTGATAGACATAGATATACCCTTTCTTTTTATGGGGCGGGCCGTCAGGGACGCCGCCCCCTGCAATTATTGTACGGCTTCTTTTAATTTTGCAAGCATGGCATTCAGCCGTTCCTCGGCCTGCGGCCCGCCAAAATTGATCATGTTCCGCAGGGTCAGGCCGTCAAACATCTGGGCCATCGCCTCGGGCGGCATCAGGCCGTCGCCGCCGCCGTTGGCCATGGCCTGGACCTGGGCGTCCAGCATCCCGCGCACGATGGGCGCGGTGCGTGGGTCCGCCAGCAGAATGCCCAGCGGCGTCGTCTCATCCACTGTCAGTGGCAGCAGCTTCGCCCCCGCATAATGCAGCGGCAGCGTGGATCGGATATCCCGGCTGGAATGTCCGATGCGCACCTCATACCGCCCGGGCGCGGCGTACCAATCGCGAATTTCTGCGCTGTATCGGCTTAGATCCCGTGGTGTCAGGGTAAACGTCACAACGCGTTCTTCCCCGGGCTGCAAGTCCACTTTCGCAAACCCGCGCAGGGCCTGGGGCACGCGGCCGCCCGGCACCGGCGTGCCGGTGGCGTCGGCCACATACAGCTGCACGACCTCCGCGCCCGGCATTGCGCCGCTGTTTTTCACGGTCACGCGCACGGTCACTTCGCCGTCGGCGGCCATCGTGTCACAGCTCAGCTCTGCATTCCGGTAGACGTACCCGGTGTAGCTCAGCCCATGGCCGAAGGGCCAGCGCACCGGCATTTTGCGGGCGTCGTACCAGCGGTAGCCTACATAGACGCCCTCGCGGTAGTCGGCGGTCACGCCGTCGCCGGGATAGTCCAGGTAGCAGGGCGTGTTCTCCAGCCGCAGGGGCCAGGTCTCCGGCAGGCGGCCGCAGGGGTTGGCGTCGCCCCACAGCAGGGCATCGGCGGCCTCGCCCACGCCCTCGCCCGCCAGGTACATACACAAAACAGACGATACATCGTCCGCCCAGGGGCATTCCACCGGGGAGCCTGTGTGCAGCACGACCACGGTGTTTTTCTGCACGGCGGCCACGCGGGCAATCAGGTTGTTCTGGCAGTCGGGCAGGCGCATATGGCGGCGGTCCGCGCCCTCGCTCTCAAAGCTGTCGGGCAGGCCCGCAAAAATCACGGCCACATCGGCGGCTTCGGCGGCGGTCACGGCCCGCAAAAACTCAGCCTCGTCCCGTTGGTCGCGGTCTGCGGGGAAGCCCTCGATATAGCTGACGCTGCGGTCGTTCATGATGGCGGCGTCCATCGCGCTGATGGCCGTCGTGTTCACATGGCTGGATCCGCCGCCCTGATAGCGCGGATGGTCGGCAAACGCGCCGATGTAGGCCACCTTCTGCCCCTTGTGCAGCGGCAACGCACCCAGGTTGCGCAGCAGCACGGCGCTCTGCTTCGCCAGCTCCACGGCCAGCTTGTGGTCCGCCGCGTGGTCAAACACGGCGGGCAGCTTTGCCAGATCAGCCGCGCGCAGCACAATGTTCAAAATGCGGGCCACGGCTTTGTCTAAAACGCCGATATCCAGCGTGCCGTTCTGCACAGCCTCGATGATTTTGCGGTCGTACACGCCGCCGGACCCGGGCATTTCCAGATCCAATCCGGCTGCCACGCCCTTGACGCGGTCGTTCACCGCGCCCCAGTCGGACATGACAAAGCCGTCAAAGCCCCAATCGTCCCGCAGAATATCGGTCAGCAGCGGCTTGTTCTCGCTGGCGTAGTCGCCGTTGACGCGGTTGTAGCTGCACATCACGGTCCAGGGCCGGGCCTTTTTTACCGCCGTCTCAAAAGCGGGCAGGTAGATTTCGTGCAGCGTGCGCTCGTCCACACGGCTGTCGGCGGACAGGCGGCGCGTCTCCTGGTTGTTGGCGGCAAAATGCTTGATGGAGGTGCCGACCCCCTCGCTCTGCACGCCCTGGATGAACCCGGCTGCAAGCTCGCCCGCCAGGTAGGGATCCTCGGAGTAATACTCAAAATTGCGGCCGCAGAGAGGGCTGCGCTTGATGTTCACCGCAGGCCCCAGCAGAACCTGCACGCCGCTGGCCCGGGCCTCCCGCCCGAGGGCTGCGCCCATGCGCCGGGTCAGTGCCGGGTCGAAGGATGCTGCCGCCGCGCACCCTGCGGGGAAGCACACGGCCTCGATGGCATCGTTGGGGTCGGTGCTGCCTTCTTTTTGGGTGCGCAGGCCGTGGGGGCCATCGCTGACCTTGATAGCCGGGATGCCCAGCCGCTCCACTGCCTTGGTGTGCCAGAAATCCGCGCCGGAGCACAGCCCGGCCTTTTCTTCCAGCGTCAGGGCGCTGACAAGCTCTTCGACGTTCATGGTGGTTCTCCTTTTATAGTATGGGTGGTTTCCCACATTATAACACGCCGAATGTGCAAAAATAAATAAAAAAGTGTAAAATTATAGTGCCCGTGTCACAAGTAGGAAACAACTGGGGTTTATAATGCACTCAAACGAGGGAGATTTGCCATGAACAACATACTGATTGCCGAGGATGAGCACCTGATCGCGCGGCTCATCGAGATGACACTGACCCGCGCCGGGTACACCTGCACCGTGGCCGAGGATGGCCGCACAGCGGCGGATCTGATCGAGAAAAACAACTTCGATATGGCGCTGCTGGATATCATGCTGCCCGGGCTGGACGGTTACGCCCTGCTGGAAAGCCTGCGGCCCCAGGGCGTGCCGGTCATCTTCATCACGGCGAAAAGCGCGGTGAAGGATCGGGTGCTGGGCCTGCGGTTGGGCGCGGATGATTATATCACCAAGCCCTTCGCGGCGGAAGAACTCGTTGCCCGGATGGAATCGGTGCTGCGCCGCACCGGCCGCGGCGGGCGGGAGCTGCGGGCCTATGATGTCGTGCTGGATACGGTGGACCGGGTGGCCAGGCAGAACGGCGAGCCACTGGACCTGCGGCGGCGGGAGTTTGACCTGCTGGAACTGCTGATGCGCAACCGGGGCGCGGCGCTCTATCGTGATGTGATTTTTGAGCGCGTCTGGGGCGAGCTGCCCGACACCGAGAGCCTGCGCACCGTGGACACCCATATCGCCCGCCTGCGCAAAAAGCTCGGCTGGACAGATAAACAGATTGAGACGGTGTTTAAGATCGGCTACCGACTGCGGAAGGAGTGACAAAGGCCCCCTTGTCAAAGCGGACTGGGGGATTTCTGTGGCCATGCGGAAGAGTGCGCGTACCCGCGAAGCTGCAAGAATCCCTCCGACCTCGCTAACGCTCGGCCACCGCTCCCCTTCTGGCGTTTTGCGCCACCTCCCCCGACCCGGGGGAGTCTGTCTTTGACAAGGGAGGCTTTTACGACCACAAAAGGAGTTACCCTATGCGCTACTACCAAAAACTTGTCTCGCTGCTGGTCCTCGTCCTCGCGGCGTCCTTCGGCGTCGGCGGGTGCGTGCTGCTGTACAGCGATTTTGCCGTGCAGCGCGGCCGCATGGCCACCGCCAACGCGGCGGCCCACGCCCAGACCTGTACCTTGCTGCAAACGGAGATCCTCGACTTGCAGCGCCGCGGCACCACCATGGATGACGCCGCCCTGACCGCCCGCGTCGAGGCCCGGGACACCCCCGCCGCCCTCTGGCGCGGGGATACCCTCATCTGTGCCACTCTGCCGGGGCTGGAAAACTTTTCCCTGGAAAACGCCGCCACCGTCACGGTCCGTACCGAGGGAAGTGTCTATGCCGTCTACGCCAGCGATTTGCAAGGCGGGCTGCGGCTGGTCACGGCCTACGACCTGACCGGCCTGTACCGCGACCGCGACGCCGCCTTAACGCGCTTTTTGCTGCTGGAAGCCGCCGTGCTGGCCGCAGCCGCCGCCGTCACCGCCCTGCTGGCCGCCCGCCTGACCCGCCCGCTGGCCGTGCTGACTGATGCCGGGCAGCAGATCGCCGCCGGGGACTACGCCCGCCGCACCGCCCTGCATACCGGCGACGAGATCGAGACATTGAGCGCGAGCTTTGACAAGATGGCCGACGCCGTGCAGGAGAAAATTGCCGACCTGGAAGCCGACGTGCAGAAGCGGGAGGACTTTGTCGGGGCGTTTACCCACGAGCTGAAAACCCCGATGACCAGCATCATCGGCTACGCGGATATCCTTGCCGCGATGCAGACCGACCCCGATGAACAGCGCGAAGCCGCGGCGGCTATCGCCCACGAGGGGCGGCGGCTGGAATCCCTGAGCCATAAGCTGCTGGCGCTGCTGGGCCTGGCCGAATGCCCGCTGACCCCCGCCGCCGTGCCGCTGGCCGCCCTGTGGCCGCGGCTGCACGCCGCCTGCCCGGGCGTGAACCTGCGCACCCCCGCCGCGCCCGCGCCCACTGTGCAGGGCGACGCGGATCTGCTGTTGGATCTGCTGTGCAACCTGGTCCAGAACGCCGCCAAAGCCAGCGCACCCGGTGCACCGGTGGTCGTGCTCTGCACAGCTGACGCCGACACCGCTACCCTGACCGTGGCCGACCGGGGCTGCGGCATCCCGCCGGACCAGCTGGCCCGCGTGACCGAGCCGTTTTACATGGTGGATAAATCCCGCGCCCGCCGCCAGGGCGGCAGCGGCCTGGGGCTGGCGCTCTGCCAGCGCATTGCCGTCGCCCACGACGGCACGCTGAAAATCGAGAGTGAACCGGGCAAGGGCACGCGGGTCAGCGTGACCCTGCCCCTGTGGAAAAAGGAGACAGACGCATGAGCCTGTGGAGATACCCGCGCACCGCCGCCGCGCTGTGCATAGCCGCCGTGCTGGCCTGCGCCGCCGCGCCCGCCGCATTTTTGGCCGCCAGTGACGCCGCCTACTTTGGCCGCGTGGAGACGGTAGCCGACCCTTACCGGGCCCCCACCCCCACGGCGGATGACTATTACATCCTGCGCCAGCTGGCCGCCCGCGGGCAGGACACCACCGCCCGCCAGACCACCCCGCAGCAGGAACAGGATGCCGCCCCGCAGACGCCGAAGGTGTACATCGGCGCATCAGCCAGCATCGAGTCCATGACCTGGGCGGACACTGCCACCACCACCGCCGCCGAGAACGCACTTTGGCAGCTGGCGGAAAGCAGCGCAGTGCCCCGGTTCTGGGTGGAACAGACCGTGGGCGACACCGTCGATTACGGCAGCTACACCGATGCCAACGGCCAATATTACAACCTGAACAGCGCCTACTGCACCACCGACAGCCTGGGCTTTGTGACGGTGCGCAAATTTGCCCGGGAAAACGATACGCTGTTCACCCGGTACAGCATCACGATGGATGGCCGCACCGGCATGATCGTCGAGGTGTGGTTCTCTCTGCCCGCCGCCGATGCCGCCGAAACACCCCTGCCCGGTGCGGATGCCCTGCGCAGCTTTGCGGCCCAGGCCGGGCTGGAAAGCCTGGGCGACTGGGCCGCCCCCAAAAGCAGCCCCTACGACTGCGCCCTGTACAGCGCCAACGGCGGCGCACTCATCACGGCCTCGACCCACCCCTACACCTACACCGGCTATACCGCCGCCGATGGGGCAGAGCGCTGGTATTACAGTTTGGCCTTGCAGATCGCACCGCAGACGTAGATTAAAAAAGGAGGTCCCCCATGAAAAAACTCATCCCCCTCATCCTGACCGCTGCAATAGCTCTGACCCTCACGGCCTGCACCGCTGCCCCCGACCCGGCACCCCTCGCCACCCCCACGCCGGAGCCGACGGCAGCGCCCGCAGCCCCCACGCCCGCCCCCGCTGCCGATTTCTACACCCTGAAAAGCTACGACGGCTCCTACGATGACGGCACCGCCTACTACGAGTTCGAGCAGCGGCTCGGCTACGCGCTGCTGCTCAAGACCGACTATGCCGCGGCGGTTCAGTCCGTCTGCTGCGCTGTCCCCGGCTGCGGCCACGATACCGACGCCTGCCCGGCTTATTTCCCGGGACGGCCCGGCCGTTATACGGTGGTCGCGGCGGGGGACACCGTGTATGTCTGGCACATCTCATTTGTCTATGACGACCAGAGCTGGGACGACTACTGGGCGGAAAAGCTGGCAAGCGGCATCAGAGATACGCAGCCCTTTGACACCCTGACCGATGCGGAATTTGAAGCCGAGTACCGCGGCATATGGACCGAGCAGAGCACGCCGCCCTGCCTTTACGCCGTTGACCCCGCCGCAGGCAAGACCCGCACCGACCTGCCGCTGACCTACCGTGACTACGCGATGGATGTCTGCGATGGCAGCACGCTCTACGGCGAGCAGAGGGTCGCCCCGTACAGCTCGCAGGCGTCTGCCGGAAGAGTCGGGCCAACGCCCGCCTGCCGCATCGACCTTGCCACCGGGCAGGCGGAGACCTTTGCGCTGGAGCCCACCGAGCATTACCTTGCGGGCTTTGACGGCGCACTGCTGACCCGCCGTTATGTGACCGATGCGCCGCTGCCCACCGATGCGGAGCAGTATGCCGCCGCCATCCAGAGCGCCACGGTGAAGATCGACCGCCTTGACCCCCGCACGGGCGCGCGCACCAGCCTGACCGAGCGCCCCTACAGCGATGCCGACTATGAGAAGAACGGCTGCTTTATCGGTGTGTACAACGGCAAGGCCTACTTTGAGGAGCGCGAGATCATACCGGGAAGCGGCTTCCGCCGCACGGTCCTGACGGCGGTGGACGCCGAGGGCCGCGCCGAAACCGTCTGGGACCCGTGGCCGCAGGCGGAATGGGTGCTGGGCGATGACGGCGGCCGTTATATCTGGCTGTACAGAGATAACTACAATACAAGCTACGCCGCCTGCGCCCTGCTGGATACTGAAACAGGGCAGATCACACCGGTGACGCAGGCGCTGCAGACCGGCAGCGGTGCCGTCAGCCTGCGCGGCAAAGCGCACGATGGCCGCTGGCTGGTCGTTATCGGCGCAGACAGCGTCGGAAGGACCACGGACTACGGCCTGATCGACGCCGATCAGTTCGCCGCCGGCAGCACGGACTGGCAGCCGGTGGCAATGTGGCAGGGGTAACGTCGCAAAGCCCCTCCGGCGTCGATCCGCTCGCCACCTCCCCTGTGAGGGGAGGCTCCCCGCGGGCAAAGCCCGCGCAAAAAGGCTCCCCTTCCAGGGGAACTGGCCGAGTTTACGAGGCCTGAGGAGCTTTGCAGCCTTGCCATCACAGCTCACATCAAAAAAAGGAGGTTCCCATGAAAAAACTCATCCCCCTCGTCCTCACCGCCGCCCTCACCCTTGCCGCCTGCGCATCCGCCTCGGATGAAACTCCGCTGACTACCCCAACTCCTGCCCCGGAAGCGCCTGAACCCACCTCCACCCCAGCCCCCGCGACCACCGACTTCTACCCACTGGAAAGCTACACTACGTCTTTCAACACCGGCGATGCTTACTACGAGCTTGTCCCATATCCCGGTCACGCCCTGCTGCTGAAAACCGACTACGCCACCGCCGCCCAAACCGTCTGCTGCACCATGCCAAACTGCGCCCACGACAGTGAAGCCTGCCCGGCCTATTTCCCGGGGCGGGCGCGGCGGTACACAGTTTTTACGGCAGGAGATACCCTCTATGTCTACCACACACTGTTCTACCGCAATACCCAAACTTGGGAGAAATACTTTGACGAGTACGGCAAGCCCCAGTTAGAACACCCGGACCAGAGCTTCGAGGGCTTGACCGCCGATGAGATCACGGCGGATTTCTACGGCCGCTGGACCGAGCAGACCACCCCGCCCTGCCTGTACACCGTCCACTCGGGCGGCGGCAAGGTGCGCACCGACCTGCCCGAGGAAGTGCGCGACTACGTGATGGCCTACTGCGACGGCGCGGCGGTGTACGGCGCAGCGTGGAACGATGAGAACGGCATCACCGCCACCGGCTGCCGCATCAGCCTTGCCGACGGTGCGGTACAAACCTTCCCGCTGCTGACGCAGGAGCAGTTTTTGGATGTCTGTGGTGACGCGCTGGTGACGTCGCACATCGTTACAGATGCGCCCCTGCCCACTGACCGGGAGCAGTACCAGGCTGCCATCCAGAGTGCCGAGACGGAGTATGACCTCTATGACCCGAACGACGGTACCCGTACCCGGCTGGCTGCCTACCCTTACGACACGTCGGCTTTGCTGGGCGTGTACGGCGGCAAGGCGTATTTTGAAAAGCGCCAGCCGATACCCTACGCCGCGTATGAGCCTGTGGCCGTGGAGACACTGGACATAGCGACCGGCACGACCGAGACGATATGGACGCCCGAACAGGGGGCACAGGAGCTGCCGCTGGGCGATGCCGAAGGCCACAGCCTGCGAATGAGCGAGGGCAACGTGATTGTCGGCCAGCACACCAGCCTGCCCGTTGATTTCCGCGCTGCCGCCGCCGATGGCCGCTGGCTGGTAATGACCGGCAAGGATGAGACGACCAACCGTGAGAACTACGCCCTGGTGGAGCCGGAGCAGTTTATGGCCGGGAGCGCCGAGCAGGAAACCGTGACAATGTGGCAAGGGTAACGTTGCAAAGCCCCTCCGGCGTCGCTCCGCTCGCCACCTCCCCTGTGAGGGGAGGCTCCCCGCGGGCAAAGCCCGCGCAAAAAGGCTCCCCTTCCAGGGGAACTGGCCGAGTTTACGAGGCCTGAGGAGCTTTGCAGCCTTGCCATCACAGCTCACATCAAAAAAAGGAGGTTCCCATGAAAAAACGCATCCCCATCATCCTCGCCGCCGCCCTCACCCTTGCCGCCTGTGCATCTGCCCCGGACACAGCGTCCACCCCTCTCGCAAACTCGACCCCGGAACCGACCGCAGCAACTACTCCTGCCCCAACCACAGCCCCCTTCTACCCGGTGGCCAACTCGTACAACAATGGCGACACCTACTATGCCTTTGTCCACCGCGGCGAGGACAGTCTGCTGCTAAAAACCGACTATGCCGCAGCTACGCAAACCGTCAACTGCGCGGTTCCCGGCTGTGCCCATGACAGCGACGCCTGCCCCGCCTATTTCACAGACGACCCCGGTTGCAACTTGGTCATCACGGACGACCCGCTGCGCGTCTGCCATGTCGAGGACAGAGGCTGCCCCGTGCAAATCTACACCGTCGACCCCGCCGCGGGCAAGGCCATGCAGGAAATCAATGGGGTGGGCAACTGCGATATTGCCTACTGCGATGGCACGGCGCTGTACGGCATAGACAAGACGGTGCTGCCGAGTGAGGCAACGCCTGCCTGCCGCATCGACCTTGCCAGTGGGCAGCTTGACAGGTTTACCATGCTGCCGTCGGAACTGATGCTGGGCTGCTATGACGACGGCCTGCTGACGGTCCATTACGTGACCGACGCGCCGCTGCCCAAAAACGGCGAAGAGTATGCCGCCGCCGTCCAGAGCGCGACGCTTGAATTTGACTGCTGGGACCCGCGCACAGGCACACGCACCAAGCTGGCCGAGCGCCCCTACAACCCCACAGACGCGCGGTTCAGCGGCTATGATGGCACGGCAAACGGCAAGCTTTACTTTGTGGATTATCTCCCGCAGAGCGATGGCACCGATATCAAACTGAGCCTGACTGTCGTTGACCCAGCCATGGGCACAGAGGAAAAAATGTGGGATACGTGGCCGGATGAGCACTTCGGACTGTCCATAGGGCAAAGAATACTGCCCGTGCACGGCGACCAGAGCACGCGGTGGCTTGGGATGTGCTACTCAAACAGCGGAACAAACCGCGAAATCCCCTATTTTATGGATTTGGAAACGGGCGAGATTAAAGAGGTAACGCAAAAACGAGAGGGCCTGTCCTATGACAGAAGAGTCACCGTTTTGGCCCAAACCAACGATGGCCGCTGGCTTATCGAGACTGCGGCCGACGAGCAGCGAAGCTGTCTCGGCATGGCACTGATCACCCCGGAGCAGCTGCTGGCGGGCAGCACTGACTGGCAGGAAATAACAATGTGGCAGGGCTGATGCAATACGACCAGCCGTATGCCCCTGTATAATTATGCGCGAAAACGCCGATTTGTCCACCTATTAAACACACAGGCCCGCCAACAGCAAACAAAATTTTGAAAAGTAAACAAAAAACTCTTGAAAAATTTCTTTTGTGGT
>OLNN01001768.1_pt1 | contig 16831 bp, 16 predicted proteins | sample 1672141 | NCBI WGS metagenome assembly OLNN01 (sample SAMEA3136652, study PRJEB25190) | human gut metagenome | biome: human gut; feature: human-associated habitat; material: faeces | place: Austria | collected 2013 | reverse complement strand
CCGATTTTGGCACTGCTAAAGTTCACTTTTCTTTTTGTTTTATATTATATAAAATAGCTTTTGCAATATACTTATTATCAATAATATCATTCTGAAGTTTCCCGTTATACTTTTCCAATGAAGTCTGAACACTTATTAATCCGTATCCATGTTCTCCGGGATTATCATATGTATTATTCATACCGGAAAATGTATTCTCGATTTTAATAACTATCATTCCTATGGAATAATTAATATCTATCTCAAGTATCTTTTTCTCAGCTTGTTTTAATGCGTTTAACGCATTGTCAAGCAGGTTTCCAAGAATTACTGTTAAATCAAATGAATCGACCTGCAACTCTTCAGGTAAAACAACGTTACAAGAAAAGTCCACTCCATATTCCTGAGCTATCGCCAATTTATAATTCAGTAAACAATCAAAATCAACATTCCCCGTGCTTACAAACTCTTTTTCCGCTGTGATTTTTTCGCTCATTTCGTCGATGTAATTTACAGATTTTTGACAATTGTCGTTTACTAAATCATATTTCAATTTCAGCAAATGGTTTTTCATATCATGCTTCAATAAGCGTATCTGCTTTTGTGATTCATTCATTATAATCAGCTGATTCTGATATGCTTTATTTGACGATGCAATTTCATTAAACATAATCTGAAACTGCATATTCTCTATGTATCTATCGTATAAATAAAAATTCAAGAAATTTATAACAAGCAGTATCAACGAAATAATAAAACATCTGACATTGAATTCTGGTCCTGAGAGCTCTGCAATAACGATTGTACCAATAGAGATTATTATAAGAAAGATCACATACCCGGAATTAACGATAACCTTCTCTTTTCTGTTGAAATAATGTCTGAACAAAAAAACTAATCCAAGAAATGAAATACTTTGAGGCGTGTTTGATTTTAATAGCATTGATTCCGGGAATATGCAAAATAACATCCAATCCAAAATCATACCTACTGCGCAAACGCCAATTGTAAGAAATATATACGTTTGTATCGGTTTTCGGTATTGCAGCATTATCATAAACATAGGCAATATATTACTGATCAAATTCAGCATCATGCTATCCATAAAAAGGTACACGCCGCAGTTTATCAGATAGTAAACATAATACGTCAAGAGCTCCGCATATTTAGGCAGCTTGCTCTTACCCAAAACCGCAGTAAAAAGTATATATACCGCATACATATGTACCGCATTAGAAATTAAATACACTATTGGCTGCATTTACGCTCCTCCAATCTTATCATATAAGACATCCATTACACTATTACGATATCCGTCGCTGATCTTTAGCTTTGTTCCGTTTGATAATACAACAGTTTCAAAATCGGTATCAACGATATGATTAATATTAACCGCCAAGCCACGTTTTACGACAACCATATCATTCTTCATTTCATTGGTTACAGCGTCACTAAATTTATGATAACATATTATAACACCGTTTGACGTAATTAGTTTCAGCTTTTTTCTTTCGCTTTGTATATAAATGATCTCGCTGATAGCTATTTTATGTTTCATATTTTCCAATGTATATGTAAAAAACATACTGCTATTGGCATAATATTTAATGAATTTAGAAATGCACGGATATAATCGTTCTTTCTTTACGGGTTTAACGATGAAATCAAAAGGCTGAACAGAAAACAACTCCATTGCGTATGAATCTTTAGCCGAGATAAAAATTATCTGAGTTCTTATATCTCCCATTCCCAATCTGATTTTTTTGCTAAGATTTACACCATTCATATTGGGAAATTCAATATCCAAAAGGATTAAATGATAGTTCACTGAAGATTGAACTCTTTCAAATAAATCTTCGCATGATAAAAATATATCAACTTTAAAATCCAAATTGTATTTGAACTGATATTCTATCAATAATTGTTTCAAATGTTCACACACATATTTTTCATCATCAACTATTGCTATTTTTATCATAAAGCTCACCTGCCTTAATTGACATTATACCAATTATTTTACGTAAAATCAATACATAATCTGTTAAAACTATGGTATAATATATTAATATAGGCAGCAAAAACTTTCGCAAATTCTGTACATTTAAGCAAAGCGCTTGAAAATACAGGAAAAATAAAGGCTTTCAGGTTATTGCGGCAGGAAATATGACGGCTTAATACTTTTTTTATGAAACAAGGTTTAAGTTTTCAACGCAGCGCTTCTTTATTTCAATATCGGAGTGCATATAGCGATTAAGCGTAATCTGAACGCTTGAATGTCCCAGTAACTCGCTTACCGTCTTCGCATCAAAACCATTCTCTATGCAAACCGTGGCATATGTGTGACGCAGTAAATGAAAATTCGCTTCTCGCACACCGCACTGCTTCAATACTGATTTGAATCTGTTCTGCATAGTTCTTGGCTCGACAGGCTTTGATGTTCCGGTCAGCAAATAACCATTATTGCATGGGGTGTTCTTTAAAATATTTATCAGAAAGTTCGGAATAGGAATTGCTCTCTCGGAGCTTCTGCTTTTTGGTAAGCCGACAATTACTTTTGTTTTGCTGCTGCCGGTAGTATCCGAAACACGTTGAACAGTCTTTGTGATGAAGATTACGCCATTTTGAATATCAATATCTTCCGCCGTGACAGCACAAAGCTCGCCAATACGCATTCCCGTGTACATAGCAAGCAGTATTCCGACATTTGTTTTGTTCAAGTCGTTCATAAGATATGATTGAAGGCTGCTGCGTTCATCTCTATTAAAAACCATTGCAGCTTTTGTATTCTCCTTTGGCATGATAACATTTCTCATAGGATTTTTGTATCCGTATTCGCTTTCGGCATACTTTGCGACGGAACGAAGCAAAACAATATTATCACGAATCGTTTTAGACGACAAGCCTCCCTTGCCATTGGATTTTCCGTTTTTCAAAAGATACTCGATAAAAGCGTTGATCTTGACCGAATTAAGCTCGCTGTATTTTGTTTTCTTGAAGTACGGAAGTATATGTTTATTTATATTCCTTTCATAGCAGCAGTAGCTTGAACGCTTTACACGAAGCTTCGCACAAGAAAGCCATTCTGCACAAATTTCCGAAAGAGTTTTAGCGCATGATATAGTATTGTATTTTTCTATTGAGGTATAAGCCGAGAGCATTTTATCTTTTAATTCAGCAAGGTCTTTTGAATAAAAATACCTATACTTTAAGCTTCCATTGTCGTTACGACCAAAAGGAATACGACCCTCAAAGCGACCGTCCTTTCTCTTGTAAATATTAAGTGCGTTCCTCATTTTTTCATCCTCCTCATACTAAAAAACTGACGGCTGAAAATCTTTGTCAGCCTGATTTTTTTAGATTTTTTCTTCAATTTTTAAAATAATGTCTTTACAAATGGATTTTGGTGTGATATAATGTGATTAACTTTTCATCAAATCTATCAATTTCAAGACCAAAATTACTCTTAAAATCCTTTCGCAAATGTACAGAATTTGCGAAACAAAAACGGCGGATCCGGATGCTATGAAGCACGAATCCGCCGTTTTCTATTGCATTGTAATATTATTCTCATCTTTTACGCCCAACTCCTGCTTTTTCTTTAGAATCATTTGCCTTAGCTTCCTGTCAACCATCTGCTTAACCGGCTTATACTTCTGCACATAGTCCTCTTCAATACACCTGCTAAGATTAACAAACAGACCAATCACCGTATTTGCAATCATAGCGTTTCCAAAGTGTGTCTTACCATCAATCGACGTATATATCTCAACATCAGAATCATAGATATTAGGCACTATCAGTTCAGGGTCTTGAACCACTACATCGACCATAGGGCTATCCATATCAAGCACAGTCCTGATTATCATATTCCGCACAGGCTGAAAAACCTTATTGTCGGTAAGCGCAGGCAGTTCTTTTTCCTTTTGCGTATAGGTCTTGCACTTCAACCGCTCCAAGTCACACCACTTTTCATAGAGCTGTTGTATATTTTCATCTTTTGCAAGCTTCAAAAATATATTGTTTACCGTTTCCTTGACCTCCGGCGGAAGATAGCCATACACATTTTTGCCTTTAACTTTTTGTAGCTGAGAATGTAGTTTGTAGATAAAATTTTCAAGCTGCGAATTATCAAAACCGCCTTGCTGAATTTTTCTAACTATATTTTCAAATTCTGTTTTGGATACAGTTTTCAATTCGTTACGGCTTAACGTCTGCTCCTGATAGATTGACTGTAAATCGTCATGAAATATATCGTTTGCAAAGGCTGAACGTATCTGATCAATACCCTTAGTAGTTAAAAATCCCTGCTTTGGATTCGTTGAATAAACAAGCAGATGAATATGCGGATGATGAGTTGTGTCATGGAACGCGGCATACCATTTCAGATTGCAAAGCGGAATCCGCTGTGCTTTTGCAATATCGGAAATATGCCTTTTCACAAGGTCACGCCATACTTCCGAATTATCATAGCCAAGACGAATAGCGTCCTCACGTCGGAGCGAAACAACGTGCGACCAGACATTGCCTTTGTGATTTGCTATTTCGTTAGCTACTCTATCAAGAATGATCGGTTCATCTTTTTCATTAAACAAACCGTGCGAACCTCTTTTCTGAACTCCCGGTCGCATAGCCATATAGCCCACAAAATTCTGCCGATTTCCGATGATGTCGGCGTTACGCTCAATGATCGTACTGATAAGCTCAGATGCGTTTTCTACGGTAGAATCAGCGATATAGTCCCCATACTCAAGGTATCTTTTGGCTTCGGGAAAATCGATCAGCAAATCATCTATAAGCTCTTTCTGATTTTTTGTAGCATTATCATTTCTGTCAATAGTGTTTTGATCACGGACTTCAACTGTTTCACGGGTTGCAATGTACTTTGTGTAGTTTCTGCGCTTGTTTTTAATTTTCTGATTTCCGCTTTTCAGATAGCGGCTTGTGACAATCAACTGTGATAGCGCCAACACATATCACCTCCGTTTTAATTTGATTTAATCTGACCGCTGATACCTAACCGCCTTCTCAAAATTAATAATACCATTGATCCGCTTAACCTCATCCGTACACATAGCCCTCAGCTTTATCATAGTATCATCATCAATACCATGTATCGCCGCAAGCATATGTGATACTGCACCAAGTTCAACAGCGACCTTAAACATGGCACGGGACAACCTTTGTTCCGTGCCTTTTACAATTCCCTCTGTTATCGTTGCAATCTGCGGAGCAAGATAATCCACAAGCTCAGGCTTGTTCTGCAAAAGATAACCGCAGTAAAATCTGATTGCCTTTTCCATAAACTCCGTGCGTGAAGAGCAGTTATCCGACTTGTATAAGATATCAACCGTTTTCATAGTCTCGGGAAATACATACAACGGAAACTTGATTTTTTCTGCTGTGACACCATCGTTTTCTTCTGCAACATCGGTGCTTTTTTTCATTTTTTGTACTTTTGACTCCATGACTTTCGTAAACCTCCTTTTTTGACTCCATTTTATCAAGGCTTGTAAAACCTCGCAAAATCGGCGAGCTTTGCTCGTCCGATGTGATTGTTTTGGCGGCTTTGACGCCAAAACTTTAACCAGCAATATATTAATTTTCCCCCAAACCCTCCCGAATTCTCCCGAATCCTCCATTCTCCAACTCCGCAAAAAAATGCCCCAAATTCGCCCCAGCTGCCTTTAGGGTAAAGTTACCCCACCCATGCTCTGAAAACGCCACACGAGGGCACACAGTGCGAACCGTGGCGAATTACTGCTCGGACAGCTTTTCCGTTTTGGCAGAAGCAGTGATCTTCTGCTTTCTCGCAGGCTTTCTGTCCGACATCATATCAATAAAATCTCTCACATTCTGCGGAACGACCTTGCCGTAAAGCTGATCTGCATATTTTTCAAGCTCCGCCGCAAGAGTTGTATTTTTCTGCTCAAGATACATTTCTATCGCAGAGAGCTTTTTCTCGTTTACACTTACAGTAACTGATTTTTTCAACCTATCACACTCCAATAAAATTAATTTTCTAATGAGCTGTCCTCATTCAAACTTTCAATAGCGTCAGTCACCTCCTGCGGATATTCTATGCCTTCATAGGTACACCAGCTTGACCAGCTGCCATTTGAAACAGCCTCTTTCGTGACATAACCAACGCTTTCAGAGCTGTAAACAACCTCTCCGTTTCCAACATAAATTCCGTGCTGACTTCCGTCAAACAACCCTATCCCGGCAACTTCAGGCATAGTATCTATACCGCCTTGTTCAGTATAAACCAATGTGCTGTAAGCAGAATCAAACTCTTTATCGGTTGGACTGTAGTTCAGATACCCCAGCACAAGTCCTGCGTTGTCAGCATATCTGATGCGGTCTGTTTCGTTTCTTTCACCGATAAAACCATTCATATATCCCCAGCCTGAGATGTAAGCATTATCAGCCCAAGCCGCAAGGTCTGAACAGTTTTTACTGCCTGCGTCATTGAACATATATGAATTTAAGGTGCTGTTCATAACAAATGTGTATGTGCGAACAAATTCGTCATAGTCTATCTCCAAGCCGTAAGTCGAGTTTATCGCCGCAATCAGATCACTGTCATTTGGAGCGATTGCAAACAGATCTGCATATGATTCGGCATTGAAATTCTGAACCTCGTCGAAGTATGACATATATATCAGCTGAGCCTTTATGGTCTGAACCTTGACACCCTTTTCGTCCATAGCGTTTGAAATGTCATTACCTGCTGATCGGATATCATCGAGTCTTTGCCTGCTTTCACTGTCAAGAGAGCTGTAAAAATCATCGGCATTAATGTGAAGTTCAGGCACTTGAGCTTCCTCGCCGACCTCCCCAAGAGAAGAAAGCATCACCGCAGGAGCACACAACAAAAGGAGCAGACCCACCGCAGCACTAAGCACCACAGTCACAAGCTTGCCTCGCTTTTTTTCATCACCAAGAATATATACGGCTGCCTTTTTAAGAGCCGCCGCAACTGTCGCCGACATTACATCACCTTCCTCCCGCCGAACCAAACAGTGCCGCCTTGTAAGCAGGAGCAATGACCTGCAGCAGATACCTTTCATTTCCGCACCGATACAGACAAGTTCCTCTTTCGGGATACTTGATAAGACTGTACTCTGACTCGTCCAACTGTAAGGTGTCAATGAATGCCGTCGGCGAGATATTTCCCGGATTGAACAGAAAATGATGTGCAGGAATAGAAAACAGCGGCTTTGTGAATTCCTTTATCTCAGGCAGCAGAAAGTCCTCGATATTTTGCGAAGCTAATATGAAAGACGATTCCTTTTTTTCGAACACGTTTCATTCCGTTACGAATATATTCTATCGCCGTCATATTAGTGAGGAATAAATACAGCTCATCTATGGCCGCAACAGTATTTCCGCGCCCTAAAAGCTGATTGCTCATGTAGCTTAGAATGTTGAACAGCAGCGTATCTTTCAGCCGTTTGTTTGTATCCATAAGACCTTTTACTCCGAAACAGATAAACTCTCCGTCCTTGATGTTTGTTCTGCCGTTGAAATATTTCGACTCTGCACCTTTGCACATTGAGTGCAACCCCAAACAGATATTTTGCAGTATTTCTTCGGTGTAGAGGTGTTTTTTAGCATTATCAAATGCCATAAATTCTTTTTCAACTAACTCATACAGGTCTGACATTACAGGATAATCACAGCTTTCCAACTTATCGAGATCTGTTAGATCATCAATGCCGAAACGTGCATACAGTTTCATAAGCATTATCTCTATTGTGTCGATCTCTGCGTCTGTAAAGTCTTTGTATGCTCTGAAAAAGTCTTTTAGATAGCTGATGTGCTGACTTAAACGGGTTACTTTTCGGAATGTTTCAGGGCTGTCATCGGTTTCCTTTTCTTGATTTCCAAAGCGAGAATTTTCTGACCACTCTTTTGGCTCAAGCGGATTTATCATAAACTCACCCGACATCATATCAATATATGTGCCGCCAAGGTTATTGCACAGATCCTCATATTCGTGTTCAGGGTCTAAGCATAGTATAGATTTGCCTGATTCACGCTGATTGCAAAGCAGCAGTTTCATAAGATAAGATTTGCCCTGACCGCTGTTGCCAAGTATCAAAATGTTCGAGTTGGTTTTGTCCTCGGTTCGCTTGTCAAAGTCAACAAGAATATTCGTGCCGTACTTATCTCTTCCAACATAAAAGCCGCTCTCATCGGTCTTGCCGCTGTAATTCAAGGGATAAAGATCAGCCACCGAGCTTGCAGGCAGGACACGTTCAAACTGACTTGCAAACATGTTATTGCCCGCAGGATGAACAGACAAGAACCCCTCTTTCTGACGTAAAAGCAAACGGTCAACAGATATTTTGGAACGTGTAAGTTCCATTTGAATATCGGCTTGCAGTTCTTTCAGCTTGTCCTCAGAGCTTGCTTTTAGCTCAATAAAAACAGCTGTGTGCAGTAAAGGTTCTTTGTTTCTGCGTAGTTCGCTTATCAGCTCCACCACATCATTTATGTTATCCTGAGCCTTTATGCTCTCGTTCACATCATTTACAGTGGTCATCATATGATTTTTCCTCATTGCCTGCTGCACGATCTTTCGCTGTTCTGCGGCGGTAACAAGTCTGTCATATATCCTCAGCGTAATACCGTTTCTGTCCGCAAGGTGAGCAAGTATAGCAGTTTCTTCTGTGCTCGGCGGATACTCAGTCACAGCCCAGACGCATCTGAAACTGTTTCCGCAGATGTAGTGATCGGTGTAAAAGCGGATAATGCCTGGTGCAATGCGGTCAAAAAAGTTCTTTGTATCAATTATCTCAAGCTGTTCTTCTGACAGTTCTTTTTTCTTTTGCTTTCTATTCTTCATCTGTTTTTCCCTCCAAATCAAATTCTGTTTCTCCCTCAATATCGGGGATATCATCTCCGGAAATACTTGTCCCGAAGTACAAAGCCAGCATACGCTTGATCTCAGATTTAGTCATTCTCCTAGCCGCAAAACCGTGCTCCGATATTGCCTTATCTACACGATTCAGCGTGCTGAATATCTGCTCGTCCTTTTCACGTCTGAACCGCACCGCAAACATAAACTGTCTTGCCGTGGACATCTCAATCTGTATCTCGTCAAGAAAATCATAGTCAGCTTGCAGCAGTTTTCTGACCGCCTCGTTCTGCTCTTTTTCAAGCCTTTTCCTGAGATGATTTTTATTGCTGTCAAAACACTCGCAGGAGTCCAAAGCCAGTATTTCAAGGTCAGGTATGGTACTCAATAACATCATAAGATGATGTATTTTGACGTCGATATTAGCTGCTGACAGCACGGATATATTAGTAGGTTCTACGCTGAAAAACGAAAGCTCGGCTTTGTCGGTCTTTACACCGAAACGAGTAAAGCGTTCAAGACCTATCAAGCCCTGAACGCTGTTTTTGTTCTTTGTCATTTAAAATTTCCTCCATAAATACAATTGCTGCGAAGTCAGAAAAAACTTCACAGCGTTAAAAATATAGTCTATAATTGCAGTTTCGTCGACCCGAAGAGAGAGAAACGCAAAGCAGGCGGTCGCAGCAAAGGGCAGGACGTTCCAGAAGTTCACCAGAATCACAACCGACAGAATTATTTCGCCGCAGATTATGATAAAATCCCGAACGCTCCAAAACCACAGCTTTACGCTTGCTCTCAGGTTTTCGGGGTAGATGTAGGTTTTCATTTTGCTCCTCCTTTCAACATACCGACCGCCTTAGCACCCATAGAAACCGAGTGACTAACAGACATCATATTGACCCTCACACTCGTATCCAGCCCATACATCTGAGCAATCCTCGGAACTTCATTCGCCGACAGACATATCCCCACCGCAAGCAGTGCGTGCTGAGTATAAGTCAAAAGTCCGAGATACAGTATTGTGGTCTGCAAAAATGCAGTAAGGCAAGTGGCTATGACCTGCTTGCACCAGCTGTAAAATCCGTCGGTGTACCCTCTGGGAACTCCGAACAGATACAGACTTCCCACAGCTATCTGACAGAGCATTATTCCGCCTCGCTTGATGTTTGCAAACACAACTTTTACCGTGCAGTAGCCGAACAGAATTATGAAAAACAGGCTGAACAGCGATACATCAGAGGCAAGAGCGACTATGACCGAAAGTCCCGTGCCTGCAACAGTTGATGAAGTTGCCCCTATGAAACCGCCTAACAGCTCGTAAGAGAAAGTCCCTTGAAGAGCAACGCAAAGCGAGTACAGACGCTGAGGAACAACTGTCACCAGACTCGCCGCCATAAACCCTTTCAGAACGTTTATGCAGGTGTTTTTGATGTTTGCCTGCCCAGATTCGTATGCAATTGCCGTATCGAACACCGCAACTATCATTCCGCAGGCAAATAACATCCATGCAAGGCTGTGAAACAGCGATATGAACGACTGCACCCACGACAGGGCAAAAATATCGCTTGTGCTTTCGTTTATGAATTCAAACAAATCAGCTACCGCCCCGTAAATGAGATTGAACAACCAATTGAACATGATGTCCCATATCTCGTCGGTAATTGCGTCCACAGCTGACCCTACCGTGCTATCCCAAAGCGACGATATTCCGTCGCCTATCCAGTCTATGGCGTCACTTATCCAATCAAACAACGCTGCCACCTCGTTTCTTGGAACGATTTGTTTTAGTTATCTCACCCTTTATTCGATACAGCGAACTTCTCCGACCGCCTTGTGGATGATAACGTGGAAACCGCTCCAATAGATCACGCTTTTCTAATTCGTTAAATGCCCGAAACACCGTGCAAGTTGACAGGCTTAGATCCTCTGCAATTCGACCCACTGAGGGGTAGCATTCTCCGTTTTTGTCTGCTCGTCCGCACAGATAGCAGTACACCGATACCGCTTTGTGCGACAAGCCTAAATCGTAAATTCTTCTCGGTAATATCAATATGCATCAACTCCTGTTCGTTTTTACATTAGTTTTCTTTTTTGGCGGTTCATCTTCAAAGTCTTCATCTTCTTCGACAATTTCAAATTCCGTTGGAGAAATCACTTTTTTCTTCTGCGGATATTTTATCTCCACATCACGGATAAGTTCTCCACACTCCTTGTAAGAAACCGCCCTTGCAGTCTTATCCGGCAAACGGTACTCGTCCTCAAATTTTATGCCCCATTTGAAAAACAGTTTAAGCTTGCTTATCATCGGATGCGTGCCTGTTTTCATAACGATAAACTGTCCTTTAGGCATAGATTTCAGCTCGTCCACAGTCATAAGCGGTCTGCCTATCATCTGCAATGACTGAGATCTGTCCCTGCCGTTTGATATAGAACCGCTCAATACCGTTTGTTCGCCCAAAGCTTTTGAAAGTACCTCTGCACTCTGGCTGTTTGGTGCAAATCCGCCGAACACAGTAAGCTGAGTGTTGTCGGTGATTATCTCCATACCCTGTTTGCCGTAGTTCTGTTCAAGCTGTGCAAAGGACTGGATTATCGCAACTATGGATATTTTCCTTGAACGCCCTGCCGAGAACATTGATTCGGCTCCCTCTATTTTAGGGAACGTGCCAAACTCATCGCAGTAAAACATAACTCTGTTTTTAAGCTTACCGCCGTTTTCATCAGCGAGAACAAGTATTTCTCTGTAAAGCTGCTGAATAAGCAGACTGACCATAAAGTACTTTGATGTGTCTTCTTCTGGAAGAACAATAAAAATAGCCGACCTTTCATTGCAAAACTTCTCGGCGTCTATCGCCGTTCCAAAGCACAGCATTTGTTCAAGTTCAGAATCAAGAAAACTGTTGAGCCTTGAAAGTGCAGTCGACATTACCGACAGCATAGACTGGTCGGACGCATTCAGAGCCGCTCCTGCAAGCCATTTGGCTTTGTGTTCGCTGGGAAGCTTGTCCATAAGCTTAGAAAAATACATTTTAGGTTTTACTTTCGGGTCTGGCTGATATTTTGCGAGCAAGTCCTGAATAAGCTTGAAAACCGAAACGATATGCCGTTCATTTTTGTCACCAAACTCAGCTAAAAGCAGAATAACAGAGGCAAGCAAGCCTTCCGCTGCGTCGTAGAAAAATGCGTTTTGACCGTAGTTTGAGCTGTCACCTCCGCCGATATTGATAATTGTCTTTGCTGTTATCTTTGCATACTTTTCCGCTTTAGCCTTTGATGATAAATCCGTTTTGTCCTGTAAATACAAGTCCATATATTTGTTGACAAGATGCAGGATATTGTTCTCATCTGAGCGTGTGGGATTTCTCAGATCAAGCACAGAAACATTGTAGCCGTAATATTGGCTTGCAATAGTGCCATAATTTCGTGCCACATCTCCCTTTGTGTCCGTACTGATGAACGACATTCCGCTTGCACAGGCAAGTTCGATGTTAGGGTACAAGAAGTATGCGGTCTTGCCCACACCCGCAGCGCCTATCATAAGCGTGTGAACATCGCCGTCATCTACAAGAGCAACAGTCCTTTTACTGTGCGTCCGACACCCTACCACTGTACCTTGAACAGTCGGCAGGTTCTGACCTTTTCTCCACATCTCCGGCTCGAATGGCAGAGGGATAAAAGTACGCTTTATCTCAGCTTTTGTCGCCCACCTCGCAGTTCCGTGCTGTCCATTGCCGACTTTTTTTGCCTTTATTCCGTTAAGCGACTTGTTGTCAAGCAGATTTACTACCACTAAAAAGGCAATGAAAATTACAACAAGTACGCCTATCAAAATCATCTGTTTCTCATTCAAAATTTCATCTCCGATCTGTATAAAATATTCTTTCTTTTGTATTTAATACGACAGTTAGTTTGTTTTATTCAAGGTATTGCAGTGTGAGGCGGAGGGTATCGCATCAACCAAATTCCATAAAAGGTTCAGGTTCGCAAACGATGTCCTCAGATTCGATATGTTCTGCCACAGGTTCAGACAAAGTTTCTTCAACAGATGATCTGACAGCCCTATCCGCAAGCTGATACAGCAGTTTCGCCGTATTTATTGACTGCTCACGGGTACGAGCTGTTTGTCTTAGATCTTTCATTACTGCCATAACACATTCCTGCAAATTTCTTTGCTTGGCAGCAACTTTGCCTTTATCTGTGTATGGCTTGTACTCTGCTTTCAGCTTGGCTCTGAGTTTTGCAAACATACCATTTTCACAACTTTTATCAATAAAAAACGCCGAGCCTGCAAGTGCATACTCGGCGAGATATTTGTATTGTTCGTTTTTGAAGGCGGCATAGATCTGAGACGTCAGCTTATCCGGACGGCATTTGAGATACTGCAAATTTCCCACCTGACGATGATATTCTTCTTTATGCTTGTTGGGTACAGCAGGCAGAGCAGGAGCACCATTCTTGGCTTTTAGCACCTCGTTCCAATCTTTGTACGGCGGTGCAAGGCGTTTGACGTTTGAATATCCGTTCTCATTTAGAATATCCCTTAGACGGTCAACAGCCTCGATGCCGCCCTCGTCGTTATCCACGCAAAGCACAATTTCACTCAGATTAGAATGGCTTTTTAACGCCGTTAAAACAGCATTTTCATACACTCCGTTCATTGCAATGCAGCTGTGCTTTTGCCAGTCTTTCGGATAAAGCGTAAGAAAACTCATCATATCTATGGGAGCCTCAAACACATAAAGCCTTTTGCTTTCACCGAAATGTGCAAAGCTGTATCTTGTGTCTGAACCCTCACAAGTAATTCTAAAACTATTTCCATAAGAATTAGTTGAACGCTTGTGTGCCTGCCTTGGAACGCCGTTTTCGTCAACGCCTACGAACACTGCATTGTGATGTTCCTTGTCCTCATAAAGTGTGTGTTGCTTTGCAAAATGTGAGATAATGTTTGGATTAATAAATCTCTGTTTTATCAGGTAGGCATAGACCCTGTGCATATTGCTATTTGCTTCGGGCAACTTGAATTCTTTCTTTTCTTCCTTTGCGATAGCTTTCGGCGGACTGTGGGACAGCGGAGTTACCCTCTGTCCCAACAGTTCCTGTACCGCAGTCTGAAAGTCCATACCATAAAACTCCTGCATAAACTTTATTGCTCCGCCGCCTGTCTGATTTTTATGGTCGAACCATTTTGAACCACGGATAGTTATACTGTCGTGCTTGCCTGAGCTGTCGTAATATATGAGCTTATGCTCTATGCCGGCACGCTCAAGCTTTTCACCACGCACACGCAGATATTCTGCCAAGTCTACGCTGTTGGCAAGCTGTTTTTGTTCGTCTGTGAATGGGATGTAGGGCATTAAATGTCTCCTTTCTGGGTTGAAAATTTTGGTTTGGTGTGGTATAATGAGAAGAAAGATCAAGAGCAATATCGCTTGATAAATCGAAATTTAGTGGCTTGATAAAGTATCTGAAATATCTCTTTGACAATTATTTTAAATTTCCGTCATATTAAGGAGACCTTAAAAATGTCTAAATATAATTTCTATTATGATGAGTCTGAACATAGCCGAAAAATCAACTATAAAACGGTAAGTGCCCCTAATTATTACGACAATTTCGTAACTATGATTGTCGGATGGTCAGCTGAGAAGGATGATATTCTACAACGGCATATTGATTTTGAAACCAAGTACGCAGATAGAAAAGATCGTAATGGCGAAATCAAAAGTACGATGCTTCAGCAGAAACAATTCAAGTATGGTTTTGCCTCTCTCAACAAGCAGAACGCTCAGTTTGTAGATGATTTCCTATCATTGTTTGACAAGGATATTCACGTTTACTTTTCGGTTTCCAGTAAAATTGAATATCTTGTGCTGCAGGTTTTTCGAGGATACAGAAACAGCATTTTAATTGACGCAGACTTAATGAAGTATTCCATTACAAAAGCTCTTGTTGTGTATCGACCGCAGGAAATCATAAAGTGCATCTACGAATCCCCGGAAAACTTTTTAGAGAAACTAAAGAAGTTTTTCCAAGAGAGGATTGAATGCAATAAAAACAATCCTAAATTAAAACAAAATGAAACGGACGCATTTCAACAGGTTTTATTCATACTGAATGGTATTTCGGATACTTTGGAGATTGATTGGGACTATCACATGTCTTTTGACGGGTTCAAAAAATATCTGGCAGAAAAGGATATTTCGAATTACAATCTGATAATTGACAAAGAGGGTAACGATGAGGAAAAAAGCAGAACCTTAAAAGCAGCCCGTGAAATAGGATTGGATAATTCAGATGAAGCCGATTCTACAAAGTGTCCAGGACTTCGTATAGCAGATATGATGGCAGGCATCATATCAAAACTATTGAAAGGACTATGCGATTCCTTACGGTACCGATCTCTTGATGAAAGCAGCAAGAAGAAAAGTTTGGATAGAAATTGGTTCTGCGTGAACGAAGTTCAATTAGGGCTCTATAAAAAGCTTTATCGGATTATTTGTGAGTGGCATCCTGCTTGGTACAAGTCTTACTCCGGTATATATTCAGATGATTTGGTTGTATTCAATGCTTTACTTAATTCTATGAACCATTTTGATTCCGTCGAGCAGATCCAGACTAATCTAGACAGGCAAGGCGAATACTTTAATTCGCATGCTTGTGAGCAGTTGGCAAAGTATTTTAATCAGAGAAGTTGTAAACTGCCCATTGAGCCTGTAGTTCCCTTTGATAAAGAGTCATACCTGAGCCAAAGTGGCGAGAAGGTATATTTTGATTCGAGAAAGCAACTACTTTTGCCGTTACATGAAGGTTCTCAGACTTTTAATGTGCTATCAGTTGGGATGGATCAGAAATTCACTCCAACCATAACAATTCTAAAAGACGATATATCTGAGTGCTTTCAACTTCCAAATGAACTAAGTGAATGGGCTTACAGCGTTATTGGAATGGCAGCTACGGGTATGGATCTTTTCCCTGCAAAAGTAGTTTTTTCAAAAATCAACGAAAGATATTATGCAGATATACTTTGAATAATCGGCAAAACAAGTAAAGAAAGTAATCGATAAGGAAAGTTAATAGCTTCCAGCTAGACTTATCTTATCCCCCTACCCAAAGGACTGAATAAAATCAGTCTTTTTTTCATCCACCAACGCATTCTCTGAATTTTCCCATAACCTGCGAAAAACTCTGCCTTTCCATCATATCCGTACTGAGAAAAGCACCCGACGCAACAGTCAGCTTGTTTTCACTAAGAACTGCATAGGTCTCCGTGTATCCGAACTGCGACACCATACCGTCAGTTTTCTGGACTGACGCATAACGCTGATATTTTCCCTTTGATACAACGCTGCTTGTCATTCTGTAATTGGATACAAAATCGTCCGCTGTGATACCGTTCATCTGAGCAGCAGTCTGCCTGAAGTAATGATCTCCGAAGTTTTCGAGGATATATTCCATATCGTGATCAAGATTACTCTGACTTAAATCAATGCACAGAAAATCGATCATTCCGCCGCCGTTTGAGCCTTTCAAAGTAATCTTATTCACACCGTTGGAGTTATCAATTTCGTTCTCAAATGAACAGCCTTTCATAGCTTCCGCTACCAATTCACTTGTATCCACAAAGGATATATCGGAATCGAAAAATTCGGCAATAAAGGTGTCCGTCTTTATCTTTTCATCCTCTAAACTGCTTTCAGCCTCCGAAGAGGCAGCCGAGTCGTGTATGGACTCGGCTGTAGTAGTCGTAGTTTCCGTAACAGCATTCTGGATCGGCGGACTGATCGTTCCGCAAGCTGTCATTGTCAGCATAAACACCGCTAAAATTGCAGTCATTACTTTTGCTTTCATATTCATCCCCCTATCAGATTATGCTCCAGATGTACAGCGGACAGGTCAGAGAAAAGATCAGACAGCCGAAAATGATAGCGATCGGCGTCCATTCTATCTGTCCGTGCTTGCGGTAGTCCATATACATCGCACCTATCTTCA
>OLNN01001766.1_pt1 | contig 16835 bp, 11 predicted proteins | sample 1672141 | NCBI WGS metagenome assembly OLNN01 (sample SAMEA3136652, study PRJEB25190) | human gut metagenome | biome: human gut; feature: human-associated habitat; material: faeces | place: Austria | collected 2013 | reverse complement strand
GCCGGCCCTTTCTGTGCAAGTTTCCGCAGGCTTGCGCTCTTGTCGCTACCGGTCTGTCGACCTTTGCCCGCGGCTCCCTCACGCTGTGGCGCCGTCAGTATGCCATGTTTTTTGTCTTGTCAGCTATTTTTTGATGTATGTTCAGGCCTGTCCCGCGTCTCCGGTTCGCAGGCCCTCTTCCTCTGCCTCTCTCAAGGCTTCTGCACCTTTCCCACAAACAGGACGGTGCCCGTGCTTTCCTCTTCCAGCACGAATACATAAGGCCGGTTGGCGTGGAAGACTGCGGGCTCTAAAGGATTAACTGTTTCACTAAAGCCTATGTCTGTAACCGCTGCCGCTTCCGTGCCCTCCTCGTTTATGGTGACACTGACTGTCTGCTGTACGCTTGATATGGCCAGTTCCTTGTCGCTCATCTTGCCGAATTCGGCTCCCGACGCGAAGGCTTTCTTCACGCCCATGGCTTTCAGGATTTCCTCCAGACTGTTCGCATCGCTTTCCACCTTCAGCCGTGGCAGTTTGAGGTCTACATCTTTCATCCGCATATTATTCTGCATCTCCTCCCAGCTTGTCGGGTCCAGTCCGGCTATCAGCTGCGAGGTCGTCATGCCCTCGTTGGGCAGCAGTACATACAGGTTGAAGGCCCTGTTGCCATAAGGCAGCTTGACGGCTGCCATCCGTTCGTCCTTCATATACTCGAAGCCCTCCTGCTGCACCATCATGTCCACCGTCAGCGTGCTGCCGTCTTCGCATCTGAACTCTTCCTGCCGGGTGTTGTCCTTGTTGAATTTCGTTTCCCATACGCCTTTGAAGTAAAGGGCGTTTATCAGCATGGCCACCCCATCGGGCGTATTCTTCAGTATCTTGGGTATCAGTCCGTTGGTCTTCTCCGCGCACCAGTCGTTGATGGCATCCTTGGCCGTTTCGCGGGACTGCGTCTTTACCTCGGCGTCGTAGCTCTCCTGCAGCATGGTCTGGTAAGTGTCCAGCGCCCTGAAGTCGTCAAACATCCAGAAGGAGTTGGCTGTTTTCAGGGTGGTTGTATTGTCCTGTCCGGCCAGTTCCGTCAGCAGTTTCTGGTTATAGGCATTGATTTCAGCCACGCTGAATCCCGTGAATCCCAGTGCCTCGGTCAGCTCCTGCAGGGTCTGGCCTTCGGCTCCCGCGGTGGCCATGGACAGTGCATACGAGGCACTGAGCGGCGACAGGTAGATGGACTGTTCGCTTCCCTTGAGGGACGTCAGCACTGCGTCGGCTGTGCGGAAGAAACGGAACGCAAAGTCCGACGTCTGTTTGGCCATTCTTGTTTCGGCCTCTGTCAGTTCGATGGGTGTAAACTCATTGGTTTCATTGGGCGTCCTGTTGCCCGTGTCTTCATTCTGGCAGGCTGCCATCAATGCTGCGACGGCAAGTCCTGCGAAGGTCAACTTTTTCATATTCTCTCTGTTTTAGGTTGTCCAACGGTAGTGGTACAGGGGGCTTTGGCCCTCCTGTGCGGATTTCCTTCCTGTCTCCCCTGTCTCTGCATGCAACCCTGAAAATCCTGCTGATTCACAAAGTTATAAATAAAAATAAGGTGATTTGTTTTTTTTTGTTAAAAATGCGAGGCGCACGAAAAATTTGTTGATTTCCTTCCCTATCGTCTTGCACACCCCACTGCGTCCACCCCCATCCGTCTTGTATGCTCCGTTGCCTTGATTGTCTTTTGAGTGGCGGGGGTGCATTAAAATGAGCTTACGATATAAAAACATGTTTTTTAGACGCGGATAACGCGGGTTGAGCGGATTCCTTTATTGACCAATCCGCATAATCCGTACAATCCGCGTCTAAAAGATGAGTTTAGTTTGTTTTGATACGTCTTTTTACAGATTGACGGATTGTTGCTCTGCCCCTGTCTTGTTCTCTCCGCTATGCGGATTGCCTTATCCGGTTATCCTGCCCTATACAGCAATGGCATACTTATTCCTGTTTTATTTTTCTTTCCTTTTCATTCAAATGTCTGGGCTATTTTGTCCAGCTGTGCAGCTATCATGGCAAAGTCTTGGCTTAGGTCCAGTGTTTTTACCATAATTCGGTTTTTTCCGAAAGAAGCTGAAAGGGTAGGGCTGATATCTTCATCTGTTTTTGCATATAACAGCATTCCGCTTACATTTCCGCTATTATCTGTATCCATGTTTTTCACGTATGTATAGATTTGATACAGGTTGGCAGAGTGAATGGTTTGCTTGTCAAAACGTTGCTGCATGGCACTGCTGTAGTATTTCGTGTCGATAATCAGGGTCTGTTCATTCCGATGAAGAACGATGTCGCTCCGCATGGTGGGCAGAAAGTCAATGACCGTTGTTCCTTCCTGATAGATGTTCCACTCTATTTCGTCCGGGTTGGGCGAAAGTTCTTTGTGATGGCTTCGGTAATACTGGAGTACAAATCTCTCGAACAGGCGGTTCATGTGTTCGTCTGTGAAAGTTGCCATTCGGTAGTTCCCAGTCTCAGTGGTCATCAGCATGCCGTCTGCTATGAAATAGCATATATTCATCAGCATTCTGTATGTTTGGTTGTTCTTTTGGTAGACGAAGCTGTTCCAATGCACGGTACGTATGTTTGCTTCATCCACGTATGCGAAAAATGGCATCAGCTGCCTTAATTGAGCTTTGCGTCGGGCCGATACACCCCGTTCGTGTAACAAGGCAGATATGGTAGCTTTCAGTACCTGGTTGAATCGGTTATTCTCGGATAAATCATCATACTCACAGTGGAGCATCCGGCGGCATTGCATCCGGTTGTTGAGAGTGCCTCTCAGGTTGAGTCGCCCTTTCAGCATCGGCAAGTCCTCTTGTCGCCCGATGTACTCCCGGTACAGCCCACGTTTCAGTTGTGCCGAAATTCCCTTGTAGAGTATTTCGGCAAACAAGTCCTGTATGCGGTCGAATTCTTCTTGAGCTATGTTCTCGTAATTGTTTTTTTTCAGCTCATCGAATGCATACGACAGCATATAGTAGACGTTGCGTATCAGTATGGTCTTGTCTTTAATCATGGAACACTTCGTTCAGCTTATCCGACCATTTCTTTACCTCTTGTCTGTTGTCAAACCAGTATTCCTGCAACATCGGTATGATGTCATACGCTACAACCGACTTCAGCCATTCATCGTTCACGGTTCCTGTGGTGCACAGGTAGCTGTGGCCTATTTCAAAACCTCTGCCAAGCGAGTCGTCAGCGGCTATCTGGCAGTTCAGCTCTTTCAGTCGCTCTGTCAGTTTGTTCAGGTGCGTATTGTTCTTTTCTGTCAGATACGCTTTGAATCCTTCCGAGTCGAATCCCGGATGCATCTCGAAGAAACTGAACCGGCGTCGTAGGGCATAATCTATCAGTGCCAGGCTACGGTCGGCTGTATTCATCATGCCAATGAGGTACAGGTTGGCAGGTACGGCAAATTTTTCGTCTTTGTATGCCAAGGTCAATTTTTCTCCGCGATAGTCCTTTTCTATCAGCATTAGCAATTCACCGAATATTTTCGACAAGTTGCCTCGGTTGATTTCGTCAATGATGAAGAAATATTCACGGTCGGGGTGGTTGGCTGCCGTTGTACAGAATTTATAGAACAGCCCCTTTTGCAGCTCAAAACTGCTTCCTGACGGTTTGTAGCCCATTACAAAATCTTCGTACGAGTAGTTCTGGTGAAATTGTATCAGGGCCACCCTGCTTTCGTCTTTCTCGCCCATCATGGCCCATGCCAGTCTGCGGGCACAGAATGTCTTTCCTACGCCTGGTGCTCCTTGCAGGATAACATTCTTTTTCATTCTGACCAGTCGTTGCAGGGTGTCAAAGTCCTCGCCACTCATGTACACTTCTTTCAGAAAATTTTCCCGGGTATATGTTTCGGTAGGTGTTGTCGGCGACGCTTCGTCATTTTCATCACGAATCAGGTTCAGCAGTGTGGTATATTCTTTTTCTGTCAGGTGGAAAAAACTTCCATTCGGGTTTACCAGAAATTCCATGCCTGCCAGTTCGGGCATTGATTTGATGATAGACAAGTCAATGGGGGAAGCTAGAGTTTCCTCTTTTTTGAAACAGATGCGTTCTCCGTCGCTTTCTTTTGAAATGACAGCCAGTCCGGTGATTTGTTTGGTTGGGTTGGCTTCATAACAGATGACTTTGTCACCTGTTCTGGCATCCAGAAAGTGCTGGAATATGCGTCTCTTGTTTCCCGCTGTATTGTATAGTGTATAGTCCTGTTCTTCTCCTACAGCCCATCCTGCTATGCTCCATATTTTCGGATTGGCACACAGCCACCAGTAGTTGTGACCGTTTTCTGTAGTCGAATTGCCTTCAACCAGCGCATTCAGCTTCTTTACATAGTCAGGATAGGATGTCAGGTTGGTCAAGGTTTTCATGACCAGTGCCTCCTGTATATTCCATTCACCGGTTTTGTTCCAGTCTACGCTCCGGCAGTGGATAAAATCGTCTCGCTCTTCGTCGTATTCGTATTCTCCGGTCACTACGCCGCGTCCTATGATGCAGCCACGTCCTTTTTTGGCGAATACCACGTCGCCAATGTTCATTTCGTGGACAAACTCCCACGTGGCCAAGCTGTCATTTCTGTATTCCTTTCCTTCACCATACAGTTCCTTCATGCGGGTTTTCATGGCTTCCCGGTTTTCATACTGTTCAAGGTCGCCCATTTCGTCCCATCCCAGGTACATCTGTTGGTTGGCTACGCATTCATCCCATTTGCAGGCACCTTCGCCGGGAGAATAAATCCAGGTCTGTACACCTTCTGCATTCGATGCTGTCCGTCTGATGATTTCCAGCAGGCTATCGTAGTAATCATACAAATCGGCATCACCTTTCCGTTCCCACAGGAAATGTTGTAATTCGGATATTTTTCTTTCTTTCGGATTCTCCAAACCGAAGTGTGCGGCCAGTTTTTCAAGCATACCATGGTTGTAGACCGGTATCAGGTTTTCTTCTGAATATAGAAAGGCTATCTTCCATTTTACCGTGTCGCCCAGCGTGTCAATATTGTCAATGGCTTCCAGGTTATGCTCTTTGGCGGCATTAGCCACTTCTTTGACGGCCTTCAGTACCAGTTTGTATGCTTCTTGTGCGGTAGCCTTTCCGTACTTGGCATACCAGGCATATTGGTCATCGCACAAGATGCGGTTATCTGTAGCCGAAGGCTTGTTCTTGTATCTGTATATGCCAAATTTGTAAGATGAGCCGCCCCATATCGACCCCAAGTCGCTCGTCCGGCTCTCCAGCCAATAGCAGAATGAGTTTTCCTTATTCAGATTGGTATAGTCTTCCAGTGGCATATCGGTCAGTCTCTCCAATGGAAAAGTATCTTGGAATTGTTGATACAATGCTCGTCTGTCCATGCTGCTCATAGTATTTGCTTTTTTAGTTTAATCTTCTTATAACTTCTCGCCTCTCCGGTTCAATATTCCTTTTTCAGCCATTCTGCCAAAAAATAGTCATACACCCGGTAGGCATCATCCTGCTGCGTCACCAGGTCGTTCTTCAGCAATGGCTTCAGGGCCGACTGCACCGAGCTGGCCGACGGCAGGCTGTATTTCCTGATGAAGGCAGCCGAGGTGATGCCCCGGGCCGTGCCTTCCCTGGCAATGGCCTGTAGCAACATCTTCTGCTTGGGAGCCAGACGCGACAGCAGGTCCTTGTAGCTGTTTTCCTGTGTCAGTATGACGTTCTGCCAGGCTGTTTCCAGCAGCTCCAGCCCGCAGCGTCCACCCTTGGCGGTCAGGGCGAAGAGTTCGTTCATCATCATCTGCACAAACCACGTGCAGCCCTCAAACCGGCGGTAGACTTTTTCCACCACCGCAGGGTCAATCTGTCTGCCTTCTTCCTCGAACATGCGCACGGCAAAGTCGCGATAGGCCGCCAGCGGAATCGGGTTCAGGCCGGTGCAGATGGCGCTTTGGTAGAAGGGTTTGGAGGCGGTGTTGAACATCTGGCCCATCAGGTGCCGCTGGCTGCCCGCAAAGAGGAAGGTAGTCTGTCTGCATTGCTGTATGCGGGTACGGAGCAGGGCTTCCACATTCTGCTCTTCATACGTTGCTATCTGCTGAAACTCGTCGATGGCCACCACGCAAGGCTTGTCGGCCGTCTCCAGGTATTCAAAAATCTCGTCCAGGGTGGTTTGCGGCTCCTGTATGTCGCCAAGGCCTATGTCGAGGCCCGGTTCGCCCGTCATGGAGTCCCACTTCAGCCCTACCCGCAGCGAGCGGACTACCTGGAAGAAACGCTCCACCCACTGCTTCTTGCCCGGCTTCAGCTCCTCGTACACAGCCTTGCCCAGCAGGTAGACAAACTCGGCCAACGAGCCGGTGGCGTATATGTCGACAAAAAAGGTGCGGTATTGCTCCTTCAGTACCTCCTGGTTGAAGCAATGCCTGATGAGGCCTGTTTTTCCCATGCGTCGCGGGGAAATCAGCGCCACGTTGCGTCCGTTTTCTACCTGTTTGATTAAGAACTCCGTTTCTTCCCGGCGGTCGCAGAAGTAGTGGTCGGAGATGTACCTGCCCACCACGAACGGATTGGATAACCTTTTCATTTCCATGACTGTTTGGTTTTATTGCAAATATAATAATTATATTCATAATAAAACCTTTTCCCCGCGGAAAAAATCCTTCCGTCCACCATGTCGCCGGCAGGCTTGTTATTAGTCAGGCTGCCGTTGCGGGAACATGTCTTTCCCGGATTTCTTAACTTCCGTCCGGTCGTCATTTCCCTTCTTTTTCCTTCTGGAAAAACTTTTCGAAGAACAGCAGGTGGTAGTCAATGGAGTTGCTCCAATAGGCCCGGTTGTGTCCGCCCGGTCGGGTGATGAAGTCGTGGTCAATCTTGCGGTCCAGCAAAGCCTGGTGCAGAGCCTGGTTCACCTTCAGGAAAAAGTCAGCCTCGCCACAGTCGATGATAAGGGCCAGGTCGCCGTTTTGCAGCTGGTCCACCTGGTTGATGACCGTGTGTGCCTCCCACACTTCCCGGTTCGTTTCATAGTCGCCCAGTCTCTTTTTCATTTCCCAGTTGCCGGGGAAGGCGCAGATATTCACTCCTCCGCTCATGCTGCCGGCAGCCCCGAAAGTATCCTTGTGGCGGATGGCCAGCCACAGTGCTCCGTGGCCTCCCATGCTCAGCCCCGATATGGCGCGTGCCTTGGGCGTGCGCAGCGTGGCAAATCGTTTGTCCGTGTAGTTCACCAGTTCGGTGCCCACAAATGTCTCATACCGGTAGGTGCTGTCCTGCGGGCTGTCCCAGTACCAGCTGTTTTTTCCGTCGGGGCAGACAAACAGCATGCCCTTCTCGTCGGCCATCCGGGCAAGCTCGGGTTTCATGTCTACCCACGTCCCGGCATTGCCGCCATAGCCGTGCAGCAGGTAAACGGTGGGGCAGGGCTGCGCGTCGGGTGCCAGCAGGCGGTCGGGGATGATGTAGACTACTTTGATTTCCTTGTGCATGGCTTGACTTGCTACCATCAGGGTGTCCACGCGTGCGGCCTGTACGGCCGCTGAAGTTGCCAGCATACAGAGGCCGGCCAGGAGTGTTCTTATTTTCATGACAGGTTGTTGGGGTTAAGGTACGTGGCGGCAGGATGTCGCGGTGGGACTCCTGCCGGCCGGCATGTTTCTGGGGTACAATATTCGGGAAAAAACGGGAGGTGGGCAAGCAAGATACCGGTAAATTGGACTATTTACTGATTTTTTGCAGCACTTTTTATGAAGTTTGTAAAAAATAATAGTAGCCTTTATCTGTATTTTTGCCTATATGGCTTCTCGCTATATGAAACTATTTGCTATTTTTGCGGTGAATCTTAATCGGATATATGTCAATATGGAGTAAATTCATAGGAGTCATAAATGCTGAAAACACTCATCAGGTTGTCGGTCGTAAGGTTGTGTCATTGCCTCACGCACCTCTGCGTTATGCCCTTGTGGATGTAGAAGTGGGACTTAAAGACCATAAAATCCATGACATTGGTGCTCTTCGTCACGACGGTGCTACCTATCATAAGGCCTCCAGGCAAGAATTGCTTGAATTCCTTAGCGATGTGAATTACCTCTGCGGGCACAATATCATCCATCACGATGCCAAATATCTGTTTGCAGACACGACCTGTCGCTGGATACTGGTCGATACACTTTATTTCTCTCCCTTGCTGTTTCCTGAACGCCCTTACCACCGGTTGATAAAAGACGATAAACTGGTGAGTGAGCAAATGAACAATCCACTGAACGACTGTTTGAAGGCTAAGGATTTGCTATGGGACGAGGTAGCACACTGGAAATCTTTGTCAGAGGATAAGCGCAGGCTGTTCGCATCATTACTGCAGGACAAGGAAGAATTCAGAGGATTCCTTTGTCTGGTTGCAGCAGATTATATGAATGAAGGAATTCCTGAATTGGTAAGAACCCTTTATGAAGGCAAGATATGCCAGCAGGCAGATATTGAATTGTTGGTTAGGCAATATCCCTGTGAACTGGCATACGCATTGGCTTTGATTGATACTACCGACCATGCTTCCATTACTCCCGGCTGGGTACTTCATAATTTTCCCAATGTGGAATTTGTAATAAAGATCTTGCGGCATACGCCATGCGAAACCGGATGTCCGTATTGCAATGCTCATTTGGACGTAGTCCGCAATTTGAAGGCTATCTTTGGATTCGACCGATTTCGCATGTACGAGGGAGAACCTTTACAGGAGCGTGCTGCGCAGGCTGCTGTAAAAGGGGAGTCTTTGCTGGCCATATTCCCTACCGGCGGAGGTAAATCGCTTACATTCCAACTTCCGGCCCTGATGGCAGGACATGCCGTGCATGGGCTGACGGTAGTTATCTCTCCTCTGCAATCGTTGATGAAAGACCAGGTGGATAATCTTATCAGCAAAGGCATAACCGATGCGGTCACTATCAACGGACTGTTGGACCCCATTACCAGGGCATTGTACATACAGCGGGTGCAAGATGGCGAAGCATCGCTTCTCTATATTGCCCCGGAGATGCTTCGTTCCAAAACCATAGAGAAGGTACTGATGGCACGCCATGTCGTGCGGTTTGTGATAGACGAAGCCCATTGCTTCTCTTCATGGGGACAGGACTTTAGAGTGGATTATCTCTACATTGGTAAGTTCATACAGGAATATCAGAAAAAGAAGAATTGCAAAACTCCGATACCTATATCTTGTTTTACGGCAACGGCCAAGCAAAAAGTTGTGCAAGATATTTGCGATTATTTCAAGCAGACTCTCAACCTGGACTTGAAACTGTTTGCATCTACTGCTTCAAGAACCAATCTGCGCTACTCCGTTATACATGCGGAAACAAATGAGGACAAATATCTGAAATTGAGGTCGCTTATATCTGAGACCGATTGTCCGGCAATAGTCTATGTGTCGCGAACCAAACGCACCTGGGAACTGGCCGAGAAGCTGACCCGCGACGGCTACAAGGCCTTGCCTTTTAATGGCAAAATGGATGCCGACAGCAAGACAACCAATCAGGAAGCCTTCATGAATGACCAGGTACGTATTATTGTAGCGACTTCGGCCTTTGGCATGGGAGTGGACAAAAAGGATGTGGGCCTGGTGGTGCACTTCGACATTTCTGACTCGCTGGAAAACTATGTCCAAGAAGCGGGTAGAGCCGGTCGCGACCCCAGCCTTACGGCTCGCTGCTATGTGCTCTACAGCGACGGCGATTTGGATAAGCATTTTATGCTTATCAATCAGACCAAGTTAAGCTTGAGCGAGATACAGCAGGTATGGAAGGCTATAAAAGACCTAACGAGGCAGCGCATGAGCGTCAATTGCTCTGCTTTGGAGATAGCCCGGCAGGCCGGATGGGACGACTCTGTCTCTGATATTGAAACCCGTGTCCGAACGGCTTTGGCTGCTTTGGAGCAAGCCGGCTACTTGACACGAGGAACCAATGTGCCTCATGTCTATGCCACAGGCATCACGGTGAAGAATGTAGATGAAGCGCGTCAGCGCCTGTCAGTGTCATTGCTGTTTGGCAGCGATGAAATAGAGAAGTCTGTCAGAATTATCAAATCGCTGATTTCCCAAAAACATATTGATAAGGCTCAAGATGCCGAAGGGGAGTCACGCATTGACTACCTGGCAGACATATTGGGACTGACTAAAAACGAGGTAATCTCTGTTGTGGCACGCATGCGTCAGGAAGGCATTTTGGCCGATAGCAAGGATTTGTCTGCCTATTTGCTTGACGCCGGCGATTCGGAGCGGAAATCGCGAACCATTTTGGAACGCTTTGCCCGGCTTGAACAATATATCCTGAACCATATACCTGACGAATCGTTGCGAATATCGAGCAAAGTATTGAATGACAATGCCGTGCATGATGGCATCGGCACCTCCAAAGAAAAGGATATTCGTACGTTGCTGTATTTCTTGACCGTCAAAGGATATACTCGCAAAACTGAAGATGCAGGACATAATCTGGAAATCAGCCGTCAGGCCAGTCTGGAGAGCACGTTGTCGCGCTGTGAAAAAAGATTGGAAATCTGTCGCTTCATTGTGGAATGGCTGTATAGGCTGGCACCGGAAGTGGAAAAAAAGAATGTGCCCGATAAAGCCGTCCAGTTTTCTGTCATAGAGCTGCTGAATGAACTGAAGTCAAAGGTGCAGTCTCTTTTCTTCAAGCCCGATGAATTGCAGGTGGAAGATGTGGAGGAAGCTTTGCTGTATTTGTCCAAAATAGGTGCGCTTAAGCTGGAGGGCGGTTTTCTGGTGCTTTACAATGCCATGCACATACAAAGGACCAGGGACAGCAAATCCAGGTATAAGCAAGATGATTATCGGATGCTGAATGAGTTTTATAAACAAAAGATACAGCAGGTGCATATTGTGGGCGAATATGCCAATTTGATGGTCAAAGACTATGCGGCAGCCTTGCAGTACGTGCAGGATTATTTTCAGATGGACTACAGGAAGTTTGTAGCCAAATATTTCAAGGGTGAAAGAGTATATGAGATACAGCGAAACTTGACACCACAGAAGTACAGTCAACTGTTCGGCCAACTGTCTAAACGGCAGATGGAGATTATTTCTGACAAAGAATCGCGTTGCATTGTTGTGGCGGCAGGTCCGGGTAGCGGAAAAACACGCGTACTGGTTCATAAACTTGCCTCGCTGCTGCAACTGGAAGATGTAAAACATGAACAGTTGCTCATGCTGACATTTTCAAGGGCTGCTGCTACGGAGTTCAAGCAGCGGCTTTTGGACCTGATAGGCAATGCTGCCCATTTTGTCGAGATAAAAACCTTCCATTCCTATTGTTTTGACCTCTTGGGAAGAATAGGCAATCTGGAAGATGCCAAGGATGTGGTTTCAACGGCGGCTGAAATGATAAGCCAGGGAGAAGTTGAACCCAGCAGAATAGGTAAAACGGTGTTGGTCATAGACGAGGCACAGGACATGAGTGCTGCGGAATATAAACTGGTGAAGGCGCTGATGGACAACAATGAGGAGATGCGTGTGATAGCCGTGGGCGATGACGACCAGAATATCTATGAATTCCGTGGAGCCGATTCGGATTATATGTATCGCTTGACGCAGGAGCAGGGCAGCTCTTTTGTCGAGATGGCCGAAAACTATCGCAGCATGCGTCATGTGGTTGATTTTTCCAACGGATTTGCGAAGAGAATCGGCAAAAGGATGAAAACCACACCGATTGTTTCCATGAAGGAAGATGCGGGATGGGTGGAGGTAATCCGCCACCAGTCTGCGTATATGTATCAGCCGCTTGTCGAAAATTTGATTTGTCATCAAGGCAGCGGCAGTACTTGTGTATTGACTCAAACCAATGAGGAAGCCGTTATTTTAGTGGCTCTTTTGCGTAAGCGAGGCATCAATAGCAAATTGATACAGTCCATGGATGGTTTCCTGTTTTGGAATCTGGTTGAGATGAGGTATTTCTTGAAATCTCTGAGTTGTGGACTGAATGCTCCTTTGATACCCGATGAATTGTGGGAGAAAGTCAAGCATGACACCTTTGCCAAGTATGACCGAAGCCAAAGTCTGCCGTATGTGAAGCGTTGCGTGGAGTTGTTTGAGCAGACCAACCGGAAGAAATACTTCAGCGATTTTAAGGAGTTTGTTTTTGAGTCGTCGGTAGAAGATTTCTGCGATATATCTGACGCAGGAGTCGTTGTATCTACCATTCATAAGGCTAAAGGCAGGGAGTTTGACGATGTGTATATGCTTATATCCGATTGTTATTCGAAGGAAGACGCTTTGATGAGGCGTTATTATGTAGGAATGACCCGTGCCAGAAAGCGGCTGTTTGTGCATACAAACAGTGATTTGTTTGGCCGTTTGGTTGCCGATAAGCATACGGTAGACGTCAGGCAATATGCGATGCCCGAAGAGGTTGTTCTTCAGTTTTCTCATAAAGATGTTTATTTGGAGTTTTTCAAAGAACGCAAGCGCGATGTATTGAATTTGCAAGGTGGCGACGCTTTGGATTATGATAACTACACCCTGTACGAAACAGTGAATCATAAGCCTGTGGTAAAACTGTCGAAAAGAATGCAGACAACCCTGGCCGAGTGGGAAGAAAAAGGATACCATGTCAAGTCAGCTTCTGTTCGATTCATTGTAGCCTGGAAGTCCAAGGATGCACCTAAGGATGAACCTGAAGTAGCCGTTTTGTTGCCCGATGTAGTTCTAGCCTTGTGATACGTTGGTTTGTTGAATCAGCCTGTTGTTGGGTCGTGTATGTATTCTGTTTCTCCTTGTTTCAGAAGTGCTGCTCATGGCGTTTTTCTACGCTTCCGGATAGTGCTAATCTAAAAAATCGACCAAAATCCACCTTCTTCGTACCTCAGTCGTACCCCATTCGTACCTGGTCCGTACCAACTTCGTTCAGATGGGAACGAAGAAATAGGGGTTTTGGGGCGGTTTTGGTGGGTTTCGGAAAAGGTCGATTTGAAAAATTGACCAATTTTGGGGACGTACGAGGAATGGGTTGTACCGGCGGAGGAGGAGGGCAGCGGGAGGCGGAGAGGTGGACGGGCTGAAATTTCTTCGGCTTTCGCTTGCAAACTTCCCGATTTTAGTTTTACTTTGTTCATCGTTGAACTTTAAACTATTTGTCAAACTATGGGAAAGAATAAGAAAGCGACACACAGTCGCAAGGAAGAACAACAGGGAAAGAAAGTGCTGCTGATAATCTCTGCGGTAGCTGTATTGCTGGCCGTTATCATGGTGCTTGTTTCCGCATATATTTAAACAACGCCAAGGAGGACAGTTATGCCACGAGAGATAGAACGCAAATTTCTGGTGACGGGCGAGTACAAGTCGCAGGCTTTTGCCCACAGCCGTATTGTGCAGGGGTATATCTGTAGCGCGCGAGGACGTACCGTCAGGGTACGCCTGCGCGACGGTCGTGGCTACCTCACCATCAAGGGAGCTTCGGACGCCGCCGGCATGAGCCGCTATGAGTGGGAAAAGGAAATCTCCCGGGAAGAGGCCGAGGAGCTGATGAAGCTGTGCGAGGAGGGCGTCATCGACAAGACGCGCTACCTGGTGCGCAGCGGCAGCCACGTGTTCGAGGTGGACGAGTTCTACGGCGACAACGAGGGCTTGGTGATGGCAGAAGTGGAACTGGCCTCGGAGGACGAACCGTTTGACCGGCCTGCGTTCATTGGCCGCGAGGTGACGGGTGATGTTCGATATTATAATTCGCAGCTGATGAAGCATCCGTACAGGGAGTGGAAACAGAAATGAATAAGCGGAAAGTGGTGAGTGATGAGTGGCACACGGATGGTACAGGATGGAACGGATGACCGCAGATGATTTTATCCTGACTGTTTTGTTCGCAGGGTCATCCCGCACTTGTTGCAGGAACTGAAAGGATGCCGGAAAATGGCAATCTGTGATATAAAATTGGGACAAGAATAATGAATCGGAAACACCTTCAATTGATTGACAGCATGATAGCCTATAATGCGGGCGACGCCAAGCGCGTGCAGCATTTCATCAAGGTCTACCAGTTTGCCTCGCTCATCGGTGCGCAGGAAGGACTGGATGCTGACACCTTGTTTGTGCTGGAGACAGCTGCCATTGTACATGACATCGGTATCCGCGTGAGCGAACAGAAATATGGCTCATGTGACGGCAAGCACCAGGAACTGGAGGGACCGTCCGAGGCACGCAAGCTGCTGACTTCCTTGGGCGGCTATACGCCTGAGCAGATTGAGCGCGTCTGCTGGCTGGTGGGGCATCACCACACGTACAAGGACATAGAGGGTGCCGACTATCAGATACTGGTGGAGGCCGACTTTTTGGTCAACATCTACGAAGACGCTTTCAGCGGGCCGATGATAGGGAATGTCCGGCACCGTATATTCAGGACTGCAAGCGGCCTCAGGTTGCTGGATACGATGTATCCGGCGGAGCGTTGAGCCGCGGCGTCCCACACAGCATCGAGTTATGGAACGAATCTATCAATACCTGCCGCGCGAGCTGGTCACCTTCCTGCTGGTGACCGTGTTTTCCTTGCTCATCGGGCTGTCGCAGCGCAAAATCAGCCTGAAGCGCGAGGGTGAGACGACTTTGTTCGGCACGGACCGTACGTTTACTTTCATCGGCATACTGGGCTACCTGCTCTATATTCTCGACCCGGCAGACTATCGCCTGTTCATGGGCGGCGGCGCGGTGCTGGGACTGCTGCTGGGACTGAACTATTATGTCAAGCAGACGCAGTATCATGTCTTTGGCGTCACCACCATTGTCATTGCCCTTATCACCTATTGCCTGGCGCCGGTGGTCATGACGCAGCCGTCGTGGTTTGCCGTCATGCTGGTGGTCACGGTGCTGCTCTTCACCGAGCTGAAGCATACCTTTACCGAGCTGGCGCAACGCATGAAGAACGACGAGATGACCACGCTGGCCAAGTTCCTGGCCATCAGCGGCATCATCCTGCCCATGCTGCCCGACGAGAACCTTATTCCGGGCATCAACCTGACTCCCTACAGCATCTGGCTGGCCACGGTGGTGGTATCGGGCATTTCCTACCTGTCCTACCTGCTGCGTCGCTATGTGTTCCATGAGTCGGGCATCCTGGTGTCGGGCATCATCGGCGGGCTGTACAGCAGCACGGCCACCATCTCGGTGATGGCACGCAAGAGCCGTACGGCTGCTCCCGGTGAGGCGCCTGAGTATGTGGCGGCTATGTTGATGGCGGTCAGCATGATGTTCCTGCGCTTCCTCATCCTGATAGGTATTTTCAGCCGCGAAACGCTGGCCAGCATCTACCCCTACCTGCTGGGCATGTCGTTGCTGTCGGCGGGCGTGGCGTGGTACCTGCATCGCAAGCGGCCCGCTCCCGTGGAGGGGCAGGTGGAGGCGGAAGACAGCAGTAACCCCCTGGAGTTCAAGGTAGCACTGATATTCGCCCTGTTGTTCGTGGTGTTCACGGTGGTGACGCACTACACGCTGGTCTATGCCGGCACGGGCGGTCTGACGGCTCTGTCCTTCGTCTCAGGTTTGAGCGATATCACGCCCTTCATCCTCAACTTGTTGCAGGGCACGGGCAATATCCCGGTAGAGGTCATTGCTGCATGCAGCCTGCAGGCCATCGTAAGCAACATTGCTGTCAACCTGTGCTATGCCCTGTTTTTTGCCGGCCGCCGCAGCCCCTTGCGCCGCTGGCTGTTGGTGGGCTTCGGTGGGGTCATTGCGGCGAATGTGGTGGTGCTGGCGGTGTTTTATTTGTAGGGAATACGAATAGTGCTGGCTGGAATGATTGCAGATGGCAAATCCGTTGGGAGTAGATAGAATGGTGATAGTCGGGCAAGTTCGGTATATTTATATGCTAAGAAAGTTGTGTATAGAAGCAACTTGTGTCAAAAATGCACAGGTTTAAATAAATGATGCCATGCGTGAAGAATGGAAGGTACAAGTGGTAGTTGCAAAATTTGCGACTACCACTCGGCATGCTGCTATGGCTGGGAAATGGTCAATAGAACTTGTGCTGTGGCTTTCTTCATTATAGTACTGTCGGCTTTAACTTCTAATGAAGGCTTTTTTGCACTATTTTAAATGAAAGAACCGTGATGTAGAATGAAAAAGTTTGTCTGTTTTCAAATCTTTTCTTGGCTGATTAAAAATAATAGATTATCTTTGTACTAACAAATCCCGCCCGCTTCCCGTAAGATTAGCGTACCCAGCGGGACATTTTTTATTTATGGGGGTTAGATATACACATCAGGCCATAACCACAGAGCAGCAAATTGACATTCTCAAAGAGAGGGGTTTGCTCATTGATGATGTTGAACAAGCTATTGAAGTTCTTGACACCATCAGTTATTTCCGTCTTGCAGGTTATTGGCGACATTTTCAAATTGACCGTTTCACACATCAATTCAAGGACGGCAGTAGCTTTGCTGATGTTATAGACCTTTATTCCTTTGACAAAGAGCTTCGGGCTTTACTGTTTACAGCCATCCAAACGGTTGAAGTTTCTGTCCGTACCAAAATAATCAAGCACTTCGCTCTTGAATTTGGAGCGTTTTGGTTTATGGACGAGAACTATGCTATCAATGAAGCCCGTTTCGTCGCAAACTTGGCTGTTATCCGAAAGGAAGTATCTCGCTCGCATGATGATTTCATCACTGAGCATTTCCGTAAATATAGCGATCCCGACCTGCCTCCTGTATGGAAAACATTGGAGGTTATTTCAATGGGTACTCTTTCAAAGCTCTATGCTAATTTTTCGGATGCCACCGCAAAACATGCTGTAGCGAGAGAGTTCGGTTTGAATCATCATAAATTCTTGAGAAGCTGGCTGGAATGCCTT
>OLNN01001758.1_pt1 | contig 16908 bp, 10 predicted proteins | sample 1672141 | NCBI WGS metagenome assembly OLNN01 (sample SAMEA3136652, study PRJEB25190) | human gut metagenome | biome: human gut; feature: human-associated habitat; material: faeces | place: Austria | collected 2013 | reverse complement strand
AAAGGGCGTGGGAATATATGTTTTGTGCAACTTTTATTTTTCAAACACGCTCTAGTTCTTGACATTTATATTTAAAACCTTTATATTTAAGTAAATGCTTAATTAAGTAAATGCTTTATTTTGGAGGAGAAAATGACAGATATCGAATTACTGCATACTATTACTATGCCAACACGGTACCAGATTCTTATGCTTTTACTGGAACATCATTACTGTGGGAAAGCATTGGCTGCGAAGATTGGAATCAGTGAAGCAGCAATATCACAGCATCTACAGATATTAAAAGATTGTGGAATAGTGACGGGACAAAGGATTGACCGTCAAATGCATTATCAGGTTAATACAGAACTTCTGATACAGAGTGTTGGTATTTTTCATCAGAAAGTATTGGAGAAGAGTGAACATATGCCAAATAGAGATTACTGTGATTGTGAGCTTGCTGAGTTTTGTAGTCGGAAGGGAGATGTAAAGAAGTAATGAGAGAGAATAAAGACTATCTGATTACAGAAAAACCATCGAGAGCTTTACTTATTTTTTCGATTCCGATGATTATTGGAAATCTGTTTCAACAGGCATATACAATTGTAGATTCTGCTATAGTGGGACGTTATGTAGGAGAAACAGCTTTAGCTGCTGTTGGCGCATCTTATGCTCTGACAAGTATATTTATTTGTATTGCCATTGGAGGTGGTATTGGTGCATCTGTTATTATCAGCCATCACTTTGGTGGACATAATTATGGACGTATGAAGACTGGTATTCGTACTGCGTTACTTTCATTTCTTTTCATTAGTTTGATACTTGGAGGCATTGGATTGATTTTCAGCCAGCAAATTATGGAGGTTTTAAATACACCGGCAGATGCAATAGATATTGCTGTAACTTATTTGAATATTTATTTTTTGGGACTGCCATTCTTATTTATGTACAACATTCTTTCTTCGATGTTTAATGCACTTGGAGAATCACGCATTCCGTTGTATTTACTGATTTTTTCTTCTGTATTGAATATTTTTCTGGATTTATATATGGTGGCAGTATTGAATTTAGGTGTGGCTGGTGCAGCATATGCAACGTTTATTGCTCAGGGAATTTCAGCAGTTTTATCTTTGATTATTTTTATTGTTACGCTTCAAAAGTTACCGGGAAAAGCTGAGGGCTGGCTGAGCAAAACAGAATTTTCTGATATGTCCAGGATTGCGTTGCCATCTATCCTTCAACAGTCTACGGTTTCTATTGGCATGATGCTAGTTCAGTCAGTGGTAAATAGCTTTGGGACACAAATTCTTGCTGGATTCTCTGCTGCGATGCGAATAGAATCTCTTTGTGTTGTACCAATGTCAGCAATAGGTAATGCAATGTCTTCTTACACTGCACAAAATATTGGTGCAGAAAAAGAGGAGCGAATCTCACAAGGTTACCGGATGGGCAATTTCATGATTATTGTTATAGCGGTTATTTTGTGTTTATTCCTCGAAATAGCCCATAAGCCTCTGGTTGCCTTGTTTTTAGATAATGCAGCATCATCACAGACGATTGTTACTGGAGAAAGTTATCTGAAATTTATTGGTTTCTTCTTTTGTATGATTGGATTTAAAATGGCTGTCGATGGTATTTTGCGGGGAGCGGGAGCAGTGAGAGTTTTTACTATTGCGAACCTGGTAAATCTAACATTGCGAGTTACCATTGCAAAATTCGGAGCTCCAATTTGGGGAGTTTCTATGGTATGGTATGCAGTACCGCTTGGCTGGCTTGCCAACTTTCTGATTTCCTATGGATATTACAGAACTGGAAAGTGGAAAGAAGCTGTTTCAAAAACGGTAGATTAGATGAGGAAAGCTCGAAATCCCATCCCCTATATTTGTGACTTTAGTCACAAATATAGGGGATGGGATTTCTTTGTGGGTGTCCGTCCCGCTGCGTAAGTCAGGATTTTTATTCTTCATCTCTGGTGATAAACATCATTATAAATGCCAACAGCAGCAATACGGAAGATATAAGGATTGCCCGTTCATGGAAGTATTTAATACACTGGTTTCCGATGATCGCCCCGCAGATAAAGCAAAGGATAATTCCGTAATAGAGAAGCCCTTTTTCAAGAGCTTCTCTTTTTTTTGTCTGGAAGAACGTGTAAATATTCTGTGTGCCGCTTCGCAAGTTTCCGATGCACATAGTAGTAGCGATACCATTTCCATGAATTTTACGAAAACTTTCTACTTGAATGCCACAGGCGAGGGAAGTTAAGCTATTTGCAAGAAGGTTATGACTTTGTGGGAGAAAGCTTACGATAGTAAGAATAATAGCCTCTGCCACAACAGAAATCTGCCGCCAATGCAAATGACTTCCTATTCCTGAATTTCGGACAATGTCTGCAAGTGCGATTCCAAAGGTAAAAGCAAGAACAGGGCAAAGGTAGCGGATAGCTGCAGGAATATTTCCTTCAGAAAGATGGACACCGAGAAGGAGCATATTTCCCGTCTGGGCATTTGCAAATACCTCGCCTCTGCCGATATAGGAATAGGCATCCATAAAGCCGCCGGATAGCGCAAGCAGGATACCAAGTTCTATGGATTCTGAAATTTGGACTTTTTTATTCAAACAAAAAACCTTCTTTCTATCTATAAGTGTGATTTACAAGTTCTATACACAATATCTTTAAAAAAATTGTGGATAGACGCAGTGCTTTGGGAAAATATTGTGGATAACTTTATAAAATTTGCATGATTTACAAAAAATAATTCAAAAGATGCCGTAATGATTATAGTGGGAATGAGACTGTTTGTCAATTAGAATATCTTTACTTTCAAATGGCAGAATGTTATCATAGTAGCTGTTAACCAAGGAAACATCTACATGATTTTTTCATTAAAAATATAGGAGGATTGCAATGGCAAAGAAAGCATTAATCGCTATGAGTGGTGGTGTTGATTCATCAGTAGCAGCATACCTTATGAAAAAGGCAGGATATGATTGTATTGGTGTGACAATGAAGCTTTATGATAATGAAGATATTGGAATGGCAAGGGAGAAAACCTGTTGTTCTTTAAGTGATATTGAGGATGCCAGAAGCGTGTGTGTTAAACTGGGAATCCCATATTATGTATTTAATTTTAAAGATGATTTTAAGGAAAAAGTTATTGATAATTTTATTTCCTGTTATCAGAATGGAATGACACCGAATCCCTGCATCGAGTGTAATCGTCATTTAAAATTTGAGCATTTATATAAGAGAGCGAAGGTATTACATTGTGATGTTATCGTAACGGGTCATTATGCAAAAATCACACACGATGAGCAGGGATATCATCTATTAAAAGGTGTCGATGACAGCAAGGATCAGAGCTATGTACTGTATTCTCTTACACAGGAACAGCTTGCCAATACCTGTTTCCCTTTGGGAGATTACAGCAAGACAGAAATTCGTAAGATTGCAGAAGAACAGGGATTTTTCAATGCCCATAAGCACGATAGTCAGGACATCTGCTTTATTCCAGATGGAGATTATATGTCATTTATTGAAAAAACAACTGGTAAAAAGAGCGAGCCGGGAGACTTCGTAAATCAGGAAGGCGAAGTAGTCGGCAGGCACAAAGGCTACTATGGCTATACTATCGGACAGAGAAAAGGTCTCGGCATATCCGCACCAAAGCCATACTATGTAACAGAAATCCGCCCGGAAGAGAATAAAGTCATCGTCGGAAGCAATGAAGACTTATTTAAGACTGATTTAATTGCAAATGACTTCAACTGGATAGAGAACTTAGCGGAGGACGAAGTCGTTAAGGCAAGAATCCGCTATCACCAGACAGAAAAAGAAGCAACCGCCAGGAAAAATTCAGATGGAACAGTAGACATTCATTTCTTAGAACCACAGCGTGCGATTACCAAAGGCCAGGCAGTAGTCCTGTATAGGGATAACCACGTAGTGGGGGGAGGAACAATCATAAAATAATTTTTGATTTGCCGCAGGCAAAGGAGACGCACCCTAAGAGAAAAGAAATCTGTGGTCGGATTGCCAGAAGAATTTAGAAAAGAGTCAGTAAAAAATTACCCCATTTTGTTCCGTTGTGCTAAACGTTCCATTTTGCCCAATAAAACAGAAACTTCGGAGAAACGAACCCGAAGTTTCTATGGTCAAAATTCCACAGCACAAAGTCACAAAATGGGGTAATTTTTTTACTGACTCTTCTTCTCGTATTCTTCTGGCAATCCGACCACAGATTTCTTCACTCTCGGGGAGCTGTGCTTTGGTTGGGGCAGAATCAGAATATTATGTTAGATAATTTTGAGATTTTTCAAAAGGTTATGGCTTTCCAGAAAATGAATACTAAAGATTGACATATAAGTGATTGCTATGATATCACAGCAATTTTACAATAATAAATTAAGTTGTCTTTTATCTATTTTGCAGAATTAAAGTAAGCAGGCGTTTTCAAAATTTTTAAGCTGGATTGCACAGAAAAAATTGAAAAAGAATGGGTTCACTATAAGATTGAATTTTATTCCTTTGTGCTGTGGAGTTCTGACTGTAACCTCACGAGATCGTTTTTGAGCAAGGTTGTTTTATCAGGCAGAATGGAACATTTAGCACGACAGAATAAAATCAAACGTATAATGAACCCCTTCTTTTTTAGATATCTAAGATAATCTGGCAACAGCCAAAGACAGCTCCCAACGAGAGAAGCCATCCTATATTTGTGGCCTTAGAGCAAGGATTGAATGCGAGTATGTAAGCGAACATTCAACCCGTAGTGATAGAGTCACAAATATAGGATGGCTTCTCTCGTTGGGAGCGTCTCCCCTGCCTGCGGCAACCCAGAGCTTAATAAGAAATTACCGTAGTATTCGTTGGCATATATTTCCAAATATAATATGCATCGGAGTCCATCAGACGCACACATCCATTAGATGCTGGTTTACCAATTGTAGCATCTGCATACACCGTGCTTGCAATTGGAAATTTATGATGATTCTGGCTGCTGCCGGATGGGTAACGGTGTACTCTGGTGTGGAAAGAGTTTCTTCCACAATAATGAGTTATGTATTCTTCATAAGTATTAACATAATACCAGCCATTTTCCTTCTGACCAATGCGGAAAGTTCCATGGGGAGAACGGGTATTATAGTTTCCGGAGGCGCAAGGGAACGATTTAATTAATTTCCAATTGTTCTTTCGACCCTGAAAAATGCTGACTTCCTGTGTATAATGACTGACCCAGATTAAATAGCTGGTTTTGCTGGAATACTTTTTAACATAAGCAAGTTTTTGAGCAGTAGAATATTTGGATGTTGTGTAGTTGCATTTGAAAGCGCGAAGACTTCCTGTAGTGAGGTAGTAGGTCTTTCCTTTATAGAGAATCTCGCTTCTCTTATATTTGGTATTACGTCCGATTAAATCAACGGTTACACCGCTGCTTAATGTTTTAACAACTTTTTTAGAAGTCCAGGAACGGTAAAGAGAAACTTTCTTGGTTGTCTTGCAGAAGTAAGTCATCGTTCTTATTGTTTTTAATGGTGAAAGTAAAGTGTTAGGGGTACAGCTTACAGTAGCTCCTGTTGAAGAAGTATAATTCTTTCCATTAATCGTTGTGTAAGGTTTTACCATAAAAGTAATACTTGAAGCGCCGCTTGTAATGGAAGTCTGATAAGTGGAGCGGGTGGTGTTTGCTAAAAGAGTGTAGCGGCTGCCCTTTTTTTTATATACACTGTAACCGCTTGCGTTATAAAGTGTGTTCCATTTTAAGTTGAGACGGCTATTGCTTGCGTAGACAGATAATCCAGTTACATTCTGTGAAATGGTTACGGGAATCGTAGCAGAGAGCTTTCTGGAAACTGTTTTTGCGTTAGGAGCGAATGCTTTTACAGTAAATGTGTAGGTCTGGCCTTCATTTAACTGATTAAATGTATAAGTTCCGGCTTTTTTAAACTTAACAGAACGTCCATCGGAACAAAAGAGTTTATATTTATTAGCTCCAGTGACGGCTTTCCATGTGATTTGTGCACTTTTATATCCTGGTGTAACAGTAAAATAAGGTGCTTTCAGTGAGACGGCTTCGGTTGAACTGGTTGTGCTCTGGCTTTTGACCGTTGTCTGACTTGCATTCAGAGAAACTGCCGGATAAGTGCAAAGCCCGAAGAATAAAAGGGCTGAAGCGACAGAAAGACAGAGTTTATTTGTTATTTTCATGAAAAATCTCCTCTCTCATAGTATTAATGGTCATTGATAATTTACTATCTGACTAATATAACAAATCCTGCTACCAGAAGTCAAGGAGATGGATTTACTATTTAATTCAAACAAAATTCAGCCAAAGCCCTCTGTTTCCATCCCCCGAATCTCTCCAACCATTATTTTAATTCAACTAAAAACAGCCAAAGACAGCCCCGGAAGAGAAACGCTATCCTATATTTGTGGCCTTAGAGCAAGGATTGAATGGGAGCCAGTAAGCGAACATTCAACCCGCAGTGATAGAGTCACAAATATAGGATAGCGTTTCTCTTCCGGGGCGTCTGTCTCTTAACGAATTAAACTAGCCAAAAATTCTGGGAGAATACTTTCTGGTACTTCCATTTCTCCCTGTCCTTTAAATAAGGAAATATGTGGTTTGTTCTGACCGTGGAAGTCTGTTCCGCCTGTTTTAAGAAGACCCCACTGTTTGGCAAGACCAGCAACATATTCCTGTTCAACAGGAGTGTAAGTGTTATAGTAAGCTTCAATTCCAACAAGGCCGGCTTCTTTTAATTCGCGGACCAGAGTTTCTTTTTTGGCGGAATCTAACTTTTTATAGAACATAAGGTGTGCAAGAACAGGGACACCGCCACTGTTTTTGATTAGTTCGATTGCTTCCTGCGGAGTAGGCATGATACGTTCCACATAGCAGCATCTTCCCTCTGCAAGATATTTATCAAATGCTTCTTGAACAGAAGAAACATATTTCTTTTTCATAAGAAGCTTTGCGATATGTGGGCGGGCGATTGTTTCGCCTGGCTTATCTGGTTTGATTTCGTCCATGGAAATCTTAAAGCCCTGTTCCTGAAGTTTCTCAATAATTTTTGCATTACGTCCGTCACGGCTTTCACGACAAACGGCAAGGCGTTCTAAGAGAGCCTTATTTTTTGTGTCGATGTTATAGCCAAGAACATGAATTTCTACTCCGTGATAGTCTGTAGAAATCTCTACACCAGAGATGGCAGTAAGTCGTTCTTTATGTTTGGCAGCAGCTTTCTGAAATTCTTCTGTGCCAGCAACTGTATCGTGATCGGTAAGAGCAATTACAACAGGATTTTTATCACCAGCAAGTTTTAGGGCATCATTTATAATTTCTGTTGGGGAAAATGTACCATCAGAAGCAGTAGAATGAATATGTAAATCAATATAAGTTTTCAAAATGTACTCCTTTCATGCAATAATCAATCAAGTATCTATAATATTCTATATCTAGTATCGCAGAATTAGTTAAAAAAATCAATGTCTATGACAATTATTTATATGAATTGAAAGAAAGTGATGGAAAATGTGTAATAATGCAATACTTGTTTGTAATAATTGCATAAAGGTGTTAGAATATCTTTATTGAGAATGAGAAGCTAAACAGGCAGACAGAACATGTAACGGAGGTTAATCTATAATGGAAGATATGATGAAAGCGTTGTTGGATGTGGTGAGAGCACAGCACACTGCAACAGAAGGAAGCGAAGAAAGACCATTTGATATTAATGATATTATTGATATGGCGCTGAATATTACCGGGAGACCAGAAGAACCAGAGGAACAGCAGGAACTTTCTGATACGATTCAGAAGCTGGCAGAATCTCTGGCACCAGATATTTTCCCACCGAAGACATTTGAGGAGATGGATGATTCCGAGCAGGCAGCTTCTGCAGTGAATATGATAGAGGAACGGTTAAGAAATGGTGGCAGAAGAAGAGAGACAGCAGCCCCACAGTCACAACAGGAAATGACTCCACAGCAGAATAGTTTACAGATGCAGAGTGAGTCACATGAGGAGAATCCTTTTGCACAGGTAATGGAGAATGAAAATGCGAATATTCAGCAACAGTCAGAAACTGCAGATGGATATGGAAATATGGCATCCACAGACAGTGGTGCGTCCGAAGATTATGGTAATGGCAGTTCTTACGATATGTTTGGACAAGACGATGTAAATCATCAGGAAGCGGCGAATCTTAATGATTTGATCTATAATAATTTTATGCAGATGATGGGATTAAATGATCCTAAGGTAGAATATCCATTTGACCGTTCTCAGATTCGATATGGAAGGGAAAAGACAGCGACGGAAATGCTTGCAGAAGATGAGGCCAACAAGGCAGAAGAGAGAGCATTAGAAGAGCAGAGAAGAAGGCCAGTTTCAGCCTGGGAACTTGCACAGTCAGCTGTGGATAAGGATGAGGAAGCACATCAGAAAGAGGAATATGAACCTAAAGAGATGAAGATGCCAGAAACCAAATCAGCTTCTCAGTTAGCCGCAGAAGCAATCGCGAAGGCCAAAGAAGAGGATCAGATGAAGCTTGAGGCAGAAAAGAGAGCAGAACGTCTTATGGAAGAGGCAAGAAAGCGCGGAAAAGATCCGATGGAATTTGCACTTCATCAGCAGGAAATTTTAAATTATATGGAAAAGAACAGTGATGAACTCGTTTCTTTTGAAGATTATGAAGATTTATCACCAGAGGAAAAATTAGAGATAGAGAAAGAACTTTATCGGGAAAAACAGATTGAAGCGGGAGTGGCTCCAGAAGATATCAGTGATGAGTTACCAGATGAGATTCTGGAACAGTCTGGAATCGCACCAAATCAGACAGCAGGAGAGCAGAATAGTCAGGAGTCTGCCGGACAGGGAGATGGAACAACATCACAGCAAACCAGCCAATCACAGGGAATGCCGGCATTTTCAGATGATATGCTTCGTATGATTAGTCAGGAAGTAGTACAGGAAAATGCAGAGATGATTCTGGCTGAAGATGCCAATGCAGACTTAGGATTAATTAACGAGACGATTTTCGAAAACTTGAAAAATCTAATGAGTCAGACTGGCGGAGCTGTGACGCAGGAAGATATGGAATCTTTGATCGGAGAAGTTATTTCCAGAAATACGTCTTCTGACTCAGAAGAAAAACAAGAAACTTTGGCGCAGACGGAAACAGGTACTACAGCTGAAACGGCACCGATGGCATTTGAAGGCGAAAGTGCAGGCAGTGCTGTTGGAAGTGGAATGGCAGGAACGAGGGAACCAGCAGTGGAAAGTTCACAGTCAGAATCACAGAGCCAGCCAATGTCAGCGGTAGAACTTGCCAGGGCAGCACAGCAGGCAGCTAAGCCAGAGCCACAGGAAGCCAGAGAAACAAAGTCAGCAGTAGAACTTGCAAAAGAGGCACAAGAAAACGCAGTACAGAAGAAGGCTGAACCAATATCGGAGACAGAGGAAGAACTGAGCGAGGATGATTTAAACTTTGATGAATTAGATTTAGAAGAGGAGTCCGAAGAAAGTCAAAGTCCTTCCATTGAAGAATTAAAGGCACAGCTTAAGGCAGCGGAAGAAGCATTGGCAGCAGAGCAGTTAAAAGCGGCACAGAAAGCCGGGAAAGCAGAGGAAGAGAAGAAATCAGAAGAAATTCCGAAAGAGGAAGAAGCAACAGAACAGCCGATGGAAGAGAGTGCATCAACAGCCGGGGAACAGACAGCAACAGAAGAAAGTTCTGAGATAACCCCTGCGCCGACAGCAGAAGAAGTACAAGAACAGCCTGAGTATTCTGAAGTTTCAGAAAAAGAAGCGGAAGAATTTGAATATGTTGATCCGGGCGAATTAGTTCTTGGAGACCACACACAGGCAGAGATAGATGAAGCTTTGGATAATCTGGCATCTCTTGGCCTGGAGGGTGAAGTCTATGAGCGTGCAAAAAGAATGCTCTTACTGGAACTTGCCGGTTCAGAAGTAGCACTTGATGCATGGCTTGAAGAACAAGAAAATGGCAAGAAGAAAAAGGCAGCGGTATCCGCGTTAGATACAGAAGAAGATGCTCTTGATGATTTAGAGGATTTAGATGAAGATGACCTTGAGCGAGAATTAGAACTTGCTATGGATGAAGACTTTATTGAGGAAGATTTAGAAGAACCTGCAAATGAAGAAACTATAGAAGAAGGTAGTCAGGACAAATCTGAAGAAACAGAAGAAGAGGCAGTTTCTGAGGAGGATTTAGAAGAAAACTCTGTAGTAAAAACGGAGGACGGATCTGATAAGACGGAAGGTGCCGAAGATGTATCAGAACAGCCAGAAAGTATTTTAAAAGAAGCTTCTGAGGAAGAAATAAGCAGTGAAGAGGAAAACTCTGAGGAAGAAGAGGGAGAGACCTCAGAGGCAGCTCAGGAAGAAGCAGCAAATAAGGAATACTCTGAGACAGAAGAGAAAGAGACAGCAAATAGAGAGTACTCTGAGACAGAAGAGAAAGAGACAGCAAATAGGGAGTGCTCTGAGACAGAGGAAAAAGAGATAGCAAATAAGGGAGTTTCTAAGAAAACAGAGAAAGAAGCAGAATACAAGGAAGCAGAATACATTTCTGAATCAGAAGACACAATTCAGGTAGAAAAAACAAGACCGGAAAAGGCAGAGAGGACATCTTCACAGACGAAGAAGTCTGCGCACAGTGAGAGAACATCACATTCCAGAAAACACAAGAATATTGTAAAACGTAAGGAAAAAACAGCTCCAGAAAAAGAAGAAAGAGAATTTAGCGCAGTAGTTCTAACAGGAAAGAATGTCGAAGAAAAAGAATTCCAGGTAAGTGTCCGCAATCCATTTGTTCTCAAAAACTCTGCAAGCTTTATGGATAAATTTGAAGAGTATATTGTAGATACACAGGAAAACAGAAAGTTAAGCACAGGATTCAAACGTTTAGATGCAATGCTCCGCTATGGCCTTCATAAAGGAAGTTACTTTGTAGATGCTACACCTCAGTATTTAAAGAACGGATTTATGCAGCAGATAGCCGACCGGGCAGCAGAAAGCGGTGTAGATGTACTTTATATTTCAACAGAGCTTACCCGCTATGACCTTATGGTAGATACTATCTCTCGTCTCAGCTATGAAATGAATAAAAAAGATGAAGAAAAAGCAGTATCCTCTATGGCAATCATGACAGGAGAAAAAGGCGCAGATATTCGTTCTTTAAAAGATGAATTGAATTGGTACAGAGGACGAATCAGTGAACATCTTTTTGTACTTGATCAGGAAGCAGTGTCTGAATATGTAGAAAATATGGAAGATGCCTCCGCAGGAGATATATTAGCAGAACTTATTCGTTCCATCGTAACAGAGGGAGCACATAAGCCAGTGGTATTTATTGATAATATTGAAAATATACTCTCAGTAGAAGATTCTGAGGATATGAAACCGCTCATGGATGGAATCCGTAAACTTGCAAAAGAACTGGGAATTCCGATTATTATGTCCTACGGATATGCACCAGCAGAAAGTGAAAATGAGCTTGACCCAGATGAAATCGAATATCACAAATCATTAGGAAATATGTGTGATGTATATCTTGAACTCAAATATGCAGATATGATAACAGAGGATTATGAAGAATTAACAGAAGATGATATTCAGGAAATGGTAGAAAACGGTGAAATGCTTCTTATTAACGTACAACTTCATAAAAATAGAAGAACAATGAAAGCATCCTGTCAGATACAGGCAACACCGAAGTTTAATTATTACGAAGAATAGTGATTTGCCGTAAGCAAATAGACGAAACACCAAAGAGAAGATATCCTATATCTGTGACTTTAGTCGCGGCGGTTTGAATGCTCGCTTATGCGCTTGCATCCAAACCTTGCTCCGAGGCCACAGATATAGGGTATTATATGGCGCTATTCCGTAATCCCAATATAATCCGTTACAACCTTAATCTTCGCACTGATCTTCTGAAGCTCTTCTGTTGGTTTATAATCTTTCGTACCAAAGAGATATTCGTGTGCTTTTTTTACATTTGTCTGGGCTGTAATTGGAAAACCGTAATAGATGCCGTTATATCGTTCATCTTCAGATTTAAAAGGATAAGCCTGCGAATCTTCTATCTTACAACGTGCCATGGAAAGAGTCAGCTTTGTGAGATCGTCATTAGAGAGGCTTGTTTTACACTGTGGAAGAACAGTACTGATTAGCTTTCCAAGTTTTAGCGGCTGTTTTTTTGCTGTATTCATAATACCTTCAAGAACAAGTCGCTGATGGTTAGCTCTTGCGTGATCTCCGCCTTCCATGTAGCGGATACGAGAGTAGGCAACAGCCTGATTACCATCGAAGGTATAAGTTCCGGTTTTTTCAAACTTCGGAGAATTTCCACCATTAATATGATTCATATTACCAATATAATCATTTAAATTCTGTAATTCTTTTTCAGAATTAATGGTCAATGGAATACCTCCAAGCACATCAACAGCATCGGCTAATGCTTTAAAGTTAACCGTGGCGAAATCTGTGATATTTAAATCCAGGTTACGGTTAATTGTGCGAAGAGCAAGTTCTGGTCCGCCATAAGAATATGCTGCATTAATCTTATCGTATTCGCCATCAATACTTACATAAGTATCACGGTAAATAGACATCAATTTTACCTTTTTGGTTGATTTATTGATGCTGGCAATGATGATACAGTCGGTACGGGAACCTTTATCTTTAATTTTATTATCCTGACTATCAACGCCAAAAAGAGCAATATTTTGATAATCTTTTATATTAGCATCCGTATCATTTACAGTTACACTTGTTTTATCTAAAGGATATTTTTCTATTTTGGAGAATGCACCTTTTAATGAGAAACGGAATGCAAAAACCGCCCCGGCAATTAAAAGAATGATTAAAAGAAGGAAGGGAAAACATCCCCGTTTTTTCTTTTTTTTACGTTCATGATAAGTTAAAGCTCGTCCGCCAGAAGTCTGCCGCTTTTGAGACTTTGTATCAGGCTTGTTCTGGGAAGAGGACTTCTTTGTTGATGGTTTGCCAGAATTTTTTATAGAAGAACCAGAGGAATGATATCCTGTACCGGAAGAACTTCGAAGCAGGCCATCAGTATTCAATGTGGAATGTGTATGATGGTCGTGAGAAGTTTCGAAATTATTCTGAGAACTTCGTCTGCCGCCTGTGCTGGAATAGTTATATTTGTTTTCAATGTTATCTTTACTATATATTGAACCATATTTCATAAAATATGCCTCCATTCTGTCATAGGTACTTCTGGAAATTTAATAGGTTTATGGAATGTTTCGGAGAGTACATTCATTAGTTAAAAAATCTGTGTTAGTAAGCATTTTTATTGACAAATCCTTTAAATACAGTAAGAAATAGAATCTTAATATCAAAAGATAATGTCCAGTTTTCAATATAAAAAATGTCATGTTCAATTCGTCCCTCAATGGATGTGTCTCCACGGAAGCCGCAAACTTGTGCCCATCCTGTCATACCGGGACGTACCTGATGCTTTATCATATAACGAGGAATCTCCTCTTTAAATTTCTCAACGAAAAGAGGTCGTTCTGGCCGTGGACCAATGAGACTCATATCACCCTTTAATACATTAAATAACTGTGGCAGTTCGTCAAGACTGGTCTTACGGATAATTCTTCCCACGGGAGTGACCCGGGGATCGTTGTGTACTGTCCAGGCCTTTTGTTCCTTAGAGGCAGACTGTACTCCCATCGATCGGAACTTGTACATTTTAAAAGGTTTATTATGAAGACCGACTCGTTCCTGACAGAAAATAATTGGTCCTGGGGAACTCTTTTTAACGAGAACAGCAACAACAGCCATAATCGGTGAAAAGAGAATGATACAAACGATAGAACCAATAATGTCCACAAGACGTTTGATACATTTGTTTACAGTATTTGTAAGCGGAACATTACGGATGTTGATAACCGGAAGTCCGTTCAAATCCTCAGTAACTGGGTTAGTAGAAATAAATTTATAATAATCTGGAACAAACTTTGTATGCACACCAGACTTTTCGCAGATAGCAACCATATCTCCCAGTTTATAATACTCTTTCAAGCTGAGTGCGATTGCCACCTCATCCATAGAAGTGTTCTGAAGAAACTTTTCTACATCCTTTAACTTACCAATGCAAAAAGTATTGCGGTAAGAAAAGTCAGCCTTGAGATTATCATCGAAAATACCGTGAATGGTGTAGCCCCACTGTGGGTTTGACTTAATACGGTCGATGTAGGCTTCGGCTGCTGCACTGAAACCAATAACAACAACATGTTTAAGATTAAATCCCTTTCTGCGAGTTCTTTCTAATGCATAACGGATTGCCGCCCTTTCAGCAATGGTAAGAAGCATGGAAAGAACATAGAACATTAACTGAAGACTTCGTGAAACATGGGGAATCTTCATAAAGATTATATATATAAAGAAGAAAACCATTCCAATGGAATTCGCCTTAATGAGATTCGCATACTCTGAAGTCCTATTTTGAAATCTTTTTGGTTTATATAAATTAAACTTTGCATATAAAATAAGGTATACAGGAATCAGAACAAGAAGTATACCCTGATATTGCCACAACTGCCGCCAGTAACCAAAACGAGGAAAAATGTCTTTAAAAAGAGGGCATATATATCGAATATAGTAACTAAGACAAAAGGAACAATAAATAACCAGTGCATCAAGAACGACGTGGAACCGGTTAAGATATTTTTGATTCTCTTTAATCATAAAAGTGTACCTCCATCACCCAAAAGGGATATATATATGGAAAAAAGGGCGTAATATACCTCTTACTGGGATAATTTTCTAACTTATTATACAATAGAATAGGGCATTCCACAAGGTTATTTCTTTTCCTGCTTTTACGAAAAAAGTGTGAAAAAGCTGCAAAATCAGTAGAAATCCATAAATTTGCCATAAATACAACACAAATTTATCACACATCGTTGCTAAGATAAGGTTACAAACTTAGGAAAGGGGATAACATTATGAACGAATTTGAAAATGGATTCCATAATGAGAATTTAGAGAACAACAGGATAAATAACCAGGAAAACAATAGTCAGCAAGTAGCTATAGATGTAACACCGATTGAGGAATCGGTAACACAGGAGAATACAGAGAGTCATAGATATTCTTACAGAGAACAAGGTACAGGTGGCAGTTCCTATCAGTATGACAATGGAAATAATTGCAACGATACTTATAATAATTCTTATAGCAGCCACGGATGGAGAGATGAGAGTACTTATAATAATGAAAATTATTATGGGAATATCCCGCCGGAACCTGATAAGAGACGCAGACAGAGAAAGAATGGCAGTAAAAATAATAAGAACGGAATGGGTAAGAAAGCCGCCAAGTTAGTTGCATCTGCAGCAGTATTTGGTCTTGTAGCGGGAGCCTGCTTTGTAGGAGTGTCCGTAGCAAAAGATAAATTATATCCTTCTACAGCAGATCGAATTGAAACAACATCGGGAACAACAAGTGCAAAGAGCGAGACATCATCAAGCGGCTCAAGCAGCTCCAGCAGTAATGTAGCAAGTGTAGTTAATGAAGTGATGCCATCTGTTGTATCTATTACAAGCACAATTCAGTCTTCCAATTATTATGGCTTTGGTACACAGGAATCAGAAGGAGCAGGTTCAGGATTTATCGTTGCAAAGACAAAAGATAATCTTATGATCGCAACAAATAATCATGTAGTATCCGATGCCACTTCCCTCACCGTAGGATTTGTAGATGATACAACAGCAAAAGCTACAGTTGTAGGAACAGATTCCAGTGCAGACCTTGCAGTTATTTCTGTAAAGATAAAGGATATCAAAGACTCTACAGCATCAAAGATTAAAGTTGCAACACTTGGAAGTTCTGATGATTTAAAAGTAGGAGAAGAAGTAGTAGCAATCGGTAATGCATTGGGATATGGACAGTCCGTTACAACAGGTGTAGTCAGTGCAAAGAACAGAGAAGTATCTTTAACAGATGGAACAATGAATCTTCTTCAGACAGATGCCGCAATCAACCCTGGTAACAGTGGTGGTGTACTTATTAATATGGATGGTCAGGTTGTAGGTATCAACAATGCGAAGTTAGAAGATACATCCGTAGAAGGTATGGGATATGCGATTCCTATCACTACAGCTAAAACTATCTTAACAGATTTAATGAATGCCAGCAGCGTAAGCACAAAAGATGCTGCATTCCTTGGAGTCGTAGGCCGTGACATTAATGAATCTTATTCCAGCGCACTTGGAATCCCTAGCGGAATCTATGTATCACAGGTAGTCAGCGGATCACCAGCAGAAAAAGCAGGAATCTCTGCAGGCGATGTCATTACCAAGTTTGAGGGTAACAACGTATCTACAATGTCCGGCTTAAAAGAAAAACTGGCACTGAAAAAAGCTAATACAAAAGTAAAAATCACATTTAAGAGAGCAAACCAGAGCGGAACATACGAGGAAAAGACCGTTACAGTAACTCTTGGTAAAAAGAGTGATTTCAGTGATGTAACAACAGATAACTCCAGCGATTCCAGCAATGATTCCAATAATAACTCCAATAATGGAAATAATAATGAAAACAGCAATGGCAACTCTGGTAATAGCAATGGAAATTCCGGAGACTATGGTTATGGCAATGGAAATTTTGGAAATGACAATGGCAATGGATATATAAATCCATATGAATATTTCTTCGGAAATAACTATTAATTTACCATTTAATTCGGAAGCTGTCTTTGGATGATTTTTAGATGAATTGAATTTAATCATAGTCCAAAACAGCAATCTACAAATCCCTCCCTTGATAGCAGGTGATAGCATAACCATGGTCAGTGCATTTTTGCAACGGCCTAGAGCGTGTTTGAAAAACATTTTAAGTTGTTCATTTTAACCAAATTAATATT
>OLNN01001757.1_pt1 | contig 16909 bp, 13 predicted proteins | sample 1672141 | NCBI WGS metagenome assembly OLNN01 (sample SAMEA3136652, study PRJEB25190) | human gut metagenome | biome: human gut; feature: human-associated habitat; material: faeces | place: Austria | collected 2013 | reverse complement strand
AAAGCTTTCATCCCCAGTCAAGGGGGCAGCACGCCCCACAGGCTAGCCCTGAACCTTGAACCCTGAACCCTTGAACCACCAATACAAAATCCCGCCGGAGTGACTCCGACGGGATCTTTTCCCCATTATACTTCTGCCTTTTTCCCGATGCGGCGTTCCTTATACGCCGCGAGTCTGGCATCGCGGATCTCAAGATGTCCGAAGTATTTCTTCGTCTCAGAAACGATGACGCCCGAAAGCCCGAGAAGGGCGATGAGGTTTGGAATGGCCATGAGGCCGTTTACGATATCAGCCAGCGCCCAAATGGCTTCCAGCTTCAGGAAGACTGCGGAAGCCAGCACGGCGATGTAGCACACGCGGTACACAGGGATGGTCTTCGTGCCGAAGAGGTATTCCCAGCAGCGTTCCCCATAGTAGTTCCAGCCGATGATGGTGGTGAAAGCAAAGAGCGTCAAGGAGATCGTCAGAAGGAAGGGAGCAAAGACGCCGTAGGTCGTCGCAAAAGCCGCCTGCGTGAGCTCGGCGCCATTGAGCTCTCCCAGCCACTGGCCGGACACGATGATGGTGAGGCCGGTCATGGTGCAGATGATGATGGTATCGATGAAGGTGCCTGTCATGGAGATCAGTCCCTGCTCGGCCGGCCACTTGGTCTTGGCTGCCGCCGCTACGATCGGCGCAGAGCCGAGACCGGACTCATTCGAGTACAGGCCGCGGGCGATACCGCTTCGAAGGACGAGCATGACGCCGGCGCCTGCGAAGCCGCCGGCCGCTGCGGTGCCATTGAAAGCTCCGTCGATGACGAGAGCGATCGCATGCGGCAGTTCACCCGCATTGAGACCGAGGAAGATCACAGTGACGATGAAATAAACGACTGCCATCGCCGGAACGATCTTGGAGGCTGTCTTGGAGATCGATTTCAAGCCGCCAAAGGTGATGATCGCGACAAGGACTGTGATGACAGCGCAGGTGATGTAGGTGGAGACCCCGAACCCTGCCTGCACGGAAGCCGTGATCGCATTCATCTGCGTGGTCGTACCACTGCCGAGCATGGCCGTCATGATGCCGAAGATGGCGAAAGCGACAGCAAGAGGCTTCCATTTCTTGCCAAGACCCATTTCGATATAGTACATCGGGCCGCCGGCAATATTGCCCTGGTCATCCACCCCTCTGTACTTAACCGCAAGGCAGCCTTCCGCATACTTGGTTGCCATGCCGAAGAAAGCGGCAAGCCACATCCAGAAGAGCGCGCCCGGGCCGCCGAGCTTGATCGCCGTCGCTACGCCGACGATGTTTCCCGTGCCGACCGTCGCAGCGAGTGCCGTACAGAGCGCCTTGAAGCTGTCGATGTCGCCATCGCCCTTGTTTCTCGCAAAGAAGATCAGCTTCAGCGCGCGCGGCAGTTTCAGTACCTGCAGGAGCGAGAGCCGGCAGGTCAGAAGTACCCCGGTGCCAACGAGAAGCACCAGAAGCCATGGCCCCCAAACGAGCCCGTCGATCTGGTTCAAAATATCTGTCATCATGTTTCCTCCTATTTTCCCTTTCTCTGAAAAGAGTGTGCTACCCAAAGGGTCGCCTGTGAAGCTAAAAAAGCCGGTTCTGTATAAAATAAAAACAGAACCGGCTTCATGAGCTTTCCTCATGAAATCGGCTCTGTCCTTTGGCCTGAGAGATTACAGCGTTTCCGCCTATGCCCCTTCGGCTCTCATTGAAGAGATCTCCAGAGATCTGTCCCCATGAAGTTTCGTGTTCACTGAACGCCTGATAGTGTTACTCCTTCGGCAGCCTCGGGCATGGCCCTCGGTCTTTTTCCCCATGGATCATCCAAGTCAGTATAGAGTTGTTATGTTTGTTATTTGAAAATATGGAGCGTTTTACCATAAGGTCTGCGGATGAGATGCACCATTTCAGATCCACTCCGCACTTACCGGCTTATTCCATTTCCGCATCCTTCTCTGTCGCATTGACAGCCACAGCGACCGCTGCGTCGCCGGTGATATTGAGGCAGGTACGGAACATGTCGAGCACACGATCGATGCCGGCTACCAGTGCCAGCCCTTCGAGCGGCAGACCGACAGACTGCAGGACCATCGCCAGCATGATGAGGCCGGCGCCCGGTACGCCTGCGGTACCGATGGAAGCCAGTGTCCCGGTCAGGACGATCATGATCATCTGATCAAAGGTCAGCGGGATACCGAAGACATTCGCGATGAAAAGGGAACAAACGCCCATGTAAAGAGCCGTCCCGTCCATATTGATGGTCGCGCCCAGCGGAAGGACGAAAGAAGCGATATCTCTCTTGACCCCCAGCTTCGTCTGGACATTTCTCATATTGACAGGAAGCGTACCGGCAGAAGAGCAGGTGGTGAAGCCGATCGCCATCGCTTCCGACATGCCGCGGAAGAATGTGAGCGGACTCATGTGTGCAGAGACACCGGCAAGCGTCGAGTATACGCCGACAGCATGGATGCAGCAGCCGATTGCCATACAGAGGATGACCGATAAGAGCGGAAGCAGCACCTTCGGGCCATTCATGACGACGACCGGAAGCAGCAGGCAGAAGACGCCGATCGGTGCAAGACGCATGATCATGGCGATGATCTTGTAGCATACCTCAGCCATCGCATCGAAGAAGGAGATCAGGATCTCCGCACGCTTTCCGCCGACGGAAATGATACCGGCCCCGGTGAAGAGCGCAAAGATAATGATCGGAAGGATGTCCGCCTTCGCCATGGAAGCGATCGGATTCGACGGGATCATTGCGACAAAGACCTGCATGATCGACGGCGCTTCCTTCACCTTCGGTGCTTCTGCCGTCGGCAGAGCCATGCCGATGCCCGGCTCGATCGCCATAGCGACGGCAAAGCCGATCACGATCGCGATCGCTGTCGTCACCATGTAAATGACGAGTGTCTTCACCCCGATGCGCCCCAGCTTCTTCATATCCCCCATGGATGTCATGCCCACGATGAGAGAACAGAAGACCACCGGAACGATCATCATTTTGATGAGATTGATAAACATGGTGCCGATCGGCGCGATCCACATCTTGACCGGAGCCGCCGCACCCTCTCCCAGCATCAGTCCTACCACCACAGATAAGACCAATGACAGGAAAATTTGAATAGACAGATTCATTTTTCCCCTCCTGCACCAGAGCAGCTGTCCCATGGACGCCATTGCCCTGACCTATTAAAATCAATGACTACATTATAGGCGCACCCATGCTGAATGACCAATAGATTTGTGAAATCATCTATACATTTTCATGTAATTTGCAATCCGATGTTTGATAAATTATATGATTTCATTCTCTTATGTTTTACACTATATAATTTTTGCCATTTTTCTATATTTTTCATTTTTTATAATCATTTGTTTATTGATGTATACGCTCGCAATAGTTGGTGTGTATGCTTGTCTCGCCTCAGGGGAGAGAGTGACCGGGACCGGCATGCCTCCCTCCCCCTCGCCAGAGAAGCACCGAGAAGCCGCTGCCGAGCTCACGCTTTCTTTTATCCAAGGCTCTTCATCCTCTTCCTGCAACCCCGGATCCGCTCCTTGAGAAGGGCTCCATCAAAAAGGAGCAGCCGCCTCACAGCAGCTGCTCGCTCATTCCTAAGGGATTTCACTATATTTATTTTATACCTTATATATAGGCATCAGATCTTCTGTGCTTCTTCTGCTTCCGCAAGAGCTTCCTTGCGAGCCGCTGCCTTTTCCTTTTCGATCACAGCCTGGAAGGAGAAGACTTCTTCCTTGATGACCGGAGCCAGGACGAGGATGGAGATCAGGTTCGGGATCGCCATGAGGGCATTCGCGATATCGGAGAGGTTCCAAACCAGATCGAGGGTCTGGGTCGCACCGACATAAACGACCAGAGAGAAGGCAACGCGGTAAATGATGTTGTACTTATGGGTACCGAAGAGATATTCCCAAGCCTTTTCACCATTGTATTCCCAACCGAGGATGGTGGAGTAAGCAAAGAGGATGATACCGATGGAAACGATGTAAGAACCAATGACGCCGATATTGGAAGAGAATGCTGCCATGGTGAGTGCTACGCCGGTGAGCGGCTTGCCATCCGCGCCGACCATGCCGAGCACGCCGGAGGAGGCGATGGTAAGGCCGGTGATGGTGCAGACTACGATGGTATCGATGAAGGTACCGGTCATGGAGATGTAGCCCTGTCTTGCCGGATGATCCGTGGTGGAAGCCGCGGCGGAAATCGCTGCCGAGCCAAGGCCGGCTTCATTGGAGAAGCAGCCGCGCGCTACGCCATAGCGCATCGCATTCATGACGGAAACAGTGATGGTACCAACGACGCCGCCTTCGACAGCCGTAGGATCGAAAGCCATCATCACGATGAGGTAAAGACCATGCGGAATGTTTTCGATGTTAAGAATGATGCAGGAAAGGCCAGCCAAGATGTAGAAGACAGCCATGCCGGGAACGACGACGGAAGAAACCTTGGAAATCGAAGTGATACCGCCGACGATGACAGCGAGGGTCATGACAGTCAGGACTGCGCCCACGATCTCATTCGATACGCCGAAGGTGGTGTTGATCGCAGTGGAGATCGAATTCGCCTGCGTCATGTTGCCGATACCGAAGGAAGCAAGGACAGCGAAGAGAGCGAAAGCAGTACCCAGGAAGAGGCCGGCTTTTTTGTTTTTGAAGCCATTCTTCATGGTGAACATCGGGCCGCCCTTCATTTCACCCTTGGCATTCACTTCACGGAACTTGAAGCCGAGCATACATTCAGAGAACTTGGTCGTAAGGCCGAAGCATGCGGAGATCCACATCCAGACCAGAGCGCCCGGGCCGCCGGCGAACATCGCCGTCGCGACACCGACGATATTACCTGTACCGATGGTCGCAGCAAGCGCCGTCATCAGCGCAGAGAAAGGAGAAACGTCACCGCTTCCGACCTGGGTCGTGCGAGACTTCTTCGAAAAGATCATTTTTAATGCGTATGGCAGATTTCTCCAGGTCAGGAAACGCAGCTTCAGTGTCATGTAGACACCCGTACCGACCAAAAGACACAGCATGACAGGCCCCCATACGAAGCTGTCAAGCTCACCGACAAGTTGATTGATTTGCACCATATCCATTGTAAAATCCCCCTTGTTCCCGTAACTGTTCTTATTATGATAAGAAACAAAAAAATCGCCGCACTCAGTCTTATGTTCGAAGAAGACTGAAGCTGGCGAATTCATGGTTCATGAAAACAAGGGAGTTACCCAAGTGCCAGCCCTGTCCTTTTGCCTGAGAGATTCAGGATTTCTACGGGTGAAATCCTTTAACACCTTCGGCCCTCGCATCTTTTCAGCGAGCTTCTCCAGAGTCGTGTCCGTACACAGTTTCGTGTTCTTACTGAACGCCTGATAGTGTTACTCCTTCGGCAGAAGATCGTAAAGACCTTCATTTTTCAGTGTACATCATCCACCTATATGGTATGCGGCAACATACATTTTTCGCTTGGACTTTCCAGATTCTGAATTCCGAAGTCTCAAGTGATTTACCTAGATTATACACGATGAAAATCAAAATGCAATATACGAATTTTGCTCATTTTTTATATTGTAAACCTTTTGCTATACTAAAGTTTCTCTCTTGTGCTTTTGACGAATATTTTCTGCATACTTACGATATGGATATGATTTATATCTTTTTTGTAGCCACTTATAATTAAATAAATTTCAATAGCTTTTGTACATCTATTTCGTTATAGAAATCAATTTACGAATTCATAAGAAATTATTATCACTACAAAGAGTTAGCGGTCACTCTCGTTTCGTATACGCACTAAATGAGAATGAGAAAGCGAAATTCCTTCCCCATTTCCCATACATTTCATTGAATAGAGAAGAAGATTCCAGACATTTTTATTTTCAAAGGAGGCTTCCCATGAAAAAATTCTCGTCTTTCTCTTTGCATTTTTTCTCCTCGTTGCATGCATCCGCGTCACCGGTCTCTTCCGACGGTTGCTTCAAAGGCATTCCCCTTAGGGGCAAGGTGAAGATCGTCGACCACTTCCCAGATATCAAAGTAAAAGTCGTCTCCTCCTTCCCCGCAGCCTGCGGCTGCGGGAAAGGAGGAGACGACTTTGGGAGGATCTACACGCCAAAGTGACGGCTAGAGGAAGAGGATACCACTTGCATCATCTGTCCCGTGAGCCCCCTCAGCATCCTATTTCTTCCCGTAGTACTTCTCGTATTTCGCCGTGAAGGCTTCCATGTACGCCTTGGCTTTTTCCAAATCCGCGGCGTCCGGATGTTTGGCGGCTTCTTCTGTGGTCTTTTCCATTTCGCCGGTGTTGTGAGCGCTGCCAGCGGGCATCTTGCGCATCATGGCGATGAGGGCAGGGTCGACGGCCCCTTGGATGGCAAGGACGCCCATGATGGTATTTCCTTCAGAGAGGCAGGTCGCCGCATTCGCAAAGCCGGTATAGGCGTGCTCGGAGGCGGGACTTGCACCCATGGTTTCAAAGAGGACGACTTTCTTCTTCGTAAGCGTGCGCAGGTATGCCTTGCTCTTTTCATCCGCCGTCCCCCGGTCCATCCAGTAGCCTACGAAAATCACGTCATAGCCGTCCGCCGCGGGCGCCGTTTCTACGTTAGAAATCGTGCTTCCATCCGGTGCTGCCGCATACAGGGCTTCGGCCACTTGGCGGGTATTTCCTGTGCGGCTCGAGTATACAATCAAAAATTTCATCATTCACCTCATATTCATCATGCCGCCCCAGTGGGCTTTTTTCTTTATGTCGGGTTTGCCAAAAAGCATGTAGTCCGCGGCATGCATCATGCGGCGGATCATCACACGGTACCAGTAGCGGCCACTGCTCGTGTAGCGATAGACACCGCCCGCTTCCGTGACGAGGCCCCAGGATTTCCATATATCGAGAAGCGGCGTCAAGAGAAGGTCCGCCGGAAGGACGGTCTCTTTCGCAAGTCTTGCCGGCTCGATGACACCCCGGTCGCCCGCACCTTCTATCGCTTTATAGAACGCGCGGTAACGACTGCTTTGCCTTGCACCCATCGGGAGAAATTTTCCCCTGCGGACCGCGGCGCTATACATCGCATCCACCATCGGCTTCATGAGCCCCACACCGCCGATTTGCCCGCCGCAGGCCATGCCGAGGGGCAGGATATCGGCCCCGCTAGAAGAGAGGGCATTGTACAAGCTTCGTTCCGCCGGATGCCATTTCCAGTGGGTGCAGGAAATATTGGCAGCACCGCTCCTTCCGAGTTCGTCCTCAGCGGTGCGGAATAGACTTTGCAGCACAGCGATTTCTAAGCTCTTCCCCCATCTTTTGAATTGCTTTCCTAAAGGGGAATTGGGCAGGATGTGGAGCTGATAGAGATCAAGCCCCGCCATACCGCATGCCTTGGCATCGCGGATGTCCGACCGCATCGTCTCTTCCGTCTCGCCGGGAAGGCCGTAAATCAAGTCAAGAATCATCAGGGCGTCTTTTTTTGCAAACGCCGAAAGTTTCTTTAACACCTCTTCTCGCGGGAGCGGCCGGCCGACAGCATTTCGAATCTTCGTATCAAAGGACTGCACGCCGAAACTGAAGCGGTTCACTCCGCAGGAAATCGCGGCATCCATTTTTTCTTCCGTCATGTCAGAAAGGCTCGACTCCATCGTGATTTCTGCGTCCTTTGTTAAAGGCAGCACCTCGTGAATGGTCTCCATGATAGAGGAAATATCCGCAGCAGATAAAATGCCCGGCGTGCCTCCGCCAAAGAAAACAGAGGAAATCTTTGACCTGGTAAGGTACGGGCGATTTTGCAGCGATTGTATTTCCTTTACAAGAAGATTCGCATACGCATGCTGCGCCGCTTCGTCCGCCTGCTTTTTGTAAAAAGCGCAATAGGTACAGGACAGGCGGCAGAAGGGCACGTGGATGTAGACAGCCGAGGTCTTCGTCGGCTCGCCCTTTTCCCAGATGTCTTTCATGATGCCCGGCAGTTTTATGGGAGAAATCAGCGTTTCGTCCTGCGGAGAAAATGGCTCATCCTGCCAGTCAATGTCCCAAGGCGAACGGCACACGCCGCCGCCCTTTGCAAAGATCGGCTCTTGGTAGAGTCTTTCGATATTTTTTTCGTAATCACTCATAGTTACTCCATACGCTCAGAATGGTTGGCGGTTGGCGGTACTTGATTCTTGGTTCTCAAGCGGTATCGGCTAACCATAAGAACCTTAAGTCCCTTCAGAACCCCTGACAACCACCAACCAACACCAGTCCCCCTTAGAACCTCATCTCCGGATACACCTGACCGGCCATGCAGCGGATGGCTTTGGGGTAGTCGATGCCGGGGCTTGAGAGGAAGAGGGTTTGCGGGAGAAAGTAGACACGGCCTTCTTTGACGGCCCGCAGCTCCTGCCAGGCAGGCTGGTTTAGAAGGGATTCTTCAAAGACTTTTTTCTCCTGCCCTGGTGTGACCATGGTGGTCAAGAAGAGGATATCCGGGTCCTTCTTCATAAGGTCTTCCATGCTGAAGGGCATCATGTGCATCTCGGAGGCGCCTTCTTTGGCAAAGACATTTTGGAAATGGAGAATTTTTGCGGTCTCTGTCGCAATCGTTCCTTCTTTCGCAAACATCACGGCGTGCGCCGCACCAAAGATGACAGCGCAGGTCATGCCCTTGTCCGGCACTTTTTGGGACAGTGCGTCGATTTCCTTTTGGAACTCTTTCGAGGCCTTCGCACCTTCTTCTGTGTGTCCGGAGACATCCCCCATGATTTCTATCGCTTGCGCCACTTCGTCTTTCGTCGAAATCGATAGCAGCACAAGAGGAATATGATTCGCTTCTAGTGACGATGCCAGCGGATTGTGCAAGCCTTTAAGGCCAATGACAAGATCCGGCTTTTCTCCAATGAGTTTTTCCATATTGATCTGATAGGAGTAGCCGAGATTCACTTTTCCCTTCGCGTAGTCCGGCGCGTCCAGCGAGGGCGAGCTGCCATAGGCCACGAAATCTCCGCCCGCGGCGTGCATGATATTGAGAAACGCCGGGGAGAGCAGCACAATTTTTTCCGGCTTCTTCGTGAGGACGATTTCCTTTCCCGTCGTGTCATGAAGCGAGTAAAACGCCGCAGGCGGGGGCGGCGTGGCTTCCTTGCCGCAGCCCGCCGAAAGGAGGCAAAGTCCTGCCAAAAGACCAATCAGAAATGGTTTCATTTCTTTGCCCTCTTAGAATTTATGCTCCCAGCCGATGGACCAGAAGCGGCCGTCCAAGTCGCAGTCCGCATCTTTCTTATCAAAGATGTTTTGTACGCTGCCATAGACGCGGGTGTCTTTATTCACTTTGCGAGTCAGTGAGAAATTCGTCAAACTGTAGGATTTCTTGACGCTTTCGCCGCTCTCCCATGCCTTTCCGGTGACGAATTTATAGTCGAGCTGATTCCACAGCACCGCGCTCCATCCGGTGTCTTTGTGATCATCATAAATCAGCTGATAAATCTGTGACAGTCTTGCGCGCTGCGTCAGATCTTTCCCAGTGCTCGTGTCTTTTGCGTCGAGAAGTGTCGAGGTCACTTTGAATTCGAGGGTATCATTGAAGCGATACCCCAAGGTATTTTCCAATCCCTTGATGCGCGCTTTATTGACATTTTCATAGCGATGGAGATTGTGTCCATTGCTGTCTTTCCCTTTGGGGATACTTGCAATCAAATTGTCGACATCATTATCGAAATAGGTCAAAGAGCCGTAGCCTTTCCCAAATTCCGCTTCGACGCCCAAGTCCCAGCTCTTCGATTTCTCCGGCTTCAAGTTTGGATTTCCTGTAAGATGGACCCAATTCCCGCGTCCCATTTCCATGTCAAGATCATAGTAAAGCTGCGACACGGACGGGGCCTTGAAGCCCTCACCGTAATTGGCTTTGATGCGGAAATGGTCCGTCGCATTGTACGTCACGCCAATTTTCGGAGAGGTGTGACTGCCATACGCACTATGATGGTCGTAGCGGATGGCCGGTACAATGAACCATTTCCCGTACTCGATTTCATCCTGCAAGTAGGCGGCGTAGGAGCTTAGCGTCTTTTCAGAAGAGAACTTGGTCTTGCCATTCTCTGTGATACTATGCACACCATCCCCATTTTTGCCAAGACCCGTGCCGGCGACTTTATCTTTCACATACTCCGCGCCAAAGGTCACGCGGTGATGATCATTGACACGAAGGCTATCTCTCCCTTCGATGGCCCACATATTATGCTCATCATGATTGAAATCATACGTATTCTTTTGCTGCAACAAATAATTAAACATCCCCTCCATCCCTGCCGGAGGAATAGAACCTAAGACTTTCGTGTTTGATGTGGTACTCCAATTAAATTTACTCATGTAGGCTTGAATCTGCCAGTCATTTTTATCCGTTTTGCCATTCCAGCTGATACCGTAGTTTTTCTGTTTAAACGCTTTGCTTCCTGTCCCCTCAAGCATGGCCTGCCCACTTAATGACATTTTCCCACTAGAAGTTGTTAGCGTAATTGGCTTCATTGCCGGCGTCCCCATATCGGTTTTCAAGTGCTGACTATAGTAATCCATGTACGCATTGACATAGCTATGGTCATTCACATAGTAATTGAGGGATGCGTTGTAGGTCTGCGCCGTCCCATAGGGGTCGGACTCCGTCGCCGTATCGGGCATGCTGCGGTTGATTTTATTAAAGCGGGCATCCAAAGTCATGGAGAAATTTCCGATGCGCCCAGTGTCGGCATGCCACCAGTGGCTCGTGTCTTCGGAGGTGTGTTCAAGGCCGGTCAAAAGGGTCTGCTCTTTTGACGGTTTCGTGATGATATTCAAAACGCCGCCCATGGCTTCCGAGCCATACAGAGCAGACGAAGGACCGCGAACGATTTCAATTTTTTCCACATCGTTGATATTGATGCGATCAAGCGACATCGCATTGCCCAGTCCGTTGGCATCAGCTTCATTGGAAATACGACGCCCATTCACCATGACGAGGGAGTGCTTCGTTTCCATCCCGCGGATGATGATATCATGCCCGCCACCACGGACTTTGGATTTCTGGAAAATATTTGCATACATAGAGAGAGCATTCCGTACGCTCGTTGCTCCGCCCCGTTTGATATCCTCCTGTGTGATGACCTGCGTCGAGGCTGGGACCTTCTTTACATCGTTTTCCGTACGCGTCGCGGTGACGACGACTTCATCAAAGGAGTAGACGGGCAGCTCTTCGGCCTGTGCCGTTACCCCCCCCCATGACAAAAACGGTGATGGCTGCCAGCAGCGCTTTTCTTTGTGCGGTTTTGGTCTTGTTCATAGGATTTCCTCATTTCCTGACAATAAAAAAATAGACCGCCGAGGACCTTTTCGTTTTCCCTTCCGCAAAGGACCCTTGACATTGGTAGTGTATCATATTTTCTTGAAAATTCAAAGAAATATCAATTTGTTATTTATTCTACTTTAATGCATTGCATGCGGTTCCCGATTTTTTATTGGTTGGTGCTTGTTACCATCAACCAATAAAAAATCCCCTATCCTGTTGGAATTCAGAGGAACAGGATAGGGGGGATGTCCCACTTCCTAGGGAAGTGAGGGGGAACAACGATATGGATACGGGAGATGCTTTCGCACTCCTTCGAGAAAAAATACAGTGACTGGTGACTAGGGATTAGGGTTAGCCCGTGGGGCATACCGCCCTTTGATTACGTGCAAAAGAGGTTCAGCAGGTTCTGTGGGTTCTACGGGTTCAAAGGGGTCGGTGCGGCGCATTTCGTCATCCTGAGCGGAGAAAAACGTCGTATATGAGAGAATGGCTTATCTAAAGCATGAGAACTGAGTCGAAGGATCAGAAGCGCCGCGGAGTTTTAAAATATGCGGTATTCACGAAAGATAGGAAACCTGTGAACCTTTTGAACCTTCAGAACCTGTTTCCCCTATGAGACTTCGTAAGTAGGGAATAAGAATAGTCTCTTTCAAACTTGTGGTGGCGGCTTCTCCGCTTTTTTAGAAAAGGCATCCCCCGTATCGTCATTTCGAGCGCAGCCGAGAAATCTTTCTTGCAGACCGTCAAACGTCGCTTGCTTGAAAGCCTTAAAGCGATGCATCGAGTCATTGTTTCCATAGAGGCTTATAAGAGCTGATTCCATTCTGCTATGGAGATCCCTCGACTTCGCTCGGGATGACACACAGGGAAACCGCCAGTCTCCTTTCTAATCCCTAATCCCTTCTCCCTAAAACTTGCGGTGCTTCCATCTTTTTCACGCCGCTACCACCATTTCTCATTTCTAATTTCTCATTTCTAACTAAAATACAAAAGCCCGCAGGAGATCCGATCTCCTTTCGAGCGTAGCCGAGAAATCTTTCTTGCAGACCGTCAAACGTCGCTTGCTTGAAAGCCTTACAGCGATACATCGAGTCATCGTTTCCATAGAGACTTATAAGAGCTGATTCCATTCTGCCATGGAGATCCCTCGACTTCGCTCGGGATGACAGCCCGGGGAAACCGCCAGTCCCCTTTCTAATCCCTAATCCCTTCTCTCTAAAACTTGCGACGCTTCCATCTTTTTCGCGCCGCTACCACCATTTCTCATTTCTCATTTCTCATTTCTAACTAAAATACAAAAACCCGCAGGAGATCAGATCTCCTTAGCGGGCTTCCTTGCTCAAGATATGCCTTTCGCCATTTATAAAGAGGTAGGGCCTCCGCGGCGGGGAAGACTTTCTGGGGATCTTCCCCGCCGCCCGGCAAACTCCTTGGATCAGTTTAGGAGGGCTTATCCGAAGGAGTGCCCTTTGCCGGATGGGGTGTCATATTATGCCGCCGGGAAGGAAAATGGGAAAACCTTCAGGGAGGAAATAATATGTTATATCAGGACCTGATGCTAGTCCTCGAGACTGTTTTGAGCCTTGGACATGGTGACCTTGCTGGGATCTAAATCTTCGTATTCTTCGTATGCTTTACCAGTTTTGAGATGGTCGAAATATTTAGCTGTCTCTCTTACGACGACGCCGGAGAGAGCCAGAAGGGCGATCAGGTTTGGAATAGCCATGAGACCATTGACGATATCCGCCAAGACCCAGATGGCTTCAAGTTTCAGGAATGCGCCGCTTGCGACGAGGATGATGAAGATGATGCGATAGGGAAGGACGCCCTTCGTGCCGCAGAGATAGATCATGCAGCGTTCCCCATAGTAGTTCCATCCGAGGATGGTGGTGAAAGCGAAGAGGATCAGCCCGATCATCAGCATATAGCCGCCGAATACGGGGAATGCATCTTTGAAAGCGGCATTCGTGAGTGCTGCACCGTTGAGACCATTCATCCATTCGCCGGAAACGACGATGGAAAGACCGGTCAGCGTGCAGATGATGATGGTATCGATGAAGGTACCGGTCATAGAGATCAGACCCTGTTCTGCAGGCCATTTGGTCTTAGCGGCAGCCGCTACGATAGGAGCAGAGCCGAGGCCGGATTCATTGGAGAATACGCCTCTGGCGATACCATTTCTCATCGCGAGCATCACTGTCGCGCCCAGGAAACCGCCGGCTGCTGCACTTCCGGAGAAGGCACTGTACACGATGGTCTGAATGGCTGCAGGCACCTTATCTGCGAAATACACAAGTACACCGATCGTAGAAATAAAGTAAATCACTGCCATAGCCGGAACGATCTTCGCAGCGGCCGATGCGATAGACTGCAGCCCGCCCAAGGTGATGGCTGCGACCAGAATGGTCAGGATGAGAGCGGTCCACATAGGATCGAGACCGATCGTCATTTTGGTGATATCGACGATGGAATTCACCTGAGCGAAAGTACCGATACCGAAGTAAGCGACCAATATACCAAAGATGGCAAAGAGCGATCCCAGCCATTTGAACTTGGGACCCATACCATTCTTGATGTAGAACATCGGGCCGCCGGCGATCTCGCCTTTGGAGTCCACTTCACGATATTTCACCGCCAGAAGACCTTCGGCATACTTGGTGGCCATTCCGAAGAATGCGGCCATCCACATCCAGAAAATAGCGCCCGGGCCGCCGGCAGCGATCGCTGTCGCGACACCTACGATATTCCCTGTGCCTACCGTAGCAGAAAGTGCTGTGCAGAGAGCTTTGAAGGAGTCGATATCCCCGTTTCCCTTATTCTGTGCTTTGAAGATCAGTCCCAGTGCCTTCGGCAGCCGGAAGATCTGCAGGAACTTCAGACGAAGCGTCAGGAGGATACCCGTCCCTACCAGCAGTACCAAGAGCGGCGGTCCCCATACAAAACTATCGATCGCATTCAGCAATTCAAGATTCAAATCCATTTCTTTGTCTCCCTCCAGGAAAGTAAGATAAATAAAAAAGCCGGCTGTTCCAATAAAAAATAACTCTGGAAGCCGGCATTGTCTACCTTAACGATCACAGGAAGTGTGACGTTTTTTCTCTGTCCTTTTGCCTGAGAGATTGGGATCTTGCGACCCTTACACCTTCGGCGCTCTTATTATGAGACTCTCCAGAGTGTGTCCACATGCGGTACTACCTCTTTCGAGATACCTGAGAGTGTTACTCCTTCGGTAAGCCTTACGGCTTTCTCCCACATGTTTCATCCACCAATATGAATTTGATGTTTGCATTATAAGTCCCTTGCTTTCATTTTGCAAGAGGAAATTTTCGTTTTTATCTTTTTCTAATAATTGACCGCAGATATAATTTTTAGAGGCTAAGAGTGACTGGTGACTGGTAACTAGGGATTAGTGGCTAGGGATTAGGAGTCTCAAGTGACTAGTGACTAGGGACTGGTGACTGGAATGCCCGTCCATGGCATCGCCATTATTTATACTCCGCGGCGCTTCCTAATTGTATGCGCCGCACCACCATTTCTCATTTCTAATTTCTAATTTCTCATTCACTCGAGGCTTTCAAACGCAATTAAGGAACGCTCTGCTTCATCATCTTTCCTTGTGATCTCTTTCCTTCTCCTCGTACATGCGCCGATCGGCCAAGATGCGGATATAGGCTGTGTCGCCAGACTCCTTCGGATACGCGGCAAAACCTATGCTGCATCCCACTTGCAGTGTGTGACCATCGATCTGGAAGGGCTTCTCCAGCATCTCCTTCAGCCGTTTCTTGATCTCTCCTATCATATGCTCATCGAAATCCATGCTGAAGAGGATCGTGAATTCATCGCCGCCGATGCGAAATACATAGTCATTTTTACGAATGCACAGCAAGAGGCGCTTCGCCGTTTCCTGCAAGAGCTTATCCCCCATCGTATGCCCGTAGGTATCATTGATGGGCTTGAACTGATCCAGATCCAGATACACCAGCACGAAAGGCAGCTTCTTTTTCTCTTTGCTCTCGAGCATCATCGTGAAATAGCGCTCATTGAAAAGTCCGGTCAGCCCATCGGTATTCGCTAAGATTTCCAGATCATGCTTCTCCCCGATATTCTGACTGATGCACATCACTTTTTCCAGCATGCCCTTTTTGTCCCAAGAGATCGGCACCACCGTCATAAGCCGGAATCCCTGTTTCTGGCGGTCACAGTATTCAAAGCGCATGAGATCATCCTTCTCTCTCAAAACGCTGACGAGATATTCTTTGGACAGCAGCTGGCTGAGCTTCATATGCTCCGCGTCCCCCATCGCGACATAGTTCCGGGAGACTTCTTCCATGAGCTGTGAAAAAGAACCCGTCTCCGGATATAGAGATCTCTTCAGCAGATTCTCCCCATAATGATACTGGTCCGTCTTCAGATCGGCCACGACGAAGCGATCCGCCACGCGCCCCATCCCGCCAAAGAGCTCTCGCATCATCTCTTTCTGGCTGGTAAGTATCTTCTTCTCCTGCTCTTTCTCATGCAGTTTATGTCTGGCCTCCTTGATGGTCACACCGATCATGAAAAAAGCCAGCAGTGAAAAAACAGCCGCCAGGGCAAAGATCGTCGCATTCCGCACGCGCACAAGCCCTTCATCCACCACGCGGTCACGGACGATCCCCACCAATGACAGATGACCGATACCGAGCGGGCGATAGACGGTATAGTACTTCCTTCCCGCCAGAGAGAGCAGAAGACTTCCTCCCTGCTCCTCACGAATGCCTTGCTCCATCCATTCCAGGCTCCCCTTCTCTTCCGCTGCATCATGCACCTTGAAATAGGAAAGGATATTATCCACATGCTCAGGGATCTCACTCTTCGGTGTCAGGGACAGCACCACATTGCCCGCCGCATCGACGACATAGCAGTCACTTTCTCCATCATAAATATTGCCCGTGATGAGACGCTCCACCCACTCATTGTCATAGGTAACGGCTATCCCCATGTAATCGGTCCCATCGATCGTTACAGGTTCTTTGAAAGGCACGGCAAAGACGACCCGACGCACGCCACTCGTCGACACATAGCTCGAGATGATCGGCCTCTCTGCCTCGTAAACATTTTTGACGGCCGCTTGGAAGCTGTCCGTCTGCCCCCTGCCCCCTGCTGCCACGATCCGTCACATAATTGCCTGCCTGATCGAAGAGATAGAAATCTCTGTACTTCCACTGGCTCCGCTCCCCGAGAAGCACCTTCCATTGCTCATCCGTCCTGTATTCCGCCGGTAACAGCTGGATATTTTTTTCATAGACCGAGAGAATATTCCAATTACGCTGTGTGAACAGACGAAACGAAGTCCCCACTTGGGTATAGGTCGCACGCAGACTGTCGGTACTTTCCTGATAGATCATGTCCTGGGTATAGCGATAATAGGAATGTATACCGCCCCATCCCAACAAAGTAATGATCGCCAGAACGGCCGCCTTTTTGTACGCCTGATGCATGAGATCTTCCCCTTACACATAATAAACCGCCAATAACGATAAAATTTCTATAAAATTATACAAAACATAATCATTTTCGTAAAGAAGCACACCTGTGATTCTTATAATTTTATCACAAAAAAAGACGGCTGCCCCTGT
>OLNN01001754.1_pt1 | contig 16931 bp, 17 predicted proteins | sample 1672141 | NCBI WGS metagenome assembly OLNN01 (sample SAMEA3136652, study PRJEB25190) | human gut metagenome | biome: human gut; feature: human-associated habitat; material: faeces | place: Austria | collected 2013 | reverse complement strand
ACAGATGCCGGCGATCTCGTTTTTTACATCATCAAGCCCACGAACATCAGCGTCCTCCCAGCTGGCGCGGTCAGCGCGAAGATCCGTGCGCTGCAAAATACACTCAGCGCACAGGCTGGCGTCGAACTTCTGGCAATGAACTCCCGTGAGAGCTTCAATGCAACCTGTCTGTTCTATCACGACCGAATGCAGGAGGAAAAGAATCCTGCAATTCGGAGCCTTCTCGAACAGGATCGCGCGTTTCTAGACGAAAAGCAGGTGCAGATGACGCTGGCGCGGGAATTTTATCTTGCCGTCCGACTGAAAAATGAGAAGCCCGACACGGCGTACACCTTACTTTCTACCATTGAAACGAAATTCCGCGACAACGGCTTTACCACGCGCCGCGCCGGGAAAGAAGACCTCAAACGCTTACTTGCTATTTATTTCGAACAAAACACCACGACGGAGCGCTTCGAGGACTACGACGGTCAGCGGTTTTTGGAGGTGGTCTAGTGGGGCTTTTTAAGCGCAAACGAAAACCGGACGAGGAAACCGAGAATCTCAAGGTGTTTCTGGACATGATCGCGCCCAGCATCGTGAAATTTGAAACCGGCTATTACATCTGCGGCAACACGTTCCGCTGCATTTGGGCGCTGCGTGAGTATCCAACATCGACCGATGACCTTGCCATCCTGCGGCATTTGGGCGAAAAGCACGGCGTAACGCTGCACATTTATACGCGCATGGTCTCGCCGCTCGAAGAACGAAAAATCGTCCACAACGCCGAGATCCGTAACCGCATGAACCGCGGCAGCGCCCAGGATATGCAGCGGGCGGTGGAGGCCGAGAGCAATTTGCAGGACGTGGCGAACCTCATCGGCTCACTGCATCGGAACAAAGAACCGCTGCTCCATTGCGCGGTCTACATCGAAATGATCGCGGGAGATATGCAGGAGCTGCAAATTTTGCAGACAAACGTGGAGGTCGAGCTCATGCGCTCGAAGCTGAACGTGGACAGGCTGAAGCTTCGCCAGCAGGCAGGCTTCTGCGCCGTCAGCCCGGTCGGATTCAATGCCTTCGGCACGGAGTACGAGCGCGTCCTACCAGCCAGCTCGGTCGCAAATCTGTTCCCGTTCAACTACTCCGGTAAAACGGACCGAAAAGGCTTTTACATCGGCAAGGACAAATACGGCAGCAACATTGTTGTCGATTTCGACCAGCGCGACGAGGACAAAACCAGCGCCAATGTTCTGATTCTCGGTAATTCCGGTCAGGGAAAAAGCTACCTCATGAAACTGCTTCTGCTCAACTTTTTGGAAGCTGGGAAATCGGTCATTACGTTGGACGTGGAGCATGAGCAGTGGGAACTGTGTCAGGCGCTCGGCGGCTGCTTTGCGGACATCATCGAGGGAACGTATAAGATCAATCTGCTGGAACCCCGCTGCTGGGACACCGATGCAGACCCATATGATGTGGACGCGCCCAAAGCGTTCCGGCAGTCCACCCGTCTGGCGCAGCACACGTCCTTCCTCAAGGATGTTTTTCGTACCTATAAGGACTTTACGACAGCACAGATCGATACGATTGAAATTATGTTAACTAAACTGTACACCGAATGGGGCATTACGGAGGACACGGACTTTTCGCAGATGCGACCGGAGGACTACCCCATTCTCTCAGAATTGTATGATTTTATCGAGATCGAGTACGAGAATTTTGATGAAACGAAGCCGCAGCTCTACACCAGAGAAACGCTCCAGCAGATCCTGCTGGGGCTGCACTCCATGTGCCGCGGCGCGGACTCGAAATTCTTCAATGGTCACACGAATCTGACATCTACCAGATTTCTCGTGTTCGGTGTAAAAGGTCTGCTGTCTGTGGCGCAGAACGTGCGAAGCACGATCCTCTTGAACCTGCTGTCGTATATGTCAGACAAGCTGCTGACCGAGGGCAACACCGTCGCGGCGCTGGACGAACTCTATATCTGGCTGTCCAATCCCGTTGCCATTGAATACATCCGCAACTCGCTCAAGCGTGTGCGCAAAAAGGAATCCGCGCTCGTGCTGGCAAGCCAGAACCTTGAAGATTTCGACCAGCCGGGTGTGCGGGAAATGACAAAACCGCTGTTCTCCATCCCGCCGCACCAGTTCTTGTTCAACGCCGGTTCCATTGACCGCCGCGCGTACATGGATATGCTCCAGCTGGAGGACAGCGAGTTCGACCTTATTAAATTTCCGCAGCGCGGTGTGTGCCTCTACAAATGCGGCAACGAACGCTACCTGCTGGAAGTCCACGCACCGCCGTACAAGGAAGCGCTGTTCGGAAAGGCTGGCGGCAGATGATGGACGATGAAAGGATGACCATATGAAGCAAATTGAATTTGAACGCTGGGAACCGGATGCGGAGAATCCGCGCAAGCTGAACTATGCCGGTCAACGCGCGGCAGAAGATGTTTTTCACGAGCTGGAAGCGCAGTTGGACAGCGTCGGCTATCTGCCCGACGAATATTTCACCATGGACTGGCGCTGGGAACATGGTCGGCAGATTCCAAAAGGTGCTGACTTTTTCTGTAAAACCGATTACGGCGGAAGCGAAGGAATCTATCTGGACGTCTATCTGGAATGGCAGGAGGGCGACAAGCCCAAAAAGGAGTGCTTCATCACCGGCAAAACGCTGGGCGAAAGCGGCGCGGATCTGGACCGGATGTTCCTTATCTCCGCCGCGATCACGAAAGCGTTCCGCGGGGACAACAGCGTCCACGCGCGGTACATGGTAGTTGGAGGGCAGTCAGAGCCGGCAGAAACGATGTCCCTGAACCTGTCTCCGGACGAACAGCGACTGGTCACACAGGCGTTGGCAGAGCAGCGTATCCGGCTGGGATCGCAGGCAGAGGGCGAAGAAAAGCTCCTGCGCCGTATGACCGGAAGCGTTACGGAGTACATGGACGCGGCTGGGCTGGCGGACCGGCTGGACGAACATGACCGGGATCTTCTGACGCAGCACGATGGAGAGCAGGAAACTGCGCCGGTCATGGGCGGGATGCAGCTATGAGCATGAGCGCAATAGCCGCGCGTGTTGCCACCGCACTGCTGACCAGCGAAAAGGGGCGCAAAGGCGTCGGCTTCCTGCTGGTCGCCATTTTCGCGCCGGTCATCCTGATCGCAGCCATCCTCTGCTCAAACACGGCAGGTGGGGCCGATCACAACAATCTGGCAGTCGAAGCGTCGTTCTATGGAGTCAACTTTACGGATTCCGTGCCTGCTGAGTTTCAAACGCACATCACGGATATGCAGACGGCTTTTTCTCTTCTGGATTCGGCGGTGGCGGAAGCCAACGCGAATATGACCGACGGCAATCGTCTTGACCCGATACAGGTCAAGGCGATTTTTTATGCCCTCTGTTTTGGCGAGAATGCGCCAAGTCAGCGCGCGGCAGACCGTTTTGTGGACTGCTTTTTCATCACAGAGCAGAGAACGCGAACCGTACTCGTTGAACTGGAAGACGGGAGCGTCATAGAACAGGAGGAACCCTATACTGCCACTGTGCCGCTCTCGCTGGCGGCAGCGTATGAAAACCTTGCGGCAAAGCTCGGCAGAACCGTCACTGACGAGGACAAGGAAAACGCCGCGCACATCTACACGATGATCGCAGGCAATGCCAATGGCAGCGACGGCACCGGCGCATCGGGCGGCACGATCCAGATCGACTATGGCAGCGGAACCGGCAGCACGGAACTGGACACATCCGGCTTCACGAACCCGGCTGGCAAGAACGCCGACGATCTGGTGCAGTACGCCATCCACGCCTACGAAGAACACTGGGGCTATGTGTGGGGTACGTTCGGCCTTGTGCTGACCGAGAACCTGTTCGAGGCGAAGCTGGCGCAGTATCCCGATGCCCTTGCAGGCAACGCAGATTTTATCCGCCAGACGTGGGTCGGCGGTCGTACAACGGACTGCGTCGGACTCATCAAGGGCTACGGCTGGCTGGATGCGGAGACGGAAGAAATCGTCTACAACACGAATGGGATGCCAGACATCACGGCGAATGAGATGTACCATTCCGCGACCGCCTCCGGCCCCATCGATACCATCCCCGAAACACCCGGTCTTGCCGTCTGGCACGAAGGGCATATCGGCGTGTACATCGGAAATGGCGAGGTGGTCGAGGCAATGGGCACGCGCTACGGCGTGGTCAAAACCAAGATTGAAGGTGCGCGCTGGACGCACTGGCTGAAAATTCCGTACATCAGCTATGACTAGGGCTGCTTCGGTTTGTCCTCTTCCAACTGCGCCTTATATTTTCTGCCCACGCGCTTCGTCGCATCCGTGACGCACCCGCGCGAGATGGCGGTAACGCCGAACTTGCTGCGCAGTTGGTCGACGGTCTGGTCAAGTTTTCGAGCGCGATCTTTTTGATCATCTTGGAACATGGAGAGCTGCACTGTTTCATTGTCGGAAATATCGCCCAACGTCACACCGAGCAGGCGCAGCGGCGTATAGCCGTCCCACAGCTCTGAAAACAGCGTTTTGGAAAGCGCGAAGACCTCGGCGGTCACGTCGGTCGGCTCTGGGAGCTTTCTCTGGTGGGATTTGTTTCGGAAATCGTTTCCGCGGATGGTCACAGTCACGCAGGAGCAGCGCCGGCCATCCGCGCGCATCCGGGACGCAACACTGTCGCAGAGTGCCAGCAGGATTTTGTTTGCCTGCGCGGTGTCGGTCACGTCCTCTTCCAGTGTCACAGAGTTGCCGTAGCCCTTGACGGCCTCCGGCTCTGCCAGCACGGGTGAAGAATCCATTCCGTTTGCGTAATCGTGGATGAGTTTTCCCATCTTGACGCCGACGAGTTTTTGGACGCGCGTGAGGTCTGTCTTTGCAAGATCACCAATCGTGCGGATTTGAGACGCGGTCAACTTGCTCGCCGTCGCGCGGCCGACCGAATACAGCGCGCCCACAGGCAGCGGCCAGAGCTTCTGCGGAATTTCGGATGCAAACAGGGTGTGAACCTTATTTGGCTTTTCAAAATCACTCGCCATCTTTGCCAGCAGCTTATTGGGCGCGATGCCAACATTGACCGTGAAGCCGAGCTCGGAGAAAATCGTGTCCTTGATCGTGTGCGCAATGGCGATAGGGTCCGGATACAGAAGACCGGTGCCCGTCATATCAAGAAAGCATTCGTCGATGGACACCTGCTCCACGACCGGCGCGAAGCGGCGGCAGATGGCGATAAATGCTTTGGAGTTTCTGGTGTAAAGAGCAAAGTCCGGCTTTGCCAGAACGAGCTGCGGGCATTTACGCAGCGCCATCGCGACAGGTTCTCCGGTTGTAACGCCGAACTTTTTTGCGGGGATGGATTTGGCAAGGATCACGCCGGTGCGCTTGTCGCGGTCGCCGCCGATGGCAGAAGGAATGAGGCGAAGATCCGGTTCCCCGTCCGCTACGCGCCGCGCGGCTTCCCAGGATAGAAACGCGCTGTTGACGTCCACATGAAAAATAAGCCGCTGCACAAAATCACCTCCGGTAAGCCCAGTATAGCACACCCGGAGAGAATCACAAACAGAAAAGGAGAGGAAAACTTGAACGTCTTGATGGTGGAGCCGGGAAAAGCTCCGTATGAAACGCAGATCGGTGATGATCTGCAAAGTATGCAGGCGCTCGTCGGCGGATATATCCAAGCCGTGTATCCCTTTGAACAGCCCGTCGCGCTGGTCTGCTGCGAGTCCGGAAAGCTGGACGGTCTGCCGCTCAACCGTGCGCTGCGCGATGCGGATGGCGATATCTACGACATCGTCGCGGGAAATTTCTTTATCGTCGGACTCGGCGAATCGGATTTCACCGACCTGCCGCACGAGCTTGCCGAGCAATTCGCGGAGCGTTTTCGGCAACCGGAAATGTTCATGCGTGTAGATGGTAAAATCGTGGCCGCGCCGATGCCGGACGAGCAGGTGCAGGGCGGGATGGCATATTGACAGGAGGATACATGAAACAGGCAACGATACAGATAACATTTGAGGAAGAAAAGCTGCGGGCGCTGCGGCGCTACATCGCCAAGCGCGATTCCACGCTGGAAGCGGAGCTGCAAAAGGCAGCCCAGCGACTCTACGAAAAGGTCGTGCCTGCCGCTGTGCAGGAATACATCAGCGACTGTACGCAGGACGATCCAGTGCGCAAACCGCAAAAGAAATCGGAGGCGCAGGTATGAGCATGGCGGGCTTTCACATCACGGAGGACTGCGCGGAAGTCTATCTGCAAAACGAATCCCGCATGGATTTTTTGCAGCTCGCCAAACAGCTCCATGATTATCTCCGGCAGGAACAGCGCCTGCCAGCACGGAGCCTTTTTGAAGCGACGGACGGCTGTAAAGAAATCAGCCGAGAGGCGTTCGATGCGCTGGTAAAGCACCGCATGGAGAACACCGGCGAGGTCAGTGGATTGTTTGAGCTGGACTTCGATGCGCGGACGTTTTCGGCACTGAACATCATGGACGGCTGGAAGGTCTACGCGATGCAGGACGTGGCAGACGCAGCAGAGCAGGCATTTCAGGAAGCGGAGATTTCAGAAGATGCACGCTGGCGCGTTTTTCTTGACCGGCTGGAGGGCAAGGAAATGACGTATGAACCGCCCGCGATGGAGATGCAGCTGTGACCGACAGCGTGTTCCGCGCCGTCGCGCCCGTGTCGGCGATTTGTGCGGCTTTCCGGACACAGCCGAGCGCGTACCCGCCGGAAGCCACAAAACCGGACGTTGCGCCGACGTGCGGGGGCGTTGCGGGAACGGCAAGCGCAGAAGGAAACCGCCTGCAGGCGGCTTGCGGCGGAGGGAGAAGCCGCAATCGGCGAGGCAGCCGGCTATGGATTTGTCAAGGGATAAAAATGCAGAAGAAATGAAATGGTCACCGCTGGAAATGGGCGCGGCAAAGCAGGCTCACGGAGCGTGAGCAGGCGGATATGGGTGTGAAGCTTCTATGCGGCGGTCGGCAGAACAGGTTCATAGACCTTATGGTCACGCAGAATGGCAAATACCACGGCAGTCATTTTCCTCGTCACATGACCGATGATCGTCATGTATTTGAGCCCTTCTGCGGCTTTCTTCTCGTAATATGCGCGGAACATGGGATCGCGCTGTACAGCGACCTGAGACGCCATCCAGATGCATCTGCGCAGATACGGAGAGCCCCGTTTGGACATATGCGCGTGCGCAGCCTGGAACTCGCCGGACTGGTTGACAGACGGATCGACGCCAATATAGGCTGCGAGCTTGTCCGCAGAAGAAAAACGGGAGATATCTCCGACTTCGCTGAGAATGACGGCTCCAATGATCGGTCCAACGCCGGGAATCGTCGTGACCGTCGTATCAAAGCTCTGAAACAGTCTGGATATTTCTTTTTCCAGAGCGTCAGCCTTTCCGGAGAGCGACTGGATCTGGTCGAGCATCAGGAGAATCAGCGTGGAATACGCGCCGTCACAGTCTTCAACGCCGAAGCTGTTTCGTGCAAGATCCTTGAGTTCACGCGCCTTCCACTCACCGAAGTGACCGTTGCTGCTGTTCCAGAGCAGCTCCGTCAGCTTATCCAGATGTGCGTTGGAAAGCCTCTGCGGTGTCGGATACTTTTTCAGGAGTGCCACGGACGACTTACAGAAAATCGTATCGAACTGCGCCTCATACTCCGGAAAGACACGGTCGATCAGCGCGATCAGCTTCCGCTTGAGGTCGCCGGCCATGTCGACCAGATAGAAGCGGTTCCGGCACAGTTCCTTCAGTGCCAGCAGACGATCCTGTGCAACATTGCTTTCGGCATAGCGCCCGAAGCGGATCAGCTCGGCGATGATGAAGGAATCTTTTGCATCTGTTTTGATCTTGCGGATGAACATATCCCGCATGGCGCTGGTTTGGATCGGGTTGAGCAGAATGACGTGGTAGCCGTCCTTGCGCAGCCGCGTAAAGAGCGCCAGCCAGTAATGCGCGGTGGACTCCATCGCAAATACGATCTGACTTTTGATGTTCGTGTGTTTTCTGATTTTCTCCAGCATGAGATTGTACCCGGTGCAGTTGTTGCGGATAGAGAACGGGCGCTGGACGGTCTGACCGTCCGATGTGATCATACAGACCTCGTGGCTGCGCTTGGCGACATCGATACCGACAATGAACATAACATACACCTCAACGTAGATTTACAGACAGTCCTCATGGTCTTATGAGTCATACCCTGCTTCGATATCAGCGGAGAATCCCGCATCCGGCTCATAAATGAAAGCTCATAAGAGAGAGGTCCCACGCTGCTTAGAGCGGACGAACGCCGCAAGGAGAAAAGAAGAAAACCTCTGTCTGCATGAGGATATTATATCATCGCGCATCTGCGCGCTGATAACGGCAAAGAAAAGAAGGGAAGAAAAGTCGCCTCATACGGCGGAGCCGAATGCTGCTTAAAGCGAATAAGTACCGCAAGGATAAAAAAGCGGACTGCCGCCAGAACGAGCTTGGAAGCCGCATTTTCGTGGGAAGGGTTTTCGTCGATTATGCGAAATGTCTGCATTTTTATCCGAGTTTTTCCTATGGACGAATTATAGCAGGAGAAAAGCCTGGCGCTTTTCTGCGCCAGCCCATCCACTTCTGCCCGCAGTGCGGGCAGTTTTGGGCGATAAAAACGGCGCTTTTCTGCGAGGGTGAAAAGTGGATTGGCGCTGATTTTCGGAAAAAGCCAAGATCGTGCCGCTGTTGCAGGCACTATTTTGGCGCTTTTTGTTTTTGAAGGGGGTGAACGCCATAAAAGCAGAGGAAAAACGCCGCCATTCCGTTTGGCTGGATGACGCGACATGGAGCAAGGTGCAGTACCACTACAAGCTGGACGGCTGCACGACGCAAAATGACTTCATTGACAAAGCCATTCTCTTTTACTGCGGCTATCTGCAAAGCGAGTATGCCGGAGACTTCTTACCGAAGATCCTTGGTGAAACGCTGGAGGCAATCCTCAGTATGTTCGGGGATCGTATCGGCAAGCTGCTTCTGAAGCAGGCTGTCGAGCAAAACGTCTGCAATCATATTCTCGCTTCGGACACGGATATCGACGCGCAGACGTACCAGCAGATGCGCGGAAAAAGCTATCAGGAGGTGCTGCGGACGAACGGCCAGATCTCGTTCCCAGAGGTGCTTCGGCAGCAAAGTCGACTGTAACAGATGGCGCGGCTGATTCAAAAAACCGGCTTCATCAGCCGTAAAAGCGCAGGCGGATACATGAAGTATATCGCCACGCGCGAGGGCGTCGAAGTCTTGACCGGCAAGGGACCAGCAACCGAAAAGCAGAAAGAGATGGTCGCAAAGCTGCTCAAGGACTTCCCAGATGTGCGGGATTCCTTCGAGTATGAGGACTACAAGCAAGCGCCGACGCTCCACACTGCGTCGGCGCTCATTTCTGCGGCATTGGATTCACATATGCAGAATCTTCAATCCGAAAACAGCTATCTGCGTTACATTGCGACGCGCCCCGGTGCAGAAAAGCATGGCGCACACGGTCTGTTCGGTCGGGAGGAAAATGCGGACTTGAACACAGCAATGCACGACCTTACTTTGCACGACGGCAACGTCTGGACAATCATCTATTCTCTGCACCGTGAGGACGCGGAACGCTTGGGATATAACAATGCCGCAGCATGGCGCAAGTTGCTCGTCAGCCAACAGAATAAGTTTGCGGAAGCGTTTCATATTCCAGCGTCGGCAATGCACTGGTACGCAGCTTACCACGATGCGGATACGCACCCGCATATTCACATGATGATCTGGACAGATCAGGAGACGGTTTTGAAGCGGGATGCTGTTGTGAGATTGCGCTCTGCAATGACCAACAGCATCTTTCAGGCAGAACTGGAAAATCTCTATATTCGAAAAGACATAGCGTATAAGGATGTGACCGAAGCGGCGCGGACGGTCATGCACGATCTGGCTAATCGCATGGAGTTTATCTCAGAACCACCTGCATCCATCCAAGAAAAGCTGCTGGAACTTGCTTTGGAACTGCGCACGGTCAGCGGCAAAAAGCAGTATGCCTATCTCAAAAAGCCGCTCAAGGATATGGTGGATTCCATCGTGGACGAACTCGAAAAGCTGCCGGAGGTGGCGGCGTATTATTCCGTCTGGAATGGGGTGCGTGATACGCTGGAGGGCTATTATAAAAATCGGCCCCGGCAGCACAATCCGCTCTCGCAGCAGAAAGAATTCCGCGCGATCAAGAACGCCATCATTCAGGAAGCAGAACGCTTGCGGCAGCAGATGGAGCAGGAATCTTCACAGGGTGAAGAACCGTCTGCGGAAGAAACTTCTAGAGACGCTTCTACAAATCCGACGCTTGCAGATGAAAATACTTCGTCCCCAACCTCTCATTCTGTGCGGCTTCCATCCGAGTATCTGCTGAATTCAACTATCAGATTGTTCCATCAGATGGTGCAAATCTTCCGCGAGAACGCTGCGCCGCCCAGCAATCCAATGGGCATCCGCGTGGACTCCAAGCGACGCAAAAAGCTCATCCAAAAGCGGCTGGCAATGGGACATAAGCAGGACGACCATGAGCAGGCACAGGGCTATGAACAAAGTCTGTAAATTCGGAACGCACATATTTGTCTGCAAAGGTAAACGCTAGTCAAAAGCCGCTATAGGAAATCAGATCAGATATCTTTTCTATTATAGGCGTTTCTCAAAATTCCCACAGATACGAACGTTTTCGTCCGAAATAATAAATGCCTGCGCGTCAATCGTGTGAATTAAATCTACAAACGCATTGTATTCATATTTATTGATACAAGTGACCAAAATATGTGTTTCCTCTTTTGTAAAAGCTCCGATACCTGTCCATTCGGTCACGCCACGGCCGGTTCGTTCCATAATGACCCGGTCCACACCGCAGTGCTTCGTGAAAATCATCAGTCTTAAATTGATATTCTGGTAATGTGTACGATCCAGTGTCAAGGTAAATACAAGCAGATAGATAATAGAATAGACGAACGTCTCAAAACGAAAGCTCAGGAGTAATAAAAGATAAATAATGACGTTTACTCCCAAAGAAATACTGCCAACGCTTTTCGCTCGCATGCGTTTAACCGCCCACACACCAAGGATATCCACTCCGCCGGCGCTTCCGCCAGTCGTCAGAATCTGTCCGATGCCGAAGCCGGAAAGCAAACCGCCAAGAAGTACGGAAACCAGTTCGTCCTCAATCCAGACTGTTGCAGCCGGAATCAGACGAAGAAACAGCGCAAGCGACACAACGCCAAGAATTGTTTTATATAAAAATGGTTTTCCGATGTCGTGCCACGCAATCCAAAATAGCGGAATATTAAGTAGTATGTAGACAATGCTGATGAGCTGCTCTGCATTCAGTCTAAATGCCCGCGCCACAGGAATACAGATCAGCTGCGCTGCGCCGACGGCTCCGCCGCTGAATAAGCCGAATGGAACAACAAAAACATTAAATCCAACGGCATAGAGGAAACTACCGGTCAGAATCCTTAAAATCAGAAAAATCTTCTTTTGGTTCATACATTACCCCGCATAAAATAGTACAGACTTCTAATAAATTATATCATGCTGCTTTTGCTATTGACGTTATAATTATTTCACAGGATGGGAAACATACACGCCCGCGCCGATGCAAGGATACCCCATTTGCCCAAGGACAATCGGGAAGAACCCCAGACCGGTTCCGACATCCACAGTTTTCAGCATTTTATCCTCACATGCCGGAAGCGTATCTGAAAACACATCTTTCCACGCAGCAAGGAGCGTTGTGTCGGAAAGCTCTGCCCGGACACTCTCGCTGTATGTTTTTGATTCATAGGCAACAACCGGTGACATTACATTTAGAATGGCATGGCGGAAGATAATTACCACGTCGGATAGGCCGTTCGCTTTTGCAGCCGTAATATAACCCTTTTCCCGAATTTGAAGAACCTCTCCGCGCACCATACGAGCAAGCAGTGCCCACCAGAGAGAAACCAGCACCAGCATGATATTTTGCAGTCCCGGGCCAAGGATTCCTACAACGGCCAAGCCAACCAAGGAGGATGGGAAGGTACATACAATATCCACCATGCGCATGATGATTCCGTCGACCATACCGCCCTTGTATCCGGCAATCACGCCAAGTGGAACGCCAATGATCAGGATTCCTGCTAGTACAGCCATAGCGTTTCCAAGTGTTGTACTTGTTCCGGCAATCAAACGGGAGAGAATGCATCGGCCAAGTTGGTCATTACCCAATGGATATGTTCGGCTTGGTGCAGCCATACGCAGCTCGGGATGCAATTCGTTTGGGTCGTTCGGCATTAAAAACGTAGAAAAGACAGCAACCAGAACAACTGCCAGCAGGATAATACCGCCAATGACTGCTGGTATGTTTTTTAAGAATCGGTGCAGAACTTTCTGCGCGTTGCTCGTTTGCCTATTTGCTGATCTCATCTGATCCCGTTCCTGCCCAGGGTGTATCTGAAAACTCCCAACGCACCCGGACAGCGGGTCTTTTTGCGGTGCGCCGCGTCATTTTTCCTTGAAATACGTCAGTATTCCTGCGAAAAAATGTCTTGCGCAACGCAAAAATCCCTCGCTGCCGGTCACATCATGCGTTGGAAGAATACACCCTAACTGAATTTTTGGATTGATATAAGAATAGAGAATATCCATGATCAAATTGATGACGATATATGTCGGTGCAACGGTGACAATATACCCCTCGACAACCGGAAGATCCTTTGCTTTCACACTTTCAACCGCAAATTTACCAATGCCATTCCATGAAAAGATAGTTTCAATAGCAAAACTTCCGCAAATCAATCCGCTCAAATTTGTCGCCATCAGCGTCATACACGGAAGAACTGCATTGCGCAGCGCATGTCTCACTATGCCGCTCCATAATACGTCATATTCACACATCTCCTTTTTCTTATTCGCCCAAAAATGATTCCAATTTTTTAAGTACGAAATCACGGCGACTTTTTCTCTGATGAGTCAAGATGCTCATTCTACCGTAGCACTTACAAACCAAGTCAATTTCACTTTTAGACAAACACACGCAATATTAATGCCCCGATTTCATTTCTGTAGATTCTGTGCCAACCGAAGCCCGCCCTAACCTTGCAGAAAAAGCAGCTTGCAAATCCAAAATCTGCAAGCTGCTTTTATTTTATCTATAGAGTGCCCCGCATATTGTCACGACTAATTTGGACTCTTAAACGGTGCAGTTTCTGTCTAGCAGCACTACGATAATCTTTTATTAAAAGCTCATAATCAGCTTTTCATCAAGCCTTTTGAGTATCTCGCACGCTAGCTTTACTGCGTTGTCAAAATCCGCATAGGCCGAAATTCCATAATGCGTATGAGCATAGCGAACCGGAACACCAATCACGATCACGGGTACGGCTTTCTCGGTCAGATGGATTGCAGCGCCATTTGTCGAGCCAGCACTCCGAACGGCATCCTGCACCGGTATGCCGAGTTCTTCCGCCAAGCCAAGCGCGTATCTTTGGTAGCGTGGATTTGTTATCATTCTGGCATCAATGTGACGCAGCATCGGACCATGCTTAATAGCAGTCTGGACCATATACGGTTCAACACAAGTATCATCCGCCGGGCAGCCTTCAAAGACGATTGCAACATCCGGTTTGATAACCTGTGATGTCACGGTTGCGCCGCGCACACCAACTTCTTCCTGCGCAGCACAGGCACCGACGATATCAACATTCAGTTCCTGACCCGCCAACGTATGCATCGTCTTTAGAATGGCCGCGCAGCCCAGACGGCAGTCAAAACTCTTACCGACCATCAGATCCGTTGTTTCTGAGTACGAGAAGGTGACATCAGGAACAACAGGCTCTCCAATTCTCACGCCGAATTTTTCAATAGCTTCTTCTCTGGAAACCGCACCAACATCTACCGTAATATCTTTCATCTCCAGTGGAGCCTTACGCTCCTGCTCGGTCATAAAATGAGGCGGCTTGCTAGCGGTAAGGCCCGGGATATATTTTCCAAATTTGTTACGAACCCAGACCTTATGTGCCGGAATGTTGTTGTTGACCCAACCACCGATCTGAATAATACGGAGTGTTCCGTTCGGGCAGATGGCCTGTACCATGAATCCGACCTCGTCGCTATGGGCGTCAAGCTGAACAACAGGACGCTTACCGTTGTTTTCTTTTCGACGAATATAGAGATTGCGCATATGATCTTCTGTGATCTCGCCAAGTCCTTCTGCATAGGGTCGGATCACTGCCACTACTTCATCTTCGAAGCCGGACGTACCATTTGCGTTCGAGATTGCTGCAATCATTTCCAGCGTCGTTTTTTTATCCATTGTAATACCTCTTTACGAAAGCTTGACTTTCTTGAATTCTTCCATAAAGTCAACGATGTAGTTCGCCGTGGTCTCAAGCATTTCCTTTCCCCATTCTTCCGTAGCGGTGCTGGGATGATCGGGCCCAATCCAGCCGCTGTCGGTGACGTGCGGGGTGTTGCGGAGAATCTCAACCGAAACGCCCTTATACTCGACGGAGCGGAAGCCGGTCGTCTTCAGGTTTTCCGTCAGGTGCTTGAACTGCAGTTCGCCGCCGATTTCGCTCTTGTCGACCAGAGACGGATCGATGCCAAGAATTGCAGCCGTTTCTTCGCCGCCGCCGTGGCCGCCCTTCCATGCGGGGTTCATATCCCACGCCATCAGCCACCAGTTGAGCATCGCAACCAGGCAGCCCTTATCCTCAAATTCCAGTCCCAAGCGCTCAATCATCTTCATATTGCCACCGTGACCATTGAGGAAGACAAATTTTCTTGCGCCATGACGATACAAACTCAGGAAAATCTGACGGCAGAACTGATAGAGAACCTCGTTGTCAATGTCAATCGTTCCGGGGTACGGGGCCAGACTCTGGCAGGCGCCGTAGGGGATGGTCGGAGCAATCAGAACGTCGCTCTTCTGCTCGATCTTTTCCAGCAGAAAATCCGGAATCAGGGTATCGGTTCCAAGCGGCATATGGCGGCCGTGGCACTCAATGCTGCCGATGGAGATGAGTACCATATCGTTCTTCTCAAAGTATTCCTGTGCCTTCGGCCAGGTCAAATTTGCAAGTCTCATATTTTTTACTTCCTTTTTATACACAATTTTGAGCAGAAAAGCGAGCTATCCGGAGGTCGGATAGCCCGCCACCCGTCAATTACTGGGCAACCTTAACCTGATTCAGATTATGGTAGCCGTTGGAATCCATTACAAAGCCTTCCACTTTCTTGTTGGCGCCAACGTTGATGGCGCTGTAGAACACGGGGATATTGTTGTTGATCTCAGCCAGCATAATGGCGATGTCTTTGTACAGATCTTTACGTTTGGACTCGTCTGTGTTGGAACGAGCTTCTTCAATCAGAGCGTCAAGATCCGGATCCGCGATGAAACTGCGGTTGCCAGCAGCACCCTGCTGCGTCGAATGCTCAAGGGAGTAGTAGGTGTAGTCTGCGTCTCCGCTGGAAGTCGTCCATCCGAAATACGCCATATCATGTTCACCTGCGGTAGTTCTGGAAATGTAGCTACCGAACTCGAGAACTTCTACGCTGCACTGCACACCGATGTCGAGCAGCATAGCCTGAATTGCTTGGCACATCTCAATACGGGACTGATTGTCATTGACCCAGAGCGTAGTGGAGAAACCATCGGGATAACCGGCCTCGGAAAGCAGTTCCTTCGCCTTTTCAGGGTTGTACTCTGGAACACCGGTAGAGTAGTAGCCGAAAACTGCCGGAGCGATGATCGCGTCGGCGGGCTGGCCACTGCCTGCGTTGATAGTGTCGATGATGGTCTGGCGGTCGATTGCCATGGCCAGAGCCTCACGAACGAGCGGGTTATTGAACGGTTCTTTGTTCATATTCATGGAAACATACCAGCAGGTGAGAGACGGAATTTCATAAACCATCAGCTTATCATTGTCATTGATTTTGGGGATGTCATTGACCGCCAGATCATAGGCCAGATCGATTTCGCCGGTTTCCAGAGCGATAGAACGCTGAGACGTTTCAGGGATGACCTTCATAATCAGGTTTTCCGTTGCGGCCTTACCGGCGTAATAGTCATCAAATGCCTTGAGTGTGACATGATCGCCCTGTTTCCATTCGACAAAGCAATACGGACCGGAGCCAACGGGGTTCAGAATGAAGGCGTCCTCATCTGCTTCAACAACAGCTTTGGGAACGATCGCCGCAAAGGGAATTGCAAGGTTGCGGAGGGTCGGTGAGTAAGGAGCATTCGTCTTCACTGTAACAGTGTATTCATCGTCGACAGTAACATCTTCAATAAAGTTGACGATATAGGAGACAGCTGCGGAGTTGCGAGCACGATCCAGAGAGAACTTGACGTCTTCTGCCGTCAGATCACTGCCGTCATGGAACTTGATGCCCTGACGAATCTTGAACACATAGGTCTGTGCATCCGTCTGCTCCCAACTTTCGGCGATCTGCGGAACGATCTCATTGGTTTCAGCGTCAACTGTCACCAAGGTGTCGAAAATCTGACAGGTGACCTCAACTGCCGGTGTTTCTTTGCCCTGATGGGGGTCAAGAGAGGTGACATCAGCGCCCTGCGCCCAGATCAGCGTGTCTTTGTAAGCGGTGGCAGTCGCTTCCGTGCTGCCGCCGTTTTCTGCCGACGCGTCGGCTTCGGTTGTGGCAGTGGACTGCTTGCCGCCACAGGCCACGAGGGACAGCAGCATAACCAGCGCCAGTACCAGGGTCATAACGCGGACAAAGCTCTTTTTCATACATTTTCCTCCTGTTTTTGATTTTCCGTATAAACGAAACATTTTTCAAAATCACTGCGATCAGCAAAGCGGCGCAATGACGATGAACAAAATAACTTAAATCTCACCTCTCTGCACACGAAGGCAGGTCACGAAATGACCGGGCTCTTCTTCTGTCTGGACCATGTCCTGCCGGCGG